>WNGP01012500.1_pt1 | contig 12094 bp, 12 predicted proteins | sample 5407671 | NCBI WGS metagenome assembly WNGP01 (sample SAMN13153381, study PRJNA577476) | soil metagenome | isolation source: 40 cm soil or saprolite under Garry oak tree replicate 2 | place: USA:California | collected 2016-06-15 | reverse complement strand
GTCCGAAAAGGTTCAGGCTGGGATTCGGATCGGTCTGCCCGCCATTGGAGAGATGCTCATAAAGCACTCCTACGTTCAGTTTCCAGTGATCGTTCACGTCGAAAGAAACGCCCGCCGCCGATAAAATGTTAAAGGTAAAATCCTGCCCCTGTCCGCCGGGAACTTCCGGATGACTGTCGACCCAGCCCGCCCCGACCCCGCCCGAAAAGTAGGGGACCAGCCTGCTACCCGGCCGAACAAAGTTGTAACGCATGCCGAGATTGAATCCGAAGTAATGGTTCTCGATTCCGCTAAAAATCGGCTCGGCGATAGCGCTGACGTAAAATTGGTTGTAACCGCGCAGCCAGCTGTCGCTCCGCACCACGCCCCATCGAATACGTGCCGTCAGAAACTCCGCGCCGATCTGATAATCAGCCGGAGGATTGATGGCTCCAAATAGATATCCCGATTCGACTGCGAGTTCGAAACTTCGAGGATTAAGTTCGGTTGTTAGGGTCTCGACGCGTGGCTCGCTGGTCCCGCCAAACGCCAGTGAAGAAATAAGAACGAACAATGAAACGGTGCGGAACAATTTCATCTGGCGCGCATCATAAAGGTAGTTGATGCGATTGCAATGGATAGGACTCCTGTAGCGGCGCTCTGTTAGCGTCAATCACGGAAGGGCGGTCTCCAGATCGTCCAGCGACGGACTGGAGACCGCCGCTCCTTAGATCCCGGTGGTCATCCCGACAAGTCGGGACTACAGAATTCCGCGAGATCGACGGGCAACGGGCTGTTCCATTCGCATTCGCCCTCGATTGCTAGCTTTGCTGAATGCAGCGCCTGCCGCGGCAAAAGTAATCGTTGTTCTAGTTCAGGCGTCCATCCGGTCTCGATAAACTGGAGATAGAGTTGCTCGTCCGGGCCATAAATTTTGTCGCCCACGATTGGATGACCGACTGAGCTGAGGTGCACGCGAATCTGGTGTGTGCGGCCGGTGCGCGGAATTGCACGGATCAGGCTGAATTTATCGCCGGCTGTTGTCGATTTAACAAAGCGCCGTTCAACATGAAACTCAGTCTCCGCTCGCGCACCCGCTGGATGAATCATTTGTTTCAGCCAGATCGCTGAGTGCTGATGTTTGCCCTGGCGATCCAAAGCAGCGTCCACGATTTTGGTTTCCCATTCAGGCCAGCGCCAAACGATGGCGAGATACTCTTTGCGCAACCGTTGCTTCTGCATCAACAGTCCGAACCGACGCGCGGTCGCGGCGGTTTTTGCAACCAAAACCAAGCCGCTCGTCTCGCGGTCGAGTCGGTTCACAATCGAGACCTGACCGCCGCTGGCAATTTCGAATGCCAGAAGCTCGCGCAATTCTTTCCAGAGACTTCGCGTCTCATTCGGCTTTGTCGGGTGAATCAGAAGAAATGGCGGTTTATCGACGACGACGTAATCGTCGGTTTCATCGATGATTTTGAATTGGAGCATTAAGGTAGCGTAACCGTCTCGGTTTCGCGGCCAACTCGCAAGGTCGGCACAGGACGAGTGCGTCCCGTTGGCGGACCGGAGGCTCGCGCTACTTTGACGATTGCCTTGACCTTGCTCCCTAAAGCTGCTTTACCTAAACGCTCAGCCTTAACCAGAGGAGCAGCGCTTGGATCCTAAAGATCTCAAAGAAATTAAAGCCATCATCGATCTGATGAAGAAGCATGACCTTTCGGTCTTCGAGATCGAAAAGGAAGGATTCCGTCTTAAGCTTGAAAAAGGGCCTTCTACTAAGGCAGCCGCGGCTGCGCCACCCGCCGCGGCGGGGACGCCCAAGGCTGCGGCCGCCGCCCCTGAAACCACGCCTGCCGCACCGAAAGCGATCGAAAGCGTGCCGTTGAGGGAAATCGTTTCTCCCATGGTGGGCACATACTATCGCTCAGCATCGCCGGACGTCCCGCCTTTTGTTGATGTTGGGAAAACCGTTACCGAAGACACGGTCGTTTGCATTATCGAAGCGATGAAAGTGATGAATGAAATCAAGGCAGAAACCAGCGGTATCATCACCGAAGTGCTGGTCGAAAACGGCAAACCCGTACAGTTCGGCCAGGTGCTCTTCAAAGTTCGATGAGCGTCAGCCGAATCTTAAATTGTAGAGCAGGCGCATCGCCTGCTAAGGCACGCCGCTGAGCCGGCAAGCGGAGCGCTTGCCCTACAGTTACCCGATGTTTGAAAAAGTCCTGATTGCCAATCGCGGCGAAATCGCGCTGCGGGTGATTCGCGCCTGTAAGGAACTGGGCATTCGCACTCTGGCGGTCTATTCAGAGGCGGACGTCGATTCGCTGCACGTCCAGCTCGCGGATGAATCCATCTGCATCGGAGCAGCGCCAAGCCTTGAGAGTTATCTAAAAATCGATCGGATCATGAGTGCAGCCGAGGTCGGCGATGTCGATGCGATTCATCCGGGCTATGGATTCCTGGCCGAGAACCCGCATTTCGCGGAGGTCTGCGAAAGCTGCAATATCAAGTTTATCGGGCCACCATCACGTGCGATGCACGCCATGGGGGACAAAAACGCCGCGCGGGCATACGCACGCAAAGCCGGCATACCAGTAACGCCGGGAAGCGATGGAATCGTCGAGACAGAAGAGGAGGCGATGAAGATCGCTAAGAAAATCGGTTACCCGGTGATGATCAAGGCGGCCGCGGGCGGTGGCGGTCGTGGAATGCGCAGCGCGCACAACGAGCCCAGCCTTAAATCGGCCTTCCACAGTGCGCGTCACGAGGCGCAGAAAGCGTTTGGGAATGACCAGATCTATCTCGAAAAGCTCATCGCTAATCCGCACCACATTGAATTTCAGATCGTCGCCGATAGCCACGGTCGCATCGTGCATCTCGGCGAGCGCGATTGCTCCATTCAGCGGCGCAACCAGAAAGTGATTGAAGAATGTCCGTCGCCGCTGATGACGCCGAGCCTTCGCAAAAAAATGGGTAACGCCGCAGTGAAGCTGGCCAAATCAGTCGGCTATGAAAATGCCGGCACGATCGAGTTTTTGGTCGATCAAGACAGGCGTTTTTATTTCATGGAAATGAACACCCGCATCCAGGTGGAACACACGATTACTGAAGAGGTGTACGCGTGCGATCTTGTGAAGGAGCAGATCCACATCGCCGCAGGCCAGCCGCTTTCGCCTCATATTGCGCACGCGGTCCCGCGGTTGCATGCCATCCAATGCCGCATCAATGCCGAAGATCCGGCCAACGATTTTCAGCCGACGCCCGGCCGAATTGATTTTTATTACGCGCCTGGCGGCCGCGGAGTTCGAATTGATTCGCACGTTTATACCGGCTACACGGTGCCGCCGTACTACGACTCGCTGATTGCGAAAATAATCACGGTCGGCGCCACGCGGATCAATGCGATTGATCGAATGCGTCGGGCATTGGGCGAGTACTACATTACTGGCATTAAGACGACGGTGCCCTTTCACGCAGCCATGATGCGAAACGGCGACTTTCGCGATGGCAACTACGATACTGGATTGCTCGATCGCCTCGTTTCAGCGGGCAAACTCGAGCTGGCCTCGCCGCCGATCCGTTTGCATGAATAAAATCTCGCAGCGTAATCCTTGAGCACATGAGAGTGCTCAGCGAGTGCCGTTTCTACGGGATCATCGATCTGGGCTACGTCCAAGAATCCGATATCACTCACGTGGCCGAGCAAATGATCGAGGGCTGCGTTGACATGATTCAGCTGCGCGGAAAAGGCAAATCGCTCGACGAACTTACGGGTTACGCCGCGCGGCTGCACGAAATTACCGCGAGATCTTCCACGCCGCTCATCGTGAATGATCACGCGGAAATCGCCAGCCGGGTCCCAGTAGAAGGCGTGCATGTCGGACAGGATGACGATTCGATCGAAGTCGCGCGGCGCAAAGCCGGACGCATTGTTTTGATTGGAAAATCCACGCACAGCCTCGACCAAGCGCTCGCAGCGCAGCATGAAGGCGCGGACTATATCGGCTTCGGCCCGATCTTCGCCACGCCCACAAAACCTGACTACGCGCCCATCGGCCTTGCAGATATCAAACGGGTTCACGCGGACGTGAGTCTGCCGATTTTCTGCATCGGCGGAATCAACATCGGCAATCTGCAGAGCGTAATCGACGCCGGGGCAAAGCGCGTTGTGATGGTTTCTGCATTGCTCAAGGCGCACAGCATTGTTGATTACGCCCGGTGCGCCACCGACATGCTGGCGTGAATGCCGAACGACCAATGACGAAGGAATGACAATATCCAAACGCCAAGGCCTCTTTGTCATTCCGAGCGGAGTCGAGCAATCTATGGATGCTGTCATCGAGAGATGTCTCGACTTCGCTCGACATGACCGTGAGTACTGGCTTCTTAATTTTTCATTTGTGCTTAGTTCGTCATTCGCTTGCCACGCCGTAGCCTGGCGAAGGCGGGTCATTCGTGCTTCGTCATTCTAATCATGTCCCTTCTCGTTGTTGGCTCCATCGCGATCGACACGGTTAAGACGCCGGTGGAAGAACATTCCGATTTGTTAGGCGGCTCGGCTTCGTACGCCGCGCTGGGAGCCAGTTTTTTTTCGCCGGTTCGGTTAGTCGGCATCGTAGGCAACGATTTTCCCGAGTCGGAATTTCAGTTTTGGAAGTCGCGCAAGATCGACGCGGAAGGCGTGGAGAGAGTGAACGGGAAGACTTTCCGCTGGTCAGGCGAATATTCGTGGGATCTGAACACGCGCGAGACGCGCTCAATCGCGCTCAATGTCTTCGAAAATTTCAAACCGATGTTGCCGGAAACGTATCGTCAGACCGATTTCGTTTTGCTTGCCAACATCGCACCGTCGCTGCAAGCGCATGTGCTCGACCAGATGAAACGCCCGCGTTTCGTCGTCGCCGACACCATGGATCTGTGGATTGAAACAGCCAGACCGGACCTTGATGCGCTACTTCGGCGCGTCAATCTTCTTATCTTGAACGACAGCGAAGCGCGCGAAATCACAAAGGAAACCAGTCTCATCAAGGCCGGGCGTCGCATTCGAAAGATGGGGCCGGAGTATGTTGCTATAAAAAAAGGCGAGCATGGGGCGTTGCTCTTTGGCGAGGGAGACCAGTTCTTCAGCTGCGGCGCGTATCCGCTCGAAGACATTCACGATCCGACCGGGGCGGGGGATACGTTTGCCGGCGGCATGGCTGGCTATCTCGCGGGCACAGTGAAGAAGGTCCACTTCAACGATCTGCGTAAGGCGATGATTTACGGAAGCGTGTTGGCCAGTTTTTGCGTGGAAGCTTTCAGTCTCGAGCGTTTGCGCAACCTCTCGATGGAGGAAATCTCAAAGCGTTACGAGACATTCAAACTCATGGGCCAGTTTGAAGCGCCGGTTTGATGATGATGTGCGAAAAGGAATATGGCAGATTGTTGCGCGGCACATTAATCGTTGTGGCTCTATGCATTGCCGCGGTATTGGCCTGTTATTTTTGCATTGATCGCCCTGTGGCGTTCTTTGTTTATCGCCAGCACATCAACACAATCCGGATTTTTCGATGGCTCACTTACCCGCCACCGGAGGTACAGAATTGGTCAGCTCTGGTGTTAACGATCTTGGTGATTCGACGGGCGTGGGGACCGTTTTTGCGCTGGCAAAAGGTACTGCTTGTCGCGTGTCTCAGCTTGATCGTGGCCGATGATTTCCGCATCTCGTTAGGCGATGTTTTCGGTCGCTACTGGCCGCAGACTTGGACCCATGATAATCCATCGCTTACCGGCACTGGGGCGTACGGCTTCCATCCATTTCAGCGTGGCGATGATATCGGCAGCTTTCCGTCAGGTCACGCCTGCAGAATCCTGGGCTTCGCGGCGGTGTGGGTGATTGCGATGCCTCGGAGTCGAACTGTACAAATCGTGGTGCTCGTTCTCTGCGCTCCGATGCTCGTGAGCCTCGTCGCGATGAACTATCACTTTGTCAGCGACGTCATTGCCGGCAGCGTTTTAGGCGGACTCATCGCCACGTACGCCGCGCACCTAGCACGGCTCACAGCTCTGGAATCGTGATGTGGCGTAAGCTTTCTAATTTCCAGATCTGGCTCTCGGAACTCAGGCACGCTCGCCACAAGATCGCACTATTCGCCGTTGCGGTTCTTTGGGCCGCGGCTGTAGATCTTGGCGCACGCGGTGAATCCAAGGATTGGATTGTGCTGAACAATTGCCATCTGATCGCGAACCCAGCGAACGACGGCGATAGTTTTCACGTGAGCGCTGGCACGAATGAATACATCTTTCGCCTTTATTTGGTTGATGCGCCCGAAACGGACGAAATGGTCCCGCGACGCCTCGTTGATCAGGCGAAATATTTTGCAATTACTGTGCCGCAGGCGATCGAAGTTGGTCGGGCGGCGAAAGACTTCACGCAAGAGAAGTTGTCTCAGCCGTTTACGGTTCTCACGCACATGTCAGATGCGATGGGCCAGAGCAGGATCGAGCGGTTCTACGCGTTTGTGCAGACTAAGGAAGGAGATCTCGGCGAACAGTTGGTCCGCAACGGGCTGGCTCGAATCTACGGATTCAAAGCAGTCCCACCAAGTTTGCAAAATTCGCGACAAGAAATACAGAAACTTCAGCAACTCAAAAACGAAGCCAAACGCGAGAAAATCGGAGGCTGATCCAAAAGAAAAGACTCCACTCGGCAGGATCGACATCAACACGGCGACAGAAAAGGAGCTGACGACGGTGCCGGGAATCGGGCACGTAATGGCTGCGCGAATCATCGCCGCACGACCCTTTAGGAGCGCGGACGATCTGAAGAAAGTCAGCGGGATCGGCGATAAAAAATACGCGCAAATCCGGCCATATTTTCAGTGAGTGGAATGCGACTGTAGGGGAAGCTGTCAGCTTCCCGATACAACTTATTCGTGTAATTCTAGCTCGTACAAATATAGCGAACATTCTTTTCACGAATGGCTAGAAAGAAGCCAACCAAACTGAACGCACCGGATGTATGTCCCGTCTGCGGCGAGGAGGTTCCGCGCGGTTCGCTGGCGTGTCCCGAGTGCGGCGCGGATCACAATTCAGGCTGGCGGAAAGATGCCGATGCTTACGATGCCGTGGATTTGCCGGACCAGGACTTCAACTATGACGAGTTTATTCGCGCGGAGTTCGGATCAGTTCCGAAGCCAGCCGGGATAAAAACTTTCTGGTGGATTGCTGCTATCCTTCTCATCATCGTTTTTATCGTCATTTATTTCTACGCGGCCCATTAGAGATTGACCTTTACACAAGGGGAGCTGCCTTCGGCGCGCCTGTTGTGGCATTACTTTCAGTGAACAGAAACGTCGAACGCCCAACGCTCAATATCCAACGTCCAACGCCAACAAAAAAGCGCGCCCGAGAGGATTCGAACCACTAACCTTCTGATCCGTAGTCAGATGCTCTATCCAGTTGAGCTACGGGCGCCTGTGAAGAGGAGCTAATTTGCGGAGGAAGATTTGGGCGTCAAATCGTTCGCCGGTTGACGAGTGGCGATGCAAGTCGCATCTGCCAGCGCCGACTTAGAATTGCTAAATCATCGAATTCCAAAACATCGCTTGCCATTTCAAAGCAGGGCTAGTCAGGGTTGTAGCTCGTCGAATGTTATGTGCTTGTATTTAGCGGCAAGAACGGTCAAGAGATACTCTGATGTGACACGCGGGACGTTCAAGCACCCAAGTGCCTTAAGGCGTCTTTACTGCCATAGCGAATGGTTCAACCATGAAGTGGTTTTTAGACATTTCTCTCGCGACATCTCTCGCGATGATCTTCGCGTCAGCCGACGCTCAAATCGGCGAGAAGAAATTGACCCCTGCAGAAAAATGGGTTGTTGCACAGGCAGCGGCGGGAGAGATCGCTGACCTGAGCAAGCAATTCCCTGAGGAAAAGGATCGCAAACTCAGCGCGCATTTTCTGGAGGATTTGCTGATGGGCGCGCTGCCCGGCGTCAAACCGCATCGGAACGGCGTGCGAATCATGGGGGCAATCATTGACGAGCCGATCGACCTCACGGATGCACAAATTCCTTACCGTGTTTGGCTGGATAATTGCCAATTCATGAGCAGCGCGACTTTCCTGCGTACAAGTTTCTCAGGGACGATTCTTTTCGACGAAAGCACATTTAAAGCAGAGGCCAGCTTCAACAGCATGAAAGTCGGACATGACGCCTTCTTCAGAAAGGCTGTGTTTGAGGGGTCGGCGGACTTCGTCGGGGTAGGGATCACCAGCGATTTCGTAGCCGATGACGCGCAGTTTAAGAACAAGGAACAGGGCGCCGACTTCAACAGCATGAAAGTCAGGGAGACGGCCTCTTTCAAAAAAGCTGTGTTCGAGGGGCCGGTAGGCTTTGGCTCGGCCGACATCGTCAGCAATTTTGAAGCGCAGAACGCGCAGTTTAAGAACAAGGAACAAGGCGCCAGCTTCAGCAGCATGAAAGTCGGACGCACCGCCTTTTTCACAAAGGCTGTGTTCGAAGGGCCGGTGGACTTCGTCAGGGCAGAGATCACCACCTCTTTCGTAGCCGATGAGACGCAGTTTAAGAACAAACAACAGGGCGTCAGCTTCAGCGGCATGAAAGTCGGAGCAGACGCATTTTTCCGAAAGGCTGTGTTCGAAGGGCCGGTGAACTTCGCAGCGGCTGACATCGGCGGCGCGTTTTCCGCGGATCAGGCACAGTTTAAGAACAAGGAACAGGAAGCCACGTTCGACAGCATGAAAGTCGGACACACCGCCTTTTTCACAAAGGCTGTGTTCGAAGGGCCGGTGGACTTCATCACGGCAGACTTCGCCAGTAATTTTGAGGCTAACGAGGCGCAGTTTAAGAACAAGGACCAAACCGCCTATTTCGACAGCATGAAAGTTGGAGGCGGTGCCTTTTTCCGAAAGGCTGTGTTCGAAGGGCCGGTAGAATTAAGCTTTAGCGACTTCGCCGCGCTTGATCTCTCATATACGGTATATCATGGAGCGCTGTACCTGCAGGCAATGAACTACAAACAAATTATCGCTGCGCCGAAAGAACCCGAATCGCACGAAGCTCTTTTGAAACTGGCCGGCCAGTCGGCTTACAGGGCCGATGTGTATGGTAACCTGGAAGCTTTTTTTTTACGCCAGGGTTACCGCGACGACGCCGATCGCGCTTTCATCGCGGGCAAGCGGCGTGAACGAGAACAACTACCTTACGGACTGAACTGGTTCGGCAGTTGGTTGCTCGACTGGCTCGTCGGGTATGGTCGCCATCCTGCGCACGCTGGCTATTTTTGCGCATTCTTTGTCGCTCTGGGCTGCTTTCTTTTCTCGCCTAAGAGAATGGAACCGCAAAAGCCGGACGATGCTCCCCGGGTTTACAATCGCTTCTGGTATAGCCTTAGCCTGTTCGTTCCGCTCGTGGATCTCCAAGCGCACACTGTTTGGAAGCCAAAAACAGAGGAAACTTTTCTAAGAAATTATCTGCGTGTGCAGATTTTGCTCGGATGGATTCTGATTCCTATCCTCCTCGCCGCGGTAACCGGACTGATTAAATAACGAGCAGACCTCTAAGCAGACGCACGCCAACTTGAGCACATAACGAGAACTGCGATTCTCCCCGGTGACGATTTTTCTCGGCTGCGGTTTTGCGGCGAAGTATCGGGAAGGCGGCGGAAATTTTTCGGTGCCACTACAATGGATGCTCGGATTACGACGACTGAAGCTGGATGCGATCTGGCTGGAGCTACTGCCAGCCACAGACGATCTGGCAGCCGATGAGGCCAAGATCAAAAATTTCCAAAGGCAATTGCGCGCGCATGGATTGACCAGGCGATACTGTTTGCTTTATCAAAAACCTGCATCCGATACGCACGATTTAGACAGCGTTCGTTGCATCGGAATTTCGAAACGTGAACTCCTCGACCGGCTCGGCGGACCGAATGTTCTGCTCAATCTCGCCTATTCAATTCATCCACCGCTGTTGTTGAAGTTCGAGCGCCGCATTTTTTGCGATCTCGATCCGAGCGAAATCTTTTACTGGATGACGAAGATGGAGATGGGCCAGTCGTCCCACCACGAATTCTGGACGATCGGGCTCAATGTTCACGGAAGCGATTGCCAACTGCCGGAAGCCGCCGCCGTGCCGCCCACAGGGCGGCGGCTACAGTGGAAGACATTTTATCCGTTGGTGGACACGAAATTGTTTCAGCCACAACGGCGACCGAGTGCGCCGAAAGTTACAACAGTTGGACAATGGTATTGGAGTGGGGCTGTAGAGGTTGCAGGCGAATTTCCTGATTTATCGAAGAAATTTGCCTTCGAGCCTTATCTGGATCTTCCACGCCGAGTACCGGAGGCGGAGTTCGAACTGGCGATGAACATCGCTGCGGAGGACCCAGAGAAGCAACGACTACAACGGCACGGCTGGAAAATTGCCGATCCGCACCAAGTGGCGCGCACGCCGAACGCTTACCGCCGCTACCTTGCCAGCGCTCTTGCTGAATTCACTGCAATCAAGGGCGTTGACGTGGCATGGCACACCGGATGGGTCAGCGATCGCGCCGCGGCATTTCTCGCATTGGGCCGGCCGGTCATTACCGAAGACACCTGCGCCGAACGCCATCTTCCCGCGAAAAATGGATTCAGCTTTATCCGAAACCCCGATGACGCGGAAGCCGCTGTGAAAAAAGTGTTGAGAGATTGGCCGCGGCTATCGAAGCAAGCGCGGCGTTGTGCCGTGGAAGTTTTCGATTCAGTCAAAAATCTTCGCCGGATTCTGGGTTTTTAAAGCCACTCGATTTGGCATTGCAAAACGATTTTCGGGTGTTACTCGTTGTGCCGTTATGGCTGACCTGATCAAAACTGCGGACCTTAAAGATCGCATGAAAAAGATCCCAGAATGGGAACTGGAGAAGAAACATATCGAGCGCACTTTTGAGTTTGATGATTTTGCGGATGCGATCGATTTCGTAAATGCCGTGTCGGAAGTGGCCGAGGAAGAAGAACACCATCCCGATATCGACATTCGTTACAACAAAGTCCGCCTCGTTGTCTCGACGCACAGCAAAGGCGGGCTGACAGAGCTTGATTTTGGTTTGGCCGAACGAATCGATACGCTGGCGGAATAACCGGTTGGAAGCTCCAAATCTCAACCTCCAACCTCCAGAGAAATTCCAAATCCCAATAGATTAGCCAGCGCGGATGGTGTCGCGTGGATTTGAGGTTTGGACGTTTGAGGCTTGTTTGGAATTTGGATTTTGGGATTTCGCGCTTCTGTCTCAAAGCAGGCGTCCTTCGTCCGCATCGATAAATTGGAACGATGTCTCGATGTCCGACCTGTCACTCATTCCTGCCTCCTGTTTGCGCCGGTTTAGTATCTCGGACACTTCGTCGTTCCAGCCGCGCTTGCGCATGAATTCGTTCCAAACGTAAACGTCGTCCTCTGTCGGTCTGCGTCCAACATCGAAGCACCACTCTAAAATCTCCTCGTCGGCACCGCCCTCTTTCACGCGCTCCACTAGGTCATCGTAATTTACTCGGAGAAACTTCACGCATTTCTCGTCGAAGCCCTTTCCAAGGTTTGCATGGTAATCTGGAGGAAGTTCGCCTTTGGCGTGCAGCCGGATTTTGTCGAGCATCCGGCCGAAATAAAAAAGGCCGCCGATTTTCTCGGAAGGGCTGCGGAGTGGAAATGTGGCCATGGAAGAAACTTGAGCCTTCTCGCGCGTGGTTCAAGCGCGTGAAAACACTCCCTCACCTCAATCCTCTCCTTTGAGAAAGGGAGAGGCGGGCTCTCCGGCATCGCTCCGATTAATTTCGTATGCCAGGCCAAGAGCATTCGCTTCTTACCCTTTCTGGGGAGAGGATGAAGGTGAGGGGAATTGCTTTTTCGCTTAGCCAAAGCGCGATTCAGTGCGTTAATTGAGCGCGATGGATCGGATCGCCGGAATCGAAACCGAATATGGCTGTCTTCTGAGTGAAGAAGAACCGCACGTGAATTCGGAGCTGTGGCCGGCCAAGGTTAAAAACTATCTGTTTCGAAAGGCAGATGCTGGCACCATCGATTTGCATTACCGGGACTACGAGGACCCACCGGGCAACGGAGGGTTTCTCCTCAATG
>WNGP01005385.1_pt1 | contig 12101 bp, 8 predicted proteins | sample 5407671 | NCBI WGS metagenome assembly WNGP01 (sample SAMN13153381, study PRJNA577476) | soil metagenome | isolation source: 40 cm soil or saprolite under Garry oak tree replicate 2 | place: USA:California | collected 2016-06-15 | reverse complement strand
TTATCTTGCGCCGCTGCGCAAGCGCAACCGCAGTCACATCGAGCGGTCAGCCGGCCGATGCCCGGGCCCCCGCATGGGCCACCGGCAGGTCAGGGCGCTGGCTCTGCGCGCGGGCCAGCGGGTCAAAACGTCCGTGAGCGCTGGCTCGCAATGCCGCCGGAAGCTCGGCAAAATTTCCGGCGCAACGCGGAGCGTTGGATGCAGATGAGTCCCGAAGAACGCAACGTGATGCGGCAGCGAGAGAATCTGCGGCGTCAGACGATTCAACGTGAGACGGAAACCGCGCTTCGCGAATCCGGTCTTCGTCTGAATCCGCAGGAGCGCGCTCAATTTGAATCGCGTTACGTTCAGGAACGGCGAAAGGTCGAACAAACGCTCCGGCAGCAAATCGAAGCTGAGCGGCAAAAGGAACTGCCGGCACTGATTCAGCAGCTAAAAAAAGAGTTCCAGATTGATCAGCCAGTCAGAAGTCCTGCGACGAAACCAGCGGAGTCGGCTAATCCAAAAAAGTAGACCCGGCTTTTTTCGCAAATCTCCCGCAGCGAAAGGATCCTCCCCTAAAATGCTGCTGGCTCGAAATTGCTTTCGAGCCAGCTCAATCTGATTTCTAGATCCGGCGTCACCTTAATATCGGTAATAATGGTGGTGACGATGGTGGCGATAATAATAACGGTGTCCGCCGTACCAGTAGTAGGGCCGGTAATAGTGATAACGATACGGATAATAGTAGCCGTAAGGGTAATATCCGTAGTAACCCGGTCCAAACCCAACGCTGAAGTAAACTCCAGCATCGGAGCGGGGCACCGCGGCAAAGGTCAAGCCTCCCGCCACCAGTGCAATAAACAGAAGTTTCTTCATTGTTTTACCTCCTAATGATTAAACAGGAGGCCTCCCGAAAGGTTTCCCGCTTTTACCCTGCCCGACGTCTTCCGGATATCCAGTTATGCAAACGCTCCGCGCGATCCGTCGATATGAAATGCAGCGAAGGTGCAATGCATTCGCGGTATTTTCGGCGCCGCCACCGGGGAACGCGATGACTGGTCCTCCGGTCAAAATAGGACCGAGATAAAGTTGCACCTTGTCAATGAGACGCGCGTCGAGCGCCTGGCCGAGCACTTCGCCCCCACCCTCAATCAGCACGCTCGTAATACCTCGTTTGCCAAGATTTTTCAGCACGGCAGCCAGCGATTTACCTCGATAAATCAGCGTTCGTGATGCGAGCAGGTCGGAAAATAAGTGAGCCGGCCGTGGAAGGTTGCCCGAACGCGTGAGCACGACACGCCAGGGTTGCCGCGCGCGGCGCACACCGCGCACGGTTAATCGCGGGTTGTCTGCGCGTACCGTCTCCGCTCCAACAAGCACCGCGTCCACGTGTGCGCGAAGCTGACGCGCGTGGCGCCGTGCGAAAGGACCAGTGATCCACCGATGCTCGGCGGCACGGCGCGTCAAGCGACCATCAAGCGACATCCCGCATTTTGCGATGACGAAAGGGCGCCCACTGACGATCCACTTGTTGAAAGCCTCGTTAAGCCGCGCGCACTCATCGGCCAATATGCCTTCTCGCACTTTGACGCCCGCGTTTCGCAATTGCTTGATGCCTTTGCCGGAGTGGCGCGGATTTACGTCAGTCGCGCCGACCACCACGTTTTTGATTCCAGTTTTGATTATTGCGTCTGTGCACGGAGCAGTGCGCCCTGCCGTGGAGCACGGCTCCAGAGTCACGTACAGCGTGGCGCGCCCAGGCGCACGCGCACCGAAATCGCGGAGGCATTCAATCTCCGCGTGATCGCGACCCGCTTCCCGGTGGTGCCCTCTCGCTACTATTCGATCGTCAATGACCAGAACTGCTCCCACAGCTGGATTGGGGCTCGTCTGGCCGAGCGCTTTTTTTGCCTCGTTTAGCGCAGCGCGCATGAATTGTTCATCTCTTTTCCTCGTCATGGCTTCGAGAGATGCATAATTGTTCTCGCCTGTCGAAGCAACGCGGGTTGAACGATGCGACTGATTCATCGCTTGGTGATGGGACGTGGAGACCACTCAATATCCCAGCGAACGCAGGAGCTTAAATCCGTGCCTGGAGGGATTCGAACCCCCAATCTTCATCGATCACACCCTTAGGGTGCAACAACCTTATAAGTTCGGAGCGCTTTAGTTTGCGCAGGCCAAATCGGTGCTCCCAAATCCAAACCATTGTCGCGCGCCGAGTCCGTCTTTGGTCCCGGCTCACGGAGAAGCAGGAGAAGCTCAAAAAGAGTTGTTGATTCAGCCGGGGTTTTGTCGGGGAACTTGGTTCCGACATTTCCGTAGTAGAGAGTACAAGTGAAAGCACCCCCCAGACGGACCGGTAATGTGCTGCACGGCCAACTGCAAGCACGAAATCACAAAACGAAGTTGACGATCAAAACGAAAAGCTCACGTTTTGATGCTTTGGTCGCGCGTTACTATCCGGCTGTTTACAGCTTCGCTTGTCGATTGACTGATGACCCTCGGGAAGCAATTGCGCTAACCCGCGACGCATTCAATACCACGCGAAAGCAATTGCGGAGTTGTTGCGATGACAACGTGTTTGCCTCAATCCTAATATCCACTGTAATCCGGGCAGGTCTGACCGCCGCTTGAATTGAGCGTCATGCGATGCCCGTTTTGGCCCGGCACTCGGCGTCCTGGACATCGATCTCGCTAAGCAGGTCATCCAGCGTCTCACTGGTGTCGCCACAGGTGGCAATGCCTAGCAAAAGCATACACCTCAGACAAAGATCGTGAGCGAGCCGGACTGTCGTTCCACACTGCGGACACACAACCGGCTCCTCTTGCAGATAGATTGAAACAGAAATGCTGTTCATCGGAAATGCTCAAGTAAACAGGCAGAACAAGGCAGGCAAGATTGACCAAAATCGAGTCTCTCTCTCCCGCTATCTTCCACTGTCCCCCCTCCCTTTAACCTTACTACGGAAAGTCTGCGGTGAAGTTCCTGACGATCTCAATCCAGAATGCGAATCTCGCCAGAGCCGAAGCACGCACGGCCCTTTGCGTAATCAATTGCCTGCTCTTGATCTAAGAACACCGGCTGTATAACGACACTCTCATACACCTACCAGCCGTTTCGGAATGGTCTGATTTCGTGTCATAAGCAAATCAATATTGCGGTGCCAATTCGCCGATATATGTTCCCATGAACACGATTCCCATGCAGTCGATAAAAGGCCAATTAGGCGATCCACTTAGAATGCGCCGAAACATCACCAACGAAACCTGGCACCAAAATTAAGACCGCCTACGCAAGCGGCATCGGTCTGCGCGAGATCGCGCGCAAAATGGGTATTCCACCCGGAACCATTCTGTCGCGCGTGCCTGGAGGGATTCGAACCCCCAACCTTCTGATCCGAAGTCAGAAGCTCTATCCGGTTGAGCTACAGGCACACCGAGAAATTTGAAATTTGGTATTGCGCCCAGACGCGGCAGGGCCTGCCCGCCGTAGCCTTGGCGAAGGCGGGTGGCCGACGGGACTCGAACCCGCAACAACCAGAACCACAATCTGGGGCTCTACCATTGAGCTACGACCACCATTATTGCCGCAGAAACAAGATTTTAAAATTTGAATCTTTTTTTGCAAATAAAGGACTCGACTTTCTTCGGTCTCTCCGGTAATTCTCGCCGCCGGTGGACCGGAATTCTGCCCGTAGCTGGCTTATCTTTGCGCCTCGCCATCGCGTGAGGCGCGACGCCGCGGCTTTGCTCGCTCTCGTTCTTTTCGTCGGGGCTACGCGCGTTCTTGTGGGACAGCAGGATGATCCGAGCGAAATTTTTCTTAAAGCGTATCTCTCCGCACAACAGGGCGAGAAGCTGGAGCATGAAGACCGGTTCAAGACGGCCCTGGCCAAATATCGATTTGCTGGAAGCCTGATCGCGCAGTTGCGCAGGTCGCACGCTGATTGGCAGCCGGCGATCGTGGAATATCGCGGTCGCAAGATCAGCGAAGGAATCCTGCGAATTCAGGAGAGAATAACGAGGCAAAACCAGTTAAACGCCAGCGCGAATCCTTTGCCCGAGATTGCGCCCGCGCCGCCCGAAAGTGAAGGCTGGTCCGAGCCCGGGCCTGAAGTTGTGGCGGTGCAACCGGACGAAGCCTCCAGCGAGGCCTCGCGTGATGCTGCGAGCAAAGAGGCAACAAAAAAATTGCGCGGCAAAGTGGATCAACTGCAAGCCGCACTCGACAAAGCGAGAAAATCAGAAGGTCAGGCGCGCGATGAACTTGTAAAAACACAGGAATCATTAAGAGCGGCCCAGGCATCGCAGGAAAATAGCGCCCGGAAGGAGCAGCAATTGCGCTCGGAGATTGCCCACTTGAAAGACGCCGTCGCCGCCGCGGATGAAGCGCGTGTGGCAGCGGAAAAGCAAAGGGACGATACTCAGGCGAAATTTGCAGAGGCAAACGAGCAAATCACCGCGCTTGAGCACCAGCGCGATGAAGCCCTCGCCCAATTGAGGGTCGTGCAAGGATCCGAACAGGGCGTCCAGTTGCTCTTGGCCGAGAAGGACGATTTGCAACAAAAAGTGGCAAACGCGGAGGGAAAGGTGCGAGCCCTTGGCGACAGCGATCCGGTAAACGCGAAGATATTTGCCGAGATGAACGAGCAAGTCGCGCAGCTTCAAGAGCAGTTGAGCGAAAGCCAGAAAAGAAATGACTATTTGACCGCAAGAGCTGCGGAGCTTGCCGTTCAGTTGGATGAGGCAGGCACGGAGCTTCAAGTTGCGAAGCTGGCCGGCGCAAACAGCGAGGAGTCCGCCCAGCTCGCGAGAGAAAACGAGCTCCTGCGAAACATCGTCGTGCGCGAGCGCCAGGAAGAAGCCCGCCGGGACGAGACAAGGAAGCTGGTCGTAGCGGAGCTGGGTAGATTGAAGATCAGATCGGAGACGTTGAACAAGCAGATCGAACTTCTCGCGCAGCCAGTGACAAAATTAAACAGCGAAGAGCTAGCTTTGCTGCGGCAACCCGTGGTCTCAGTGTCAGACCAGCGCGCCGGCTTATTTAAAGCGAGCTTTGTGTTTGAAAAAAAATCGGCAGTGAATTCGATTGGCGCTGCGACAGCGAACGCGAACGCAACATCGGGCAGCGAGAGCGATGCGGGAACGAACAGGGCCGCTCCCTCCAAAACCGATGTACCGCCAAAAATCCAGGGTCTCGCCCGCGCGGCCGGAAAGAATTTTCAGCAGGGCAACTATAGGGCGGCCGGAAAGCAATATCAGCAAATCCTGGCCGAAGATCCAAACAACCTTGACGCGCTTTCCAACCTTGGGGTTGTTTATGTTCGCAGCGGCGACTTGCGCTCCGCAGAGTCGACACTGGAAAAAGCCGTGGCCATTGCGCCGGACAACGATTTTCTGCTCACAACGCTTGGGGTCGTTCAGTATCGCCAATCGAAATTTGACGAGGCGATCGTGCAGTTAACGAAGGCGATTGCGATCAACCCAAAAAGCGCTACCGCTCACAACTATCTCGGTATCGCCGCCAGCCAGAAAGGGCGACAGCAAGAGGCAGAGAAGGAGATCCTTCAGGCGCTCGCCAACAATCCGGACGACGCCGATGCGCATTTTAACCTCGCGGTCATCCTCATCACCACGCAGCCGGGCTCGAAAGAACTCGCCAAAGAACATTATGCCCGGGCCACTGCGCTCGGCATAGAACCGAGCCCGTCCCTCGAAAAATTGTTGCAGTGACCGCGAGACCGGGCGTCTGCGCAGCATCGCGTCGAGCCGGTCAGCGATTAATTCTGTAGCGGCGGTCTATGACCGCCGAACCTTCACGTGCAACCATTTCTCACAGCTAACTGGCGTTACCTTGCGATGCTGAATTACACCGTCGATCCTCGCCTGCTCGCGCCGTTGGTTCCGCTCGGTACAGAGATCGACTTCGAAAATGGTGAGACCTTCCTGAGCGTGGTCGGATTTCTCTTTCTCGACACGCGACTCCTCGGCCTTCCCATCCCGCTACACCGCGATTTCGAGGAAGTGAATTTGCGTTTCTACGTGCGGAGAAAATCGGCTGACATATGGCGGCGCGGTGTAGTTTTCATCCGTGAACTTGTCCCGCGGCGCGCGATCGCGCTCATCGCGCGCGCGTGTTACGGCGAAAATTATCTCGCAGTAACGATGAAACACGAAATCGAACATCTCGATGGTAACTTGAAAGTCGAATTTTCGTGGCGGCGTGGCCACAAATGGGAATCACTCAAGATGAGTACGACCGGCGAGCCGCAAACAATTCCGTCGGGATCCCACGCTGAGTTTATCACCGAACATTACTGGGGTTACACTTCTCTTCGCAGCGGGTGCGGCGAGTATCGCGTGGAACATCCGCGATGGAAAATTTGGAACGCGACCAGCTTCGAATTCAACGCAGACGTTGCGACTCTCTACGACGAGCAATTCGCCAAGGCTTTAAATCAGCCGCCGCGCTCCGCGTTCATTGCCGACGGCTCGCCGATCACAATTTATAGGCGCGAGATTTTGTAGGGCGCCGCAATCGTTATTTCGACAGCAATTGCCTGAGCACAAACGGCAAAATCCCTCCGTGCCGGTAATAATCGATTTCTATTGGGGTATCGATTCGAAGCTTCACCGGCACTGAGCGCCTTTGACCTTTGCTTTCGATCTCGAGTGTTAGGTTTTGCCCGGGTTTGATGTCATTCGACAGCCCGGTAACCGAAAAGCGTTCCGAGCCGTCGAGCCCGAGCGATTGCGCCGTTGTTCCCTCGGCAAATTGCAATGGCAATACACCCATGCCAACCAGGTTTGAGCGATGAATCCGTTCGAAACTTGCGGCGACCACTGCCTTCACACCTAACAAACGCGTTCCCTTCGCGGCCCAATCGCGCGATGAGCCGCTGCCGTACTCGTGTCCTGCGAGAATGACCAGCGGAGTGTTAGTCTGCGCATACTTCGTCGCCGCATCGAAAATCGACATCTGCTCGACCTCGCCGTTCGCGAAGTATTTTGTCACGCCGCCTTCCGTTCCAGGCACGATCAAATTCTTTATCCGCACATTCGCGAACGTCCCGCGCGTCATCACCAGATCATTCCCGCGGCGACTGCCGTAGCTGTTAAAATCTCGCGGCTGAATTCCGCGCGACATTAAATATCTTCCGGCGGGCGATGTTTCCTTGATTGCGCCCGCAGGCGAAATGTGATCGGTCGTTACTGAGTCGCCGAATATCCCAAGGGCGCGTGCACCGCGGATCTCCTCAATATGGCCGGGCTCCATCGAGAAATTCTCGAAAAACGGCGGCTCATGAATGTAATCGCTCTTCTCGTCCCACCGGTAAACATCCCCGCTGCTCGATGGAATCTCGTTCCACTTTGGGTTTTGATCGGCAAAATCGCGATAAAGTTTGCGGAACGTTTCCGGCGCGAGCGCAGATTGCATGACGTGCCGGATTTCGCCGAGAGTCGGCCAGAGATCGCGAAGGAAAGTTTCTTTGCCGTCCTTGTCCCTGGCAAGCGGGTCGCGGGAAAGATCGATGTGAACTCGACCGGCGAGGGCGAAGGCCACCACCAGCGGCGGGGACATCAGGAAATTCGCCTTGACGTGTTGATGCACCCGCGCCTCGAAATTGCGATTCCCCGAAAGCACTGAGGCAGCAACCAGATCGTATTCATTAATCGCTTTCTCGATGTTTGGATGCAGCGGCCCGGAGTTGCCGATGCAGGTCGTGCAACCGTAGCCGACAAGATTGAATCCGAGTTGGTCGAGATATTTTTGCAGTCCGGTTTTCGCCAGATAATCGGAAACAACGCGCGAACCGGGCGCGAGCGATGTTTTCACCGCAGGATCGACGCGCAGACCGCGTTCGACCGCCTTTTTTGCAAGCAGGCCGGCCGCGATCATGACGCTCGGATTACTCGTGTTTGTACAGCTCGTGATCGCGGCAATAAGCACGCTGCCGTGCCCGATATGACTTCGCCCTCGCGTGAACACTTCCCGCGATTCAGCTTCGATTTCCTTGGCGAGATCGGGTGTCGGCCGGTTAGCAATCATCTCCAGCTTGTTGCGTTCTTCGCCGGGGCTGATTCCCTGATCTTCTTTGGTGTCCGTCGAAAACATTGCACCGTTTCGCGGCGCGCTGCCGTTCAATTCCACGAGATGTCTCTCGCGAAGATCGACATTCTGTTTCCCATATCCCCCGTCGCGTACGGGTTTTTCGAGCAATTCGCGAAATGTTTTTCCAAGCTCGGGCAAGTTGATCCTGTCCTGCGGCCGTTTCGGTCCGGCGACGCTCGGCTGAACGTCCGCCAGATCCAAATCGATATCGACGCTGTAATCGATCTCGCCCCTAAGCGGCATGCCGAACATCCTTTGCGCGCGAAAGTAATTTTCGAACGCAAAGCATTGTTCTTCGCTACGTCCCGTGGCGCGCAAGTAGTCCACTGATTCCTGGTCAACTGGGAAATAACCCATGGTCGCGCCGTATTCGGGCGACATGTTTCCAATCGTCGCCCGATCAGGAACTGGCAGCGATGCCGCGCCTTCGCCGTAAAACTCGACAAATTTGCCGACGACTTTTTGCGCACGGAGCAACTGCGTGATGTGCAAGACGAGATCGGTGGCGGTAACGCCTTCGCGCAACTGCCCGCTCATGTGCACACCCACGACTTCCGGCGTCAAAAAATAAACCGGTTGTCCGAGCATTCCAGCCTCCGCTTCGATTCCGCCGACGCCCCAGCCTACCACGCCTAGACCATTGATCATCGTCGTGTGCGAATCGGTGCCGACCAAGGTGTCGGGATAGAAGATTTCCAATTGCCGATTGCCAATTGCCGATTGCTGCGAGAGAACGCCCTTTGCGAGATATTCGAGATTCACTTGATGCACGATTCCAATCCCCGGCGGGATGAGCTGGAAGGTTTTGAACGCCTGCTGTCCCCATTTGAGAAACTGGTAACGCTCCCGATTGCGCTTGAATTCCATTTCGAGGTTTAGCTCCAGCGCTCGCGCCGAACCAAAGAAATCCACCTGCACAGAGTGATCGACCACCAGGTCAACCGGCACCAGTGGCTCGATGATTTTCGGGTCGCGACCGAGCAGCTTCACCGCGCTGCGCATCGCGGCGAGATCAACAACCAGCGGCACGCCGGTGAAATCCTGCAAAACTATGCGCGCGACGACGAATGGAATTTCCGCGTTAGCCGGTGATTTTGCGTTCCAGTTCGCCAGCGTCTCGACATCTTTTCGCCGGACTTTTTTCCCGTCGCAATTGCGCAGCACCGATTCAAGAACAATCCGGATGCTCACCGGCAGCCGCGAAATTTTCCCGATACCCTGTTCTTCTAACGCCGGCAGCGAATAGAGAAACCCTTCGCGCTCTTTGCCGGCGTCGAATTTCCTCAGCGTTTTGAATTCGTCACGCATTTTTGCACCACGAAGGACACGAAGGCCACGAAATTAAGACGTTAAAGAGCCTTCGTGTCCTTCGTAGTTCATCGGAAATCATTTCAGTTCCGCCAGTTTTGCTTTGATCTTGTCGAAATTCGGGAGCTGCCTGGCGTCGTCGTTGCTCTCGGCGTATTGGATCACCCCATTCTTATCGATAATGAACGCAGAGCGTTTCGGCACGCCGCCCATTCCGAGGTTCATTTGCGGCAGGAAGGAGTCGTACATCACGGCGTAACCCTTTGCTACTTTGTGTTCGTAATCGCTTAGCAGCGGCACAGAGATCTTCTCCTTCTGCGCCCACGCTTCCTGCGCAAACGGATTGTCGCCGCTGATTCCGTAAACAGCGGCGTTCAAATCCGTGTAAGCATTCAGGCCCGCGCTGACTTCGCACATTTCCGTGGTGCAGGTGCCCGTGAACGCCATCGGAAAGAAAAGCAGCAACGTGTTTTTCTTTCCGAAATTGTCGCTCAGTCTAATTTGTTTCGGCCCGTCAGCAGTCTTAGTCGATAAAGTGAAATCTGGCGCTTTGGTTCCAATTGTGAGTGGCATAAATAAGTCCTCCGGTTTGCGTTTAGAGGGAAAAATTCACTATAAGATCGACAACTCAGCGGTCAAAGAATTTGCAGCGATTTCAGCCACAGATTGACGCAGATTCACACAGATTATTCTCTGTGGTCGAACATCCGTGTTTCATCTGTGTTTATCCGTGGCTTACGATTTGATCAAGTGGAACTCTTTTGGTGGTTCTTCGTGATTGTGCTGTTCGCAGTCGGTCTGATTGGAACGATCTTTCCAATTCTTCCCGGCACGACCATCATTCTCGCCGCAGCAATCATCCATCGCCTCATGCTCGGCGCGGAAAAGAGTATCGGCTGGAAAACGATTGTTGTTCTCCTGTTGCTCACGCTTCTTTCCTATGTGTTCGATTTTCTCGGCAGCTATTTTGGCGCAAAATATTTTGGAGCGACCAAATGGGGCGCGTTCGGCGCAATCTTCGGCGCGCTCGTCGGTCTCTTTTTTGGAATCATCGGTTTGTTTGTCGGGCCCGTGATCGGCGCGGTCGCCGGCGAGTTCATCGCCGGCAAACGAATGATCGACGCCGGTCGCGCCGGTTGGGGAAGTTTACTCGGAAATCTCGGCGCCATGCTCGGCAAACTATTCATCGCGGTGAAACTGATCATAGCGGTGGCGATGATTACGATTTTCCTCGTAACGGCGGGGTCCCCATTCTGAATCTGGAAACTAGGAAGCCGAGAAATTTTGTTTCGGTATCCGTTTCTCTCCTGGTTTCCTGGCTTCCAGATATTTGTTTTTGTGCTACATTTGTTCTCCGATGGCAGATGATCGCTGGTGAACCGGAAGGTTCGCTGGAGGAAAGTCCGAACACCATACGGCAGCATGCCGCGTAGAATACGCGGGCAACGTTCGCGAAAGTGGGCGTTAACGGAGAGTGTCACAGAAAACACACCGCCGGTTCTTTGAGAAAAGCGCAGGCAAGGGTGAAAAGGCGAGGTAAGAGCTCACCGCTCGCGGAGCAATTTGCGAGGCACGAAAAACCCCATGCGGTGCAAGACAAAACAGAGGAAGGGCAGCCGGCCCGATTTAACCCTCGGGTATGTCGCTAAGATAAATGATCATCGTCCCGAAGAGATTCGGGAGACAGAATTCGGCTTATCGCCATCGAAACCATGAAGGGCGCTTTCGCAAACGAAGGCGCCCTTCGCTTTTCTAAGCGACTGACGGACGCAGACTGGCTTTTTTGCGCAGGAGCGGGAGAACTTTTTCCACCAATGCGTCGGCTGTGATGCCGTGTTTTTTGCGCAAGATTGGGACGGCGCCGTGCTCGATAAAATGATCCGGCCAACCGACGCGAACCACCGGAGTATTGATCATTTGCGAGTGCAGATGTTCCATCACGGCGCACCCGAAACCGTTGTGCAACACATGATCTTCGATGGTGCAGACAACCTCGACGCTGCGCGCGAAAAATTCGAGAGTGCCCGTGTCCATCGGTTTGATCCAGCGCGGATTGATTAGCGCAACGGAAATCCCTTTCTCTTCGAGTTTGCGCGCCGCTTCTTCAGCTACTTCAAACATGTTGCCCAGCCCGAAGATTGCCACGTCGCGCCCATGCTGCACAACTTCCGCTTTGCCGATTTCGAGAAGCCGCGGTTCCGGTTTGATTTTTGCGCCTGTTCCCGATCCTCGTGGATAGCGGACGGCGATCGGACCGGAGTTGTAATGCGCCATTGTCCAGAGCATATCGACAAATTCATCTTCGTTCTTCGGCTGCATGTGCACCCAATTCGGGATGTGCCGCAGGTAACCGATGTCGAACAAGCCATGGTGCGTCGGGCCGTCGTCGCCGCTTAATCCGGCGCGGTCCATGCAGAGTCTGACGTTTAATTTTTGGATGGCGATGTCGTGAATCGCCATGTCGTAGGCGCGCTGGAAAAACGTGGAATAGATCGTAAGAAACGGCGTCATCCCTTGCGTGGCCAGGCCGCAGGCGAAAAGCGTTGCGTGCTCTTCGGCGATGCCAACGTCGAAGTAGCGGCGCGGATGCGCCTTGGCAAAATGCGAAAGTCCTGTCCCGCTCGGCATCGCCGCCGTGATGGCGACGAGTTTCTGATTGGTCTCCGCGAATTTCGCTAGTGTCTTACCAATGATT
>WNGP01004132.1_pt1 | contig 12101 bp, 15 predicted proteins | sample 5407671 | NCBI WGS metagenome assembly WNGP01 (sample SAMN13153381, study PRJNA577476) | soil metagenome | isolation source: 40 cm soil or saprolite under Garry oak tree replicate 2 | place: USA:California | collected 2016-06-15 | reverse complement strand
TGTCGGCCAGGTCGTCGTTGCAGCCGTAGCCGCCGAACACCGTGGGGCCGTTCAGCTTCTGGTCCGGTAGCGTCGCGATCGGCTTGGACCAGCCGAACTCGCCCGCCGGGGAGGGCCCGGCGTTGGGCCCGCTGGTGACCTGGAAGGCGGTGCGGAACGGCGAGAAGTCCTCGTCGGTGCCGATGATGAAGCGGCTCTTGCGGTCGAACTCGGCGTAGTGGCCGTTGCCCTCTGCTGGGCTGAACCCGCTGATCGGGTCGGGGTCGGTGAAGTCGCTGTCGTTGATGAACCTCGGGTGGGCCGGGTCGTTGACGTTGAGCTTGACGTAGCCGGCGTCCCAGTAGGAGGACAGCATCGTCCAGGTGCTGCCGATCTTGCGGACCACCATGTCGTGGTTGAAGACCGTGTCCCCATTGGCGAGCGGCGCCTTGGCGGCCGGCCAGTCCCGCAGGCCGGTCTCGGCGATCAGCCGCGGGTTGTGGGGGTCGGTGATCTCCATGATGTCGACGTCGGTCTGGGCTTGCTCCTCGTCGTCGGAGGCCACCACGAACGCGCGCCCGTCCTGTTGCCAGGCGAACACGCTGTGGTACTGGCGGACCGGGACGGTGTTGCCGAGCGCGTCGGTGGTGTCGCCGAAGTTCTGCGCCAGCGGCACCGGGGCGAGCGGGTTGGTGATGTCCCACAGCGAGACGCCGCCCAGGCCACCCGCGCCGCAGATCTCGTTGTTGAGCGCCAGGATGTCGCCGGCGAACGACGGTGTGTCGAGGTGGATGGCGTGCACCCCCTCGCCGACGAACGAGCCCTGGTGGGCGGGGATGAAGCCGACCTCCCGCGGGTTGGCGGGGTCGGCGATGTCGACCACGTAGGCGCCGCCGGCGCCGTCGGCGGTGCAGCCGGGGGAGAACTGGGCGAGGTAGGCGAAGTTGCCGAGCTCGCCGACGTCGGCGACGATGCCCCTGGCCGCGTCGTGGACGCGCAGCTTGCCGACGAGCTGCACGTTGTGGCTGGTGGCGGGCAGATGCCCACCGGCGCCGCCATGCTGATCGAGGTGGACCGGGTCGGCCTCGCGCGCGCTGTCGATCACCCCGTCGGTCTGGGAATCGCCCGGCCCCTCCCGGGGACCTGGCGCGGCTACCGCCGCGTTCCACGAGGTCAGCGCGAGTGCGAGCAGGACAGCGAGCAACCATGGCTTCCTCATCCGAACCTCCTGAGGTGGAGTCGGACTGGGTCGACGGTCGGGTGGGGTGTTCGCCAGGGGAACAGGAAGAGCCGAGCGACCAGTGGAGGTAGCCGGTCAAACGATGCCAGGACTCCGGAACCCTACCTCGCGGCGACGCCCGGGCCAAGAGGGAGTGGTTGTCCGGGCCGGGAACGACCTCGGCTCTTGATCCCAAACCGCACGGTCAAGGTAAGATGTCGGCTTTGACGATCTGGCTTCGGAGGGAAGCCGATGCTCGACGATGAGCTATCCGATGCTCCCTCGCGCTCGGCCACGCTCTCCATGACGCGCCGGGTCATCATGCACGCTGGGCCTGGACCCGCCCGCGACCCGCCTGCTGGCGTCGACGGCTTTGGGCCGTTCGACCCACAAGGAGGTGGGTGCTGTGCGATCTCGTATCCTCCAATCTCGTATCCGCTGGATGGTGCTCGTCGGGGCCTTGGCGCTCGTGGTGGGCACTGCGCTTCCGGCATCGGCAGACCATGCGACGCGGCCGCAGACCGCAAACATCCATGCGCTGGGCCACAGCCCCCAGCCCGGCACGTTCGAGGTGCCGGACGGCCAGCGCACCGTCAACTCCGACATCGCCTTCTGGGGGACCCTGGCCTTCAACGGCAACTACGACGGTTTCCGGATCATCGACGTCACCGAGCCGGGCGACCCGCAGCTGGTCTCCTGGACGCACTGCAACGGCGACCAGGGTGACATCGTCGTCTGGCAGAACATCCTGGTCCGATCGTGGAACACCAAGCGGGCCACGCCCCGGGACTGCGACGGGCACACGGTGCCCGCGGGCTGGGAGGGTGTGCACGTCTTCGACATCAGCAACCCCGCCGACCCTCAGCTGGTGGCCTCGGTCGAGCTTCCGTGCGGTTCGCACACGCTGACGGTGGCCGGCATCGCAGGCGGCCGGCTGATCGTCTACAGCAACAACTCCAGCAGCTCCGGCTGCGGCGTGGGCCTGGACCTTGCCGGCCAGAACGCCCTGGGCGACTTCATGGACGTCATCGCGGTGCCGCTGGATCACCCGGAGAACACAAGCCTCGTCAACCGCGCGGGGCTTGCTGGACCGGCCGACCCGACCGTCCGCACCGGGTGCCACGACGCTGGCGTGATCCGCGGCGACGTGAACCTGGCCGTCTGCGCGAGCTCGGACACGACGAACGTGTTCAGCATCGGCTGGCCGCGGGGTGGATCGCTGGAGGATCCGAAGTTCCTCTACACGATCCAGGAACCCGGCGTCGACGGCCACCGAGGCCGCTGGCACTCGGCCTCCCTCACCTGGGACGGCAAGGTCATCATCCTCGGCTGGGAGCCCGGCGGCGGCGCCGCGCCCGAGTGCGAGGCCACCGACCCACCGGTGACCAAGAGCATGTTCTTCTACGACGCCCAGACCGGCGCCAAGCTTGGCCAGTGGACCCTGCCGCGCCCGCAGTCCTCGGCGGAGAACTGCACCATCCACAACTACAACGTCGTGCCGCTGCGCAGCGGCCGCCATGTGGCGGTCAGCGGCAACTACCAGGCCGGCACGTGGGTCACCGACTTCACCGACCCGGCCAACCCGGCGACGGTGGCCTGGTCGGACCCGCCGCCGCTGGTTCCCACCCAGCTTGGCGGCGCGTGGTCGTCGTACTGGTACAACAACTTCGCCTACGAGTCCGAGATCACCAAGGGCCTCAACGTCTTCCGGGTCAGCGACCCGCGCCTGGCAGGGGCGCTCGTCCTCGACCACCTGAACCCCCAGACCCAGGAGTTCACTATCAGCTGAGCCGGGCGACCGCACCTGTGGGGTGGGCGAACCGTCTCGCCCACCCCGATGCGTCGTCTTGACATGAGCAGGGAACGCGATCTGGGAGGGAGCCAATGAAGCGTCGCCTTCTTTTGGCGGCGACCGGCCTGGCGCTTGTTCTCGCGACCGCCGCCGCCGTGCCCGGCAATGTCGGCGTGGGGACCGGCGGTGGTACGCCTGGCACGTCGCGCAACTTCACGCTGGTCGGCCACAACCCGCCGTTCAACCGCGGGATGAACGCCGCGCCGACGATCTTCGATCACTTCGTCTACATCGGCAACCGCACCGACGGTTCGAACTCGTGCGGCGACTTCAATGCCACCGGGCCGGTCGCGCCGGTGCTGCCACCGACGAACCCGGACGGGACGTGCCCGCACGTCCACCCGGGCATCCTGGTGGTGGACGTCGCCAACCCGGCCAGCCCCACCGTGGTCGGTGAGTTCGGCAACGAGTTCGTGACCGGCGCCAACGTCGGGCAGACCTCGCGGGAGCTGCGCGTCTGGCCGGCGCAGAAGCTGCTGATGGTGATGTACTTCCGCTGCAGCCGGATCATCCACGCGTGCCCACGGTCGGCGCAGCACTTCAGCATCCGGTTCTTCGACCTCGCGGCAAACCCGCTCGACCCGCCGCTGATCGCGACCTACGTGCCGTCGCAGCTGCCCCACGAGATGTACCTGTGGATCGACCCGAAGGACCCGGGCCGGGCGCTGCTGTGGCTGTCGACCCCGACGGGCTCGGTCAACCCGAACGTGGCGAACCTGATCATCACCGACATCAGCCGGGCGCGGCAGGGGAGCTTCCCCGAGATCGCCAGGGGCAACTGGAACCAGCTCTTCCCCGGCGCGACCGACCCGGCGAACTATGACTTCGACCTTGCGCTGCACTCGATGGCGCCGTCGGTGGACGGGACGCGGACCTACCTGGCGTACCTGCGCGGCGGCTTCGGCGTCCTCGACACCAGCAAGGTGGCGAACAACCAGATCCCGGCTGGCACGGTCGAATCGTTGAACGACGACCTGCTGACCCCCGTGCCGTTCCCGACCTGGGGCACCGGCCCGCACTGCCCCGGGCACACCGCGGCGGGCTGCGCCGAGAGCCACTCGGCCCTGCCGTTCCCGGGGCGCCCGTTCGCGCTGACCATCGACGAGGTCTACGGGACCTTCACGGCGGCGTCCTTCGGCTGGCCGTGGGGTTGGGCGCGCACCTGGAACGTGGCGCAGCCCAAGCGGCCGCACCTGCTGGGCGAGTACAAGCTCTTCCAGAACACGCAGCCGTTCCAGGGCAGCCCCGGTGACGACCCCGCCACCGAGCAGTTCACCAGCTACTCCTCCCACAACCCGACGCTGACACGCAACCTCGCCTTCGACTCGTGGCACTCGGGCGGCGAGCAGGCCATCGACCTCTCCGACCCGGGCCAGCCGACCCAGGCCGGCTGGTTCTCGCCGACGCCGCTCGGGTCGGTGGCGATCGAGGACCCAGCGCTCAGCCGCGGGCCGAACAAGGTCGTCATGTGGAGCTACCCAATCATCAGGGACGGGCTCATCTACGTCGTCGACGTCCGCAACGGGCTCTACGTGCTCCAGTACACCGGGCCGCACGCCGACGAGGTCCAGACCCTGACGTTCCTGGAGGGCAACTCGAACCTCGGCGATGCCGTGCGGATCGACAAGAGCGCCGGATCCTAGCCCAGCCCACAAGCGAGGCCGGCGGCCGCGGCCGCCGGCCTCTGCGGATGCGACCAGGTCGCTAGCCGGCTTGGTTGAGCGCCATGGCGCGGTGTCGCGTTGGCGGCTTACTTGCCGAGTTGCCTGCGGGCCTGAAGGGCACGAAAACCTGCGATCGTCAGCGTAACCAGCGGGTTTGTAAGATCGGCCTTCCGCCTGGAAGGAGGTCCGCTTCGTGCTCTTCGCCCTCCTCTATCTGCTGGTGCGCCGGGCAGTCAGGCTGACGGCCGGCTCGGCCAGCGACTTGCACAACGAGATCGAGATCATGGTCCTGCGCCATCAGGTCGCAGTGCTCAAGCGCCAGGTCGGCAGGCCGCGTCTTCGCCGTCGAGATCGGCTGTTCATGGCGGCGGTCAGCCGCGTGCTCCCTCGCCCGCGCTGGTCTTCGTTCGTCGTGAGCCCGCAGACGCTGCTGCGCTGGCACCGCGAGCTGGTACGCAGGAAGTGGACCTACCGTGGGAACGCCACCGCCGGGCGACCGCCACTCGCCGATGACGTTGGGGAGCTGATCGTTCGGATGGGCAGGGAGAACCCTCGGTGGGGGTGCGTGCGGATCCGGGGCGAGTTGGCCAAGCTCGGGATCAGGGTCTCGGCGACGGCGGTCCGCACGCTGCTGCGGCGGAGCGGGCTGGGTCCGGCGCCGCGGCGGTCGGGGCCGACCTGGGGGGAGTTCCTGCGCAGCCAGGCAAGCGGGATCCTGGCGACCGACTTCTTAACTATCGAGTCTATCTGGCTCAAGACGCTCTATGTCTTGTTCGTGATCGAGCTGCACACCAGACGGGTCCACCTGGCAGGAGCCACCAGCAACCCCGACGCCGCCTGGGTCACCCAGCAGGCCAGGAACCTGTCGTTGGACCTCACCGATGGTGGAACCTTCCGGTTTCTGATCAGGGACCGGGACTCCAAGTACGCCTCCAGCTTCGACGCAGTGTTCGCAAGTGAGGGCATCCAGGTCATCCTCACTCCGGTCCGGGCGCCGCGGGCGAATGCCTTCGCCGAACGATGGGTCAGGACCGTCCGGGCCGAGTGCCTCGACTGGACGCTCGTGCTCGGCCGCCGACATCTGGAGCGGATTCTTCAGAGCTACGTTACTCACTACAACGCTCAGCGGCCGCACCGCGGTCTGGATCTCCAGACGCCGGACCTGCGGTCATATCCAGCTGACGAGCTCCCCGACCGCCTGCGTGTCCAGAGCCGGGATGTGCTGGGCGGGCTGATCCACGAATACGAACTTGCTGCATGAACCCAAGCCGGGACTTTCTGTGCCCTTCAACGCTGAACAGATCTCCAACGGGTTGAAGGGCCCCGGGCTTGCCAGCGCCCCGGGGCCCTTCGCATTGGCACCGGGCGGGAGCTCTCACCTCCCGCCCGGCAGTCGCACTCAGGGGGTGTATCCCGTCGTGCTGTCTGATCCTATCCCGGTCCCGGTCCAGGCGGATTACCGGCTCGCCGAATTCCACCAGCTCTCCGGCCACCCGGGCCCGGTCCACGCCTGCCAGACCTGCGCCGGCCAGCTCGCGCGGCAGCGGCAGGCCGCCACGGCGCTCCGCCGCCACCAGCGGCAGACCCGCCACCGGGTCGACAGGATCCTCGAGGCCGGCCGGTGACCGCCCGCAACGGCCAGTGCGAGGGCCGCCGCCAAGTCCCCGGCGCCGCCGTCAACTACACCGCGCTCATCGGCGGGATGGTGCAGTGCCACCGCTGCGCCTGCCTGGTGCTCGACACCAAGCCCAGCCGCGACCAGCACGATAACCACCACGCCGCCCTGCGGGCGATGCACGAGCGCCTTGGGGCCAGACGTGAGCCCCGAGGATAAGGCGGCCCCGTCGGGACGGGAGGCCGACCGGGACCGGCTCGTCGAGCTGGTCCGGCACCTGACCGCCGCTGTCGAGTTGCTCGCCGAGCTCGCCGGCGCCCAGGTGCCCACTGAGGCGCCGCCGAGGCAGCGCCGCAATGGCGGACGGGAGATCCAGGTGCCGGCCCGACCCACTCCCGTCGCCTGCCTGTTCTGCTTCCAAGTCATCGCCGACGAGAGCGACGCCGACCTGCTCAAGCGCCTCCAGGCGCACTCCTGCCCCGAAGGCGAACAGCGATGACCGCCGCGCTCCAGCTCCCCGAGCCGACCGGCTGGCGGGACCGGGCGGCCTGCGCCCCGCCCGGCGTCGACCCGGAGCTGTTCTTCCCCGCTCCAGGCCAGCACGGCAAAGCAGCACGCGCCAAGCGGGTCTGCGCGCGCTGCCCAGTCCGGGACGCCTGCCTGGCCGACGCGCTCACCTACCCGCCGCTCGAGGACCACGGCATCCGCGGCGGCCTCACCGCCCGCGAGCGCAGCCGCCTCCGAGGGCGTGCCCGATGAGCGCCGCGCTGCTCTCCCCCACCCCGACCCGGCCGGTGCATCGGGTCGCCTGCCTGTGCGGCTGGGTCGGCTACCGGCGCGACCCCTGGGCGCGTGACTGCCCGTTCTGCGGCGTCGACCGGTCCAAGCTGCGGCCGGTGCGGCTGGCCGGCTGCGCCCCACATCGGGGCCGCTGCTGCTACCTGGTCGAGATCCTCCCGCCCTTCCAGCATGCCTCCCACTACCTCGGCTTCACGGCTGACCTGCCCCGCCGCTGGGCCGAGCATCAGGCCGGCCACGGCTCGCGGCTGCTGGCCGCCGCGCTGGCCGCGGGCTGTCAGGTCGAGCTGGTACGGGTCTGGTACGGCGCGCAGGCCCGCGCGCTGGAGCAGCGGCTCAAGCAGCGCCGCAAGCCGGCCTCGACCCGGTGTGGCGCCGCCCGGAGCCTGCGGCCGCTGTGCCCGGTCTGCAACCCGGCCGGCTGGTGGCGTCGCTACCCGGACCTGGCCGACGCTCCCCCGCCGCGGCGGCGCCGGTTCGTCCACGACCCGACCGTCTGGGACGCCGCCCGAGAGTGGGACTTGGCGTTCCCCGAGCTGGCCTACGGCGCGGGGGCGGCCCGGTGAGCGGCCAGCGCGAGGACGACCGCCGCGGCGACGGGTCGTGGCTGGGCGTGGTCCTGGTGGTCGTGGTGCTGGTCGGCGCCAAGCCCGCCGGTGACCTCGCCCGCCATCACCCCCCCGCCAAGCCTCGCGCCACGATCGAGGCCAAGGTCATCGCTCCCCCACCGGCAAGCGCCAGCGCCCGCGCCGAGATCCCCGCCACCTACCTCGCGCTGTACCGCGGCGCCGCCAAGCTTTGCCCCGGGCTGCCGTGGGGCGTGCTGGCCGGGATCGGCAAGGTGGAGACCAACCACGGCCGTAGCCGCGCCCCCGGCGTGGTGGACGGGGTCAACGCCTTCGGCTGCTGCGCCGGGCCGATGCAGTTCAACATCCGCAACGGCCCACCCTCGACCTGGGACACCTACGGCCGGGGCGGCAACGTGTACGACCCCCGCGACGCCATTCCGGCGGCGACGCGGATGCTGTGCGCCAACGGCGCGCCCGGCGACCTGCGCAGCGCGATCTTCGCCTACAACCACGCCGGCTGGTACGTCGACCAGGTCCTCGCCCTCGCCCGCTCCTACCAGGCAGGGAGGGGGTGATCCCGATCGACCTGCTCAACCAGTACGTGCCCGTGCTGTGCGTGGTGCTCGTCATTGCCAGCGCCATCGTCGGCACCGTCCGCGGCCGCCGCCGCTGAGCGGCCTCGACCCACGCGGGCGCGCCATCCCGGCCCGGCTCCCCGGACGCGCCCCGCCGCCACCTCCGAGAGGAAGGACCTCGCATGTCTCGCCCGAAGAGTCGCCAGGTCGGCACCGCCGGCCTGGTCATGCGCCACCCCGACGGCACCTGTTCGTGCATCTGCCGCCGCTGCGACCAGTTCGAGATCACCCCCGGCTGGAGCGCCGGGCTGCGCGCCGCCCGCACGCACGCCGCCGACCACGACGCCGCCGATGCCCGCTACGTCGGCGCCCCCTGGGGTGTCCCGGCGCACGAGCTGCCCCTGTCCCGCCGCCGGCGGCCGCTGCCACGGCTGGCCGCCGCCATGGTGGTCCTGGCCCTGGCCGTGCTGGCATTCAGCCTGACGGTCGCCAACGTCGCCATGGCAGGAGGTGGCCACTGATGCTGCGCCACAGCGCCCCCGGATGGGGACCTCCCCCGCTCCCCCAGGTCGGCCAGAGCCGTGAGCGGACCCGCTGGCTGTGGGCCGTCCCGCTGCTGGCCAGCCTGCTCGCAGCCGCCGGCTGGATCCTCAGCCACGACCCCGCGCCGGGCCTGGCGCTCTCCCGACGCGGCTGGGTCACCGTGGTCGCCGCCGCGGTGGTCGCCGCCCTGCTCGCCTGGCACCGCCGCAGCGGCGAGCTGGTCCACACGATCGCCGAGTACGCCGTGGTCGCCGCCCTGGCCATCCTGCTGGCCACCTCCACCCCCGACCACGCCGCCCGCGCGCACGCCCACGACCCGAACGCCTGCCCCCCTGTCATCCAGACCCGCGCCTGGCTCCAGTGCATCGCGCACCAAGCCAGCGCGGCCACCAAGCCTAACCACCCGTAGGAGGCCCCATGTGGTCGAACCTCCCTAGCCATCTGCGCACCGGCCTCGGTGCCGCCCTGCTGCTGGTGATCGGCGTGGCCGTCGCCAGCTTCACGCTGTCGTTCATCGCGCTGCGCGAGGTCGCCAGCAACCCCGCCTTCGGCTGGGGCCGCAACGCCTGGATCTTCCCCGCCTGCGTGGACATGGCCCTGGTCGCCTGCGAGGTCGTCTACGTGTCGGTGTCGATGATCCGCGGCGTCAACCCCGCCCTCCCCTTCTCGCTCATGGTGTTGTTCGGCGCTGCCACGGTCTGGTTCAACGTCGAGCGGGTACCGGCGCAGTGGCGCATGGTGACCGCCATTCCCCCGCTGGCGGGGATCTTCATGACGCTGCTGATCGCCTACCTGTTCAAGGTGTTCGCGCGCATCACCGGCAAGGCCTGGCACCACGAGGCGCCACCGCTCGCCTACGGCACGCTCGGCGTCCCAGGCAGCCCGATCCAGGGGGCCGTCTGGCGGCCCGACGCGATCCCGTACGCGACGCCAGCTCCGCCGCCGCCGGCGTGGGGTCCGTACGGGCATCTCGGCAGCCCCACAGCGTCGACAAACGGGCATTCCGGCGGACAGCTGGAGGGCGCCGGCGGCGACGCCGGGACCAAGCGGGCCCTGATCGAAATGTACCTTTCTGGACTCCCAGCAGAGCAGCTCCAGGTGGCCACAGGATCCAGCATCGTGGCCGCCCTGGGGGACGCCGGCGTCACCGTCAGCGGCCGGGAGGCCAACCGCGTCCTGGACGCCTACCGCAGCACGCAGCAGCAGGCCAAGCGGAAGCGCTGATCGCGCCTGGCGACAGCGAGGCAGCATGGACAACATCACCGAGCGGCCGGCCGAGCCTGGCGAGCGGTGCACCTGCGGCCGGCAGGCCGTCGTCGTGTACCTCGGCGGGGCGTTCGGCCCGACCGGGGACTGTGGGATCCGCGATGGCGGCGACTGGACGGGCCTGTGCCCGTTCTGCGGCGGTCCTCGCCACTCGGAGCATGAGGGACGGTGCCCTGACTACCGGCTGCGCCTGGAGGGCTGACCGATGGGCAACAACCGCCGCGAGGTCTACGTCGCCTACCAGGTCACCCACGGCCACCGGCCGGACGGCTGGTGGTTCATGGTCGACATTGCAGGGCGCCCCCGGAAGGAGCACGGGCCGTACAGCAGCGAGGACGTCATGCTCGACGACAAGGTCGCCCGCATGGAGGAACTGGAGGCCGGCATCGTCGAGCTGTAGCCCATCCCAACCGCCAGCAGCCCCGGTCCGGTGGTGCGCCGGGGCTGCTGGCTACTTGAAGCCGAGATGCTGCCGCATCGCCTTGAGGACCTGCTCGCGGTGCGGGTCCATCTAGCGGAAGATGACCCCGATTGCCGTGGCGTGCTCCTGGGTGGGACCTGCGGGTCGTACTGCTCGGCCGCCGCAGCGATCTGGGCGTTGACCGGCGCGAGTGCGTCGAGGTAGTCCTGTACGGCCTGCCGGACCTACGGGGATGCGACGAGGTCCAACTCCGCCATTCGGTCGTGGAGCCCTGGAGGAAGTCGCCGAAGTGCGCTCTGAGCTGGAACGGCCAGGTGCCGAGGTTCTCGGCGAACTGCACCCACCGGACATAGGCGGTTCGCTTGGCGTCGCGTGCGCGGCACGGCCCGTTTGATGGCTTACGGGCGCGCTGATTCTATTTTATTTGGCTTCCCAAGCCCAAGAACGCCGCAAAAGATAGAATGTACGACAATCCTCATGCTTCCGACAGCGCACGACCCCCTGCAGAGGTGATTCAGGCCCCACGTTCTATCACGTGGCAGTCGAAGTACTCGATTGCGCCTTGAGGTATCCGCTTAGTAGGACTCTGTCAGGTCGGCGCGCGTGGTCGTCCCGTTCGGCGGAGCCACCGTGGCGCGGGACGCTGGCACAGCGGACAGGCGCCGGCCCAACAGGCCAGCAGGACCTGCAGCTGCTCCAGCAGCTGCCACAAGCTCAGGCCGACGCCGCTGGTTTTGGGTGACGCAGCCGCTCCAGGGTCAGGAAGCCGTGCGCGGCTGAGACCAGGGTCACGTGGTGGTGCCAGCCAGGCCAGGAGCGCCCCTCGAAGTGGTCCAGCCCGAGCGCGCCTTTGCATTCGCGGTCATCCTGCTCCACTCGCCACCGCGACCTGGCCAGCCGGACCAGCTCCACGATCGGGGTGGTCTCGGGCAGGTTGGCCAGCCAGTACTTGGTCGGTTCGGGCTTGCCCTTGGGCCACTCGGCCAGCAGCCAGCACACCGGCAGCTCGCCGCCGGCCTGCCGTGCCAGCCGGCGCGGGGTAACCCCGGCCGGACGCACCCGCAGCGCCAGGAACCGGCCGCGTTGCAGGCCCCTGCTCCCACGCCGCCAGACAAGCTCGACCCAGGCCTGCTGTCCGGCCGCCATGGCCAGCTCGGCCAGCGAGGCCGGCTGGTGGTGGTAGCGCGGCCGGGGACGGCGGCCCCGGCCCTTGGACGGCGCGGCCGTCGGGCGCGCCTGCTCGGGGTAGGCCGAGGTGTCGGAGCGGACCTCCACCACGTAGTCGATCTGGCGGCCCTCCAGCCCCCAGCGGAACTCGCCCACCTCCCCATAGCCGCAGTCGGCCACCAGTACCGGCGGCACCAGGCCCCAGCCGGCCAGCTCGTCCAGCATGTCCAACACCAGCTGCCACTTGGGCCGATGCCGCACCTCGTCGGGCAGGTGGCAGGCCGCCCGCCGCGCCGCCATCACCTCCTCGTCCCAGGACTCGGGCACAAACAGCCGCCAGTCCAGCGGGCAGGAGGCGTGCTCGGTGATGGCGTTGACCGACACGCCCAGCTGGCAGTTGGCCCGCTTGCCCAGCGTGCCGCAGTACTGGCGC
>WNGP01006663.1_pt1 | contig 12108 bp, 18 predicted proteins | sample 5407671 | NCBI WGS metagenome assembly WNGP01 (sample SAMN13153381, study PRJNA577476) | soil metagenome | isolation source: 40 cm soil or saprolite under Garry oak tree replicate 2 | place: USA:California | collected 2016-06-15 | reverse complement strand
CCGGAAGAAGTGATTATCAGAAGCTTCTCGCGTGGTTCATCGAAACTTTATTAGAACCCCGCAGCCGCCTTGGCTTCTTCAAGCTGATGAGATGAGGCTAAATGGCTCAAAAATCCGTGTATGTAAGATTCCAGGTTCCCAAAGAGGCCGTTGACAAAACCTACCAAATTCTACAAGTCGCCAAAGACACGGGTAAGTTGAGAAAGGGCACAAACGAATCGACGAAAGCGATCGAACGAGGGGTCGCAAAACTGGTTGTTATAGCTGAAGATGTTGAGCCTCCCCAAGTAGTTGCTCATCTACCGATTCTGTGTGAGGAGAGAAAGATTCCATACTTGTACGTCCCGAGCAAACTTGAGCTCGGAAAATCCGCTGGCCTGGACGTCGGGTCCGCGGCGATCTCTGTCGTCGAACCCGGTGATGCCGCGCAGTCTCTAAAGGAAGTCTTGAAGATCGTCGAGACTCTGAGGAAAACCGGTGCCGCTAAGTGAGTAGGGCAAGAGACAGCGCCGAAGAACCGCTAATCCCAGCTGAAGTAACTCAAGTAATCGGCCGGACTGGAGTCACCGGCGAAGTCATACAAGTCAGAGTGCGGGTCCTAGAGGGACGGGACAAGGGCCGAATCATTACTCGCAACATAAAGGGACCCATTCGACTGAACGATATTTTGATGCTCCGAGAGACGGAGCGAGAAGCGAAGAAGATCAGGTAGGGAGTCGACTGCTACGCCGAAGACTTTCAAGTGCTCCTTCTGTGGGAAGAACTTTTCAAACTCCACAGGACTTATGCACATCAAGAACGATGGAACGATCCTCTACTTCTGTTCCAGACGATGCCGAGTAAGCAACCTCTCTTTCGACCGCGACTCTAGAAAGCTAAAGTGGACTGCGTACTACGGAAAGAGAGAGAAAGGACGCTGACCGAGTCTAACCAGAGAACGTTCGCATTTCTCAAACCTGACACAGTGAAGAACCGCCTCGTGGGCGAAGTCCTTGCCCGGTTAGAACGGAAAGGGTTCACGCTCAAGCATTTGAGACTACACCAGATCACGCACAAGGAAGCGGAATCCCTCTACAGCGTCCACAAAGGAAAGCCCTTCTTTCAGGAACTAGTCGACCATGTAACGTCGGGTCCGGTGGTCCTTATGGTTCTCCAGGCACCGAACGCTGTTGAGACCCTTCGAAAGGTGATTGGAGCAACGAATCCTCTGACAGCCGAGCCCGGGACCATACGAGGCGATTTCTCAGTCTCCATAACAGCGAACGTGATTCATGCTTCCGACAGTGCTGAGAATGCGAAGAAGGAATCCTCAATCTTCTCCCTAGACATCTCGTGACTCTGATAGGTTGAGTCCTCGTCGGTCTGCTCAAGCCCGAGAAAGGCGACTCTAGCACAGTGGCCGGTCGAAAACTTGTCCTAGAAGTCGATTAAGTCAAGTTAGCTCAAGTTTCTGAGAGGATCGTGAACCAATTAGTGGATGTTCAGATCGTTCAATGGTCCACCGTGTTCTTCGTTCCATTCTGCGTGAAATCTCTTGATTCCTCTATGTTTGACAAACGTCCAAAAAGCTGCTATCGCGACAAGCCACGAGACAAGTCCTAAACCCAAAAGGATTCTTGACTGGAATTCTATGCCCATCGCCGCACTGATACCGATGGAAAGCCCGGTAATCGCGTAGTATGAGAAGAATGTTCTCCTGTCCCAGATTGCGAACTTTGGATGAAATGTGCTCGTGTGCGTCCTGTACCGTTCGATGAATGTCCAAACGAGAGATTGCTCATCATCAGACCAAATTTGTTCACTACAAACCGGACATTTCTTCGGTGGTGGAGAAACGCCAGGCGACATGTCCCCGCGACTCTATTGATAGTGACATGGGGCGACCGCTTATTGATTCTGTTACGCCTCCCCTCCTCTCAAGCTCACTTTTTTACTAGACAGCAAGGTTTAGGGTTTAATATTCGCGAGCATCTCTGGGTTCTAATGGAGTCTCCTAGATATGCCGATTCGTCAGCCTATTGCAGTGGTTCTGGGCCATGTAGATCATGGCAAGACTACACTTCTAGATCGGCTTAGGGGGACTTCTGTCGCGGCTCGTGAGCCGGGCCAGATAACGCAGTGGATTGGTGCCAGCCTCATCCCGGCCAAGACACTGACGGAGATTATCGGACCCTTACTTGAACGGTTTAAGCTGACAATAGAAGTTCCAGGAATCCTATTCATCGATACTCCAGGTCACGAGACTTTCAGCAACCTCCGCAAGAGAGGAGGATCAGCCGCAGACGTCGCCATACTGGTAATTGACGTCACGAAAGGGATTGAGCCACAGACGGTCGAGTCGCTGACGATTCTGAAAGCTCGGAAGACTCCGTTTCTGATCTGCTGTAACAAGATTGACGCGGTTCCTGGATGGAAGAGCTCGGGTGCAGGATCGTTTCTGGAAAACATTGCCAACCAGCGGCCCGAAGTGCTGACGGATCTTGACAATCGAGACAGTCGCACTGGTCCCGGCGAGCGCAAAGACAGGGGAGGGAATACCCGAGTTGATGGCGGTTCTCGTCGGACTGACCCAGGTCTACATGAAGGGAGAGCTCAGCGTTACCAGTGGTCCGGCTGAGGGAACGGTTCTCGAGGTCAAGGAGGAACCGGGATTGGGCGTGACTATTGACGCGATGATCTACAATGGACGCTTGGAAGTGGATGACCAGATCATGATTGCGGGACGGAACGGGGTTATCGGTACGCGGGTCCGGGCGTTGCTCCTTCCGAAACCCTTGGACGAGATCCGTGATCCAAGGGACAAGTTCTCAAATGTGAAGTCCGTTGATGCGGCGGCGGGCATAAAGATCGCTGCCGCAGGGTTGGAGGATGCGATTGCAGGATCATCCCTTTACGGGATCAAGGACGCGTCTAGAAGGAAGGCGATCAAAGAGCGAATTCTCAGCGAAGTTGAGGAGGTGCGAGTCAAGAAAGACCTCAGCGGTGTCGTTGTCAAGTCGGACGCTCTCGGCTCGCTAGAGGCATTGACGACCTCGCTGGAGGCGTCGAAGATCCCCGTTCGATTAGCAGATGTTGGCGATGTTTCAAGGAGGGATGTTGTTGAGGCTAAGGCTGTCCGCGTCAAGGATCAATACCTCGGTGTTGTCCTGGCGTTTGGTGTGAAGCTGTTGCCTGACGCGGAGGAGGAGATCGCGTTATCCAAGATTCCCGTCTTCAAGGGGGATGTCCTCTACCATGTTCTGGAAGAATATTCTCGATGGGTGGAGACTCAGAGACTGGCGGGTGCAAAGGCCGAGATGGACCTTCTCATACGACCTGGAAAGATCAAGCTGTTGAAGGGATTCGTGTTCCGGCGCAGCGATCCTGCCATTGTCGGCGTCGAAGTGCTTGATGGGATCATCAAGCCGAAGTATCCCCTCGTCAACAGTCGAGGACAGCGGATCGGCCAGGTCGTCCGGATACAGGATCAGGGAAAGGATGTGGGAGAGGCTGGTCCCGGGAAACAGGTTGCGGTTTCTATTGACAAGCCGATGGTGGGACGCCAGATCAACGAAGGGGATGTTCTCTACGTCGATGTTCCAGTTCAACATGCGCGGGTGCTTTCTTCAAAGTTCAAGGACTATCTGAGCCCTGGAGAACTCGCGCTGCTCAGCGAGATGGCGACTCTGACATCAGGCGCCACGTCAAGCTCTATCGGCTAACGGGTCTTGCGTAACAGGGACCCGTCAGTGACGGTTTCTGTTGGTCACGAGGAGGTCACGAAGTAGAAGTAGTAAGGAAGTACAAACAAGGTAGTCGCCGAGCCCATGAATGAGAGGAGGCCTAGAGTATGCTTCTGCTCATCTGTCAGAGATAGAAACACGAGACAGAGGCTCGAGACAAATGCGGCGGGACCGCCCAAAAGTAGGAACCCTATGAAGAAGACTAATGCGTACAGCCCAAAAGGGGACGAAAATACATTGATTAATGCTGGACCAAAGAGCGATAGGGTCTTCCAGCTGCCGATTCCGCCGACGATTAAGCCGAGAATGGAAGACACTTTGAGGAGCGGCCTCAGCTCCAGCCATCGCGACTTGAACAGCAACGGAATGTACTGGTTGTCAAATGGTCGATTTGAGATATAGGATTAGCCAAATTCTTGACGTTTATTAAGCGGAAAGCTCGACGCTCTCCCGATTGAGGATAACTAGTTGGCAAAGTTTCAGCTCATAGTCTCAGACCCGAAAAGCAAGACCTCGAAAGCTGCGTCGCTGGAGGGAACCAAGGCGCAAGCTCTTGTTGGAAAGAGTATTGGTGAAGAGGTTGATGGGAAACTTCTCGGGCTGGGAAATGTGAAGTTGCGGATTACTGGTGGGACGGATAAGGATGGTGTGCCGATGCGGTTTGATATTCAGGGGGCTGCTCGGAAGAGGGCTCTCCTCTCAGCCGGAGTAGGATATCGGCCAGCTGATGAGGGTGAGCGGCAGAGAAAGCTCATTAGAGGACGAGTCATCTCGGAAGAGACATTGCAGATTAACAGCGTAATCGTTAGCGGTGGTGAGGCGAGTGCGGAGGCTGTTAAGAGTTGAGTTTTGAAGTAGTCGAAGAACATACGAACAATCTATTGGGACGCCGCGAAGCAAAGCTAGTTGTTCACCATGAGGGAGCAGGAACGCCGGACCGGCTGACGGTGCGGAAGCTCGCCTCTGAACATTTCAAAGCCCCAGTCGACAGAGTCTTTGTGAAGAGTATTGCGACGCGGACTGGAGGATCATCCGCTACATGCATGGTCGAGATTTATCAGGACGAGAAATCTGCGGATATTGTTCCTGCGTACTTGAAGAACAGGATGCTTCCGAAGGATCAGCGGGTCGCGAAGAAGAAGACTGAAGAGGAGAAGCCTGCTGCCCCAGCTGCCAAGGCACAGAAACCAGCCGCCGAAAAGAAAGCCGAAGCAAAGCCAGCTGAGAAGAAAGAAGAAGCCAAACCCGCTCCAGCGAAAGAAGCGAAGCCTCCAGCGGGCAAGGAAGCGAAACCTACAGCTGGCAAGGAAGAGAAACCGGCCGCTACGAAGGAAGCCAAACCAGCGAAAGCAGAGAAGCCGAAAGCATAGACAAGCCAATCTCATCAGCCGAGAACGGGAAACAGGATCTTCCAGTTCAGCGTCGCGAGACTCGCCTTCATACCTTTTTTTTCTGGAGCTTTGTCAGCGGACCAGATTTTGGCATCAGACTGATCAATCTGTCCGTATCGCGGATCGCAGATCTCCCGCTGACATTAACATCGTCGTGGACCCTCAGGCTATTTTCAAGGCGTTTCCTAGGGACAATCAGGTCGCTCACCGTACTATCTGCAATCAAGGGACATAGAATGAAACCTACAACTCTGCTTCCAGAGAAGTTACCACAAAACACGACGACGTTTGCATTACGTGACTCAGCGGCAATTGATATTTCTCAACTGGTAACTGATCTGATAAGTCAATGACTCAGCTTCATGGTTGCTTCCTTCCAATCCTTGAGCTCAACCCGTGCTTCGTGAGGAATTGAATGGACTCGTTGTTGTTGGGATTCAATGTAGTGTACATGAGAGAAATGTCATGAGTGTTCGCGTACTCGATTACGGTTGACATCAGCATGGTTCCAATCCCTTTCCTTCTACTCGCGGGCTGAACAGCTATGTATTCTAGCCAGATTTCTCTTTGCGCACTATGGACAAAAGAGGTGGACTGAACAAGGATGAAGCCTACAAGCTTGCGAGCTATCTCTGCAACGTAGCTAGCTTGGGCTCTGACGTAGTGATTGAAGTATTCTGGAGTAATCCATGGCTCAATCGTGTCCTCCTCCCCTGATTCCTTCAGATATCCAAGATATTCGTCCACGATGATTCTCTCTATTCTCTTGACAGCCCTGTAATCCCTTGCAGCCAATTTTCGGATTCTGACCACGCAGCTGATCCCCATCATCAAGTGTCTACGTTGCGCACCTGCTGACAGCCTGCCAAGAATAAATTTGAACGCATGTCTTGGAGACAACGTCAGACTATTGTTTGAGGATTTTATCCAGCTTCTGAATTCGATGATTGAGACTAGGGAGAAGACCGAACCGTTTGCCTGGGACTAACCCAGAGGTCGCGTCGCGACTTTTTCTTAGCGATTGAAGGATCGTCATTGTCCCCACGATTTCAGCAGCGCGTTTGTCCGCCGCGTAGAAGAGGCTTCTCCAGAGCCAGTGAATATAGAGCCACAATGCCGAAGAGGCGAACAGGATCCAGCCCGCAATTACGAGAATGAGTTCGATGGTTGCCTGCTCATTTCTCATATGAAATATCTGCAGAAGCGCAAAGATCAACGGGATCTCTCCAACTCCCAAGGGCAGGACAAGTCGGACAATGGAACCGCGTCTCTGCGCTCTGTACAGAGACTGATTGTAAATTATCGATGAGGCAATAAGGGGTCGCCAGTCCTCGGGCGTAAGCCTCCCCTTCATTCCGCTAGGAAGCTTAACCTCACCGTATCGGACGATAACACGGTCCAAGGCGAGACCTTCGTCCCAAGTAACCTCATCAGGTTCAGACCGGCCTGGACGAATCTCCCTAGAAAGTTCTCGGGCATACCTCAGAATCTCATTATCCTCTTCCATGGACCCGCCTAGTATCTTCTGACACAAGGTTAAGGCTGTCTTCGACTTGTCCAAAGAGGGCACGGATTGTACCCCGTCTTCTTCAAGCGTAGGCTTCCGCTACACTTGGCATTGGCCTCGCTCCTGGTTGGGACCCCAATCTTTCTTCCCCAACTGGGACTTCTCGAGAACTGGGCTGGCTATATTCTGGGGCCTCTCTTTTTTGGCGGCTTCCTTTATCTCATCTGGCAAGGCGAGTTGTTTCGGGCCTGGAACAGGGACCAGCGGGCGCAAAGACCTGCGAGGACCTTCGAACTGAGGGGACTATGGCTCATGTGGGCGGGATACTTTCCAATTGGGTTCGACTTTGTGTACTCTGCCATTCTTAGGAGCTACTACCCCTACCGCTATTTCGGCCAGACAATTGGCGGCTCTCTGCTTCTAGGAGGAACTGTCCTTTTGGGGATTGGTCTTTTGTTGGATTGGAGAAGCTTTCCTGTTGAGGTCGATCGTTTAGCTCGCCGATCGTTGCTCCTGATGAAAGACGCAGGTTTCGAATTGGATGATAGTCGATTGTGGGTTGGGATCGACTCAACAATCGGCCCGCTCGGGTATGGATATTCCTACCCTGCCGGTGACGATTACGTCATACTAGTCTCTCCGGGCAGCATCTACGGCATGGAGGCTGGAGGGCTGGGCCAGACATTGGTACACGAGATGTCCCATGCCTATCTCACCCAGAAGAAGCATCCATCACATCTCAGGGAGGCATTCAAAGAAGCATACAGTCGGACAAGAGAGGTCTGTCGCAAGAAATGGCAATTGAGCATTGTCCAGTCTGCCATGAGATACCCGGTGGAGGCATTTGCCGAGGACCTGACCTTCAAAACGCTCAAGGAAGCCAAAAATGATTGGGCTATCGCTGCCCTCCAATACTTCCAACGACTATCCAGAAGAAGACGAATAGTCTCCACCCATCGCAAACAAGGAAGCTGGAGAAATGCCTCGCTCATTCTTCGGAACTGCTATTACTTGGCGGAGATGGAAAGATACCTGATGCCCGACCCGGAAGGTATCACAAAGAGAACGAACGAGAGACTTCTCTCATCACTACCGCCTTTCGCTTCCACAGCCTTCGACTACTATCGCAAAGTGTTCTTGGGCTTGAGAGAAAATATCACAACAGAAGACTACAAGAAAACATCAGAAGAATATCTGTCCAAGTTTATCGCACTCGCCGAAGGAAGAAGTGATTAGTTCAAGCCCAGGCAGCTAACACTTGGACTTGAGCAAGTATTTCAAAAACGATTAGTCGCGGCTTCACCTGTTTACGTCCTCACTGTTAATCGAATAGATTCTGCCGAGCTCGAACCTACCATCTGGATTACGTTGCTACATTCTCCTGGCGGATGCCTGACCAATCGCTTCTATTCCGTTCTCAAGATGTTTCGGATCTCTTTATACAGTTGATCTCTTTTTTTATCTGAGTAATTGTCGTAGGTCAATTCTAGAATCCTGTATCCTTTCTTCCGTAGTAATGTTCTGGTCTCTTCGTCTTTAAGCATCTGCGAGGTCTTGAGGTGCACCGGGCCGTCGACGAACACGAGTAGTGGTCTTGGTTCGACTGGGAAGTAGAAGTCGGCTGTAGTTACTGGTATCTCGACTTGTGTGCGGTAGCTTATCTTGTCTTGTTGTAGGTTGATTGCCAGTTCTTGTTCCATTCGCGAGGGATTTGCGTGTAATCGCTCGCGCCAGTCGCTCCGCTGACCCGACATCTCTGGTACTGAGCCCTAGTTCGGTTATTGCTCAGACATGAGAACGAAACTGTTGAAAGACGTGGCCACTACTCTCTCAATACTCGAAGCCGAAGAGAAAGCACGCAAGGCTCTGGAAGAGGACAACAAGAGACAAGTGGATCCATCCGAGCGGAGTTAACTCAACTTAGAGCGGCCGCGGGGACAGGCAGTCGGGAGGCAGTCCTCAAAGTCCTGACAGATCAGAACAGAGAGTCAAGGCCCGACATGGCCGAGACCAAGCGGTTCTCGAACCACGCCTACGAATACATCAAAACCAAGATGACCTCTACAGACTTTGACGAGGCTCTGATTGACGGCTGGGAGATCGTGCTCCAGTCACCGACGGATACGTCTTGCTCAGGAAGCAAAAGGTGTAGAACATGTTTTTAGGCAATTTCCTTCTCGGGATAGGGTAGGGTCAGCCTTTGTTATGTTGGCTGACTTCATCCTTCTTTCTGTCTCGGGCTAATTCACCGCTTTCTTGATTAGTCGGATTTGGCTACTCTGTTCTCGAATGTTCCCGTCTCGATCCACCGCCTCAGACGATGTGAAGCTGTGGTTGCCCCGGCACAAATGCAGGATTTGTGGGGTCGAGGTCGAGTTTGCTCAGGTAAAAGTCCACTATCGGACAACTCATCTAGAGTATGCAAAGTGGGGTCGTCAGTTGCACACATTGATCTGGTTGGCACTGGGCTCCGGTGTCGCGCTCGTCATCGTGGATGCCTTGTACCTTCGCTCTGTGAATCAGATTCTCCAGTACATTGTTCCAGGGTACTTGTTCGGTTCTTGTTTTCTCGTTTTTGGACTACATGTGAGGAAGCTAATCTCATTCAGAGATGCTTGGGAGAAAACCCACCCTTTACCCAACGAAAAACGTACCGAAGAATCGTGAACTATCCCCTTCTGACGGGTCATCATGGGGTCGGCCTTTGTCATGCTGGCCGACTTCATCATTCTCTTGGCTTAGAGCTACTGACAAGTAATCCTTTTTTCTCGGCATTCAACACTATGCCATAGAATGGCAAGTGTAGTGTTACAGCTCTTCACTAACATCTACAGTTACTTCGTTGTCTATGTGCTGACGGCAAGCTGGCTTGGTTCCCTTGGGGCGGTCTACTTACCCTTCCGTTTGTCTCTCAATACAGACCTTGGCTTACTAATTCTATCCGCTTTTTCTCTCGCACCGATTGCCGGAAAATATCGAATCATGCACAAGCCAGACCGAATTGGGGCTTTAGTCTTGGCTTTCGTGGTCTTTGTGTTTTACTTGACGATTGCAACCTTCTTGCGCGTTTTGGGGTTCGCGTCTCTACCTCTTGGAACGCTTGATAGTGTTGTGTTTTTAGTGCTCGTGGCGATTTACATACCCACGCTAACCCTCTATGCAATTCTCCAGAGAAAACGTTCCTTACAATCTTGAGGATTCTGAGATGAATCGAACCGTTCCAGCAACCCTTTTTTCTCGGACGCCATCTAATCCTCAGGAACCAAATGGCGAGTAACAGGCTCGTCAAACGACTACTTTGGGTTTACAGCATCTTCATGCTATACTTCCGAATCCGTGGGAATTCGGATATCTTTGTTCTTCTCGCTGTCTGGTATATTGCGATTACACTCTTTGTGATCTTCAGCCTTCCGCCATTCCTTCCCGGTCACGACATTCATAACTTAACATGGTATCTTGGTTTAGCCTTCATCTACAGCTTCCTCGCTCAAATCTGGTGGAATCGTCACCAGAAGAGTCGTGACCGGTAAGCGTAACTGACGTTAGGCATATCCCTTAATTGGTTTCTCAGCAATCCCAGATGAAAGGAGTAAAGTACAAACTCATTGCTCTTTTGAGAACCTGTTGCGAAGATGCTTCCTGCGGACCCGCCCGCAAAACATTCCATTGTGCCCATTGAATTGAACACTTCCACAACCTGCGCTCGTTGTTCCCCGCGCCCAAAAGATACGTCCACCCGGACCCGCTTCGAACGATTGCCAAAACTTTTCGGCGTTCAATCGTTCGATACCGAGTAATTACGCGAGCCACTTATCCTTAAGCCGACGGTTTTGCGGACGCGTGGACCCTCATGGGTACGCGTTCATTGTGAAGTTTGAGTTCGCGCGAAAAGGTCCGCGATTATTGGGGGCGGCGGTTTTGCGGGGTCTCGTCGCATCGGACCACAGCGAGAGGTCACTCACCCGAAGAGAATCCGATTAATGAGTTCTTGGTCCATAAACGCGAGATTGTCCCGCAACACAAGTTTCGCGTCCACGTGATCCACGCACCGAAAATCCGATTTGACAGCAACGAGACCGCGCGTCTTGCGACGACAACGCGGACACTCCCAATCCCAGAATCCGGTCCGAGCATCAGCAATCAGACTCTTTTGATACGGCGTAAGACCGTTCATAACCGGACAACCATAATAGAGATTGACGCGACTTATGAACACACCGGCGCGGGTCCCATGTCCACGCGGTCATCGTGAATTTTGATTCCGCGCGAAAAAGGTCCGTGAATATTTCGGTTGGGTTTTTGGGGAGTTGCGGACCTTAGGTTCCCTCTCCATGCCGACCGTGATCGGACGAGTGATTGCCTACGCGAGCGACCATAATGCGCGAGAATTCTTGTAAATTCGCGGAGAATACCTTTACACGACAAAACTCTCGATAACACGAAGAAACGAGCGTGAGCACAAGAGACTTTACACTTACAAAGTAGAAAGTGGCAGTGTAGAACGTCTTTTACCTCTGCTACAGGGTCGAAGTTACAGTAGAAGTTTGACCTGCTCCTTCGCTCCGTGTTGAAGCTTTGAAGCGGCTCGGTCTAGCGCTCGGCTTGATAGTTGTAGTTGTTGCTTTGGTCGTAGGAGCAGTCCTATTCTCGAATACTCCTCCCCAAACCTCGAACAACGTCAGCGCGTTGAGCTTCACGTATACTGGCAGAAACAACACGTTTACGTTCTATGCGGCAGACGGCTTCACAAACTACTCTTGGGACTTTGGAGACTCTTCGACTGGGGCGGGGTCGGTTGTCTCACACACCTACCAGACGAACGGAAACTACCAAGTTACTCTCATAGCTGATCCATTGACTAGTCCGTCAGGGTCCTTGTCAGCATTCAAACAAGTACTCGTTACCACGGTAACCACTCTAATTCACCACTATTTCGAAAACTTGAACGTGACCATGGGAAACAGCGCTACCTGACCTCTAGAACTCGCCCGCATGGACTCATAGCAAGGAATTAGACCCAGGTCCGGCCCTAAATCCACGACCAGACACAAACCAGCTCAAAAGTTAACTCCAACAATTGTATAGGAAAAGGGTTGGTTTCGCAGACAATGTCCGTCATAACATGTCCTAGATGCGGTGCAAGCAACACCTCACCTGCGCGTTTCTGCAGTACCTGCGGCACATCACTAGTAACTGTCCCAGCTCCCACGCTCCCCCCGATGGGTTATGCTCCACCTCCCGCCCAGCAATACTATCCGTACCAGTATCCCGCAAACTCCTGGGAGGTCGCGCGAACAAACAAGATAAACAACACTCTCACGGGACTGCTCCTCCTCGTGATCGGCGTCTTGATCGCCTGGATTCCCTTCGCAGGGTTCATCGGCGGAATAGTAGGCTTCATTGGGGGAATCCTGGTCTACATCGGACGCGAACCCTTCGGCGCAGACCACGTCCGCAATACTACACTAGCTCTCATATTCTTCGTCGT
>WNGP01004124.1_pt1 | contig 12108 bp, 13 predicted proteins | sample 5407671 | NCBI WGS metagenome assembly WNGP01 (sample SAMN13153381, study PRJNA577476) | soil metagenome | isolation source: 40 cm soil or saprolite under Garry oak tree replicate 2 | place: USA:California | collected 2016-06-15 | reverse complement strand
GCCGGGAATCCCTGGAAGTCCTAATTGGGCTACGTGGGCTACAGAATATCGATGGCCTCAGTTCGGGATGTGTTAATCTTCCTCAGCAAACAGGTCAGTCAACAAGGGCTGCTTGGCTGGTACAATAAAACATGAGGAACCTTGGATCTAATTAGTACGCCCAATGACTCGGATTCGTCCAAAGTTCGATGCGCCGCCAGTTGTCGAAACGGTCCTTTCTGTACAGTTTTCTAGCCTGCCCGGATTTGCAACGGCGCACGCTGGTTGGTTCTGGAAAGAATACCTCGAGAAGCTAACCGAAGATGTACCGCCACTCGCAACAATCTCGCCATCTTCGAAATCTCGAATGGTCATCCTCTGTCCGGAACGGCTGGCGTGGTTTTACGACGCCAGCTGGTGCGGCAAAAACGAGTGATTTTGCTAGTGTTGTCCAACCAAGAAATCTCCCACCAGCATTCCCGACGCTCCAAAATTTGCCGTTCCCGTCTAGTTAGGATTCCTTTGGCTCGTCGTCATCGCGCTCGACCAAATGCGGCCGACTTCGTCTGCGCTCGGAGGCTTCCAGACCCCACTGAATGAGTTTGCTTATGTAGCGCTGGTTTTCGAAGACGTCGAGCGTCTCCGGTGGGTCGAGCGGTGCCCTGTCAGGATCGAAGCGAGCACTATCTGAGTCCACTTCCGAACAGACGGGCGGCATCGACCAGCCGAGAGGAAGTTCGCGACCATTTTCGTAAGCCGTAAGCGCCACCAGACACCTTTCGAGATAATTCCACGGTGTTCCGCGCATGGCGTCTTCCCAGAGCAGAACGATAGTCGGATAGCTGCCGAGTTCATGCTCCTGCCACTGGACTTCCAACCCATCTCTGGCGGCGGTAGCCCGCAGAGCTTGACAATGTGCCGGATGGCGAAATTGACTGGTTTGTGGAAGGGGTCCCCACAAAAGTCCCCACAGTTGCATTTTGACGCGTGTCCTCCGAAGGGGGACGAAACTGACCCTTCAAAGACTCGTTAGCATCTCATAGGCGCGGTTGATTGTCAGTGTTTTCTCCCTCGCGATTGCCTCAAATTCCTGACCTAAATGCGAAACCTTGTCAGGATGATATCTGGCAATGAGGTCGCGATAAGCTGACCTAATTTCCTCCCGTGATGCGCCCAGCGAGACGCCAAGCACTTCATAGGGATTGAAGCTGACGCCCGGCGTTTGCTCCTCCCGACGCCGATTCTCTTCGGCTCTTGCCCGCTCCTGACAGGAATCACAGATCTGAGTCGCATTTGTTGTTCGGGCACCGCAAGTAAAACACTTCTTCCCTCTCCTTGCGATTTCTTGCAGAAAAGCAAGGAAAATCACCGCAGCGAATACTATTAGAAGGTTAATTGGTATCCCGGGGTTTGTCTGCAGCCCTGGGGTGGCCCCACTACCGGTCTTGGGGGAAGTCGAGGTAGGTTGCTGCGTAGGTGGGGAAACCGTAGGGGTCCCAGGGTCGGTGACGGGAGCTATCTGGGCTGCAAGACCGGCACGCTGGCTGCGCAGGCAGTTGTAATAGCTAGCCGGACCAATGAATTGTCTGGCGACGCGACAGGCGTTAAAGATCATCTCCTGTTGCTCGGGCGACAGATCACTGAGGTCAGGCTCAGCGGAGTTTCGCAGCGCCCCAAGCTGGTCACGCAGGCACCCGTAGTACTTAGCCGGACCATTGAATTGTCTGGCGACGTTGCAGGCGCTAGCGATCATCTCCTGTTGCTCGGGCGACAGATCACTGAGATCAGGCTCTCCAGAGGAGTTTCGCAGCGCCCCAAGCTGGTCACGCAGACACCTGTAGTACTTGGCCGGACGATTGAATTGTCTGGCGACGTTACAGGCGCTAGCGATCATCTCCTGTTGCTCGGAAGAAAGCTTGCTAAGGTCAGGGGGGCGTTGTTGGGCGCTCAGTATCGACGTGGTGATCTGAGAGAGTCCGAGGGAACAAATCGTGGCAAGCATGGTCGAGCGCAGGTTTATCGCCATTGGCTCAGAGGGTAATCCGAAACGTTAGTGTCGAATACGTTCAAGGGCTGGGGGTGCTGCTTATAGTACCTATGTATTGATACTATTGGTTTTTTTGCGATGTGCAACCAAACGTTTCTAAAGCATACCCGACTCTATACCTTGGTCGATAGCGCAATTGCGAGAAAACCGCGCGCCAGCGTATGTGCAGGAATTCATACGCACCCTGGCTACGTCTGTCGCTGCGCTTCACCTTCAACGTACACGTCGAGTTGATTGGCATGGAAGCCTGCGGAGGTGCACATTTTCTTGGCCGAGCCCTGCGGGAACAGAGACTTGAGGGGCAGCTGATTCCGGCACAGTATGTGAAGCCGTACGTGAAGACGAACAAGAGCGACTACCTCGATGCTGAAGCGATCGCGGAGGCCAGACGCGCTTCTCAAAATCGTTGATACGCTTTACCGCACAGATTTCACTAATGGAATAGAGGTTCCTGCTATGAAACGTTTTCTGCACTTTCTTGTTCTCTGTCTATTGTGGACAAGTCATGCGACGGCTCAAACGGCGGTGGTCAAGCGCAATGTGAACCTTCGATCCGATGCATCGTCCGACAGCGACATTGTGGAGTTGCTCAAGCCTGGAGCCCAACTTCTTCTGGTGGAACCTGACCAGATCAACCGCTTTTACCATGTAACAACCGATGATGGTAAAGATGGGTGGGTTTGGGCACGGAACATTAAAGTTCTTGCAGGCACAGCGCCTCCCACACCGCATCCGAATCCACCAGGACCAACCACGCCTCCTCCAAACACGTCCGGCGATCTATTTTCACGGCTCATGAACGCAAAGAAGACAGCGATTGGGCAGCCACTTATTGAGAACGGCAGCGAAGTCTGCGGCCCAACGGGCAACACCACCAACCCAACGGCAATCGCTTTGAACAACAGCAAGAACCGGACTGATCTCCCGGGGGACTCTGATTATGTTGACATTGGCTGGAGCGACCTGAAGAACCTACCGTCCGGCCGAGTCAACGATTTTGTATCCGCGCCCGTTAGGGTTGTTGGATTTCTGTCCCACAAGGTCAAAGTCGAAAACACAGGCAACGGCGAGTCCACGAATTGCAATTTGACTGCCGACAACGAGGTTGATTGGCATATTTACCTCACTTCCTCACCAGCGCAGCAGATCAGTAGCGCAATCATCGTTGAAACCACGCCGCGTACCCGACCGCAACACAAGTGGACGACGCTCATGCTGGCTCCATTTGTCGATTCGCAGACGCAAGTTAGAATCAGCGGTTGGTTGATGTATGACACTGAGCATATAGGTGTAATCGGCACACAGAGAGCCACGGTATGGGAGGTTCACCCCATTACGAGAATAGAGGTTCAAATCAATGGGCAGTGGGTAGATCTTGACAATCAGCCCTGAGGGTTCCCTTGAAACGTTTTCTCTCCTCCCAACACTACTCCATGAGTTCTTCTTTTCGTTCGGGACACGACCCTCGAAACGCAACGACGGCACCGCTACGGTCTTCCTCGAACCTACCTGGCGCGGTACAGCCAGCCTCGAGATGTGGACGCCTGGCCACAACAAGCAGCGCATCGCCGTCGAGGTATCCATCTGGCTCGTTGTGACTCTTTGTCTGATCGGTGGGGCGATCGGCGGTATCGCCGCAAAAGATACGCTGAAGGGCTCCATTTGGTGGAGGATCTTCATCGGTATTGTCGGCGCTATCGTTCTCGTCTGGCTGTGCGTCTTTGCCGTCGTCCCCCGAACGCATTCCATGATTGCTCACAGCCTTATAAGCGTGTTCGTTGTTGGCATTGTCGGTGGCTACGCGGGAACGCGCGTCCTCGACTTCGCCGCCAAGAGATTCGGCGTCCTTACTTGACGCCGCGTACGGAACTGCGGTGGGAGGAGTAGAAATGGCGTTCAGGAATCACATTCCGGGGAATGGAACGGGTGGATCCATTTGTCGCCGAGGCTCGCTGCCTCCAGCATTGACCGCACTGTTTCTCGCAGGTTTGCTGCAAATCACGAGCGGCTGTGCTGCAGCCCGGCTGACGCAGTTTCATAATTTCGCCCAAGCGGGAACAGCCTACACAAAGGCGAGCCAAGCCGTTCTCGATGAAGCCGGCACAGCTGCGATTGAAGCCGATTCCCTGATTGCGCAGAAGGGCAGGGACGGGCTAAGAACTCCGGATGAGCGCCGCCAGTTCATCGTTGGCGAAAATCAAGAACTACGCAAGCGATTAATGCTGCTGGGGGACATCGGACGCCACGCGAGGTTGCTGCAATCGTATTTCGAAACGCTCGCCGCGCTAGCCGATCCGAAGGCACCTGCCACACTGGGGACGGCAGCTCAAGGCGTATTCGATTCCATCGGAGGACTGAGTCCGGCGATCAAGAGCGCCAGTTTGGGCGGCGTGAAGATCGGGGATCATATCCCCCAGGCGACGAGTTTTGCGGTCCAAGTTTTCAAGGCGAAGGCACTCGAAAACGAGTTGAAGGCAAGATCTAAGGCCATTGAACGTGAGTTAGCCCTGCAGGAGGCGGCCTTTACCGTCATCACCAGCACTTTAGAGACGGATCTCGCCGTCCAACTGCAGCTTGAAGAGACGGAAGAGGTGATCGAGCCCTTTGCTGCCGCGAAGGATCTGCCGAAAGGCTGGGCGGTGCACAGAGAAGAGATTCTCCGCGCCCGAGTAGCAGCAGCCTCCTCAAAAGCGGCCCAGGAGGCCGCGGCGAAACTCAGAGAAAGTTTTGTCGCGCTGGTAGAGAACCGCCTCAGTGAACCTTCCATAGCAGGCATCATCACTGCAATTAATTCGATGTTGAATTCAACCGAGGCAATCAAAAAGGCGACGCCTACCCAATAATTGCGAAAACGAGAGGCCGGTTCTTATGGATTCAGCACAAATTTATTCTTCGACACTGGAGCAGTTGAATAAGACAGTAGTGAGGCTCACGTCACCGGAGTGGGATGCCAAAGTACAAGGAGCACCGCCCGAACAGCGGCAGGAGGCCCTGGCAGAGCTCCTGCGTGTGCAGCATGCGCGGTTAGTTCTGGCAAACGCTGCGCTGCAGGAAATCGCGGAGCAATTGAAGGCGAACGAACAGAACTTGCTAGACGGTCAAAAAGCTCTTCAGTTGGAGCTCGATAAACTGGCTACGGTCGAGGCGGTCCTGAAAGCGATCAGCTCGCTCGTTAATGTCGTAGCTCGCATTGTTCCGCTCATTTAATGCTAGCGGGCTGAACAGGAAGTTGAGGAGGAATCATGGCCCTTGATTTCGATGTAATCGTGATCGGCTCGGGATTTGGGGCGGCGGTTGCTGCCATTGACCAAGCCGGAAAAGGGAAAACCGTCTTCATCCTGGAGCGGGGCGTATGGTGGCTCACGCCGGAATTGTCTGCCGAGAATCCGATGAACCCGTTCTTGAAGACGCAACCGGTGCAATACTGGGCGCGGCCGGATCACCGCCGAGGGCTAGTAGACTTTCTGGCGGTCGTCAAGGAGAATGGGGTAGCCGGCGCACTGCAAGACTTTGCCAACGGTGTGGCTGAGTTTTTCACCGATAAACCGAGGCCCCGGCCGCTGTACCGCTACAACACTTTCGGTGAGGCGGACGTGATTTCGGCGAGCGGCGTAGGCGGCGGCTCACTGATCTACTCCAACGTGACAATCGAGCCGTTCTTCGACACGACGAATAAACAGTATCCAGCAATGGCGAGCTGGCCCGAAAAGGCGAAGCTCCTTCCAACGGACTATGCCAATGGCCTGACCTGGATGACGACAAATCGCGGGGCGCCGAATCAGGTAGTCACCAAGTATCCGCAGACTATCCCGCAGAACCAGCTGAAGGCAGTCAATAGTAGTGACCCGAGGTTGCTCGGGCGCTCGCGGTTTTTGAGAGACGCCTCCACGAGCCCGAATCTTTCCCCGCAATTGGCGGGACAGATCGTCGAGCCGTGGGCGCCCTTGAAGTTGCAGATCAAGGAAGCAGATCCGGGGAATACGGCCACGAGCAAGAACTTCTGCGAACGCCAGGGTCGATGCTTTCTGGGCTGTTTGCCGGCCGCGCGGCATACGCTGAACAAGACACTGTTAAACCAGCTGCCTTTAGCCGCACAAGACAAAGTCCTCATACGGGCGCTTGCGAATGTGGAATCCATCGAGGCCATCCCGGGCGGCGGTTACACGGTGCATTACACGGGGCTCGATGACGACACCGAGTATCATCCCACGGCCAAGGCTGTGATCCTGGCGGCCGGATGCCTGGGGAGCACGGAGATCCTGCTGCGCTCGCGGGACAAGAGCAATGGAAAGCTTGTGGTGAGCAAAACGCTCGGTACAAAATTCTCGACAAACGGAGACTTCTCCGGCTTCGTGACGGTTGATCAGGACAAGCTGCAATACCCGATCTATACGACGCGCGGGCCAATCAACACCTCGCATGTGACGTTCCGCGACGGGAAGCTGTTGGTGAACGTGGAAGACGCCGGCATACCGGCCATGTTTGCATCGCTAGTCGAGAAGACATTGAAAATGCTGGAGCAGGACAAAGGGCAAGCCGACGTAATCGACATTTTGGGCTGCTCTGGAACAGCGCACAATTGCCCGACTATAGCGATCCCAATGACATGCAGACGGAAGCTGAGATGCTGATGAACACCTGCTGGTTCAATTGTATGGGAATGGACGACGCCACTGGAGTCCTCAGTCTGGACGGCGACGATCTGCAGCTCAATTTCACAGGTGCGATCGCCAAGCATCCAACGTTCCAGAAGGCGGAAAGCGTCCTCCAGGAATTGGCCAAAGCAATGGGCGGAACGTATCGAGCTTTTCCCCTGTGGCACGGTTTGGAACCATTTGTGTCGAAGAAGTTGGTCGTCGTACATCCCTTGGGAGGCTGCCCGATCGGAGGCAGCTCGACGGACGGGGTCGTCAACAGCAACGGCCAGGTGTACAACACAACGGCCGGGGCGCAGACGGTGTATGACGGGCTTTACGTGTTGGACGCATCGATCATTCCGGGAGCGGTGGCCGTGAATCCAACGCTAAGCATCGTGTCCATGGCGGCGAGAGCGGCAAAATCGATCGCTTGAGGGATGGTTTCCTAGTTCAGAGTCGTCGGACGACGGCAGGTTTCTTGGAAAGGAGAACCATGGCAACCCGATCGATGGGATCAAAAGACCAGGCCACAATTTTGCTGAACATCTTCGACGGATCGCGTCAACCGATCGGACCGGGAGTCAAGAATCTCCTTGTGCGCATTATTGACGGGAATCAGAAACAGTTGTTTAGCGACTTTCGCAACGGCTCCAGTTTTCAATTTCAAATCCCCTTCTATGATAATTTCGGTGACCGCTATACCGTGATCGGTTCCGCGGACAATTATTCGCAAGCCGGCGCCACGCCGGTAAACGTTCAGCGAACGGTCCCGCAAAGTGTCGATCTCATGCTTTTGGATAAGAACGCGACCTTCCAGTTTGGGAATGCCAGGTGGAGCGATCTCCCACAGAAGTATCCGGAAACTCGCTCCATTCTTGCGCGAGGAGCCGGGACGGAAGCCGACGCGCAGGCCCGCTATGAGAATTTGATGGAGAAGGATCCAGCTACACTGGCCTGTCTGTGGAATCTGATGACGGCGATGAGGGACATTGATCTGCCCTCCGGGACGCCGCTCACCTATCTAAAGCAGCTGATTTGGGAAGATGTGCCTGACCGAAACATCTTCGCACCGAAACAGGACCGGTTCTACGCTTATGCTGACAAAGCCCTCGTCAGCCAAGTCCAGCTAGCCGCTCAGCAAAACGAATTCGCACCTGAGCTGGACCCCGCCACTTTCCATAAGGGAGCTACGAGCAGCTACAAGCAAATTCAGTTCGGAGAAGCAAACGTCCAGCTGACCTTTCACGAAGGTGACACGCAAATAATCGACGGCACGGAGTGCATCGTGGTCGAGCCGGATATTGATTACTACAAGGATCTACTAGCCCACGCCTTGTTGGAAGTCCTTGTAAACGGCCTTGCGGGAACTCTCACTGACCCGAGAAACGTATACGTGTTGCGGTGGATCGCCGGACGGCGTGCCGGAGTGCCCGAGTTTAATCCGCCTTACACGATTGAATAGGACTACGGGCCTCGCGCAAACGCTCTGGAGACAGGAAGCGTGCGGAGATTAAACAATTTGAGGTCATCCCCTCTCAGGTAGCGTCGGCAGATCTGCCTAGAGAGCAACAAGAGGTATATGCCAGACACGCTTATAGAAGGTATCGACGTTTCCTCGAATCAAGGCGAGGTCGATTGGGGTACGGTGGCGCGTGCGGGAAAGGCATTCGGCTTCGCTCGGGCCACAATCGGAGGGCACCAGTGCGATCCCCAGTTCGTTGCGAACTGGCAGCGGATGAGCGATGCGGGCATCATTCGTGGGGCGTATCACTTTTTCTGGCCATTAACTCCCTGGCAGGACCAGGCGGAAAACTTCATAAAAACAGTTGGCGCGTTGAACCCAGGTGACTTACCTCCTGTTTTGGATCTCGAGGAGGCCATTCCCAAAAGCAGCGCATCAAAACGCGATGCTTGGGAGGATGTTCCCGCGGACCAGCGTCCTTCGATTATCCGGAACTGGCTCGACGCGGTTGAGCAAGCGCTGAGTATGCGGCCGATGATTTATACCCGCCAGAATTTTATCGAGCCTCTGCTCGGCGATGAAGTCAAGACATTGGCCACCTCGGGATTGTGGATTGCGCACTACAAGGTGGCCCAGCCCTCCACTCCGTCAAGCTGGACCTCATGGACGTTCTGGCAGTATTCGGAGACCGGCAGTGTCGACGGAGTACACGGGGATGTTGATTGCGACCGATTCGGTGGTTCACAGTACGATCTGCAAAACCTCACGAAGAGTTGATGCGTCTGCTCGAAGCACGTCACGGTTGACCCCGGGGATGCCAGAGGCTTGAGTCGACTTTCTTTCCGCGGCCTGACAGCATGTAGTGAAACGGGAGGCGTGGAAACGTCGCGAGGACAACAAAGCCCGACCGGCCAGGATAGGAGCAATAGAAAATGAGAACGCTCGGCATTTTAGTCCTGAAGAAGCTACGCATCTTAGGATGCGTAATGCTTGTAGCGGGATCGGCGTATTCTCAAACCGCCGATTCGCCCAACGGGGCGAGTTCTAAGTCCACCGCTGCCCAGAGCACCCCGCGTGTCAGCAACTCTGCACTGGCAGAGCGACCTGCACCTACCCCAGCAACCACGCAAAATCAATCAGCCAAAGACGTCGCACTCAGCGGAGTTGAAGTCACAGATCCGAAGGCCGACCAAACAGAGGTGGCTCTCGGAAAATTTGTGATTTTGAAGTTGGATACGCCTTGGGAAGTGATTCTCAAGCAGCAGACGCCAACGAACAAATTGGGGCTATTCATTAATGATTTATTTATGAAGGGGCTGGAGCCCATGCCCATGCCCGAGCATCCCAACTGGGTGATGTTCCAGCTCAAGCGGAATGACGAGAACCGCGATGCCTGGAGTGTGCTGTTCGGACGCAAGAGCTTCTTTTTCGGCACGAGGCAGAACGACGAAATTGCATCGGCCTTCAGGACGGATCCTGGGGAGCCAAGAATCCCCAAATCCTGTACCTGGAGTACCTCCCTGACTGGAGGTCGTGGTTAGTCCTCCCCATTTCGTTTCTAGTCGCGGTTGTAACGATTGTTCTTGGCGTGAAGGGTTCGATGCTTCGCGATTCCGGCGATCCCCGAACCGACGGCAAGAATGGGACCTATAGCCTAGGCCGCTTCCAGATGGCGGTGTGGTTTGTAACCGTGGTCTTTGCTTTCCTGTTCGCCTACGCCGTGACCGGGGACACTTCGCCGATTCCACAAGGCACGCTCATTTTGATGGGGATCGGTGCTGGCACGGCTCTTGGGGCGGCAGCCATCGATTTAAATAAGAGAACCGCTTCGAAAACCGACCGAATCAACTGGACATCGGAAAAGGCAGCCCTGCCGCAACAAATCCAGGACCTGCAGAGTAAGATTACGAGCGCACCTACGGGCGATCCTAATCTACCGCTTTTACAGCAGCAGCTCCTGACCGCACAACAACGTTTGCTCACCGTCTCGGCACAATTGGGTCGAATACCCGCTACGGAGGTGGCGGCTTCGGAAGGGTTCATTCAAGACTTGCTGAGCGATGAGAACGGAATAAGCTTCCACCGCCTCCAGGTTTTTGGTTGGACATTGGTGTTTTGGGCTGTCTTTGTCAGCATGCTCTTTAAGAAAGTCACAATGGTTGATTTCGACGCCACGCAGCTCGCCTTAATGGGGATCAGCGGCTCCACGTATCTCGGCTTCAAGCTGCAAGAGAAGCAGTCGTAAAATAAAATAGTGGTCGTGAGTTCCAAAGCGACGGCACGCGTTTTCGATCATCTCTCCTCGCGCGGCGAACCCCTAGCCATACCCCTTAAGAGGACAAGTGGCAAGACAGAGAGGAGAACGTGGAGAACGTAGTGAAACCCGGATCCGCAGTCCAGCAGTTGTGCGGCGGATCCGACGATTCTGGACGAGTAATAATCGGCAACCCGGAAACGGCGATCTAGGAAGTCAGCTTTTGGAAGCCACGTCCGGCCTGAGGCCGCGAGCGGGTTGCCCAAAAACCTTTCCTCCCCGTTGCCCGCAAATAGCTGATTCTATAGGGGTGAGATTTGCGGATATCGCTGCCCACAAACAGATGTTTTTGGGCGCGTCTCCGCTGTTCCAAATACAGTCCGTGAGATAGCTAGGCCCACCGTGATTGTCGGGTAGGACCATGGCGCGAATCGGGCTTGTTGGGATAGACCTCGCGCGCGCCAGCCTGTAGGTGAAGGGTTACCGTTCTTGCCCTTTCGGTTGCAAGGCGGGTTCACAATTCCACCATGACTACGTTTCACGAGGCCCCCCCATAATGCCGGACGGCCGAGTTTCTCCAGTAAAATGTTCTCAAGAACATATTACTGGCAATGTGGCCACGTCTTCGCCACATTCCCAGTACGGCTGGAAGGTCGGTCGATCAGACGGTGCGTTTACCCGTCGTCTACGAGGAAATTTCGTATCGCGCGGTTTGCATCCGTCCATCGTGCACCTCGCTGCCTGTAGCGTCGTATCCCCGTTCAGAGTCGGGTACGCGGTGCACTGATGATTATCCGCTTGCTTCGGCAGACATCGTCTTTGGACTCAGGGGCACGTGGGCACGAATGGTCGTCCCATGCTCCGGTCTCGAATCAATTGAAAGCAAGCCATCGACCAACTTCATCCGCTCTGTCATGCTGGTTAGACCCAGCCCGTGCCCACCGATTGTCTCTTCCAGATCAAAACCAACGCCCGAATCATGCACGCTTAACTCGACCTCGTTGGGCGTAGCCTTTGAGCGACACTTGGAACTGCCGTACACCACTGTACTTCACTGTTCCGTTGCGAATTATACGCGGCGGTTTGAAGGGCTAGCGTCCCGGAGTATCGTCGGGAATCGCGTGATGGAAGCCGTTCCGGTCACCGGAATTCCTCCATGGGATCGCGGAATGGGACAGGGCGAGATGCGGATTTTCCGATTCGACCTGGGACAGTCTGTAAGGGTCTCAAAACACAAGCCTCGCAAATCCCGAACCGCTGTGGGACAAGTTGGGAAGCCGTGGGGATCGTTTTCTCCAGCGATTCTTGCGATCGTTCCCGCCGTTCCCGCACGCCCGTGTATGCGCGGCGGAACGGGAACGGGAACTTGGCGGGCGACGAGTGCAGTGCGCGTCTTCCGGGCACCGTGTAGCAGCCGCCCTGACGGGCGGATGTGCCTGTATCGCCGATGACTTACCGCACCGCGCCCTGCATCCGGGCGGGGAAATAAATGCCGGGGGGTTCGGGGGGCAGAGCCCCCCGTGAGAGCGCTGATCTCAAGAAAGCACACAAGAGGGGGACAACCCACCGCGTAGAGTGCGAGCCGACACATTCGGCAGGACCGTTGCGGGTAACTTCCGAATCTCTCCTGCGATCCGTTGAACCGCCGAGGTCGCGCTGGCACCGAACGCACTCGCCGCAACCCACGCGAAGCGAGGTGAGCCCCGCGCCACACGCGCCAAGCAGAACC
>WNGP01004121.1_pt1 | contig 12110 bp, 5 predicted proteins | sample 5407671 | NCBI WGS metagenome assembly WNGP01 (sample SAMN13153381, study PRJNA577476) | soil metagenome | isolation source: 40 cm soil or saprolite under Garry oak tree replicate 2 | place: USA:California | collected 2016-06-15 | reverse complement strand
TAACATCATTACGCCATAACTTGTTGCCGGGTAAGGGCGAAATGGTGAGGTAAGAGCTCACCAGCAGTCAGGTGACTGACTGGCTGGGTAAACCCCATCCGGAGCAAGACCGAACAGGAGGAATAGCAGGTCCCTTCGCAGACCCGCTTGCAGGTTGCTCGCCTGTTAACCTCCGGGTAGGTCGCTTGAGGCGCCGGGTAACTGGCGTCCTAGATAGATGATTGCCACCTGTGCTGCTAGCTGTGCAACACAGGGACAGAATTCGGCTTATGGCTTGCTCAAACCCGCACCCACGCCGTTTTACGGGGATTTCACGGTTCGCCTGAAATCCCTTTTTTGTCTCCTTCCATGCGCATGTATTCACATACATTCAGATTCATTGCTGTCAATTTTACTGTCAAAATAGCTCACTGTCGGACAGCCGCGAATATGCTGCCAAGCGCTATCACCGCCTGATCCAACAGGAATGATTGTTCTCAGGCGGGTGATTCTTTGAAGGCGGGTAGTTCACTATCACTCTTGGTCAATCTGCTGCACTTCTGGATCGTTTTCGGAGTTGATCCCCTCTCCACCAAAGAGAATCCATTGGCAAAACTGGTTGTAGCGCTTCACGATATTCGTGGTGTTCGAGATTTGTTCACGCAAGGGCATTTCGGGCAAAAAACCAACACCTCTTAATTATAATTCTCCTGATTTCGCCGACCACTAGTTACTGAACAAATAGAATAACGTCAAACATAATAAGAATACCTCTAAGAGAAATGTGGAAAGGGCAGTGTATGCATAGGCAATACCCCGCTGATCCCAGTATTGCAGGATTTAACATATGGAAATCTCTACCATTTTCTGGAGAGGATAGATCTTTCAGCAAGACGCCAACACAGTCGGTATTGACTCTGACGGATTGGGAGGAAGAACTAGGTAAGAAGATTGCCTATCTTGAATTGCTTGGTGAACTAAACCTTTTGGACGAGCAGGTCAGAAACATCGGGAAGTTGATTGCTGGACTTGTTTCTCATTGGGGACAATCAGAGACTATACGTATTTTAGAAAGCAAATATCCTGCTTGCCTCGCTGTCTATCTTGTTGCAAAAGGAGTCTATGGGTATCAGGGTGGTGACTACTGGTCGAGTATCGCTGAGGAAATTGGACTAAGCGCTCAACGACATTTAGGGCAGTTTTTTGAACAGTTTTTGCAAAAAAGAAACCTAGCTTCTTTTCCTGGTGTGGGTGGATACCGTTATGTAACGATTATTCTGCTCCATGGCGGTATCCCGAACTATTCTCTCAAAGATTTTTTCCAGAACTTTCTTGATCCAATAATCTCTCACTCCTACCCCATCGGCTCCAGCACACAGGATCTGATTCCCGAGTGGCTTTATAGCACCTCGCGATCTACTGTTGTGGATATGCCAATACGTCGATTTCTGGAACATGGTGGCAATCGTGCTAAAGATTTCGTGGCGCGATGCCTTGAGATGGGACAATATTACTCTGAGCATGATAACTTTCCTCCAGCAGAGGAAATAGGATTACCGCTCCGAGTCATCGAGGCCTTTCGGGAATGGACTGCCGAGAAAGATCGATCTGTATCAGCTCGTCAATCACGGGTACATCTTACGCAACCTACTATTGTGCTTGATCCCTGGGGAAGTGGTCTCATGTTGGATCTGCCAGTAGAGGTCCTCCCTCACAAACTGAGAGCAGTGAATGGCAAGTGGAGCATTCGGGCAGATCGAGTAGTGCTAAGTTATCCACTTCGTACGCGACTGACAAATGAAGGTTGGGAAACGGAACCATATCAGATTGAATTACCGCAAGCTGCCGAGTACGCCATTACACTCGATATCGGCCCTGAACTACAACGTACATGGCATGTTCAGTGCAGTATTTCCAACGTGCCCTTGTTAGTTTTCGAACCGGAGAGTGGCGTACTTATCCCACTACGCGATACACTGCCTGCAAAACGTCTTTGGCTGCTCCGTTCTCGTGAGCAGGCGTTCCTGGTTGAAGGTGGCACAAAATATGAAGAATTTCCCCATCTTCTAGGTTCGTGGTCACAATACATAGCGGAGGCTTGGGATCTAAGCCGTGCAAGTGCCGTCAGAATCAACAATATCATTATTCCGGTGGAGTTAGATGCGTCAAGTCTTCAACCTCACCTCGAGGGTCATGAAGTAGCCAGGCTTTCTCGATCGGCGGGTAATCCCATCCTGTTTGTAGGCAATCTCCCGGATATAGTCATTCCAGTTTCACCCCATCATGAGCCAGCAATTGAGGCAAAGCGCTGGCGTATCACGATTCAAGATGGCGAGCGTCGATTCCTGCAATCCGTAGCTCTGGCTGAAATTGCTTATGCGCTTGAGGGGGACGTGTTCAGAATAGCTCTGAATTCACTAACCCTACTTGGTGAGCGGCCATACGGAATGTTTGAAATCTCCCTCCGTGGCCCACTTGGGCGTGATAGAACCTTCTCAGTTGCAGTTGTGCCAGAGTTACATGTCGACCTGGATGAGCGGGCTTATGTCAGAATACCAGATGAAGCAGGCAAGGTTCCAATGCCCGATTTTACGATCACTACGAGCGAGAACCTTGTTTTAGAAGCTGCCGACCCCAACATCCAGATCAGCGACAGGCAACGGGGAATTTACATTGTCGATGTACCTGCGGACCTCACAATAGCCGGCTTCATCCTTCGCCCGAAGGATGAAACTTCGTGCCTCAAAATTCCATTCGCTATTCCACTGCCTATTTTACATTGGACCCTTGTCGAGGGCCGGCATGCTGTCCTTGACAATAATAGTTGGCAGACAAAACTAGTTACGCGCCCCCAAGCCTGGCTCGATCAGGCTGATTTTCCCAGGCTGTTCGTCTCTCTTACATCTCCTAGGTGGGATGATGTCGTGCTTTCCGGCAAACTCCTGGTCCACTACAGTACAGAGCATTCACCACAGGTCCTAGTGTTTCGGAGGAATGCCAGGAAGTGGTTGACCTTTCGCCTGGCTGAAGCGGCTGATAGCATCCGCGCCAGCCGTGAAGGATCTGTCCTGGTTGAGCTGGAGTTGGAGGCGCTGCCAGGGTATTCACAACCCGTCCGGCGCCGAGTTTTGCGGCTAGCCCAGTCTCTCGATCTCACATCGATAACTCTGGATAGCTGTCTTGTTGACGATACCTGGCTCTTGTCTCTCACCTGGCAAAGCAGTCATCAGTTCCATAACCGTTATCTGCGGCTCTGGTCATTGTGGCGACCTTGGGAGCTACCTCTTGATATATCCATCCCTAATGGAGTGACGAATACGTTTGATTCCGAGGTACCGCGTTCGCGTCTCTCACCGGGGCTCTACCGGGTAGAAATTACCCTTGTTGATCCCTGGTCATCACGAGAATCTCAGCAACCGGTAGGGAACACGTCCAACAACATCGATGCTATGCTTGGGACTGCTGAAGAGATTTATTTTTATGTACAGTGTCTCCCTTACGATGCATTAGGCTCACTGGAGCGCATTCTCACTGCACAAGATACACAGAGTTGCACACAGGCTCTACGTGGCCTAGCCACACAATTCGAAGTCAAGCATATCCAGCCCGCCCTCGAAACACTTCTCGTAATGGAGGAGCGAACGCAGGAACTCAAAGCCGAGGACAACCATGAAGTTTTCTCACTTTTTCAAGCCCTCTTGCTCCGATCGCCTATAGATCTACTCGCCTTAGCTGCTAAGTGCAGCCTACCTCATGGGCATGAAGTGCGCATGCGATTCGAGGAACTGCTCTGGAGGCTATCACCCGACCTTGGACGCCTGCTTAGTCAAGTTCACCAGCACGATTCTATCATGCTTGACGAGCTGACATCTCTCACGCCGGGAATCGTCGAGGATAAGCGTAGGAGAGCAGAGGTGCTCTCAATCCTCACAGATGCAGGTATTCATGTAAAAGAGACGAGTGAGGGGATAAAAGAAACAGAGCTTGACGAATTCCATACAGGATTGCCGGATTGGCTCTTCAGCGATCATCTCCTTGATAGTCTTCGGCTCTACCTGCAGGAAATCGCTCAATATCCACTCTTAACGATCGAGCAAGAGCAAAGGTTCGCACTGCAAGTTAGTGTTGGTAAGGCAGCTGCACTTGAGCAGGATCGCTTGGATGCATCTAATGAGGTAGGCTCGCAGGCAGGCCGGGCCATCATGCAAGATCGCATTACTAAAGGCAAGAAAGCTCGACAGAAACTTATCATCTCCAATCTTCGGCTGGTTGTAAGCATCGCCAAGAAATATATTGGCCAAGGCTTGGACTTCCTCGATCTCATTCAAGAAGGCAATGTTGGTTTGCTTCGCGCCGTTGATAAGTTCGATGTCACACGCGGAAACCGGTTCTCAACCTATGCCACCTGGTGGATTCGTCAAGCCATTGCCCGTGCGGTTCTTGAGCAATCACGTCTCATTCGTCTTCCTGCGTACCTTGTGGAGGACGTCAATCGCCTTAGGAGGACAGAGGCGGATTTCATCCAAAAGCTTGGACGTGATCCAGCGGACGACGAACTGGCGGGAGTATTGGGGATGGCGGTTGATAAAGTGCGGAAGCTACGGACTCTATCCTCTCATCCTATGTCTCTGGACGAGTCGGTGGGAGATGACGATGAAGGTACACTAGGCGATCTCATCGTACAGGAAGAGTCTGATCCCTCGGAGGTCTTCAGCAAGCAAACATTTCCCGAAATGGTCGAAGAGTTTCTGCGGCAAAGTGCCATACGGGAGCGTGATCGACGTGTACTGGAGCTACGCTTTGGCATTGGGGACGACATTGAGCGCACACTCGAAGAGGTGGGTCAGGAATTTGAACTTACTCGGGAGCGTATTCGCCAAATTGAGGAAAGAGCGCTAAAGAAGCTCAGGCAACCACATATGGCAAGGTATCTCGATGATTTCTTGGATTAGACGGCATTTTGTTCTAGATTGAATTGGAGCGATGAAGGTATGAGTACACTCAATCCAATAGATACCATGCAACACATTCGTGATACGTATCTACGTTATCTGAAGACGATTTATCCCTTCCAAATTCAAGAACTGCGAACGGCCTTCTCGCAGGCACTCGAGGAGGAGGGGCGGCTTGTGAAAGGACCGCTCCTGGAGTCAGCTCCACCTTTCGCACCTGGTCGGAGCATCGCCCAACTTGCGGAGGAAGGGATAGTGCACTCGAACTTTCAGCGGCTCTGCTCAGAAGCAATGCCTTGGCAACGGTCGCTCTATCAACATCAAGATCAGGCCATCACACGCATCGTACAGCAAGCTCGTAATCTTGTCGTCGCGACAGGTACCGGCTCTGGGAAGACAGAAACGTTCCTCATCCCTATTCTTGATCACCTTCTACGAGAGGAAACAGCCTGTACGCTGCGTCATACTGGTGTACGGGCATTGCTGCTGTATCCGATGAACGCCCTAGCAAACGATCAGCTTAAGCGGCTTCGCCGTGTGCTGGCCGATTATCCTGCCATTACTTCGGACGCTACACCGGTGAAACTGAGGAAGAGAGCAGGTTGGCTGAGAGTCGCTTCTACGAGCAGTTCCCCAACGAAACGCTTCTAACAAACGAGTTGATTAGTCGCCAGCAAATGCGTGCCATGCCGCCGCACATTCTGCTCACCAACTATGCCATGCTGGAATATCTGCTGCTTCGACCCGAGGACTGTGAGTTTTTCGACGGGAGCACAGGCAAGCATTGGCGTTTTATCGTTCTGGACGAGGCGCACATCTATGATGGTGCCAGCGGGATCGAGCTTGCCATGCTCCTGCGGCGCTTGAAAGATCGGGTAGTGGGGAACGAGCAGGGAAGATTGCGCTGCATTGCCACCAGCGCTACACTTGGTCGAGGAAGAGATGATTTCCCAGCAGCAGCGCAGTTCGCCACCAAGCTCTTTGATGAGGTTTTCGAATGGCGCCGCGATGACCCACAACGCCAGGATGTTGTCGAAGCGGCTCGCCTCCCGACGGCTGTCCTGGGCGAAATATGGGGGGAGGGTTCATCTGAACTCTACTGCTTCTTGCAGAAGATTACCACTTCACACCTATCTAGAACAGATGATGTGGCAGAGGTGATTGAACTTGTGGCCGAAGGTGTAGAACGCTACGTTCCATTGAATATGGTAGATGTTGCTCGCAGGATGGCTAAACAATCATACCTGGAGAACGGAAGTGAGGAGTCCGCGCGGAGCTCAATAGTATTTGCGCTTGAGGTATTCTTCTACCATATCCTCTGTGGCGACGCACGTTTGCATCGGCTCCACGAGCATCTAGGCAAGGAGCCGTATTTTCTTGATGAGATAGCGCCTCAGATTTTTCCTGATGATAAGGATGCCAGTAGCCACCTCGTGGCGCTCGTTGATCTTGCTGTTCGTGCTCGACCGACGTCAACAAGCCTCTCGCTCTTACCTGCACGTTATCACGCATTTGTGCGTGCGTTGGAAGGGGTGTTTGCCTGCCTCAATGCACAGAGCCATACAGATGGGCAGTACCGTGTTTTCCTCAATCGTCATGAACATTGTCCTGATTGTGGCGGCTGGGTCGTCGAGCTGGCGACCTGTGTGAGGTGTGGTGCAGCTTATCTTGTCGGTCGAGATGGATCAGGGGATGCGCAACAGGATTCTCGGGCCCAGCATCGAGGCACTTTACGGCATCTCGCAGAAGACTCTCGTGGCCTTTCCGACCGGCCAGTTTACTTTCTACTTGGCATACAAGCAGGGAATATCGACGAGGACGAAGTCGTTGTTGCTGGCGATGAATTTGTAGAGGGAGATGAGGTAGGTCGCTTCTATACTCTGTGCCTACAGTGCGGCGTTCTCGTTTCGAGAGAGCGACAGCGCTGTTCATGTGGTGGATCAACTGTACAACTCCGCGAAGTGCCTATGAAGGACGACCTTGTGCCGCGACGCTGCATCTATTGTGGTGCTCATAGCAATAGTCCTCTGATCTTTCGCTTCCTCACCGGTCAGGATGCTCCCGTCAGTGTGCTGGCCACGGCGCTCTATCAGCAATTACCTCCCTCTCTTAGCCCAGATGCGACTGATCTCCCGGGTAAGGGGCGGAAGCTCCTCATCTTTTCAGACAGCCGACAGGATGCCGCCTTCTTCGCTCCCTATCTCGAGCGAACGTATAACCAGGTACTCCATCGCCGCCTCATCTTGAACACCTTGTTAGATGACCCGGATGGACGATTGGGATATCTTCGCATGCAAGACTTAGTAAGTCGGCTGTTGCGGCAAGCAGATGAAGTAGGTGTATTCACGCAGCGTCAGAGTCGCGATGAACGACGGCGCACTATTTGGGCCTGGTTGATGCAAGAAGGGATGGCGTTGGATCGCCGTCTTAGCCTGGAGGGCATGGGATTGCTTCAGTTCCGCCTAGTGCGCCCTAAACGCTGGCGTCCACCTGTAGTTCTTCAAGATGCACCCTGGCATCTCAGCGAGAATGAAGTCTGGACGCTCATTGCCTTGCTGCTTGAGACACTTCGTCAACAAGGGGTAACGACTTTTCCCGACCATCTCGATCCGAAGGACGAGGAATTTGCTCCGCGCAATAAAGCTTTCTTTGTGCGAAAAGACCAGACCGATAGTAGCGCAGGTATCCTGAGTTGGATACCAACTCGTGGGAGTAATCGACGTCTGGATCTACTTGATCGTTTGCTCAGACAATGTGTGCCGACCCTTACGTCTGAAGAACGTCTTCACATCGCTAAAGAGACATTGAACGGCCTATGGAGGCACCTGACGGAGCCAGGCTCTTGCTGGAGTGACCATCTGGTGAGTGAAAACCGCCCGAGACATGGGATTGTGTATCGCTTGAGCCATGAGTTCTGGGAGCTTGTGCCACTGAAGGAAGGGAGCATCTATCGCTGTAGCCGCTGCCGCGCTTTTGCCTCGCTCAATCTCCGAGAAGTCTGTCCGATACACGGTTGCGAAGGTCGTATGCGATTGCATACGTTTGAAGCGTTAGAACGTGAAGAAAACCACTACAGGATGCTCTACCTGAGCATGCTGCCAATTCCTCTTGCTGCGGAGGAGCATACTGCACAATGGACGAGCGATGAGGCGGGCAAGGTCCAGGAGCGCTTTATTCATGGCGACATTAACGTTTTAAGCTGCTCGACAACATTTGAGTTGGGGGTCGACGTTGGAGAACTCCAGGCAGTGCTGATGCGCAACGTCCCTCCCACAACGGCTAATTACGTACAGAGAGCAGGACGAGCGGGACGGCGCACCGATTCTGCTGCCTTTGCGCTTACCTATGCACAACGACGCTCTCACGATTTCACGCATTATAAGGATCCCAAGAGGATTGTTGCCGGGCGTGTGGACCCGCCAAGGATCATGCTGGCAAACGAAAAAATCGTGCGTCGGCATATGCAAGCTGTACTTCTCGCCTCCTTCTTCCGCTACGCACGCGATCAAGAAAAGCGAGAGTTCAGAAACCTTGGGGATTTCTTCCAGTCCAATCAAGAACAGGATGGCGGGACAAAGCTGCTGATGTCCTTCGCTGAGACAAAACCCGAGGCGGTGCAAGAAGCACTTAGACGCATCGTCCCAACAAGGAATATGCAAGAAAGAGTAGGCGTCGAGGACTGGAGTTGGCTGCGCACCGAAGATAGAGATGGAATGCTCGACCTTCTGGAGCGTGTTGATATGGAGGTGACGGAAGACCTCAGGCTCTATCTTCAATTGGAGGCTGAAGCAGCGAACGAACGCAACTATGGTCTGAGTCAGCACTACCAGCGGGTAACCCGTACGATTTATAGTCGATCGCTGCTTGGTTTTCTCGCCTCGCGCAACGTGCTCCCCAAGTACGGTTTTCCCACCGATGTGGTAGAACTCAAGACCGATCATCTCTCTACGCCTGAGGCTTCGAAAGTCCAGCTTGAGCGTGACCTGCGTATCGCTATTGCGGAATATGCTCCGGGGGCAGAGGTCGTCGCCGCAAAGCATATCTGGACCGGTGGCGGACTGTACAAGCAGCCGAAGCGAGATTGGCCGATCTATCACTATGCTATTTGTTCAACATGTAATCGCTTCATACGCAGTCCTGAAGAAATTGGCGCGGCTTGTATAGTATGTGGGAGTTCGCTGAATGATAGACGTAAGGAGACGTTCTTGATCCCTGAGTTTGGCTTTGTAGCTGCCCGCAACAACATCCGTACCTCTGGTGAGTCCCGTCCGCAGCGGCTTTACACCTCCCGTGTCTACTTCGCAGAGTATGCTCCACCTCGGTACAACGATCAAACGGATAGTATGCCTGCTTTCAAGAGAATTGAAGCACTCTCCAGCAAAAGTGTGCAGATTTCGGTCTATTATTCGCGCTTTGGAAAACTGGCACTTGTCAACGGAGGACTTCTCGGACGTGGATTTCGCATTTGCCAGCAGTGCGGATTTGCTGAAATGGCACCGGAGCCCCCATCTCCGGGTGTTAGGCGGCGTAGCCGTCCTGAGGCGCATATTAATCCACGCTCAGGAAAGCCGTGCAATGGTTTTACACAAACGCATCACCTGGGCCATGAGTTTCTTACCGACGTAGTTGAGCTTCACTTCAGTGGTCAGTTAGCCATGTGGGCCGATTGGAAACTGTGGCGTTCGATCGTGTATGCGCTCCTGGAGGGTGCTTCACAGGCATTAGGAATCCGTCGCGATGATCTAGATGGAACACTGTACACGCATACCCGTAGTGAGCCTCCTGCTATTGTACTGTTTGATAACGTGCCTGGCGGCGCTGGACACGTCAAGCGGGTTGCTGAAGGGCTTGTGCCAGTGTTCAAAGCTGCTCATCAACGTGTGGACAGCAATTGCTGTGGGGCTGAAACGAGCTGCTATGAGTGCTTGCGTACCTACCGCAATCAGCCGTATCATGACGAGTTGCGGCGTGGTCTTGCACGCGATTTCCTACACCAGGGGTTAGATGCTGCAAGACCAAACGAGTGAACATGATGGGAGAATATAGAGCACTATGGCACGAATGATTCCTAAGGAAATCCGTTCCAACGTTAATAGCCCGGCGGAATGGCGTCTGCAAGAAACAAGTCGTCATTTTTAGTCCTTTCCCGGGCCTCAAACGAACAAAACGACTCGAGCCAGTCTTATCTGGGATGCGCCAGGAAGGGGTACGCATAACAGTTATTACGAGCTTATCTAAAAACGAAAATCCAACGACCAGGGCAGAAGGGGCGCTGCTCAAGAAGGCGGGTATAGAATTGCGCACTTCATGGGGCATGCATGAGAAACTGGTGTTCATTGATGAGGAAATTGTCTACACAGGGAGTTTGAACGCGCTTTCTCGTGAAGGAACTACTGAATTTATGGAACGAGTAAAATCGCCCAGCTTTGCTAAGAAGCTCAGAAATGTCAGAAGTGTAGATACTGTTGTGGAAGCGCCTATACGAGGGGGGCCAGACATTACGAATTCCTTCCAGGAACTACCGAAGCCTGATTGCACAAACTGTGGCAAAGCCATGACTCTTAGGGATGGAAAATATGGTCCTTTCTATGGATGTACGGGTTACCCTCAATGTAATCATACTGAGGACATAGCAGAGAGCCATCTCAGTAACATTCAACGTCTTGTCAGTAGGCGTTGCGATGGTTGCGGTGATCAAATGAGAGTAAAGACAAACCGCAAAGATGTATGGTTAGTCTGTTCAGCTTTCTCTCCTTGTGGGTATGGACGGCGCATTACTTTTAACAAATCGAGCTAGAGAAGCAGGGACAGTGATAGTAAAGAAAAGGATCATCTATTGACAAGTCCAGGCCATAATGATAGCGTTGCATCTCGATGAGCCAAATGTAGTTTTACATCTAAGATACACGCCAATTCTAGAAGTTTTGAGGTTGCCGCATGCTCAAACAAGACTACGAACTCACTCGCGATGAAATTCAACTCCTCTCCAGTAGAGACGCCCTTGCCGCCCTATTCGCCAAACTCGGCTATGACACCAACGATCGACTGATCCAAAATGTAGCCGCCATGGGCTTCACCAGCGACAACCTCAAATCTGCCATCACCCACATCGAACGCCTGGCCAGCCAGGACGCCAGGATGTTCGAGGTCTACCTGTTTGAACTCAAATCGGTAACCATCGCAACTACCCAGGGAATAGTACGAGCCTTCCGCAACCGCCCCGGTGACTATTTACTCGTCCTCACCGACGACTACCTCCGGCTGGACTTTATACTGGTGGAACGCTATAGCTCCGAGTTCCCCAAACCTCAAGAAACCTTCGGCCTTCCATCGGCCTCCAAACAGGTAGGAGTGCGACCTCGCATATTGACGGTGTACCGCCGCAATCCAGATGACGTGGCACTCCGCGTGTTGCGCCGTTTCATACCAACCTGCACTCTAAGAGGCCATTCTAAAATGGGGAAAATAGGTCATGGAGTGAAGAAGCTTCGAATTGTTCTCAAGTCGTTGCAATTGGTCACAAAGGGTATCAATAACGGCATCAAGGGAGGCAAAGATACGGTTAGAAAAAGCTTTTTCCCGTAATTCCTCCCAAATATGTTCAACAGGATTGAGCTCAGGACTGTAGGCAGGTTGAGGAATCAAGCGAATATTTTCGGGAATGATCAGATCTTTGGCACTATGCCATCCGGCTTGATCGACCTGGATCACAAGGAAATACCTGGAAAAGGTACTGCTTACATGTTTTAAGAAGAGATTCATCATGGCGGTATGAGCAAATGGAAGAATAAGAGAGGCCATTTTCCCTTCTTTTGGAGCAACAACAGCATAGACATAGGTATACTCACGAACAACTTGTCTGGGAGTAAGCGGTCGAAGATGTTTTGGTGCCCATGACCGTCTTGTCGTGCTTATCCGACCAAAACAGGCTTCGTCTTGCGCCATGTTGAGGACGGGCCGCTCGTCTTCTGGGTCTCTTGACTCAAGAGCTTCTTCCACCAGTATGGCAAAGTTTTGCTGAAAAAGCCTCTGTTCCTCTTTATTGGCCTTTGGATGAAAAGGGCGCGGTACCAGCTTTCGCCACTCGTGCCGTTCTAATAGTCGATAGATCGGTGTCTCATCTACTTCATGCCCCACTCTCTTCTCAAAAACGTGCTTGATGTGTGCAGCCGTCGTTAT
>WNGP01011179.1_pt1 | contig 12114 bp, 8 predicted proteins | sample 5407671 | NCBI WGS metagenome assembly WNGP01 (sample SAMN13153381, study PRJNA577476) | soil metagenome | isolation source: 40 cm soil or saprolite under Garry oak tree replicate 2 | place: USA:California | collected 2016-06-15 | reverse complement strand
TGAACGCCACAGTCGCGCCCGTGTCCGTCACGCCCACGACCGCCAGGTCTGTCACGGTACCGGGGTTACTCACGGGCGCCGTCACGGTGCTCGCCGCTGTGCCGGCCACTCCTTCACTGGTGGCGGTTATCGTGGCCGTCCCGGCGGCCACGCCCGTCACGAGGCCAGTCGCCAAGACCGTGGCCACGGTGCTATTGCTCGTCGTCCAGGTCACCGTGCGACCCGTGAGGACGTTGCCAGCCGCGTCCTTGGTCACAGCGGCGAGCTGCACCGTTTGCCCCACCGCGATGCTCGGCGACGCCGGGCTGACCGTCACCGAGGCCACCGGCACGTTGGTCACCGTGACGGTTGCCGTCCCGCTCTGTCCTTCGCTCGTCGCGGTGATCGTCGCGGAGCCTGCCGCCACGCCCGTCACCAATCCGCTCGGGCTGACCGTCGCGACGGCGGCATTGCTCGTCGCCCAGGTCACCACCCGACCACTGAGGGCGGCGCCGTTCGCGTCTTTCGGAGTCGCCGTCAACTGGGTTGTGGCGCCCACCGTGACACCCGCCGCCGTCGGGCTGACCGTTACCGAGGCCACTGGCACGTTGGTGACCGTTATGGCGGATGTCCCGCTCTGTCCCTCGCTCGTCGCGGTGATCGTCGCTGAGCCTGCCGCCACCCCTGTTATTAATCCACTCGCCGAAACCGTCGCGGCGGCCGCATTGCTCGTCGCCCAGGTCACCACCCGACCACTGAGGGCGGTGCCGTTTGCGTCCTTCGCCGTAGCTGTCAACTGACTGGTCGTGCCCACCGTGACGCTCGCCGTCGCCGGGCTGACCGTTACCGAGGCCACCGGCACGTTGGTGACCGTTATGACGGATGTCCCGCTCTGTCCCTCGCTCGTCGCGGTGATCGTCGCCGAGCCTGCCGCCACCCCCGTCACTGATCCGCTCGCCGAGACCGTCGCGATGGCCGCGTTGCTCGTCGCCCAGGTCACAACCCGACCACTGAGGGCGGTGCCGTTCGCGTCTTTCGGAGTCGCGGTCAACTGAGTCGTCGTGCCTACTGTGACCGTCGCTGCCGTCGGGCTCACCGTCACCGAGGCCACCGGCACGTTGGTCACCGTTAGGGCGGAGGTCCCGCTCTGCCCTTCGCTGGTCGCCGTAATCGTGGCTGAGCCTGCCGCCCCGCCCGTCACCAGGCCGCTCGCCGACACCGTCGCGACAGCTGCGTTGCTCGTCGCCCAGGTCACGGCCCGACCAGTGAGGGCGGTGCCGTTCGCGTCTTTCGGAGTAGCTGTCAATGGAGTCGTCGCGCCCGCTGTGAGGTTGGCTGCCGCCGGGCTCACCGTCACCGACGCCACCGGCACGTTACTGATCGTGACGGCCGCGGTGCTGGCCAGCGTCCCGCCGCTCTGGGTGGCGATCACCTGGTAGGTTCCCGCGCTCTGCCCGGCGGTATACAGCCCGGCCCCAGAGATAATGCCCCCCGTGGCGGCATACGCCACGCTTACCGCGACGCTGTCACCGTTCTTCCGGAGCCCGTACACAGCGAACTGCACGCTTCCCCCGCCGACCGCGGAGGCGGTCAGCGGAGTCAGAATAACCTGTGCCATCGGGCCCCTGTTCTTCACCTGCGAACTACCCGAGACTGTCGTGCTGCTGGCGGTTGTCGTCAGTGCTGCGGGATCGAGTGTGACAGTGTCGGGAGAAGAGACGATCTGCACGACGGGGCTGTTCGGTGGGGTGGGATCAGTGACCCGAACAGGCAGCTCGCACGCCGCGAACGCCGCGGCGGCGATGGCGAGGGGCAGCTTCATGCGCGCGAGGCGCACAGAGAGCTTGAACGTGAACGGCATAGCGCCAACTCCTCCACACACGAAAGGGCCGCCAGCTTCGACGCGCGGTCGATTCGCTGGCGGCCCGGCGGACCTCGCGAGCAGCGGCTCGCCTTAGTCCCGTGGCTCTGCGTCACCGCCTTTCAGCGGCTTTGCTCTGAGCAGCGTATTCAGGTGTTGCGGGGGTGCAACAGCTATGCCGCCTGGAGACGGCGTGGGAGGAGCCGAGGCGGGAATGAAGGAGTTAGGAAACCCCTTGATCAGACAACTTCATCATTATGCAACGTGCATACTATTGCGTAATGCGTCGTTTATTGCATTACACCATACACAAATGGAGACCAATGGCATCAACGTCATGAGACGGTTCGTAGAACCGCCGTGAGCCGCGACTCCACTGCCTCCCAAGAGTAGTTGGCCTGACTCAGCGCGGCGGCCCGGCGTAGGAACTCGGGAAGGTTCGGTCGCGCGCCGGGAAGGGACCGCAGTACGGAGCGCAGACCGTCCGTATCATAATAGTCTACCACGTAGCCCAGATCGTGAGCTGCCACGAACCGCGCCACCTGTGTTTCGGCGTTAATGATCACGGGGCGGCCCACCATCATGGCGTCGTACAGCTTGTTGGGGCTCGCGTTGATGTCGTTCGGCGTCAACGGCTCGTAAAAGCAGAAGACCGCGTCACATGCCTCGGTCAGCGCTAGCACCCGCGGCTGGGGCAGCAAGCCGAAATACCGGGTGAGCGGCGATCGCAGGAAGACCTCCCGGACCCACGGCGAGATTGCCTGGCCGGCACACCACAGTTCGATTCCCTTGAGTCCCTGACAGGCGTCGAGGAGTTGGCCGAGACCGCGCTGCGGGAGCAGTTGGCCGGCGACGAGTATCCGGGTGGGGCCGGATGGGAACGTGCCGGTGTGCACCGCGTCCGACAGGCGCGGATAGTTCGGAAGCACGGTCACTCGCGGCAGGTACCGAGATGCCAAGAGCGCGCGACGGTTCTCGTCTGTGACGATGATTTGGTCCGATCGAGACAGGGCCACAGACGCGACGGCGCGCGCGAGGAGGCGCGACAGGTTGCCGGACACGCGCAGCGGGAGAGAATCATAGAGATCGCAAATGATCGGTGGTGCGCCGCATCCCAGGAGCCGAGCGGCGAGCGCGAACATCACCCCTTCCTCATCGCGGCAATACACGACGTCCGGGTTGACCTGTCGAAGCTGGCGGGCGACGTGCCGGGCGAACGCCGGAACGGCGCGGAGCAAGGCGCCCCGGGTCGGAATCTGCCGCGCTAGGAGCCTAATGACGACGCCGTCCGGCGGGCTCGGGACGCCCACTTCCGGATCCCGGTCAAGGCCGATGAGGACCAGGTCGTGGCCCGCCTGACGGACGGTTGTCGCGATCTTCGTGAAGCGCACGTCGAAGTGCGAACTGGCGGAGACGAACGCGATGCGCATGGACACTGCATCAACTCGGAGCGGTCGCGCACGTCGGGAGCGGGTGACCCGTCCAGTCGCCGGTAGTTCGCGGGCTGCCACAGATGTGGTGTGCCACGATGTCGGCTATGCGGTCGCCCGCCTTGCCGTCGCCGTATGGGCAGGGACCTTCCGTCGAGGCATACGCGTTCGTCCCGACCAGTTCCTGATGGAGGGCCTTGGCGATCTCGTCCTCATCTGCACCTACCAACCGCGCCAAACCCGCATCCACCCCCTCGGGCCGCTCCGTTACGCGGCGAGCCACCAGGACGCGCTTTCGAAGCGCCGCCGCCTCTTCCTGAATACCGCCGGAATCCGTGAGAATGGTTGTGCTGTGCGCGAGCAGGTAGACCATGTCGAAGTAGGGCAGCGGATCCACGAGCCTGACGTTAGGGAGTCCAGCGAGGAACCGTGTAACCGGTCCGCGGACATTGGGGTTGGGATGTACCGGCAAGATCGTCCGCACCTCCGGATGCGCTCGCGCGAACGCCGCCAGGCCGGAAACGATATGCTGCAGGTCCGCCCCGAAGCTCTCGCGACGGTGCAGGGTCGTGACGACGTAGGGCCCCCCGGTGCCCGCCCAGGCCCGCACGTGTGCGCTCACCTCGCGCTCGCCGAGATCGGCCGCATTTTGGACCGCGTCGATGACGGTGTTGCCCGTGACGAAGATCGTTGCCCGGTCGACGCCCTCCGCGCAAAGGTTCGCAGCGGCTCGAGGCGTAGCCGCGAAGTGAAGATCGGCTACGGTGTCGGTGAGGCGGCGCATCACCTCCTCGGGGAATGGCGCGTATTTGTTGAAGCTCCGGAGACCCGCTTCGACGTGACCGATTGCAACCTTCTGGAAGTACGCGGCCAGCGCGGAGAAGAGCGCCGTGCTCGTGTCCCCCTGGACCAGGAGGAGCGCCGGTGGCTCCCGCTCGAGCGCGTGACCGATTGCCTGAAGGCACCGAGCGCCGACCGCCGTCAGGCTCTGGTCCTCGGTCATGACGCCCAGGGCGAGGTCCGGCTCCATGGCGAGCGGCGTAAACAGGTCGCTCGCGAGCTCCCGGTGTTGCCCCGTGAAGACCAAGCGCACCGCGATGGCCTCGGGCCGGGCGCGTAGAGCCCAAACCACGGGCGCCATCTTGATGACCTCGGGGCGCGTGCCGTAGACGCACCAGACGACGTGCGGGTTCACGGCATCGTGACAGGCCGTGTGGTCACCCGGGCTGCCTCAGCGTTAGGGACGTTCGCTTCGTCCTCGAGCGGGGCAACGGGGGCGGCCTCGACGTACCCACGGTGCCAAACCGAGAAGCACAGTAACGCCCACAGAATGCCCGCGCGATTGTGGCGCCGGGAGAAGTGGTCGTCCAGGAGACCGCGGACCACGGTCGGATCGAAGTAGCCTAGTCGCTGCAACCGTGCGGGCGCGAGTTCGTCCTCGATCATGCCGCGCAGCTCGTGACGCAGCCACGCGGCGGTCGGGCCCACGAACCCCCGCTTCGGTGCACGGAGATGCTCGTCGGGAAGGCGTCGCTGCAAGGCGCGCTTCAACAATCGCTTGTTCTGCCACAGGCCGATCTTGACGCGGTCCGGGAGCGGGAACACCCGCTCCACCAGCTCATGGTCCACGAGCGGAACGCGGATTTCCAGTGAGTGCGCCATCGCCATGCGGTCACTCAGCGCCAGCACGTCGTCAGCGAGGAACGTCTTGTAATCCAAGTACAGCGCCGCCGAGAGGCCGGCGGGGGCACCGTGACGCTGGTGAAGGTCGCGGAACCAGCCGCTCGCCGCCGCGCCGCTCACGTGGTGGCGCAGCGCGGGTGCATACAGCCCGTGCCGGCCAGGATTGGGGAAGCGCGTAAGGTAGCTGAGGAACCGTTCGGGCGCGGACCCGTCGCCGGCCCGGAGGAATCGCTTGAGGCGATCGATGGCGAGGGACGCGCCCCGGGGCTCCCGCAGCAAGTTCGCGAAGGCGCTCACGCCGCGCTGCACCATCCGGGGCAAGCGCGCGTAGTGCTCGCCGACGAGAAACCCGACGTGGCGTCGGTATCCGGCAAACAACTCGTCGCCGCCGATCCCGGTGAGGGCGACCTTGTAGGATGCGCCGACGGCCTGCGACAGAAGCCACGTGGGCACGGCGGATTCGTCGGCGTGGGGCTCGTCCAGGGCGTACGTGATCGGCTCGAGCAGGTCGCGGACGTCGGGGTGAATATCCACCTCCGTCAGCGTCACGCCGTACGCGGCGGCGAGCCGACGGGCCAGATCCGTTTCGTCTGCACTTGCGGCACCGGAGCCGAAGTACTTCGCGGTGAACGCGTGGGGGGCGTTGCTCGCCAGGGCCCAGCTCGCGACCACTGCGGAGGAGTCGAGGCCGCCGCTCAAGAACGCCGCGACCGGCACGTCGCTCACCAGGTGGGCCTGGACGGACTCGTCGAGCCAGTCGGCGATCCGCGCTTCCAGATCGCGAGGAGTGGGGGTCCGCTCTCGCGGGAGATCCCAGTATTGCCGGGTGGAGAGGCCGCCGGTGTGATTCCACACGGCCGTGTGGCCCGGCTCGAGCTTGCGAATTGCGCGGAACGGCGTCCTGGGCGCGGGGATGTAGCCGAGCTGGAAATACGTGTCGAGCGCGTCCCAGTCGAGCTCTCGATCCGCCAAGCCGACAACGTGGAGTGCCTTCAGCTCCGACGCGAACCCGATTCCCCAGGGTCCGGAGGTGACGTAGAGGGGCTTGATGCCGAACCGGTCGCGGGCGAGGAACAGCGTCTGCTCGGCCGAGTCCCAGATGGCGAACGCGAACATGCCGCGCAGCCGTTGCACGCACTCCGGGCCGTACTGTTCGTAGAGATGCAGGATGACCTCGGTGTCGCCCTGAGTGGCGAACAGGTGTCCCTGCGCGATCAGCCCACGCCGGAGCTCGCGGTAGTTGTAGATCTCGCCGTTGAAGACGATGACCTTCGACTGGTCTTCGTTGAAGATCGGCTGTCGTCCGCCCGCCAGATCGATGATGCTGAGCCGTCGCATCCCGAGGCCGACGTTGCGGTCTACGTAGGCGCCCTCGTCGTCCGGCCCCCGATGACGAATCGCCTCGCACATCCGCCGAATCACGGCAGGAGGAACGGGCCGGGCCGAGTCTGAGTGCACGATTCCGACGATGCCGCACATGCGCACGTGACTGTCTAGCAAGAGGGGGGCCGCCGGGTCCGCCTTGACGCGGAGATTCGCGCGCGGCCGAAGGGGCTACCTGTAGCCCGTCAACCCCCGGTTCCTGTGGCGCGCAAGCAACATCGGAGGACTCGAGGGCACGGTCCCCGGTGGCAAGCCCTTTGCGGGTTGCGCGGGCATGATGAGACCGCTTGCGGGCCACGCTCCCATGAGCAGCGTGACCAGGGCTTCCGGGTCTGTGGTTCGGCCCTTTGTGTCGATCCTGGTGCCGTGCCGCGACGAAGCCGCGTACATCGGGCAGATGCTGGACTCGATGCTGGCGAACGAATACCCGCGCGATCGGCTCGAGGTGCTCATCGTCGACGGCATGAGCGACGACGGCACACGCGCCATGATTGCGGACTACGCCAGCCGCTATCCGATGATTCAGTTGCTCGACAACCCGGAACGCACCACGCCGCACGCCCTGAACTTGGGCATCGCGCGGGCGCGGGGCCGCATCATCATGCGAATGGATGCGCATGCCGCTTACCCCCCGAACTACATTGCCGATCTGGTTGATTGCATGGAGCGGACCGGCGCCGACAGTGTCGGGGCGTCGTGGCGGACGCAGCCGGGGGACACGACGATCATGGCTGGCGCCATCGCGGCGGCGCTGGCCCATCCGTTCGGGATCGGCAACGCCCGCTACCGTCTTGGCACCGACCGGGTGCGGGACGTCGATACGCTGCAGTGCGGCTGCTACCGGCGCGATGTGTTCGAACGGTTGGGGCTGTTCGACCAAGACCTGCTGCGAAGTCAGGACTCCGAACTCACCTTCCGCGTGCTCCGGGCGGGTGGACGGGTGCTGCTCGTACCCGGTGTCGTCGCGACCTACTACACGCGCGCGGCGCTCGGCAAACTGTGGCGGATGTTCTTCCAGTACGGCTACTTCAAGCCTCTCGTCGCGCGCAAGGTTGGGGCCGTCATGACCGCGCGCCAGCTTGTCCCCGCGCTCTTCGTCTCCACTGTAGCACTCGCGGCGCTGTTCGCGCCGTGGTTCAAGGCCGCGCGCGTGCTGCTCCTGCTCGCGCTGGGCGCCTACGTGGCCGCCGATTTCATCGGCGCTGCGCTCCTCGCCCGGCGCCGGGGATTGCCCGTCGGACTCGCGTCGAGCGTGGTGTTTCCCGTGATCCATGTCGCATACGGGGTCGGATATCTGCTTGGGACATGGGCCTTTCTGATACGCCGCCGAGACGGCGCGCCGTCGGTAGCCTTGACGCGATGACCAGGGGGACCAGACCGGTCCGCGTCGTCGCCGTGACGCAGAGCGACCCGTTCTTCACGGCTCGCTTCTTCGAGGCCTTCCTGGGGGAGACGGCGAGCGACCGACTCGAGCTCGTGGAAATCGTGCTGCTGCGCGATTTCAACGAATCCAAGCCCGCGCTGGTGCGGCGCCTCCTTAGGCTGTACGGCCCGGTCGATTTCACACGCCTGCTCGGCCGCTACGTCACCGCTGCCGTCTCTGACCGAATGGGGCGGCCGCGCAGTCTCGAAGCCGTGGCAGCGCGGCATGGCGTTCCGCTGGTGCGGCTATCCTCGATCAACGATGCGTCCTATCTGCGCACACTCGCCGCCCGCGACGTCGACGTGCTCCTGTCCGTCGCGGCGCCGCAGATCTTCCGTCGCCCGGCCCTCACGGCCGTGCCCTATGTGTTGAACGTCCACAGCGGCAAACTCCCGGAGTACCGCGGTATGATGCCCACGTTTTGGGCTCTCCAGAACGGCGACGCGCGTATCGTGGTCACGCTGCACGAAATGATCGAGCGGCTCGACGCCGGCCGGGTCATCGCCGAGTTTCCCATGGACGTCGAGGTGGCGGATTCCGCGTTCGCCGTGGCGGCGAGAGCCAAGACCGTGGCCGGACGGGAGGTCGCGCGCCTCCTGGCCGCGATCGGAACTCCGCGCTGGCCGGAGCCGCACCCGATCCCCGCTACGCGCGAGCAGTACCACGGGTTTCCCACGCGGCGTGACGCGCGGCGGCTGCAAGAGCGGGGAAGGCGGCTGTTGTGACGGCGCAAGTATTCCTCGCCTCGTTCGATGTGGAAGATTGGTTCCACGCCGAGAATTTGCGCGCCAGCCTCGCCGGCGCCGCGTGGTCATCGCTCGAGGCGCGGGTAGAGCGCAACACACACGAGGTGCTCGACATCCTCGCCGGGGCCGGGGCCAAGGCCACGTTTTTCGTGCTGGGATGGATCGCCCGGCGGCACCCGCAGCTGGTGCGCCGGATCGTGGCAGAGGGGCACGAGGTCGCGAGTCATTCCGACGTTCACGCGCGGCTCGACGAGCAGATCACCAGCGTGCCCGTCTGGGGACTTCGGGCTCCGAACTTCTCGATCGGCGACACCGTCCTCGATTGCCTGGCGGAGGCGGGCTACTGGTACGACTCGAGCTTCTACCAGTTCAAGGCGCACGACCGCTACGGCCGGCTAGCCACCCCGATCGACCCGGATGTCCCGGTGGTGTCGGTCCGTCCCGGCCTCCTAGAGCTGCCCATGTCGCGCGTCGCGATCGGGCCGTGCGTGGTTCCGTGGTCCGGCGGCGGCTATTTCCGCGCCATCCCCTTCCGCGTGTATTGCTGGGGCGTGGCGAAGCGGCTGCGCGCCCAATCGTGGTTCATGTTCTACTTTCACCCGTGGGAGTTGGACAGCGAGGAAATGCCGCCGCGCGGCATGCCGAGGCTGCTCAAGCGCCGGGCCTACGGGGGACGGGGCAGAATGCGACGCGATCTCCGGCGGCTATTGACGGAATTCGGGTCGGCGCGGATCGATCAGACGCTGAAGTCGAGGGGTTTCGCACCGCCGCGGGCGGTGGCCGGCGCGAGATCCCTCGCGTGATCTCTTAGAGGCTCATCGGGGGCGCGCGCCCGCCGCGACTGCCAGCGAGTGCGTTCTCCGCGCAGCTGGCTGCGCCACTTGTACCGCTAGCATTCCCAGGACAAACCAGAACTGTTTTCGGTGATCCCAGGAGAGGGCCATTGATCCGACCGCCAGGGTGAGCAGCAGGACGATCGATAGCCGTTGTTGGAGGGATGGCAGATGCCGCAGGGTCGTGAGCAGTGCTGCCAGCATCGCGACAAACAACAAGAAGCCGACGGTGCCGTCCTCCACCAGGATCGAGAGGAAGACCTGGTGGGCCACCATTTCGCTGTGGAGCGTCGGCTCGACGGCCGCTGCGTAGGCGCCGGCACCCACGCCGGCCAGGGGATGCTCCCCCGCGACTTCCAGGCCCGCGATCCAGATGGCACCACGGCCTCCGAAATAGCCAGCCTCGATGTCGGCCGGGGTGCTGGCGATGCGTGCCAGGGACGCTTCCGGGACGAAGTTACTCGCTAGCAGGAGCGACCCGACGGCGAGTGCATAGAGGGCAACCTTGGTTCGAACGCGCAGGCGCCCTAGCGTCCACGGAATGATGACGAGGGCGACGAGCGCTGCCAGGACAGCCCCGCGGGATGCCGTGAGGAGAAGGACAGCCCCGCGGGATGCCGTGAGGAGAATCGCCGTGATGGCGAGCGGGAGGTAGAGTCGCCACATCCACGCGCTGCGCCGGTGCGCCTGCGACAGGCTCACGTGCCACGCCATCGGAAGGCCGAGCGCGAGTGTCAAGCCGAGCTCGTTCGGGTCCTGGCGCAGGGCCGCGAAGCGCGCTACATCGGTCTCGAGGCCAACACCTATACCCGACACGTAGTCGTGGATGGTGAGGACGGCAGCCACGCCCGCCCCCAAGACGTAGGCCTGGAACAGCGCCCGTTGGCGGTCGGGCGACCACGCAACCTCCCAGATCAGCCACGCTAACACGAAAAGCTGGACGTAGGTCAGGAACACCGTCCGGGTCGCCTCGGGGTCGATCGACCAGAAGCTGCTCGCACCGGCCCAGAGCACAAACAGCACGGCGAACATGTGAAACCAGGATAGTGGCCTGACGCGTCGTCGCGCGAGGATGTAAACGACACCGACCGCCGAGGCTGCGAGTCCGACCAGCCGGGGGATGGAGCCCACGACCGGCAGCTTGGTGAGCACGTCCCACGGCAGGACAAAGACGAAGCACCAGAGAACCCAGAACGCAGCGTTGCTCATAGCCCAAGGGACCGCTATAGCACGTGCTGTGCCTAGGTCCGAACGTGTGTAACTGATTGGTGGCGCCGCGCATTTCGTGTTGCTGCGGATGGCGCGTTGCGGGCCCGCAACACCTGCGGCAATGCGCGCGAGCCACAGGCCACCGCGATGGGCCCTCCTTTGGCGCTCGCCGAAACACCGCTTGGTTCTACCAACTCATTGCTGCACAGTGAGTTGCTCATGACGGCACGGATTCTGAGTATCAGCACGTTCCTTGCACCTCTCCGTCGCCGTGAACCGCAAGGAAAACGGGATGAGGCGCTGGGCTGGACGGCTCGTGGCTGTGCTGCTGCTGGCACCGCTCGGGTCCGCATCGGCCCAACGGCTGGGTCGACCGCTGGAGGATCGGGCCCTCCGCCCAGGCGATGTCCTCCGGATCAACGTGTGGCGCCACCCTGAGCTGAGCGGCGACTTCGTCGTCGCCCCGGACAGCACCCTGGTGGACCCGGTATACCAGGTCGTGAAAGTCGCGGGGACACCCCTCGCGGTGGTGCGGGAACGATTGCGCGCCGTGCTGTCCACCTATGAGCAGGGCGTGCCGTTCGTTCTGGAGCCGGTGTTCCCGGTGACCGTCGCGGGCGAGGTACGTCAGCCGAACCTTTATCGGTTGCCCGAGGGGACGACCTTCGCGCAGGCGATCGCGCAGGCGGGCGGGCCGACGGAACTGGGCCGGTTGAACAAGGTACAGGTGATCCGTAGGGATAGCACGATGATGATCGACCTGGGCAGCGGGTACTTGAAATACGAACGGCTGACCATTGCGTCCGGTGACCAGATACTCGTGGAGCGTCGCTCGACCTTCAACTTCTTGCGAGACGCCTTGTATCCGCTCGCCAGCTTGACGGCGGCCGTGGCGGCCGTCCTGGCCTACAGCCGGTACCGGTGAGCCGCTTGGCCGGGTACGGGTAAATGTCCGAGCCGAGCGATCGCCCCGCTGCGTCGAGCTTCCATGGCGACCGAGAGCCGGAGGTGTCGGTACGCACGGTTCGCCTGGAAGAGCTCCTCGCGATCCTGCGTCGGCACATGCGGTTGGTCGTCGGTGTGGTGTTGGCTACGGTGGCGGCCGCGGGGGTCGTGGCATACGTGACCGGACCGGCTTACCGAGCGGTCGCGGTCATTCGCATGTCAGATCCTCGGCGTGCGTTGACCGGGGGCGTCGTGTTGGACCCGGCGCGTGCCGACGAGCGGTTCTCCGACCCGCTGTTGTCGCAGGCGGAGCTGCTCACCAGTCGGGCGGTCGCCGGTGCGGTAGTCGACAGCATGCCGGCGCTGCGGATGGTGACGACCCGAGACCTTCCCCTGAGCTCTGTGGGGGAGGTGGCGGTGCCGGCCGCTGCCGGTCCGGTCTCATTCCGGATCGCGTTCGGCCAGGACAGCTTCATCGTGCGCGGTACCTCGGGGCGGTGGAGCGCGCCATATGGCTCCGCCGTGGAGTCTCACGGTATTCGGTTCGCCGTCCTGCATCGCCCGGATGCGAGCACAGCTCGGCTGCAGGTCCTGAGCCGTGAAGCCGCCATCACGCGCCTGC
>WNGP01011301.1_pt1 | contig 12115 bp, 12 predicted proteins | sample 5407671 | NCBI WGS metagenome assembly WNGP01 (sample SAMN13153381, study PRJNA577476) | soil metagenome | isolation source: 40 cm soil or saprolite under Garry oak tree replicate 2 | place: USA:California | collected 2016-06-15 | reverse complement strand
ACCCTTTCTGCTTTCCTAGGATGGGGTTTACCCCCACCGCTCCACCCCTACGACGAGGAAATCTTCTCTCTGGCTGAGCACCTTCGCCAAACAGGAGCCCTCTTTATCGCTGCTCATGAATACTCTCATATTCTTCTAGGACATGTGCAGCCCTCAAACGCCAATGAGGGGCGTTCTAGACATGATGGACCAGAATCTAAGACATGGAAGCAAGAGCTTGATGCGGACTGGCTTGCCTGTGGTATTTTAGACGCCGTACTAACGGCTAGGCGCCTTCCACCACCAGTGCGATTTATGGGAGTTCATTTTTTCTTTATAAGCGCCATGATCGTTGATTTAGCCCTAACTGCACTCCAATCTGGTCAGTCCCAGCAATTAATGAACCTTATAAAAAGTGCTGAACAACAGCCCGGCACTACGCACCCGGTCCCTGTGCTCCGTGGCGCCAACGTAAACCTATGGTTGCAGAAGAAGTATCCTCCCTTAGAATACCGAGCTACACAGTATTTCGCTGCGCTTCTCTTGCAAGTAGCCGATAGCCTTTGGGTAAATGTAGAGCCACATGTTTTGATTATGCGTTCTAAAGGATTCAATCCGCCTGTCAACTGGACTGGGTTTGATGTTTTCGAGCACGACTAGATAGATTCGAACACGGTCTGGTCAGCCTCTAGAGGATTTACCAGCACAGAGCAAAAATATCTGTAACATTTTTCTGGACAACGGCGCTTCCGATAGAGGTTCCACGCGTTGGCATGGATCACGAACCAGCCTGTCATTGGTCAGATAAAAAAAGCCATCAGCATCTTTTCGCGCGAAAAGCCATGAGATATCAGTTCATTGCGCAGCATCGGCAGGAATATCCGATCACCCTCATGTGCCGGGTGCTGGAAGTATCGGTGAGCGGGTATTATGCCTGGTCGAAGCGCCCGCCCAGCCGGCACAGCCGAGAAGATGCTCAGTTGGCTGAACAAGTAAAGACCGTCTTCCAAGCCAATCGCCGCGTGTATGGCAGCCCACGGGTGCATGCAGAGTTGCAGGACCAAGGGATCAAATGCGCTCGGAAACGAGTCGCTCGTTTGATGCGAGAACAAGAGCTTTTCGCCCAACGCCCACGCCATCGCACGATCACTACGAAAAGTGAACCAGGTGCGCAGCTGGCTCCCAACCTGCTGCAGCGGGATTTCAGTGCTGAGCAGCCGAACACCAGGTGGATGGCCGACACGACGTACATCTGGACTGCGGAAGGCTGGTTGTACCTGGCGGTGGTGCTTGACCTGTTTTCGCGGATGGTGGTAGGATGGTCCATGGCAGCCACACAAGACGCGACGCTGGTGATCCAGGCGCTGCGTATGGCGATCACTCGGCGCCGTCCACAGGCTGGATTGCTCCACCATTCTGATCGTGGCAGCACGTACACAAGTGAGAACTATCAGGCTCTTTTGGAGCAAGAAGGCATGATCGTCAGTATGAGTCAGACTGCTGACTGTTACGATCATGCCGCGATGGAGAGTTCCTTTCATAGTTTCAAAGGTGAATGCATTGATAGCCAGTCATTTCAGACACGAGCGCAAGCCAGGAGCAGCACCTTTGATTACATCGAAACCTTTTACAATCGGACACGGAGGCATTCCACCCTCCAGTATATGAGTCCCCTCATATATGAACAATTGATGTGCTAACTCTCTTCTTTGGGGACTCCACAAATTCGGGTGAAGATCACCGGTACGATTTTCTGAGACTTTGCAAACATCTGCCCGGCACGACATACTGAGACTCAACAAACCATTATGTGGCGTGACAACCCGTTCTTGATAGCGAGACATTCATAGCTCATCTCTCTTGCGCGTTTTTCTCACCCAACGCCAATATATCTGAGAGAAGCGCCATGTTACGGGTTTTCTCTGCAACCTCGCTCATGACAAAGAGAAATCTCTTCCATTCGTGCCAAAAAACCTTCGTTTGGTGAGATAAATTTTCTTATGATAATTCCTGGTGAAGATAACAGCCATAGCCGATATTCGTAGGTAAGTTACGGTGCATTTGGTGAGGTGAAGTTCTCCTACCAGTATATCCCTGGAATAGCCAATAGTGAAGAACTGTGCCGAGAACATGACTTTTCAGATCAGTTTTCAAATTAAATCAACAGGATGAAAATGTAATAATGAATCTCTGTAACAGAACGTCAACCCTTAGACCAGTTTACGGTCCCGTTCTTCCCAAAAGACCAAGACAGAGAAGTAATAAACAGGCACCGCGAGATTGTCCTTTCGGGGTGCTTTGTGAATTGCATTTTTTCCGCTGCCATACGTTTTTTCCGTTTCACCCTGCTCAGGATCGTGATTCCGAGCTTGCATCCTCATATCGGTAAGCTACTGTACGCTCCATCCTGCGCAGCGCGGTGTTGACCTCCATGGCGCGGAAGAGCGCACGTACCCAGAGCGGGAACCGAGAAAACCCGACCAGTTCGCGTGTTCTGAATTCCTTGATGAGCTCAAGTTTTGGCTCAAGCTGCTTGATGTCCTGCGGATCGTCAAGTCCCCACTTGTAGGTTGCACCTGTCCTCCCGACTTTCGAACCCACTCTTCTCACCACCGAGGGATGGCATACATCGAAGATCATCTGCCCGCTGGGGAAGTGACCGACCACTGCATTGAGGAGCGCTTTCACCTCCGCTTCGCTCAGGTAGTGCAGCACCCCCTCGGCGATAAGCAGCGCGGGTCGATCCCGTGGAACCTCGTCCAACCAGCGCAAATCCTCCAGCGGTGCACCGATCAGGTGATAGGCGTCCCGTTCGGGGAACAGTTGGCGGCGCAGGTCGATCACATCCGGGTAATCCACGTCGAACCAACAGACAGAAGCCTGCGGATCGACTCGGAAAACACGGCTGTCCATGCCGCAGCCCACGTGCAGCACCGTCGCAGCTGGGTGATCTGCCAGATAGCGGGTCGTCAGGAGATCGAAGGTTGCGGCGCGGGTAGCAATAATCATGCACCCGATATCACCTATCAGTCTCAGAATTCATCAATGAGGTCATTGTGGCGTATTGTGAACAAGCACAGATCACCTTTACCCGAGGGCGTCCCTATCAGAAAAGGGATCAGTGTTTCGTCGAGGTGCGCCGCTTTGGCGCTTGGTAGATCGCATCTAAAGATGCAGGAGGTCGAGACCATACCACCTCTTAGGACACCTAACCGACCTGGCGGGGAAACCCAAAAGGGAAAGCAGCATGTTGGCAAAGCGGATAAATATGCACGGGAGGCCCATCCAGGAGAGCGTTATGGCTCGCACCGCAGTATGGAGCAGAAGCTAGCCCATGCCTGGGCATTCAAGGAGCGTGGTCAGGTGGAACGGCCCATCCTGGTCGATGATCTGCTGGGGACAGGGCACAAGATGTACGGGGCACTATCTAATATGACCTATATCATTGGGCGTAGCGGCAGGGTGCTCTTCCGTTCCGATTGGACCGATCCCTCAACCATTGAGCTTGTTTTGAACTATCTACTGAATGTGCGAGCACGCCGGCGAGCCGGGGAACGCCTGGCGGCCTTCTACGCAGAATTCATGGGCTATCGCAATGTTGATCCAGTGAAATTTCAGCAAGGACTGGAGGTGGCAGGTCCACAGGCGGTCGAGGATTTTGCCCGCACTATGCAGTGCTGGAGGAGCCAGGGGAAGACACCCAGTCGCCTGGAAGGGTAATGTAGTTGCTCTTCTGGGGTTGCTGGCTCCTGCATTTCACCTAACTCTGGCCAGTCATTACTCCGCTTGCGAGATGGCCCAGGCCGCATTCACAAGGCCGATATGACTGAACGCCTGCGGGAAGTTGCCCAGCAATTCACCACTCACCGGGTCTACTTCCTCGGCGAGCAACCCAACATCATTCACATAAGCAACCGCCCGCTCGAAGGTCGCCCTGGCCCGCTCGACCTCGCCAGCCAGCGCGAGCGCGTGGGTCAGCCAGAACGTGCAGAGCAGGAATGTCCCTTCCGAGCCCGCGAGCCCATCGGAGGCGCGGTAACGGTAGACCAGACCATGCGTATCGGTGAGCCGTTCGGCGATGGCATCGATGGTGGCTCGCATGCGTGGATCGGTAGCGGGCAGGAATCCCACAATCGGTATCATGAGCGCGGAGGCATCCAGGTCATCGGAGCCAAACGCCTGCGTGAACGCTCCGGCCTTCTCACTCCAACCGCGCTCGAGGATAGCGGCGCGGATCCGCTCCCGCGCCGCTGCCCATCCATCAATCCGGTCAAGCGCATCCAATGTGTCGGCAAGTTCGATGGCACAGTCGAGTGCCACCCAGCACATGAGCTTAGAGTAGAGGAAATCCCTCGGGCCTCCACGTACCTCCCAGATGCCCTGGTCAGGCTCCTGCCAACGTGCTGCCGCCGTATCGGCAACCTCGATCAGGAAGGTGCATGTGACCTCATCGAGCTCACCGAGTTGGTTGCGGAGGAGGCGAGCCGCGCTGAGGAGCTCACCGTAGACATCGAGCTGGCGCTGATTCCAGGCCCCGTTGCCGATGCGCACAGGTCGGCTGGCACGCCATCCAGTCAGGTGGCTGAGTGTGCGCTCGCTGAGGTCGTGCTCGCCGCCAACTCCGAACATGATCTGGAGCTCAGCACCCCGCCGAATCTGCGCAGCCACTGCGCCAGCCATCCAGGCGAAGAACCAGTACGCTTCATCGGGACAGGCAGCGACCCAGAGCGCCTCCAGCGTCAGGCTGGCGTCACGGACCCAGGTGTAGCGGTAGTCCCAGTTGCGCTCACCCCCGATGGATTCGGGCAGCGAGGTGGTCGGCGCGGCGACGATTGCTCCCGTAGGACGGAACATGAGCGCCTGCAGCACACGGCCACTATGGTGAACGAGATCCCGCCACGGTCCCGCGTATCGCTGATGCATGTCTGACCAGGTGCGCCATCCCACGATGGTGTCGTGAAGGTAATCGGTCATCGCCGCCGGTGTACACACCTGTGGGGCACCCTCCCAGCTAGCCCGGTGCTGCAATGCGAAGCCTACTTGCTCACCAGCCTGGAGGGTGAAGCGAGCGCGTGCCAGCGAGCCTTCTACCTGTAAAGCTATTGGTGAGGAGAGCACCAGGACATCCGCGCCGCCACGGGTGACTAGACCTCCCTGAATTGGTCTCAGGAGGGGATAGATGAGGCCGTATTCGAAGCGGGGTGCGTATTCGAGCTCCATCTCCACCGTACCGCTCTCGCAGGACACTGAACGGAGCACGACCCCAGGCGAGTTGACACCCAGTTCGTGTCCGCGCTCATTGCGACCGATCGCCATCGCATCGACCAGCACAGCGACGCCCGTTGGGGTACAGAACGTGGTCTCGAGGGCCATCGTCCCTTCAAGGTAGCGGCGACTCACCTCGGAGGCACCAACCGCATAGATTGACCAGTGTCCCGCTTGATCGTCCAGCAGCCGGGCAAAGACCGACGGCCCATCGAAGCGGGGAAAGCACAGCCAATCGACGGAGCCTGCGCGGCTGACCAGTGCGGCTGAGCGACAGTCTGACAGCAGGGCATAGTCGGCAATTGGCACATTACTCATGATCTCCCTCCTCGGCTCTTAGCAGTCGTCTCATGCACCTTGTGCCAGTGTTTGCGCTGGCCTTTGGTGTATGCTCAATATGATGCGTAGTATTGCACATGTTATGGCAGCAAAGGTCACGCGTTACGAGCATGCGATCTTTCCTTGCTTCAAGGCATCGCCCCGAGCATCGGTATATCCGCATGCTCGATGTGTGGTCTGCCACGATCCTGCTCCTATTATACGAGAGGCTATCGGAATCAGGCAAAATGCCTGATTATATCGAGAGCCATGAATCTGGATGCTTCATCGACGATCTCCCCCTAAAAGAGGAATAAAACCTCAGCGGAATGGGTGGTTACGTATAAGGTAAACAACCTTTCAAATCAATGGAGACGAGAAAGTTCGGGTGATACTATGTTTCAATTGCGGCTAATACATATCCCTTGTCCTTCACGCAAACAGATTATCCTCGGTAGCCTGGGTGGAAGTGTGGTAATAGCAGGCATCATTGTAGCTGTAGCATTCTTTATCGTAGCAACAATTATCCACCCCAAGAAAAAGACCCTGTTTGATCGCTATACCCTATCGCCATTCGAATTGGATATTCCAGCTGAAGCAGTGACCTTTCCACCACTCTGTGGAGATTATAAAGTCAGCGGATGGAACATACCCTATCCAGAGGCGACCACTACCATTCTCGTCTGTCCTGGCTTTCACACGCGTGCGGCTGATGTGCTTGCGGTGGGGGCTCACCTGTGGAAAGCAGGCCATAGCGTGTTGGTCTTTTTTCTTTATAGTCTCCCGATGTTGAACCGGTTCACCTGCTTTTGGGGAGAGAGGAGTCTTCACTGTATGAAAGAACAATAGAAGACGACGCTCAATTTCAATCTGTTCCAATGGCCCGCTGTACTGAAGAGACATTTCGACGGCAATCTCACCTACTCGAGCAACGGGAAAGTGACAGTAAAGCGGCTGCCCTGGCCAAGCTCGCTCTCAACCTGGATCTCCCCGCCATGCTGCTCGGCGATACGCTGGGCAATGGCAAGGCCCAGACCCGCACCAGGCCGGGAGCGAGCGTTTTCGGCCCGGTAGAAGCGGTCAAAAATTCTGAGCAGATCGCTCGCGGCAATGCCGATGCCAGTATCGGCCACTGTGACAGTTACTGTCTCCTCGTTCAGGGCTCCAATAACTTCCACTCTCTCGCCTGCGGTAGTGTATTTGAAGGCGTTGTCCAGCAGGATCAGAAAGAGCTGCCTCAGGTAGTCCGGGTTGCCCCAGACGAGCACACCCTCCAGAGACTCCATACCCCGGCACTCCAGAACGAGGGCGCTGTCGGTCGGAGGCCTCTGGCGGCAGACCTCGAGCACGATATCTCCCAGCAGTACGGGTTCGTGAGCTGCCGCAACAGCGGCATCGGAGCGTGCAAGGATGAGCAATTGCGCCACCATACGTTGTCAAGGGGGCACGCAGCTCGTGGGAAACGTCGATCAGAAAGTGGCGCTGGAGATCGTTGACCTTCTGCCTCTGCTGGTAAGCGCCCTCCAGGGCCTGGAGCATGCCGTTGATCGTGTGCGCCAGGCGGTTGATTTCGTCTGGTGATCCTTGTGGAGAGAGACGGCGGGAATGATCTTGAGCGGCGGCGATGTCAGCGGCAGTCGTCGCCAGCCGCTCCAGGGGACGCATCGCCTGGCGTACCAGCAACCAGATCGCCAGCCCTGCCAGTACCAGCGTGACAATCACCCCGGGAATGAGGATGTGCAGCAGGCTCCCAAGAGCAAAATAGATCCTTCGGGGCGAGCAGGCAACGAGCACATATCCAAGCAACTTGTGGTGGACGAGCACTGCCTGGCCATACACGAAGAGCAGTATGCTGCCCACACGCACTTCTCTCACCTGATCAGCTGCGATCGCATCCCGCATCAGGGGCAAGGTTCTGTTACCCAGATTGCCTGAACTGGCTAGCACTCCCCCATGCTGGTCCAGAACCTGGAGGTAGATGTCTGGTGAGGCGAAGACATCCAGTTTCGGCACACGCATAGTGGTTTCTTCAGGGTAGGGATGTGTGGCGAGATTTAACATGGCGGCACGCTGGCGCACATCTGTGTCGATCTCCGTGAGGAGATTACTCTTCGTGAGCTGGTAGATAGTCACGCTAAAAGCCGTCAGCACCACGGACAGGATGAGCATGAACAATAGAGCCAGGCGGGTACGGATATACATTCCCCTACTCCTTTAACGTATAGCCAAAGCCGCGCACTGTGTGAATCAGGCGAGAACCACCCTGGGCCTCCAGTTTCTGGCGCAGATGACCGATGTACACTTCCAGCACGTGCGTGTCAATCTCGCTAGTGTATCCCCAAATGCGCTCTAGAATCTGCTCTCGGCTGAGTACTTGTCTGGGATGACGCATGAAGAGTAGCAAGAGTTTGTACTCCTGAGATGTCAGCTCCACCAGGTTTCCAGCCCGCCATACCTCCCGCGTGGCCTGATTGAGTTCCAGGTCAGCATAGACAAAAGGTTCACCTCCTGCCTTGTAGCGACGCAGCACCGCCCGGATCCGCGCCAGCAGCTCGTCGAACGCAAAAGGCTTGGGGAGATAGTCGTCAGCACCGATGTTCAGAGCGTTCACTTTATCCGTGACCTCGTCGCGGGCCGTAAGCATAATGATTGGAATATCGTCGTGGATCCGCAGGCGACGGCAGACCTCGAAGCCGTCAAGACCTGGCATGGCGATATCCAGGAGCACAATGTGCGGCTGAAGCGTCCGGGCGACAGCCAGACCGGACTCGCCGTCCATGGCGGTATATACCTCAAAGCCCTCATAGGCGAGGCCGCGCTGGATTAATGGGACGAGATGCGGGTCGTCGTCCACCAAAAGGATGCGCGTTACCACACTCTGATCTCCTTGCTGCTGCGTGGATGATAGCATACCATGCTTCCTGCTGCAACAGTGTCATGGGTCTATGAAATAATGCCGAGACCCCGGACCCTAAAAATCGGGGAGGGAGAACCGCTCACCATCATCCTACAGACGACGAGGTGGAAGGCTCCGCCGTTCCCTGTTCTGGAGACCGCTGGCATAGCGGTGTTGTTCACAGCCGCTGTTCCTGTTCTTTGACAACGTCACTGCCCAGACGCTGATACTCTTCTGCAAACAGCTTTCTCGCACGCGTAAGACGTATCGCTGCAGCACTCGGCGAAATACCGACAATGACCGCTATTTCCTGATACGGGATCCCCCTGGCAGCATTGAGGAGCAATGGGAGGGCATATCCTTTCGGCAGGTGTGCGAAAGTACGCTGAATATGCTCTCGTTCGGCAATCTCAGGAATGCCTCCACTATGAGATGACCTCAGGGAATCATCCTCGTTGCTTACGTCATGGGCATCTTCATATACCCAACAGGAGTTACGCTTGTGCTGCCGTAGAACATCCATGCACAAATTTGTCGCAATACGGTAGAGCCACCCAGAGAGCTTATCGCGAGCATACAAGCTATCCCAGGCAAGGTAGGCAGAGACAAATACTTCCTGCGTGACATCATCAGCCTCTTGCTTGTTGCCAAGCAAACGATAACTATGGGAGTAGATGCGTGGCCGGAACTCGTCATAGAGCTGGGTGACCGCCAGGGTCTTCTCCAGGGTATAGGCATCGCTCCTCAATGAAGCTGTGTTCTCTTTTAGACAGGTCGAAAGCTTTTCCATTGTCATGCACTCTTTCTTCGCATCAGGCAACCCATCAGAGTTTAGCTGGAGTGCTCGTTACATCAGCGCTACCTATAAGATAGCTAACGTACCTCAATGGAAATGCAATTTTAGGTAAAGAATAAGTAAATGGCTGGCCACCCTCTAGCACCCATAGTCACAAGTGATCTCGCATCAGGCACTCGCACGGAGCGCAGAGAGTTCACCCTCAGCGAAAGCGACTGGAAGCTCCTCCAGTGATCATAAGCAGGGATTCCCGGATCTCTTTGATCTGCTCGACTGCCTCGTACAGTGGAAAGATACGGGGTGAGATCAGCAAATCGGGGGCAGTCGCGACGGGGTGCCAGTAGACCCCATCGCGGTTCACGGTCACCTCCGGTTCGAGTGCGGGCAGTGCAATAGCCATGCCCTTCGCCGAGAATCCGCGACGGACGAGAGGGCGGATGATGTGGTCTTCATCGGGGATCCCAAGCGCGCGATGCAGCTGGCACATGGCAGCGAGGTCCTGGCTATTCTCGGGCGTCTGGGTGGTTCCTAAACGCACATGGAATCCTGCAGCTTTGAGGCGCATGATAGCGTCAATGGCCTTCTGCCAGCTTCCTGCACCACGGTAAACATCATGAGTCGCGGCATTCGAGCCGTCCAGGCTGATCTGGACGGTCAGGCGCTCCCTGTGCGGCAGGGCCTCGAGCTGCCCGAGACGCTTGCCTTTGAGCAGAATGCCGTTGCTGAGCACAGTCACCCGCATGCGTTCCAGGCCATCTTGCAGCATCGAGAAGATGTCGTGCAGGATGAATGGTTCGCCTCCTGTCAGGAAGAGTTCCGTCATCCCTAACATTACCGCTTCATCGATCAGACGACAGACCTGTGGGAGCGCGAGTCCGTTGCGCGCGGCCCCTACAAAGGACTCTGCCACGCAATAACTGCAGGAGAGATTGCAGTCGTAGTTGGTATAGATCCAGAGACGATGGAGCAGATCTCCCCCGTCGCCCTGCGGATTGGTATGGGCGAGCGTCATGTTCATCTCCCTCCTCTCATGTATACGGCATTCTTCCCTCAGAATTGATAGTCGGTTGCCGTAATGTTCCCTTCCTGATCATAAAAGTGAGCAAGCGCTACAGCCGCCTCAAGGGCCTGATAGCCGTCTACTCTTCCTGGATACCACGCTTGTAATCCCTCCAGGTCGCACAGTGGTCGCACATCCGGATCCTCATAAGACATGTCGATAAGCAGCGACTGAAAGTGGGCGACCAGTTCGGGTGGGGCTGTTGACACGACGGTGAAGTTACAGTGGTCGAAGGAAGGGGTGCGGGCGAGCATGCGTGTTGTCCCGGCAGGCAGCGTTCCTTCTAGGAGAAACTGGTGATAGTTGTATTCAAGCAGGCACGCTGCAGAGGCCTCACCTGTAAGGAGGGTCCGTGCGGCATCGCGCTCCCCTCCGATGTGGTCCCCGTGCTTGCCGGCGAACACATTATGATAGTGAACCACGATGTCCAAGCCTGGATCGAAACCCAGGGTATGCAGATGTGCAAGCGGAAGGAGCGTGGCCTGTGGTGAATCCACCGCACCGACTGCAATGACCCGCCCCTTGAGATCCGCCACTGCCTTGATAGGCCCATCCTCTCGCACCACGACAACGGAGGTCAGATCACAGTCAGTATCTCGCATAGCGATGGCCCGGGCCTCTAGTCCCCTGGCTGTGGCGAGACGACGGGCGCGTACCCAGGCGAGGGGAGAATTCCACGCCACGTGAATGTGTCCGTCGATGAGCGCTTCGACCTGGCGCTCATAGTTCGAGTACAGCACGTAGTCCATCCCGAGTCCCTGGCGCACGAAATAGGCTTTGAACCCCTCCCAGATCGTCACAACCTTGGGATCATATGCAACTGCTCCTAGCAGCAGAACGGCATCGTCATGCATAGGTAGCTCCCTTCCTTCTTCTAGCCGAATAGCGGCATACCGCAGGCGACTTTGCCGATAAAGTCGTACAGAACGTCAGTGGTTGGAGCCATCACTGTTGCGGCTCGCGCATCACGGAAGTGGCGCTCGACTCCGACCTCCTTACGGAACGCGGCCCCACCAGATACGCGCATGGCCAGATCTGTGACCTCGGTTGATGTCTCACCAGCCGCAGCTTTGACCTCGAGCACACGCAACACGGCATCTTCGCGGCCGCTTTCAAGAGCATCAAGGCCGTCGAGCATGAATGCGCGCACCATATCGGTTTTGATGCGCATACGAGCAACATAAGCGCGCACCGTGGGCAGATCAGCGAGGGATTGACTGATATGCTCGAGCTTTGTTCCACCGACGTGGGCGGCTGCCCTCGTCGTTGCTGCCTCCATCATCCCAAGGCAGCAGCCAGCGCTCATGAACTGGAAGTAGGGAAGGACAATATTCATCATGATATCGAAGCCCTTGCCGTCCTCGCCTAGTATGGCGTCTCGAGAGATGATAACTCCGTCAGCCGAGACAGGGCTTGAGTAGTTGCCGCGCAGCCCCAGCCCATCAAATGGCGCCGTGACGCGGAGCCCTTCGGCATTGGCAGGAACGAGCCAGATGGTGCTCATGCCCTCAGCCGCGAGTGGACGGCTCGACCAGATATACAGGTCTGCTTTTCCGGCGGCCGTGATCCAGCTTTTCCTGGCGTCGAGTCGAACACTGTCACCAGAGGCTGTCGCCGTACTCACTGGTGCCCAGAAGTGGCTGCGTGAGCCGGTCTCTGAAAAAGCCAGGGTCGTGACCGCGCGGCCATCAGCAATCGCTTCTCGAACTGCTCGTGGTCCATGAGCCTCAATAACCGCTGTAGCTGCATAATGCATACAGACGACCAGGGCAGTCGAGGCGCAGTACCTTGCTATCTGCTC
>WNGP01004682.1_pt1 | contig 12117 bp, 12 predicted proteins | sample 5407671 | NCBI WGS metagenome assembly WNGP01 (sample SAMN13153381, study PRJNA577476) | soil metagenome | isolation source: 40 cm soil or saprolite under Garry oak tree replicate 2 | place: USA:California | collected 2016-06-15 | reverse complement strand
GGGTGCGGATGCTGGCCGTTCGGATGGTAACGTCGACCTTCGAGCGCTCTGGCTGGTCAGGATAGATGTCACCGGTCGCGGTCACGTCGGAGAAGTTACCGCGAACCGTCATCATTCCAAAATGCTTTGCCGAGAACTCCACTTGCGTATGTAGTGGATCAAACGTCCAGGTAGCCATTGATCGCCTCCTCCCGGATTCAGTCCGTACGGGCAACTTACCATCGCGAGCTTACTTTTTGCAAGTTCCTGCGGTAATCAGGGAACGGCGCTACACTGGGCGGCGTGACACGGAGGCTGGAGGAGCACGCGCGCGAATGCGATGAGCGCCTGAGCCAGGCCTTCACCTTGTTGGGCAAGCGCTGGTCGGGCGTCATCCTCGGACTGCTCCTCCAGGGCCCGGCGCGGTTCGCCGTCCTGGCTCGGACGATTCCCGGGATCAGCGAGCGCATGCTGTCCGATCGTCTCAACGAGCTGGCCCGTGCCGGCCTGGTCGATCGGACGGTTCTCGACGGTCCCCCGCTCGGCGTGGTCTACCGGCTGACCGAGAGCGGCCGCGCGATTGGGCCCGGCCTTCTGAGGCTGGGCGAGTGGGCGGAACGGTACATGACTCCTCCCGCGACGCGACGCAAGAAAGCCTGACCTAGCGGCACGCGCCATCGATCGGCCGGTCTGCGAGACTGGCCACATGGCGAGCCACGAGCAGGGTGGACAGTTGTCGAGGGCCTGGCGCATCGGCCGGTCTGCGAGACTGGCCACATGGCGAGCCACGAGCAGGGTGGACAGTTGTCGAGGGCCTGGCGCCACCTCGAGCGCCCCGTCCGCATCCTGGTCTACGTGCTGATCCCGCTTTCGGTGGTGATGCTCTATCACCAGAGTGAGTTCCTCGTCGTCCATCTGTTCAACGTCTTCCTGCTGTTCGTCTTCGCCGCGATCATCGCCCTGCTACTCACACCGGTGATCGACCGGATGGAGGCGCTACCCATCTTCAAGGGCCACCGAGTCGTCGCCGTGGTCCTGCTCTACCTGATCATCATCGGTTTGGTCGCCGGGGTGATCGCGCTCGTGACACCGGCGCTGATCGGCCAGGCCAAGCAATTGCCCGCACTCGAATCGCGCGCCATCACCCTGGTCCGCGACCTGCAGGACACGATCGACAACGCGGGCATACCCCTCAAGCTGAGTCTACCGACCGCAACCGGCGGGATCAGCACCGCCGTGCTGGGCTCCGTCCTCGGCATCCTGACCGGGACGCTGGGGACGGTGATCAACATCCTCCTCGTGATCGTCATCTCGATCTACCTGCTGGTGGAAGGCCGCCAGCTGATCGCGAGCATGCGCAAACTCTTCCGCGGCAGGGAAGAGGTTTACGACTTCACGTTGGTCGCGGTCGGCGCGACCGTCGGCCAGTACGCGCGAGGCCAGCTGATCATGTCGTTTGTCATGGGGACGTACACCGGCGTTGCGATGACCCTGATCGGAGTGCCCTACGCCGTGGTGCTCGGAATCTTGACCTTCTTCCTGGAGTTCCTCCCACTGATCGGCGCGCCGGTCGGGATGGGCGTGGCGGTGCTCATCGCGCTCGCCTTCAAAGGACCGCTGGTCGGGCTGCTGGCCCTGATCATCGCGCTCGGCGGCCATGCGATCGAGGCCTACATCCTCGGGCCGCGCGTAACCGGCTCAGCGACGCGCATCCATCCACTGGTCGCCATGGCGGCCCTCTTGATCGGTGCCGAGCTGGCCGGCATTCTCGGCGCGCTCTTTGGCGTGCCCATCGCCGCCCTGGCGAACGTCTTCCTCGGCGCCCTCTACCGGGCGCGTCGCGGCGAGGACACCCCCCTATCAGCGAGCCCATCGGGGCAGGTGCACGCCGAAGCCTTGCCGCGTCTGTCCGAAGAGATCAGCGAGGTGGCCGAGGAAGGTCCGATCGTAGATAAGCCCGTCCCGCACACCGCCGGCGACCGCTGACGCCTACGCCTGGGGCGCCATCCGGAGGTACGCCGCGCCGCGCGCCTCGAGATAGGTCGCCGACGGCGTCTCGACGATCCGCGCAATCGCGTTCTGGCACGCCGGACAGCGCAGGACGATGCCGGGACCCCGGATGAAGGCCATCAGGGCGCCCATCGGCGCATCGCGGGCACAGCCGGCGCAGCGGGCAATCGCCATCGTCATGTCGCGACCAAAGATCTGCTCGAGCTGGCCAGCGACCGCATTTCCATCGACCATCAAGGCGGTATTCATGTCGGCCTGGTCGTTGTCCATGGTTGTGCCTCCTCAGGCTCCAGTCGGGCCAAAGCGTTCCGTGCGAATCCGCTCGATCGGTAACTCCATCTGAACTAGTGCGTTCGCGACCGCCTCGACCAGCAAGGTGGGTCCGCACACATAGACGCGGGCGCGCCTGTCGAACGGCCTCATCACCTCCGCCAGCATCGTCGCATCGATCCGGCGCCGGTACCCCGTCCACCCCGCCGGCGGCTGGCGAGTGAAGGTGTAGAACGGCTCGAACGTCGGGTCGGTGGCGGCCATCCCGTCGAGCTCGTCGCGATAGATGACATCCTCCGCGGTGCGGCTGCTGTACAGAATCCTCGCCGGCAGGGTCGAGTGCTGGGCGGCACGATGCCGGAGCATCGCCATCAACGGCACCACGCCCGAGCCACCGCCGACCAGCAACAGCGGGCCACCGAGACTCACCTCCCAGACGAAATATCCGCCGATCGGCCCGCGCAGCTCGAGCTGGTCACCCGGCATCAGCACGTCGTGCAGGTAGGGCGAAACCTCCCCGTCCGGGATGCGTTCGACCGTCAACTCGATCTCACCCAAGCGTTCGGGCGGAGAGGCGATGGAGTAGCTGCGCTCCGTCTGGTACCCGTCGGGCGCCGTCAGGCGGACGTCGTAGTGCTGGCCCGGCCGGTGGGCGATCCATTTTGGCAGCGCGAACGAGAAAATCTTCGTCTGCCGAGTTTCGGGCCGGATGGCGGTGAGCCTCCCGGCCTGCCACTCGAGCACCGGCTGCACCACGATCAGTCCCCGCTGTACCGCTCTTCCTTCCAGGGGTCGCCGTGGATGTGGTAGCCGAGCGACTCCCAGAAGCCGGGCTGGTTTCGCTCCACGACCCGAAGGCCCCGGATCCACTTGGCGCTCTTCCAGAAATAGAGGTGCGGCACGACCAGCCTCGCCGGCCCGCCGTGGACCGGCTCGAGCGGCTTGTCGTCGAACTGGTAGGCCACGAAGGCCTGCCCATTCACCATCTCATCGAGGGGCAGGTTGGTGGTGTAGCCACCGTCGCTGTAGGCCATCACGTACCGTCCCGCGGGACCGACCTGGACGGCCTGCAGCAGGGTGTCGACGCTGACAGCAAGCCATTTGGTGTCGAGCTTGGTCCATTTCGTGACGCAGCTGATGTCGACGGTATAGGTCTGCGTGGGGAGTTTCTGAAATTCCTCCCAGCTCCAGGTCACCGGCGACTGGACGAGGCCCTCGATCGTAAAGGACCATCGGTCGAGCGGGGTATGGGGCGTCGGTCCCGCCGAGAGCACCGGGAAATCGGTGACCAGGTACTGCCCAGGCGGTAGGCGATTTTCAACCTCCGCCGGTCGTTTGCGTCCAAGGAATCCGCGCGAGATCAAACCAGCCATCGCCGACCCTCCTCACCTGAGCGCGCTGACGGATTACCTCAAGCCTAATCCTGTGCGATCACGTACGCACGAACCGGAAACGTCGCGCCGCCGACCCAGGCGATGGGGACGGCGTGCAACCGTCCGGCACGAGAGGAAAGGGACGCCAGGTTGGTCATGTGCTCGCAGATCGGGATGCCGGCTCCGAGCAAGGACGTGTGTGCGGGTCGCGACAGGTCGGCGATGTCATCGATGTTCAACGAGTCGATCCCGACCAGGGCCGGCCCAGCTTCAACGAGCCTTCTGGATGCGGCGGCGGTCAAATACGGGTTGGCACTGAAGTAGCGGTCGGTGCCCCAGTGACGCGAGAAGTCCGTGCGCAGCAGGACGGCCGTGCCGCGCAGGTCCGTGTCTGGCAAGGCATCGGGGTCGATCGTGCGACCGATGCCAGTGACGTCGGCGACGACGACGGGCAGATCGGCGAGGCGCTCGAGCGGAAGTCCAGCAAGGTCGGTCCCTGCCCGGAACCGATGCCGAGGCGAGTCGACATAGGTCCCGGTGTTGCCACAAAGATGCAGCGAGGCGATCAAGAACTCCGACTTGCCCTCGTAGCGCGAGGCGTCATAGTTGTTCAGGACCTCGACGCGCGGCGTCGGCAACGGCCGGTAGGTTTCCATCCCCTCGACCACCGGGTGGCTCAGCTCGATGAACCGCCTCACAGCGGCAGCTTAGCAACGGGGCGCACGGACTCGATTCGCATTGCCCTACCGAACGACACGGTACCTGACGTGCGTCACCGCTGGTGACGCGATCACCTCGATGGGTTCGAGGCGGGGATCTCCGACGTGGTCCAGCAGTCGCTCGCCGGCTCCCAGCACGACCGGCACGATATGCAGATAGAGCTCGTCGAGAAGGCCGGCGCGAAGGTATTGCTGCACCGTATGAGCGCCGCCCGCGATATCGATATCCCTGTCGCCGGCGGCCGACCGCGCCTGCCGCAGCGCCGATTCGAATCCATCGGTCACAAAGTTGAACGTCGTGCCACCTTGCATCACGAGGGGTTTGCGCGCGTGATGGGTGAGGACAAAGACCGGAACGTGGTAAGGAGGGTCGTCGCCCCACCAGCCGGTCCAGCTCTCGTTCCACGGGCCGTCGCCGCCCCCGAACATCTTGCGGCCCATGATGTAGGCGCCGACATTCGTGAAGAGACCGCGGACCACTGTCGAGTCTTTTGTGTCGGAGCCGCCTTCCTCACCATGTTGCTCCCGCCAGCTCGCCGTCTCGAACACCCACTGGTGCAAGCGCATGCCGCCTTCCCCGATCGGGTTCTCCAGGCTCTGGTTTGGCCCAGCGACGAAACCGTCGAGTGAGATGGAGATCTGGCACGTGACGGAGCTCATGCCCTTAAGACGTCCACCGCCTGCCAGAATCATCGGTCATCCCAACCATCTCTCTGACACGGCGGTGCTCCGACGACCAGGCGCTCCAGACACTGGCACACCATGCCATCAGCTTCTCGTCACGGGCCGGCCCCGGCTCGACCGCTTGGACGTCGGCTACGGTCAACGGCCCGACATCCGGTGGTGGCTCGAATCGGGGCCACGGCGTGGAGGTTCGGGCCATCCGGATGTGCGCCTGCTGAACCTGGCGGCCGGTGAACCCGCGTTCAACGGCCAGGTAGAGGCCGGCAAGCGCGAAAGCCGCCCCGATCGTGGACCGAGATTGACGAACATGCTGGGCGCCATAGACATCGACCAGGTGCTGATGGATGAACCGGGGATCGCCGTGGGCGAGCGTGTAGTAGGAGAGCTGATGCATGAGCGCGCGACACTCCCCGGAAGCGTTCGCCTTTGGATCCGGTTCCAGGTCAAGGCTCGGGCGTTGCAGGCCGCATCCCGGGCAAACGACCAGCACCGCAGATGAGTTTAGGGGCTCCTTCCCGTCTAAACCGTACGATGAGCCTTGTGCAGGCGAATCGCACCGCGGCCCCCGCCGAGCTGGAGAGCGAGCTGGAGCAGTACCGGCATGAGCTGATCGGCTACTGCTACCGCATGCTCGGCTCCCCGTTCGAGGCGGAGGATGCGGTGCAGGAAACGATGCTGCGCGCCTGGCGTGGCTTCGAGCGCTTCGAGGGCCGCGCCGCCGTGCGCTCGTGGATCTACCGGATCGCGACCAATGTCTGCCTCGACATGGTGGAAGGCCGCAACCGCCGGGCTCGTCCGATGGATCTGGGGCCGGCGCGGGCTCCGGTTGAGACGAACGCCCATTGGATGCCGGAAGTCGCCTGGCTGGAGCCCATTCCGGACAGCCTCCTTGCCGAGGAGGGTGATCCCGCAGAGCTGGCGGTGACGCGGGAATCGATCCGGCTCGCGTTCGTCGCGACGCTCCAGCATCTTCCTCCCCGCCAGCGCGCCGTATTGATCCTCTGCGAGGTCCTCCGCTGGAAGGCGAAGGAAGTTGCCGAGCTGCTCAAGACCAGCGTGCCGTCGGTCAACAGCGCGCTGCAGCGCGCGCGGGAGACGCTCGAGGCGAGCGGGGTCAGCGCGAGCGACCCGGTGCCGCCAATGGACGATGCTCGGAAGCAGCTCCTCGCCCGCTACGTGCAGGCCTTCGAACGCTACGACCTGAATGCCCTGACCTCGCTGATCCAGGAGGACGCGCGGCAGTCGATGCCGCCGTACGACCTGTGGTTGCGCGGCCGGGACGACATCCTCGCCTGGTGGTTCGGCCCCGGCATCGGCTGTCGCGGCTCGCGGCTCCTGCCAACGATGGGGGCGAACGGTTGCGTCGCTTTCGGGCAGTACAAACCGAGTCAGTCCGGCAGCGGCCGGGATCCGTGGTCGCTCCTGGTCGTCGAGACCGAGGGCGACCGCATCCGCGAGTTCACGTTCTTCCTCGACACCGCCAGGCTGTTTCCACTGTTCGGCCTGCCCCCGCACGTCGACTGACTGCCGTCAGGCCGGCAGCACGTCCCTTAATCCCATGAAGGTCACGAGCTCACGGAGCTCGGGCGACGCGCCTCGCAGCCTCATCCGGCACTGATGGCGGCCCGCGGCGAGCTGTAGCCGGGCCAGGGCGTCAACGGTCACCGCGTCGGCGGTGATCCCGTCGACGTCGCAGACCGCAACGGCGGCGTCACACCCTTCGAGTAGTGCGCAGACGCGCCGGCATAGACCGGGCAGGTCGGTGCGTGCGATCGGCCCGCCGATCAGGATTGTGATCGAGCCGCGCTCTGGCGTCGGCATCGTATGTCCAATCCCTTAGACGGCCGGCACCTCGAGAACTCATCGGGTGCCCAGCCGACCGATGAGTCGGCCGCCGAAACGCCCTCTTAGAGGCGCGCCGACTCGTAGACAAGCTGCGGGCAGGCCTGGATGCCGAGGGTTTCCACTATCAGCGCCTCCCGACCGATCAATCCCGACCACCCACAGCCGGCCCACAAGATCAAGCGACTCACGTCAGATGAGCGCCGTACGCTTCGACGCAGCGGCTTGACCGACGAGCAGATCGATGCCGTCTCATTGGTAGTCATGGGTGCTGACGAGGTCCACGAGCTCATGGTTCGAGGGATCGGGCCGCGACGTCGTCACTGACCGGCGGTCCGGGTTTCCAAATGGGAACCAGACGCACGCGACTGCAACCGTGCAACCAAAGGCTTCGGGGTAGGGGAGAATGAACGAGATGTGCAGGTGAAACTGTGAAGCCCGTAATCGAGAAAAATCAGACAGTTAAGAGCGTCTACGTCGTTCAGCACAGCTACTAGCTGGATGGTTGCGAAGAGACCAAGCTCATTGGCGTTTACACAACACCTCTCACGGCCGACGAGGCGCTTCAACGCCTTGAGGGTAGCCCCGGCTCGCATCCCGGCGATGCGATCTCAATGGTCGATCCGGATAGCAAGACCTGGACCTACGGCTATGACGCCTACGGCGACCGGGCGAGCGTCACGGATCAACCTAGCGACAAGACAACCTACGCCAATAACGCGGACGGCTGGACGACCTCCTCGGTAAGCCCCAAAGGGAATGTCGCGGGGTGTGGTTGCCAGAGCACCTACACGACGAGCTACGCTTATGACCCCTTCGGCAATGTCACCACGGTGACCGATCCACTAGGCCATCAAACAGTCCACCACTATGACGCCGACCAGAACCAGGACTACGCTGTGGATGGCGATGCGAATCGGACTAACTACACCTACGACCTTGCGAACCAGCAGATCCAGGTGCACCGCGCCGACCTGACGACGCTTACGACGGACTTCAACCTTGATGGAACAGTGCTGGATCAGAAAGATGGCAAAAACACCGCCATACTGACCTACGGTTACGATGCGTTGGCCCGGGTCACATCAGCGACCGATGCCCTGAGCAACATGACGTCATACAGCTACGATGGCGCGGGCAACCGGTTAACACAGCAAGATCCTGGTGGCAATTGCACCGCCGTGCCACCCACGGGTTGTACCTCTTTCAACTACGATGCCGCGAACGAGCTCAAGTCAATCACGTACAGCGACGGCGTGACGCCGAACGTCACTAACATCAACTACGACAACGACGGCCAGCGCACGGCCATGACCGATGGCACGGGCACCTCCGCCTGGGTGTGGGATAGCCTGCATCGCCTGTCGAGCTATTCGAACGGCGCCGGCGCCCAAGTGCAGTACGCTTACAACCTCCGTAACCTACCGACGACGATCACGTATCCGGGCTCGCTCAACGTGACGCGCGGGTATGACAATGCCGGCCGCTGGACGTCGGTTCAGGACTGGCTCGGCAACACGACAAGTTTTGGCTACGATGTCAACTCGAACCTCACGACCGAGACCTTGCCGTCGGCCAGCGGTGTTGTGGATACCTTTAGCTTCGACGCCGCGGACCGGTTAACGGCTATCTCGGACAAGAAAGGAAACACGACGCGTTTTTCGGCGACGTACATCCGGGATAATGCCAACCAACTGGCTGCGGATTCGTCGATCTCCAGCAGCACCGGTTCGTACAAATACAACAGCCTAAACCAGCTGTGCTACGCCGGATCTTCAACGACTAGCGCCTGCGCGTCGCCCCCGAGGAACGCCACCGCGTACAAGTACGATGCTGCCGATAATCTGACGCAGATGGGGAGTACTCAACAGGCTTTCAATAATGCGGACGAGTTGTGCTGGACCGCCTCGACAGCGGGGTCATGTGCCTCGCCGCCGACCGGCGCGACGACTTACCTGTACGACACGCGTGGTAATCGCACGAAAGTGACGCCTCCATCCGGAGGCCCGACAAACTTGACCTATGACCAAGCCGGTCGGCTCACTGCCTACGGGACCACGGCGACGTACGCCTACAACGGCGACGGCCTTCGTATGAGCAAGACGATTAGCGGGTTAACGACGCAATTCCTATGGGACCTCGCCTCGATCCCGCAGCTCATGCTGAAGGATGGCCCCACCGCCTACGTCGACGGCCCGGCGGGCCTACCCTTAGAACAGATAAATGGCTCAAACGTCGTTTGGCTTCACCACGATCAACTGGGAAGTACCAGGCTTGTTACCAATGGTAGTGGAGCGATTCAGGCGACGTATGTGTTCGATGCGTATGGAAACCTAACGTCGTTCACGGGCACCATAACGAACCCGATGCGGTTTGCGGGTGAGTATACCGACAGCGAATCAGGTTTTGATTACCTGAGAACGCGCTACTACGATCCACAGACAGCGCAGTTCAGCTCCAAAGACGCGATTACGGCGACGACCGGACAACCCTACAGTTACGGCCACGACAATCCAGTCAATCTGACAGATCCTACTGGCTTGGACTCCCTCGGCTTATGTGTCAGCCTGTCTCTGCAGTTCGGACGTGTGAGTTTCCACCAAGCCTGCCTGGTCGCCGTTACACCCAAGCACGACTCATCTGCGAGTGGCTGCGCAATTGGGGCCCTCCTATCCTGCATCCAGTTCGCCAGTCATATAACCCAGATTGGGGCAACGACCACGGACTCCGAGTCAACGCATCTCTACGGAACCCCCGCCGCTGGCGTTCAAGTCTCGGGCCAGATCAGCAACGCAACAAACCTTCAGGACCTTGGGAACGTCTTTGATACCGCAGGCTTTAGCGTCGGAAAGCCTGGGGTTGGTTTAAGCGTCGGCGGCGATTACTTTCATTCGCCCGGTAATCCATGCGGCGCGAAAGTCACGGGCTATGACGTTGGTGTAGGCTTTGGCGCCGCCCCTGGCGGCGAGGTCCATTGGGGCCAAACCAACACCAACGTGCATCCCCTCTGGGGGTCGTGAGATTCGTGGGCATATCATTCCTGCCAATCGTTGGGCTGGTCGCACTCGTTTATGGGGCGGCGGTTGCCCTAGACGCCTTCGGGGCGGCCCGTGGAATGCCCAACTGGCTTCAAGGCTGGGGTGCTTCGTCGATAATTGTTCGTCGTATAGCCGGTGCCGCAATTGCCCTGGCCGGTGCTGTGGCTCTATTGACGACTCAAGTGCGCGGATGCTAAGTCGCGCGACCTATGGACCTGCCGTCGCACCAGCTTTACGAGTCGGCGGTGCGCTGGCATGGCCGAAGCGTGAGCGCGTTGTTAATCGGAGTCCTGTTCGCGTTTGGGCTATCTAAGCTAGCGCCTGGCCTTCCATTGGTCGTTCCGATGCTCGGCTTCCTGCCAATCCTGGTCGTGCTTATCGATAGTGCTGTCGACCGTGAAGACAAGTGACGTGCTTCGGCCGCCAGCTCCAGAAAGATCGAGCTGTGCGCGACTCTCCTTTATCGAAATCGCGCATCCTACGAGGGAAACCGAAGCTAATGGGCGACAACTCATCGACGCCATCACGCCGGTCAACTGTCGAAGTTCTATAAAGGAAGGATCATGAGCAAGAGCAAATCGACGCCCGACACCGCCCTCGTGTTCGACCACGGAAAGATCGCGAGCGACGCGCAGAAGCAAGTGCAAACGGCCATCGACCAGCTGGTCGATGCCGGCGCCGAGCGCGGCTTGCAGGTGGCCGTCTATCGCGGGCCGGACCTGGTGGTCGACGCCGTGGCGGGCATCGCCGACCCGCAAAGCGGACGTCCCGTGACACCGGACACGCCCTTCTACAACTTCTCGGTGGTCAAGGCCGCGGCCGCGACCATTGTCCATGTCCTGGTTGAACGCGGCCTGTTTGGCTACGACACGCGGATCGTCGAGCTCTGGCCCGAGTTCGGCGCCCATGGCAAGCAGTCGGTCACCATGCGCCATGTCCTGAACCACACGGCCGGCGTGCCGGGCATCCCGCTGAGCACGACGATTGAAGATCTGTGCAACTGGGACAAGATGTGCGCGGCGATCGCCGACGAAGAGCTCTGGTGGGAGCCGGGAACGAAAGTTGGGTACCACGCCTATACCTTCGGATACATCGCCGGCGAGATCGTACGGCGCGCCACCGGCAAGAAGATCTCCGAAGTCCTGCGAGAGGACGTGGCGGGTCCCCTGGGCGTCGCCGATGAGATCTACTTCGGCATGCCGGAGTCAGAACACCACCGGCTGGCTCGCCTCGAGGATGCGCCGATGACCGGGCCGATGCCCGAGATGCCGCCCGACTTGCCGATGTTCAAGGCGGCGCCGATGTCGGCATTTCCCAATGCGGCGATGGGTAACCGCACCGACGTACTCAGCGCCGACATCCCGGCCGGTGGGAAGGTCTCTGCCAGGGCCATCGCCCGCATGTATGCCGCATTGCTCACCGGAGTCGATGGCGTCCGCCTCATCTCGCCCGAGCGGCTGCGTGAAGCGACCGCGGTCTCATCGAGTGGAATTGACCAGGTTTTCGGAATGCCGACGACCTGGGGGTTGGGCTACTCAATCGGCGGTCTGGGTCCGGCGCAAGACTCCAAGACGACGTTCGGCGTGGGAGGCGTCGGTGGCGGTTTTGCGTGCGGCGACACCGCCAGCGGGATCGCCTTTGCCGTCACCAAAAACCGGATCAGCCAGGACTTCAACACCGCGACCGAGCTCAGCCAGATCGTGAAGAAGGCGCTGCGGTGATCACGACGGGTCTTTCGACATCGCTCGACGGGTTCATCGCCGGCCCCGACGACGATCCGGAGCGGCCGTTGGGCATTGGCGGCGAGCGGCTCTTCAAGTGGTTCGAGGACGGTGACACGCCGAGTCGCTTTTATCCCTCGTTCCGGATGTCCGCCGCCAGCGCGAAGTTTTTCGATGCGTTCGCGGGCCGGAATGGCGCGGTTATCACGGGACGCCGGACCTACGACATCGCGGACGCATGGGGCGGGAATGGGCCGCTGCCGGGCGTTCCGCTGTTCATCATGACGCACCGCATACCAAAAACGGTGCCAACGGGAAGTGCGCCCTACACGTTTGTCACGGACGGCATCGAACGCGCCGTCGAGAAAGCTCGAAGCGCCGCAGGCGGAAAAGACGTCAGCTTGATGGGGGCGACGCCAGTGCAGCAAGCCCTACGGGCCGGCCTGCTCGACATCCTCACGGTCCACCTCGTGCCCGTCCT
>WNGP01004118.1_pt1 | contig 12122 bp, 11 predicted proteins | sample 5407671 | NCBI WGS metagenome assembly WNGP01 (sample SAMN13153381, study PRJNA577476) | soil metagenome | isolation source: 40 cm soil or saprolite under Garry oak tree replicate 2 | place: USA:California | collected 2016-06-15 | reverse complement strand
CAGGGCGTGCGCGACATGGTGCGGATCTCCGACGCGCGCATGAGCGGAACTGCCTACGGCTGCTGCGTGTTGCACGTCGCGCCCGAGTCCTGGGTCGGCGGGCCGCTCGCGCTCGTCAAGACGGGCGACACGATCGAGCTCGACGTCCCGCGCCGCCGCCTGCAGGTCATGATCGACGACGCCGAGATGATGAAGCGCAAGCGCGCGTGGAAAGCTCCGGTGCGCAGGTTCGAGCGAGGCTACGGCGCGCTCTTCTCGCAGCACATCAGGCAGGCAAACGAGGGCTGCGACTTCGATTTCCTCGAAGGCACCGCACCGACCCCCGACCCGGAAATCCACTGACCATGACCTCCCTGATCCGCCGCCGGCTTCTTGCCGCCGTAGCCGCGCTCCCGGTAGTTCCGGCCTTTGCTCAGACGCGCCCCCTGACCTGCGGTGACCTCACGTCTTCGCAGACTGAAGGCCCATTTTTCAAGACCAACGCGCCGCGCCGCGGTTCGCTGGTGGAACCGCAGTCCAGAGCCGCGAGACTGGTGGTGACCGGGCAGGTCCTTTCGGCCCAGTGCAGACCGGTCGCGAACGCGCTCCTGGATTTCTGGCACGCCGACGAGGACGGCGAGTACGACACCCTTGGCTTTCGCTATCGCGGCCACCAGTTCACCGACGCAGAGGGGCGCTATCGCCTGCAAACCATCGTTCCTGCGGAATACCCCGGGCGCACGCGGCATATCCACGTCAAGGTGCAAGCGCCCGGAAAGCGCATTCTCACAACGCAGCTCTACTTCCGGGACGAGCCTGGGAACCGTCGTGATGGCCTTTACCGCCCCGACCTGGAGATGCGCATGGCCGGGAAAGGCGCCGGCGAAGGGACGTTCGATTTCGTCGTCGAAGCCTGACGCCGGGGTCAGATCATTTCCCCGCGACCAGCGGGCAATTACCCTCGCTCAGCGGGCGGAACGCCTGATCGGCCGGAATGCTAGCCACGATCTTGAAATAGTCCCAGTCGCCCTTCGACTCCTCTGGCGATTTCACCTGCAGTAGATACATCGGGTGGATTTTGCGGCCGTCCTCGCGGATGCGGCCCTTGCCGAACAGCGGATCGTCGGTCGTCATCGCTTTCATCGCAGCCACCACGGCTCTTCCGTCTCCCGCCCCGCCCGCCTTGTCGACCGCCTTGAGGAAATGCAGCACCGACGCATAGACGCCGGCCTGCATGTCGTTCGGCATGGCGGCGTTGTGTGCGCGCTTGCGGAAGCGCTGCGACCACGCGCGCGTGCCCGCGTTCATGTCCCAGTAGAACGGGTTCACGGTGAGCGCCCCCTGCGAAGCCTTGAGCCCCAGCGCGGGCACGTTGTTGATGCCGAAGATCAGCGACACGATGCTTTGCCTGGCCGGCAGCCCGAACTCCGCCGCTTGCTTCATCGAATTGGTAGTGTCGCCGCCTGCGACCGCCAAGGCGACCACTTGGGCTCCCGAAGATTGCGCAGCCAGCAGGAAGGACGAAAAATCGGGTGTCGCGATCGGCGTGCGCACGCCGCCCAGGACCCTGCCTCCGTCCTTCACCAGCTGATCGGTCGCCTGCCTCTCCAGATCGTGGCCGAAGGCATAGTCGGCGGTGATGAAGAACCAGGTCTTGCCGCCGCGCTGAACCACGGCCTTGGCGAGCGAATGCCCGTACGACCAGGTGTCGTAGGTCCAGTGCACGGTGTTCGGCGAGCACCTCGATCCGGTGAGCTCCGCGCTTCCCGCGCCCGAGCCGATCAGCACCTTGTTCTTCTGCCGCACGATCTCGTTCACCGCCAGGGCGACCGCCGAGTTCGGAATATCCACGATGAGGTCGACGCCGTCTTGATCGAGCCATTTGCGCGCCACGACCGAGCCGACGTCGGGCTTGTTCTGGTGGTCTGCGGAAACCACCTCGACTTGACGTCCCGCGGCTTTGCCGCCGTAGTCTTCGACAGCCATCTGCGCGGCGAGCACCGAGCCTTTGCCCTGGAAGTCCGCGTACACGCTGGACTGGTCGTTCAGGACGCCGATACGGATCGGCTGGTCCTGCGCGGCGACCGTGCCGGCCAAGGCAAGCGATGCAAGGACTGCTGCTCGGACCTGTGTCATGGATGGACTCCTCTATCGGGTGGCGACGATGACGTCGGGGGTCGGACGATCGGCATGCAGTACTTCGACCAAGGCCGCGCGCCGCTCGAGCACCGCGCGCTGATTGATATAGCCCTTGTCGGTGATCTCGTTCGCGTCGATCGAGGGCGGCTCGGCCATGACGAGCGCGCGCACCGGATGCGTCGAGCTAGCGCCGCCCGACTCCGCGGCGAGCTGGTCGAGCACCGATTGCAAGCACCCGCGCACGCCCGCGTCGTCGAGTCCGCGCGCGTTGACCGCCGCGACGTTCAGGAAGACGAGAGCGCCGACCTCGCTCTTCTCGTGGCCGGTGATCACGGCGTCCTGGACGATCGGATCCCCGGCGGCGATCAGCCCGACCCGCGTCGCGCCCACATGCACCCAGGTCCCGGTGGAGAGCTTGAAGTCCTCGGCGATGCGCCCGTCGAAAGCGAGGCCCAGCTCGGGTTTTTTCTCATCTGCGAATTTCAGCGCGTCGCCGATGCGGTAGTAGCCTTCCTCGTCGAACGCGGCCTTCGTGAGGTCGTCGCGTCCATGGTAGCCGGGCGTGATGTTGGGGCCCTTCACGCGCGCTTCGAGCTTGCCCGCGACGGGAACGAGCTTGAGCTCGCAGCCGGGCACCGGCAGCCCGATGATGCCGGCGCGATCGACCGCGTAGTGCACGCCCGTCGCCATCGGCGCCGTTTCGGTCGAGCCCCAGGCTGAGATGAGCGGGAGCCGGCGCCCGAGCTCGGCGACCGCGAGCTGCTGCATGCGCTCCCAGAGGTTCTGCGGCAGCGCTGCGCCCGCGTAGACCATGAGGTCGAGCTTACGAAAGAAGTTCGCACGCAGCTCGGCGTCCTTCTCCAGGAAGGGCAGGAGCAGGTCGAAACCGCGCGGCACGTTGAAGTAGATGGTCGGCGCAATTTCCTTGAGGTTGCGCGCGCTCGTCTCGACCAGGCCGGGCGCGGGCTTGCCGGCGTCTATATAGAGCGTGCCGCCGTTCCTGAGCATCATGCCGAAATTGTTGTTGCCGCCGAAGGTGTGGTTCCACGGCAGCCAATCGACCAGCACCTGCGGCCGGTCTCCGAGGAAGGGCCACACCAGCGCGTACTGCTCCTGGTTGACGGTGAGCATGCGCTGCGTGTTGATCACGCCCTTCGGGACTCCGGTCGAGCCGGAAGTGAAGAGGATCTTCGCGACCGTGTCCGGCCCGGTGCGCTCGAACGCCGCGTCGACCCTGGGCGTTGCTTCGGCGGCGAGCAGCTCGGCGATCGGTGTCGAGTTCGCGGCGACGGCGGCGAGCGCCGGCGCGAATTTCTCGGGATCGGAGGTCCACACGAGCCCCGGCCGCAGCAGCTCGAAGATGGCCTTGAGCTTGGAGAAGTTCTTCGACATCAGCGAATAGGCGGGCGAGACCGGCGCGACCGGAACGCCCACGTGCATCGCTCCGAGCGCGAGGACCGCATGATCGATCGAGTTGTCGGAGAGAATCACGAGCGGCCGCGAGGCGTCGAGCCTACGGTCGAGCAGCCCCTGCGCGGTGCGGCGCGCGAGTCCGAGCGCCTCGCGGTAGCTGAGCTTCCGCCACGCACCGTCCCTGCGCTCGGCGAGGAAAGTCCGCTCCGGCGTCTCGCGGGCCCAGCGCTCGAGCCACTCGCCGACCGCGCGCGCATGCCCCCCGAGCTTCAGCGGCGAGCGCAGGATCATCGCCCCGTCACGGCGGCGCTCGATTTCGATGCGCGGCGGCGCGAACCGCAGGCTCGACTGAAGATCCGTCCCCATGACCTCCTCCAGGCCTCAAGAACCGCTATCCTAGCGTCATCCTCGATTCCACGGCGGCTTTGCCGCGATTCCCGGCAGTGTAAAATCCGCTTTCCCGAAAAAGAAAGACGACCTCCATGCCGCTATCCGAAGCCGAGCGCAAGAAGTGCGTCGAGACGCTGCTGAACGCCGAGAAGGAGAAAAAGCAGGCGGTGCAGCTCTCGGTCACGTATCCGCACATCACCATCGAGGATTCCTACGCGATCTCGACCGCGGTGGCGCAGCACAAGATCAAGGCGGGCGCGAGGCTGATCGGACACAAGGTCGGGCTCACCTCCAAGGCGATGCAGGCCTCCTCGCAGATCAACGAGCCCGACTACGGGCATCTGCTCGACTACATGATGATCGCCGACGGCGCGAAAGTGCCGCACTCGAACTACTGCGTCCCGCGCGTCGAGGTCGAGCTCGCCTTCATCCTGGGCAGGACCTTGAAAGGGCCCGGGGTCGGGCTCACCGACGTCCTGCACGCGACCGCGTACGTCATACCCGCGATGGAGATCGTCGATGCGCGCATCGTGAACCCGCGCAAGATCTTCGACACCGTCGCCGACAACGGTGCCGCGGCCGGCATCGTCGTCGGCGGTCGCCCGATCGGCCCGATGGAAATGGACCTGCGCTGGGCCGGCGGCATCATGTACCGCAACTCCGAGATCGAGGAGACGGGCCTCGCTGCGGGAGTGCTCGGCCACCCGGCGCTCGGCGTCGCCTGGCTCGCCAACCGGCTGGGAAAAAACGGCGTGACGCTCGAAGCCGGGCACCTGGTACTCGCCGGCTCGTTCACACGCGTCGTGTTCGCGAACAAGGGCGACACCCTGCACGGGGATTTCGGGCCGCTCGGCGGGATCGCAGTGCAGTTCGTCTAGGGGGCTACGCTCATGACCGGAATCGGATTTCGCATCCTTCCCATCCCGAAGCGCCCCGACAAGAAGCTCGTCGCCGAGCTAGGGAAAATGGTGACGCCGCACCTCTCCGACAGCATGGAGCGATTGTACGCGGGCGGTCCGCAGCTTCGCCCCATGCACAACGGCGCGAAGCTCTGCGGCCCGGCGTTCACGGTGCGCACCGCGCCCGGCGACAACCTGCTCGTCCACAAGGCGATCGACACGGCCGAGCCGGGTGACGTGATCGTCGTGGACGGCGGCGGGTTCAACGACCACGCCCTGATCGGCGAGCTGATGTCGGCGCGCGCGGACCAGCGCGGCGTCGCCGGCATGGTGATCTGGGGGGCGATCCGCGACTCGGCGGAGCTAAAGGCAGGAAGCTTCCCCGTCTACGCGAGCGGCGTGACCCACCGCGGTCCCTACAAGAACGGCCCGGGTGAAATCAACGTTCCCATAACGATCGGCGGCCTCCCGGTCAATCCCGGGGACATCATCGTCGGCGACGCGGACGGCTTGGTCGCCGTTCCGCAGGAGCACGCGCAAGAAATCCTCGCTTCGGCGAAGGCGATCCTCGCGAAGGAAGAAGGCTCGATGAAGCAGATCCGCGCCGGTACGGTGGACCGCAGCTGGGTCGACAAGGCGCTCAGGGAGAAAGGCTACAAGGTATAGACATAGACATGGAACTTCCGGTCAATACTTTCAAACGCGCGCTGAAGGCGGGCAAGCGGCAGATCGGCCTGTGGTGCAGCCTCTCCCACCACTACGCGACCGAGCTCGTCGCAGGCTCGGGCTTCGACTGGATCCTGCTCGACACCGAGCACTCGCCCAACGATCTCGAATCGGTGCTGCGGCAATTGCAGGCGGCCGCACCCTATCCGACGCACGCCGTGGTCCGCGTGCCCTGGAACGACATGGTGACGATCAAGCGTTTTCTCGACATCGGCGCGCAATCGATCCTGATTCCCTACGTGCAGAACGCCGACGAAGCGAAAAACGCGGTCGCCTATACACGCTACCCGCCCGCGGGCGTGCGCGGCGTGGCCGGCGGGACGCGGGCGACGCGCTTTGGGCGAGTGAAGGACTACGCGAAACGCGCCCACGAGGAGCTCTGCGTGCTGGTGCAGGTGGAGACCCAGCAAGCCCTGGACAACCTCGAGAAAATCGCCGCGGTGGAAGGCGTGGACGGCGTATTCATCGGCCCGGCCGACCTGCACGCCTCGCTCGGCTACCCGGGCGAGACGAACAATCCGGAGGTCATGCCCGTCATCGACGACGCCATCCGCCGCATCCGCAAGGCGGGAAAGGCGCCGGGGATCCTCACCGGAGTCGAAGCCGACGCGCGCCGCTGGCTCGAGTGCGGCGGCCTGTTCGTCGCGGTCGGCGCCGACACCGGCGTGCTCGCGCGCGAGACCGAGAAGCTCGCGGCGAAATTCAGATAGAACCTGCCAACTATTCCGCTTGATCGAGCGAACGGCGCGGGCCGCTGTTCCGGATGATCTATTGGCCCGATTAGGGCATGTCATCTTGGACGTTCATCGTTTAAAAAACGGTCGCGATTTTCGACCGCAGTCGGTTCCGTCCACTCGATAAAGGAGCGGAAAATGCGTGCAAGCAGAACCATCATTGCGATAACTGCCGTGGTGATCACCCTGTTCGGGTGCGGTTCCGGCAAAGACCAACAGGCTCCGGCCAACGCTCTTTCCCTCGGGCTGCCCGGGCTGCCCGCGCCGTCCAGCCCGGCCAATTGGACGCTTGGCGGGGTGCCGTGCACCCTGATCCCGGTCCCGGCAGCGGCGCCGCTCGGCACCGGAACCTGTCCAGGCGTGCGTCCCGGCGCGATTGTGCTGACCGACGTCGGGCAGTGCACGCTCAACTTCCTTTTCCTCGGATCCGATGGCGCCAGCTATATCGGCACCGCCGGCCATTGCATCCTCGGCACGAGCCCGTTCGGAGGCGACGTCGGCGAGATGGCGTGGGCTCCGGGCACCGGGCCGGTGGCGCGCGACGCCGACGGCAATCGGATCGGCGAGTTCGCCTACGCCATTCTTCAGGACCCGAAGGACTTCTCCCTGATCCGGCTCGACCCGCTCGTACAGGCGAGCGCCGGAATGTGCCACTTCGGCGGGCCCACCGCGGTCAACGACGACCTTCCCGGCATCACCGAACCCGTGGTGCTCAACTGGTTCGGCAACGGTGTCGGGGTCGGCGCCGTGCTCCCGGCCCGCAGCGCCGTGGCGATGGGAATGCCGAGTCCCGACCACGTGTTCGCTGACGGGGCCGCAGCTCCCGGTGATTCCGGAAGCGGAGTCATCTCGAGCGACGGCCGGGCGGTCGGAGTGCTGGTGACGGTGGGAGTGCATACGGCCTCGATCGGCTCGGACGGCCTCGACGCGGGCCTGATCGGGATGACCCGCTTGACCCCGCAAGTCGAGCGCGCCCAGCAGGTCCTCGGCGTGGACCTCGTTCTGCAGCTCGCGCCGACCCAGTAGCTCCAGTCCGCCAGGCCCGCTGGCGCCAGAGGTCCTCGCCCCGAAAGCGGGGCGGGTGGCACAATGGCGCCGCGGATGACCTTTCCCCTGTCCCGTGCGTGGCGCCCGATCGAGGCGGCGCTGTTTCCCTCCCGCCTGGCGGCGCTGCGTGTGCTCCTCGTCGCGTTCGTCCTGCTCAACGCACTGGTGCGCCTCGCGCTCGCGGCCTTCAACGGCGAGACGTCGTTTTTTCTGCCGTGGCGCATCGTTCCTGCGCTGCTGATCGGCGCCTTGTTCGATCTGGGCGCCGCGACTTTCCTTCTCGCGCCCTTCGCCGCGCTCCTCGCGTGGTGGCCCGCGCGCTACCCGGTCGCGCTCAGGATCCTCCTCGCGCTGCTGCTGTTGCCGTTCTGCGGCCTCGTGATCTTGGTCGGGGCCGCCGAGCTGGTGTTCTGGAACGAGTTCGCCTCGCGCTTCAACTTCATCGCCGTCGACTACCTCATCTACACCAACGAGCTGATCGGCAATATCCGCGAGTCTTACAACATGCCCCTGCTTTTGTCGCTCGTGGGCGGTTTTTCTCTCGCGCTGTGGTGGGTGATCGTCCGCAGGATGGGTCCGCTCGTCTCGGTGCCACCGGGCGGGCTTGGCGCCCGCTCCCGCGCCGTGGTGCTCTGGATGATCGCGCCTTTTGTCGCCTTCGGCGCGCTCGACGTGCGCTACAAGGAGTTCTCGGCGGACGCTCAGCTCAACGAGCTCGCCGGGGACGGTTACTACGATTTCTGGCACGCCTTTCGCACCAACGAGATCGACTACGAGCGCTTCTACACGACGCTGCCTTCCGAGCGCGCGGCGCAGGTGCTCGCTCAGGAGCTGGACCCCGCGCGCCCGGCGGCTGAGGTCTCGCGGCTGCCGTTCGAGCGCGCGATCGCCGCCCGCGGTCCGGAGAAACCGCTCAACGTCGTCCTGATTTCCGTGGAGGCGCTGAGCGCGGACTTCCTGGCTGCGTTCGGAAACCGCGAGGGACTGACGCCACGGCTCGACCGGCTCGCCAGCGAAGGGATGCTGTTCACGCGCTTCTACGCGACCGGCACGCGCACGGTGCGGGGGCTGGAGGCGCTGACGCTCTCGACTCCGCCGATACCGGGCCACTCGATCGTGAAACGACCGGACAACGACCGCCTTTTCTCGCTCGGCGAAGTCTTCAGGCAGAAGGGTTATGAGCCGCTCTACCTGTACGGCGGTTACGCCTACTTCGACAACATGGAGGCGTTTTTCTCGGGCAACGGCTATACGGTCATCGACCGCACCGCGCTCAAGCCCGGGGAGATCAGCTTCGAGAACATCTGGGGCGTGGCCGACGAGGACCTGTTCAGGCTCGCGGTCGGAGAAATCGACAAGCGCCATGCCGCGCGCAAGCCGTTCTTTGCGCACATCATGACCGTTTCGAATCACCGCCCCTTCGCGTATCCCGCCGGGCGCGTCGACGTTCCCTCCGGCACCAGCCGCGAGGGTGCGGTCAAGTACACCGACTTCGCGATCGGACAGTTCATCGACCACGCCCGCGCAAGGCCCTGGTTCGACCGGACCCTTTTCGTCATCGTCGCGGATCACACGCACAAGGGGCGCGGTCGCACCGAGCTGCCGCCCGAGAACTACCACATCCCGCTCATCATCTACGCGCCCGGGCACGTCCCGCCGCGGCGAGTCGACACGATCGCGTCGCAGATCGACGTCGGTCCGACGATCCTGGGGATGCTCGACTTCAGCTACCGATCGCGGTTCTTCGGGCACGACATCCTGCGCGAAGGCGCGGATCACCCGCGCGCGCTCCTCGCCAACTACCAGACGGTCGGCTACTACCGGGACGGCATCGTCGTCGAGCTGAAGCCGAGGAGGCGCCACAGGATCGTCGATGCGGCCACCGGCCGCGAGCGGGCGGAAGACGCGCTGTCCGCGCGCTTGATGGACGAGGCGATCAGCTACTACCAGCTGGCGAGCCGCGCGTACAAATCCGGGCAGTTGAAGATCGCCGCGCAGCGCTGACGAAGCGCCGCCCTCGCGGCTCGCCCGCGGCTTCAGCGGGCCGCGATCGAGCGCATCAGTTCATCGGGCACGAACACCTTGCCGTCCTTGATCACGCGATGGATCCTGCTGAGGTTCACCACGTCGGCAAGCGGGTCCGCGTCGAGGATGACCAGGTCGGCGAGCTTCCCGGGAGCGAGGGTGCCGATCCCGCGCTCCATGCCCATGGCCTTTGCTCCATTGGAGGTCGCCGACCGCAACACCTGCAACGGCGTAAGGCCGGCCTGGGTCATGATTTCCATTTCCCGGAATACCGATGGGCCGTGCAGGGTTCCGATGTTGCCGGCATCGGTTCCCATGACGACGGGAATCCCCGCGTTCAATACCCTGCGCAGATTCTGCAGGGCGATGGCCGAGGGTTTGGGCGGCGCCGGCTGGTTCATCGCCTTGGCCACCCGTTCGGGCAGCATCTCCTTCGGAATTTTCTGCAGGTCATTCATCGCGGCGAGGATCTGCGGATCGGCCAGGCGCCGCTCGGCTTCGGTCGGCTGCCAGGTATTCGAAAGGGCATATCGGTAACCCAGGATGACGAAGAGCGTCGGGCAATAGAGCGCGCGGTTCTTTTTCGCCAGGGCAAGGAATTCCTCGTCCACCGGCTCGTCCTCGACCGAGTGCACCAGAAAATCCGCGCCGGCCCTGAGCGAGGCCTTCGCCACGATGAGCTCGGTCGCGTGCACGGCGAGGCGCACTCCGCCCGCGTGGGCCGCGTCGGCGGCCGCTTTGACGATCGCCTCCTGCGCGGCGAGATCGTCGCCCTTCTGGTGGATGAACCACACCTTGATGAAATCGGGCTTGCGTTCCAGTTCGCGCCGGACCAGCGCTCGCGCCGCGTCGGCCGAGGTGATCTTGATGATGGGAGGATCGCCGAGATCGAGCTTCACGCGATCGACCATGGAAATCAGCGGACCGGCAACGGCGACGCGCGGCGCCGCGGGACTCGAGAGCGCCGCGTCGCGCATGTCGAAATTCCAGAACGGCCCGCCGATATCCACGACGCCGGTGACGCCGCTCGCGAGCCAGACCTTGAAGGTCGCGGGAAGGCGGGCCTTGTTGCGCTCGACTTCCTTCGCGTAAGGCATCCAGGCGTTGAAGTCCGCCACATCGGGGCGTGTGTAGAGATTGCCCGATTGGAAGAAGTGGACGTGCGAATCGATCAATCCGGGAACGACCCACTTGCCTTTGCCGTCGATCCGCGTCGCCCCCGCGGGCACCGGAGTCGAGCTCGCCGGCCCGATCGACTCGATGCGGCTCCCGGCGATGATCACCGTGCTGTTCGATGCGATCGCGGAAGGAAGATCACGATCGGGATGAACGACGGTGGCACCGACGATCGCGGTGATATCCGCCGCCCGGCAGGAAAGACCTGCCAGCATCAATACTGCTGCCAGACCGAACCATCGCGCGCGAGTGTGCATTTGCCGCTCCTTTAATCGGAAAATCTTTCGGGGTTTGCTAGCGATCCTCGGCGTCGCGCATGTCTTGCTCCAACAACGCGTCGCGGCCTTCAGATGTAATCGTTAAGTTGCCGGAACTATCCGGCTTTGCGAGACCGAATGTAGCGAGCTTGGCTGCGATATCGGCCGGAACCGGTGGCGGATCGCGTTTCGCGTCCGCGGCACCCTTCAGCTTTCGCAGCCAGTCGATATCGTCCGCCGCCAGGTTCGAGTCCACGATCATTTACAAAGCTACGCGCCCGGATGGCTTCACCTCCACCGCGGCGTCAGTCCTTATCAAGGACGATGTCCCACACCGCTACGAGCGAGTTGGGTTCGAGTCCCTGAGTGGGCGGCTTCAGGGGAACTATCAAGCGCTCCTTGCCCTCGCCCGTGCCTTGCAGGAAGGGGTCTTTGTCGTTCAAGGGCTCGCCCGCGAAATACATTTGCGTCACCAAACGGTTGCTCTTGCCCGTGACATCGAAATGAATATGCGGGGGCCGCATCCGGCCGTCGGGGCCAGCCGGATACGCACCCGGCTTGATGGTCTTGATCCGGTAGCGCCCCTCGGCATCGGTGGTCAGGACCGCGAAGCCCTCGAAATTGGGATCCAGCGGCGCTGGATTGTGGTCACTCGGGTGCGTGTAGCGCCCGTGGGTATTGGCCTGCCAAATCTCCATGCGGGCGCCCTGGACCGGTTGCCCCTGGGGGTTGACGACCCGCCCCATCAAATGGATCACCTGTCCCGCTGCGCGTCCCGGCTTACCCGGAATCGTCGTCAGATCCGCGCCCTGATGCAGCGGTTTGACGACGGGATAAAACGGCCCCAGGATTTGATCCGGTGTCCGCCTCAACACCTGAGCCAGCGCGGCGCTGACGCTGCCGAACATGGCCCAGCCGCCCGCCGCAACCGCCATACCCAAGGCGCGTCGGCGTGAAATTCCATCATGAGTACTCATTCGTCACCTTCTCCTGGAAATGTGTTGCGGCTAACGTTTGCACCGCGCAGTGCTCATTCGGTGAGCGCCCGATGCACGATACACCGGTGCGTCAGGAATCGAACTTCTTGAAAAGAACGGGAGCGAGCGCCACCAGCATGAGGAGTATGAGGGCGGCCAGGGGCGCGCCGCGCGCCATGATCCCCAGGGGAATAACGACGAAGATCACGATGAGAATCCAGGGAGGCAGGGCGCGGCTGTATTTGAGGTAGGCCAAGAACCCCGCGGGGACCGCGACGCGCTTCCCCCGCTCCGAGCGGTCCCGCTGCGCCGCCCTTTCCTCGAGCCAGATCAGGAACACGTAGATCTGCGCCACCACTC
>WNGP01006475.1_pt1 | contig 12127 bp, 9 predicted proteins | sample 5407671 | NCBI WGS metagenome assembly WNGP01 (sample SAMN13153381, study PRJNA577476) | soil metagenome | isolation source: 40 cm soil or saprolite under Garry oak tree replicate 2 | place: USA:California | collected 2016-06-15 | reverse complement strand
GTGTAAAGAAATCCGTTGCTGCCGGTCCGGCCGCGGGCGGCGACCCCCGGCGGACGGGAAACTGCACCCTGCGCTTGTCACTGCATGAACACCGTCGTGGCTTCGCCGCCTGCTTACCGACATGGTTCGACGCGGGCTTCCAGGCCCGATCCGTGCGCCCCCGCCGCAATAGGTCAATCTTGCTGCCAAATTGACGCCGCATTCGTCCGCCAATGGCCCCGCTATCGCCAGCAAAACGTGCGATCGGGGACAGCAAAAAGAGCGATTTGCGACCGGAAAAAGCCAATTTTCCAAGTAATTCCTCTGACCGTCCACCGTAAACCCAAGTCCAACAAAAGGGAACGAGAATGACGAAGACTGGCTTCATCAACCTAACTGCAGCGGCTATTCTTTCGGTCGGCTTGACCGGAGCCGCACATGCTGCGCACGCCGGGGAAAATCAGGTCGGCCTCGCCTCGGTCTACTCCGGCGGCCGGACGGCCAATGGGGAAACCGCCGCTCCCTCGCACATGACCGCCGCGCATCGATCGCTCCCATTCGGAACGATGGTCCGCGTGACGAACCGCAGCACCGGACGCTCGGTCGTGGTTCGGATCAACGATCGGGGCCCCTTTGTGCAGGGCCGGGTCATCGACGTAACCCCTGCCGCGGCCCATCAGCTGGGATTTTCCGGGGTGACGCCGGTCGCGCTTTCAGTCTTGCGCTAGGCTGCCGATCGCCGACGCCGGCAAGGCAGCAAATCGTTTTCGCGCGGGGCGGTTCGCCGCCCCCGCTTGTTATTGGATGCCCGGCCGACGGCTTTCGGCGGGCCCGGTCCAGCGCCGCGAAATCCGCAACTCGGCAGCGCGGGAATTCGCTTCAACCGCCGCGGTGCGGCGGTAGGTCGAGAGGGATACAGCCGGCTCGTCCCGAAAGGACGCAATCCTGGATGCGTTTCATTTCGGCGATCTCGTTGACGAGCCACACGCCGGCGACGGCGAGCACGATGCAGAATGCCAAGGCGAGCCCATTGACGACCATTCGATGGCGATAGTCCTCCTCCTCCTCCCGGGCGCGCTGATATTTTTGCAAATCCGCGACGGTGCTCGTGTCGAATTTTGCCGCAGATTCGTTGCCGGACGCGCCGTTCTGCAACGGTCCCGAGGAACGCTGCCGAAACGTGATTACGCGGCCCGTTTCCGATGGTTGCCTCTGCTCCGAGCGCATCGCCGCCTCGATCATGCGCATTGCTTGGCCCGGCTCTGCCGGCCGATTGCGGCGAGATTATCACCACAGCAGCGAACCGCCACTCCGGGGCGCGGCCATGGGGAGCCGTTTCCGGCAAGAGCTGCGGTTCCGACGCTCGATCCACAGGCGTGGCCTGCCACCGGGCCCGGAGCGGATGGCGAAGCCGCATCGGCTCGGGCATGATGGCTCGGGGACCAGCCCGCCGAGCAATGTTCGCGGCAATCGGGGAGCGGGCTCCGGACGGTCCTCACGGCGCGGAAAAATGCGGATTGCAGGCGTTGCACCCGTTGCGCTCCGGCGCGCGTGCTCATCCGCCGCGCTGGCCATCGATCAGGCGACCTACCGGCAAGTGGTGGGCGTGCCGCGTCGACTTCAGCGCTCGAAGGCGTGCGCAAGGAAGCCTCGGCCGGCCAGCGCACGACCATCGACGTGCTCAACGCCCAGCAGGATCTCATGGCCGCCCGGGCACGCCTGATCCAGGCCCAGCGCGACCGAGGAAACAGCGAGGCCGGACGATAGCGTCTACATCGTCGCCAGGCTGGTCAGCACCGCCGTCGATCCCAACGAGATGGACGCGATCGTCGATGCCCTGAGACAGTCGGATGCGATCTCGGACGCCGCTTGAAAATCGAGTACGACGGACTGGCCGGCGCCTCGGCTCCGCGCGGGTCCCCTTATATCTATTTCCGACAGTCGAGGTGAATCTCGAACGCCACGGCAACCGATGCCGTCGCTGTGATCACCCGCGTGGCAAACATGATTGTCTGCAGCCTATGCAGGCCGCGGCGCGGCCGGCGCATCGGCGGCGATCGGTGCCGCTATCCGCTCCGCGGCCGGCAGCAGCCGGGCGGAGTTGAGAATGAAGGCCATCTCGGATGCAACGTGGATGAAGGCTGCCAGCAGCGGATTGAGGAAGCCGAAACCCGCAAGCACCATCCCGACCGTGTCCACCGCGATCGTCCCGGTGAAGTTCTGCCAGATGATGCGGCGCGTACGCCGCGCGATGGCGACCGTATCGACGAAACGGGCCAGGTCGTTGCCGAGCAGCACGATATCCGCGCTCTCGCGCGCGACGTCGGTGCCCGAGCCCATGGCGACGCCCACGTTGGCCTCGGTCAGCGCCGGGGCGTCGTTGATGCCGTCGCCGAGCATCGCGACCACGCAGCCCCGACCCACCAGGTCCTTGATCCGCGCGAGCTTGTCCTCGGGCAGCAGATCGGCATGGACTTCGGCAATACCGAGCCTGCCGCCGACTGCATCCGCCACCGACTTCGTGTCGCCGGTCAACAGAATGGTGCGCATGCCCATCCGCGCCAGGGCCTCGACGGCCGGCTTGGCCTCCGGCCGCACACTATCCGCGACGACGATTGCGCCCAGCAGCCGGCCATCGCGAGCGACCAGGATCTCGGACGCGGCTTTTTCCCGGGACCCCAAAGTCCGCGGCACCGCGATACCGCGCCCGATCAGCAGCGCGCGATTGCCGACGAGGATCGTCTTGCCGTCCACCAGCGCGCAGATGCCGCGGCCCGGCGTATAATCGAAACGTTCAGGCTCGCGGATGCTGCGGCCCTGGGCGCGAGCGTAGGCAACGATCGCCCGGCCGAGCGGATGCTCGGATCGCAGCTCTGCCGAGGCGGCGGCGTCGAGCACGGCTTCCGCGGTGGCGGTTTCGGCCGCGACGACCTGTTGCACCTCCGGCCGTCCGTAGGTCAGCGTGCCGGTCTTGTCGAGCACGACGGTATCCACGCGGCCCAAGATCTCCAGATAAAGCCCGCCTTTGATGATGGCGCCGAGGCGCGCCGCACGACCGATGGCGCCGAGGATCGCCAGGGGCGTTCCCGCCGCGATGCCGCAGGCGCCGGCCACGATCACCACGGAAATGGTCGAACGCATGTCGCGCGTGAGCAGATACGTGAGCGCGGCGGCGCCGAGCGCAAAATACACGAGATAGCCCGCCATGCGGTCGGCCAGGCGTTGCACCGGCGCGCGCGACTTCTCGGCACGCTCCACCGCCTCGATGATCTTCCCGAAGCTGGTGTCGCGGCCGAGCCGTTCGGCGCGGATCTCGATCGCTCCGGACTGGTTGATCGAGCCCGCATAGACCCGAGAGCCCGCAGTTTTTTCCACCGGCATCGATTCGCCGGTGATGCGCGACTGATCGAGGAACGAATGGCCGCTGAGCACGGTGCCGTCGACCGGCACGCGCGCGCCGGGGTTCACGAGCACGGCGTCGCCGACCCTGAGCTCGGCGGAGTCCACATCGCGCACCCCGCCCGAGCGACGGACCGAAACCGAGCGCGGCAGGAAATCCAGGAGATCACGGATTGCGTGCCGTCCACGCGAGACCGTCATGCCCTCCAGCACTTCAGCAACGAGCACGAACAGCGCAATGACGAGCGCGGTGAAAAACTCGCCGATGGCCGCCGCCGCCACGATGGCGATGGTCATCGACAGTTCCATCGTCATGCGCCGGGCGATCAGGTTCTCCAGCGCCTCCTTGAAGATCGGCCAGCCGCCGACCAGCAGGCCGATGACGCCGATCAAGCTCACGCTCGGGATCGGCTCCCAGACCCGGAACCACACGGCCGCCGCGGCCAAAGCGACGAGCCCGATGCGTGCTGCCTCGAGCCACTCGAAGGCATGTGCATGGTCATGCTCGTCGTCGGGTTCCTGCTCCCCGGCCGCCGCAGCCGCGCTGCGCAAATGCGCCTCGCCCGCCAGGCTGTGGGGATTTCCATGCTCGTCCCGGACTGCCATCGTTACTCTCCGGCCGGCTATTTCAGGTAGGCGTGAACGACCTCGATCAGCTCCTGGGCGCTCTCGGCGCGTTCGGAGTTGCGCTCGCGCGCCGGATCGACGACGTGGAGGCGGATATGGTCCTCCATCACTTCCGCCATCAGGCCGTTGATGGCGCCGCGCACCGCCGCAACCAGGTGCAGGACATCGGCGCAGCCCAGCTCCTGCTCGAGGGCGCGCTCGACGGCCTCCACCTGGCCGCGGATACGGCGCACCCGGTTCAGGAGCTTGGTCTTCTCGCGGATCGTATGGCTCATGCCATACAATACCCCCCCTACCTATCGGAGGGAAGGGCAAAATGGGCTGTGGGCCCGCCGGCCATGGGCCGCGCTAGGGCAATTCGCGCAGGGACGGCCGGGCGGCGATTAAGCGTTTCGCAATTTGCCGCGTTCATCCTGCTCGAGGACAAGGAGGACGGTGCGATGGACCATTCCCACCATAGCAAAGTGTTCGGGCTCCATTGACTGCCGCGCTGGGCCTGATGTTGGCCTTGAGTGCACTGACGCAATCCGCCGCTCCGAACATCGGTCATTCTCACGAACCCTTGGCTCGCCTCCCCGGCTCGCGCTAGCCCCGTTCCGCGTCGTCGGATCGGGCGAGCCTCCGGAACGGCCCGTCGCGGGGGAAGTCGGCGACTGAAGCGATGGATGCGGGATCTCGCCTGAGTGACAGCAACACTGCGGAGCGCTAGGCTGGACTGGCTTTAGCGGCAAACGATGGGAGAAGGCCATGTCGGGGGAAAGTCTTCTGGTCATTCTGATTGTCGGCCTTATCGCAGGCTGGCTGGCCGGGCAGATCGTGCGGGGTACGGGCTTCGGTCTCGTGGCCGACATCTGCATTGGAATCATTGGCGCCTTCATCGGCGCTTGGCTGCTGCCGAAATTGGGTATTCATCTCGGACGGGGCATCGTCGCCGCGATCATCTCCGCCACGATCGGCGCGGTGGTGCTTCTGCTGATCCTTTGGCTGATCAATCGGCGCGGCGGCAGCCGGTGGCGATGGCGATGAAGCGGCTTCCGGCACTCGCGTCCGTCGGGATATAGCACCGGTTTCCAGGCTGCAGTTCCAGCGATCGGTCCGGCTGTCTGCCCGGGGCCGTGACCGCACGAGCCATTCGGCTTCGCGCAAGGATGGCGAAATCAAGTCACGGAGCTAAACGCTCGATGAATTGCGCCATCAGATCGCATTCAGATACCGCCGGCCATGATCGCGTCATCATCGGCCGGCAGTCGTCACGCCGGCTGAACTGGACTCCGGCGGAATCATCTGCTGGTGTCCGCCCGACCCTCGGAGGGGAACATGTTCGGATTCCAAATCCGCGGCGGCGTCGCGCGCCTGCTGGCTGCCGCGGCCATCGCGCTGTTCGGATTGAGCGGGCTTTTCGCCGACGCATCGCTGCGGCCGGTCCAGGCCCAGGAGATGATGGGCGAATTCCGCGAAACGCTCGGCGCTTACGGCCGCTGGATCGAGCATCCGCGCTGGGGCGCGGTGTGGGTCCCGGCGGACATGCCGGTCGATTGGCGGCCCTACCGCTCCGGTCACTGGGTCTACACCGATGAGTGGGGCTGGTACTGGGTCGCCGACGAGGAATGGGGCTGGATTGCCTATCACTACGGGCGCTGGATGTTCGATCGCGATCTCGGGCTCGGCTGGGTCTGGGTGCCCGGCACGGAATGGAGTCCGGCCTGGGTCACCTGGCGCCGAGGCGAGGAAACCATCGGCTGGGCGCCGATGCCGCCCGAGGAGATCTATGTTTCGGTGCAGGACGAGCCGGATTTTTGGCTGTTCGTCCGGGCTCCGGACATCATCGCGCCCGCGCTGGTGGTGGTCATCCTGCCGGCCCCGCAGGCGATCCTTTATGTGCGTCAGACCGTGATCATCAATCAGACGGTGATCATTCGAGAGAACAACCGGGTGATCTGCGCCAACCCCGGCGTGCCGCCCTCGTTCGTGGCCGCCAAGGTCGGACGGCCCATTCAGACCGTCTCGGTTGAGCCGCGTGTCGTGAACGGCACCGTCGGGGTCACGGGGGCTGTCGTCGGCGGGCCTGGCAGGGGAGGGCCCGTGCACGAGGTCATCAAGCCGCAGCCCAAGCTCATCCAGCCGGCGGCCAACATCCCGCCGCCCACGCCCTTCCGGCCCGGCGAGCGGCCGAATCTCGGACCCGACGCCCCCAATGCGCTCAAGCGCGCCAATCTGACGCCGAGCGGCCCTGCGGGGCCCGGCGGCCCCGGCGGCCCCGGCGTCCAGGGCGGCCAGCCAGGGCCGGGCAAGCCCTCGCCGGCGATCTCCTCGCGGACGCCGGGCACGGGACCGGGCAACCTCAAGCCGCCGAGCCGGAACCTGCAAACCGGACCCAAGCCCGGTCAGCCGACCGGTCCGGCGAACCTCGGTGGGCCGGGATCAACGCCCAAGCCGAAGACGGCGACCCAGACGCCGAGCGGCAACCAGCCGCCCGGCGCCAATCAGCCGCCGCCCAGGGTGCGGCCACAAACCGGGCCGGCCAATGTCGGTCCACAGGGCCCTTCGTCCAAACCGCTGGCGACGCGCGCTCCCCCGAACCAGCCGCCGCCCAATCTGCAGCGAAATCAGCCGCCGCCCCATCCGCAGTCGAACGCGACTACCCGGCAGCCGCCGCCAACACCGCATCCGCAGTCGAACGCCGTGGTCAATCAGGGGCCGCCGCCCAAACCCGCGGGACCGCGCCCGCCATCGCCGCCGCCGCAAAGTACGGTCGTCCATCAACCACCGCCGCCGCCCCAGCGCTCGGCATCCCCGCCGCCCCCGCCCCCGCAGCGATCGGTGTCCCCGCCGCCACCGCCGCAGCAGCGATCGGCATCTCCAGCGCCGCCGCCGCCGCAGCGATCGGCAACTCCGCCGCCGCAACCGCACCAGCAGAAGTGCCAGATCATCAACGGGCAGCAGGTCTGTAAATAAGGAGGCCGAGAGCCTACCGCTTGTCGTCCCGGCCGGGGCCGCGCAGCGGCCGCGAGCCGGGATCCATGACCGCCGAGTTTGCATGTTGCGCGATCTCTGGCCATGGGTCCCCGCTTTCGCGGGGACGACGATTCAATTGTTTGTGGCGGCTCAGAATTCCGCGTGCAACCGGGTGGCGAAAACCGAAACCGGGCCGCGGTCGGCGTTGTGCGCGGGGTCGACGAAGAACTGATAATCGAAGGTCAGCGTCGTCGATTTGTCGATCTTGTAGGCATAATAGGTCTCCAAAATTTTTTCTTCGCGGTAATTGAGCTTGCCGTCGCCAATGAGCAGGCCGAGGCCGCCGGCCGCGAGGAACGCGCGGTGCGCGTTTGATAGCCCATTGATGGCGGTCCCGAACCCGAGCGTATCGTCCGATCGTCCCCAGCGGTTTCCCTTGATCGCAACCCCACCCGAAAGACTCCAATCGACATCGGTGAACGACAGGATTTCGTTTCGACCGTCGTTCCAGCTCGCCCGGGCGAACACGCCGACCTCCTTGTCGATCGCCTGCTCCAGATTTGCATAAAAGCCGTATTTCCAACGCTGTGCCCGCGTACCCAACATGGCGCTGTTTATATCGAGGGTCGGATCGGCTGCGACGATCGCCAGCGCCTCGTTGTAGTTGCCGGTGCGGCCGCGGTTGGCGAACGCACCGAGCCGGAGCTTGCCGGCTTGATCGAAGATTTTGTAGCGCTCCTCGAGCTCGACGATCGCGCCGCCGGTCTTGAACACGAGAACGTCGCTGCCGGGTTCCTCCGGGACCTGGAAGATACCGGCTCGCAGCGCCCAGTCCTTGCGGTTGAGCTCGACCACCGCGCCGCGGGTGAAGCCCGGCAGGTCCGCGGGAAAATCGTAGGCGGCGGATTCCCACAGCGCCGCATTCAGGAAATCCGCGCGCGGATCGTGCGCATAGGCATTGGCATCGAAAATGTCGCCAACCGCAATCCGGCCGACCGTTAGCGTGACGCGGTCGATGTCGCGCTTGCCCGGCAGTTGATTGGGACCGTCCTCGACCGTCTCCTGCTCGCCGCCCAGACCAATTGTTTGCCGGAAAAAATAACGTTGCGCGTGAAATTTCGGGAACGCATTCCCGGCTTTCTGGCCTTCGCCGTTGGGGAAGCCGGCCAAACCCAGGGTTCCGCCGATGCCAAAACCCTGATCGAGCTCCGGATTGAAATAGAATTCCCCGCCGTCCCAGAGCCGCCATCCGAGGAATGCCGTGCTGGTCCAGGTCTCGCGACCCTCGCCGCCGCCGGGAAGGCTGTTCTGCCCCTGATAGGGCGAATGGAAGCGGGGGTAGGCCTGCTCGATGAACGTGGTTTGTCCGTGGACGTTGAAGTCGTTCGATTCCGGGACCGATGTCCGCCCCAGGGGAGTGAAGCCCGGCGAAGGCCACGGCGGTGCGTCCCAAATTCTATAGTTCAAGCCGATCTTGACGAGGTGTACCTTGGGATCGACCGTCTGGCCGGGAAAAGCGAACCCCGCCGGGGCGAGGTCGACGTAATTGTATTCGATCTTTCCGGTCCATCTACCGGCGACCGGAAACGCCACGCCAAGCCCGATGGTCCAGCCGGCATGCGCGGAAGATTTCGAGCCTATCACGCTGCCGTTGTTGTTGATATCGATCGTGGTCTCGCCCCAGGCAAGACCTCCCGTCAGGTACGGAAACAGGGTGCCGAACGCATAGCCAACGCGCGCTCGCGCCGTTCCGATATAATCGAGCTTCGTATTGAACGGGGCGGCCAAGTCGGTCGCGCCCCGATCGATCGGACTGGTGAATGTGACATCCGCTTCGACGCCGAGCACGAGGCGATTGGAGAGCTGGACATTCCAACCGGCCTGATAGCCACCCACCAGCCCGGTAATCGTAGGGGGAAAAATCACGCCCTTATCGAGGATGGGGTGGGTGCCGGAACCCAGGCTTCCACCGCCGTAGCCGAAATGAAAGCCGACATAGGCGCCGGTCCAGTCATAGGCCGGCACGGCGGGCGCCGTGGTCGGCATCGCCGCGTCCCCGGCGTCTGCGGGGCTGGCCCCAAGCAGGGCTAGCACGATGATCCCGATGCTGAGCTTCTTCACGGCGGTCTCTTGATTGGCCGGTCCGGATTCTACCCTGCTCATCGCATCGCAAACAGGTCCGGGGTGAAAACACTCTCGACAAACATGTGCATGGCGGGCCTCCCCGGTGGCGGGTCGTTCGGCATTCGATCGTAAGCGCCGTCATCTTTGCCCGGGGAACGCGAGCCGATGATGGTCTCGGCGACCAGCCGGTCCGATCCCGGCGTGAGACCGCGGCCGATGTCCAGATGTGCTGCTGGCATTGGGCGTGCCCGTTGAAGCCGCCGAGGCCGACGCGGAGGGCATCGAGCACTACGTCTCCGAGACGACGCTCAAAGCATTTGCCGACTTCCTGCGATTGCCACGATGATCATGGCTCAGGAATCCCGGATGCAATGACACCCGCCGCTGCGACCGCCCGCGTCTTTGGCCGGCATCAGCACGGGAATGTTTCCGGCTCGGCCGAAATCGGTCGCCCGGAGTGCGTGCGATGGTGCTGAGGATCCCATTGTTTGCAGCGACCTCTTGGCAGCCCCGCATTCTACCCTGCTCATCGCGTCGCAAACAGGTCCGAGGCGAAGGCACCCCCCGTAGACGTATGCGTCGCAAGCCTCGGCGTTGGCGGGCGGTTCGGCATTCGATCGCCGGCACCGTCATTTTTGCCCGGAACCGGGAAGGCGTAGCCGATGATGGTCTTGGCGACGAGCGCCGATGATGGTCTTGGCGACGAGCCGGTCCGATCCCGGCGTGAGACCGCAGCCGATGCCGAGATTGATCTCGAACTTGCCGAGCTTGAAGTCCGTGACCGCGAACAGCGTGTGCTGCTGCTCCCGCAGCGGCAGGAAATGCCCGATCTCTCCGAGCTCGCTGTAGTGTTCGAGGCCGACGAAGAAATCCTCGCCCAGCTTGCGGGCGAGCCGGGCCGCCGGCGCAAACTCGGCTTGGCCCTTGTCGCCCAATCCTATGTCGACGATGGGATTTACGATGAATTCCCAATCCGAATTGCTTTACGATGAATTCCCAATCCGAATTGCGAACCCCCACGATCGGCCGTACCTCGATGCCGAATCTGGTTTGCGAGAATTCCGGCGTCGAATAGCTGAGCTCCAGGTTCACGCCGTAGAAGAAATTGCGTTGGCTCGCATGCGGGGTCACGAAGAGAGTCCGCACCTTGACGCCGTCGGACAGGAATTGGCCGCGGCTATCGACGGCAAACGGCGCATAAAAGCCAAGTTCCCACCCCTCGGTGACGCCGTAAGCCAGTTCCGGAGTGCCGTTGAGGCTGTGATTCGGGATCAATCCGCCCGGAAACTCCGGTCGGGTGCGGCCTTGCAGAATGTAATTGAGATGCTGCTCGAAGGTCCATTGGCCGACCTCGGCGATCTCGGCGTTGTAGACCTGGATTTCGTCCGCGGCCAAAGCTGTCCCGGGGTCCGATGCGGCAATCGGGACGGCTGCAAGCAAGACAGCACTGAAGATCTGCTTGTTCACGGCGGCGGCTCGTGCGGAGCGATGCGGGCCCGTGGGTCCAAGGCTGGCCAGCGGCGAGACCTGCCCACGACGTCATTTTCGCATGGAAGGGCGCCCATGGGTGTGGCAGTTTCACACCAGTGCGAGAAATTCGAGGAACTGCCCGACGATCCCGGAGCAGGCCCCCCGGTTGGAATGGAGGCAATCATGGCGAAGAACACCAAGTCCAAGCCGCGGAAATCGGCTGCATCCAAGCCGCGGAAACCGGTAGCCAAGAGCGCGCCCAGGCGGAAACCCGCCGCGCGAACCAAGTCGAGACGAGCGCCGCGGCAGAAATTCACCGTCAGCCACCACGACGAGCGGGATTTCCGGACCGGCCTGCGCAATTACGCCAAGTACCGCGATCTCGGCATCAGCAAGGCGACCGATGGCATGGTGCAGGCGCACGTGATCCGGTTCGTGCCGCCGTCTCGGCCCGAGGAGGTCGCCAAACGGCATTATCACGACGTGGACTTCCAGATGGTCTACGTGCTGAAAGGCTGGCTGCGATCGGAGTTCGAAGGGCAAGGCGAGGTCCTGTTGCGGACCGGCGCTTGCTGGATTCAGCCGCCCCGCATCAAGCACACCGTGCTGGAATATTCCGACGATTGCGAAGTGCTGGAGATCATTCTGCCGGCCGAGTTCGAGACCGTGATGCTGGAATAGATTTGCCGGAGGCGAACTTGGAATATCGCAAGCTCGGCCGGAGCGGACTGAAGGTATCGCCGCTCTGCCTCGGCACCATGATGTTCGGCGGGCCGACCGACGAGCCGACATCGGTGCGGATCATCGCTCGCGCCCGCGATGCCGGCGTGAATTTCATCGACACCGCCGATGCCTATAACCAAGGCCGTTCCGAGGAGATCACCGGTCGAGGCATCGCCGCGGAGCGGGACAAGTGGGTCTTGGCGACCAAGCTCGCCAACCCGATGGGCGAGGGGGTGAACGAGCGCGGCCTCTCGCGCAAATGGGTGATGCAGGCGGCCGATGCGAGCCTGAAACGGCTCGGCACCGATTACCTGGACATCTACTATCTGCACAAGGAGGATCACGACACACCGCTCGAGGAGACGGCGCGCGCCATGGGCGACCTCGTTCGCCTCGGTAAGATCCGCTATTTCGGCGTTTCGAACTACCGGGCTTGGCGCGTGGCCGAGATCTGCGGCCTGTGCGATCGTCTCGGGATCGATCGCCCGATCGTCAGCCAGCCGTATTACAACGCCATGAACCGCATGCCGGAAACCGAGCATCTGCCGGCGTGCGCCCATTACGGCTTGGGCGTGATCGCCTACAGCCCGTTGGCGCGCGGCGTGCTCACCGGCAAGTACGGGCCGGATGCGCCGCCGCCCGCCGACACCCGCGCCGGCCGCCGCGACCCCCGGATGATGCAGACCGAATGGCGGCCCGAATCGCTGCGCCTCGCCCAGGAGATCAAGCAGCACGCGCAGTCCCGCGGCATCACCGCGGCGCAATTCGCGGTGGCCTGGGTGCTGAACAATCGGTTGGTTACCGGGACCATTGCCGGTCCGCGCACCGAACAGCAGTGGGACGAGTACGT
>WNGP01004614.1_pt1 | contig 12129 bp, 11 predicted proteins | sample 5407671 | NCBI WGS metagenome assembly WNGP01 (sample SAMN13153381, study PRJNA577476) | soil metagenome | isolation source: 40 cm soil or saprolite under Garry oak tree replicate 2 | place: USA:California | collected 2016-06-15 | reverse complement strand
TCGGAGTGACCGGCTACATCGTCCGCCGCAATGGCGTCCAGGTCGCGACGCCTGCCACGACGAGTTATGCGGATACGGGTTTGGCCGTTGGAACCTACAGCTACACCGTGGCGGCGCGTGATGCAGCCGGCAACATCTCAGCCTATTCGGCAAGTGTGAGCATCACGCTAGCTGACACGACGGCGCCCACGACGCCCGCCGGCCTCATGGCCGCGGCAGCGGGCTCGACCGGAGCCAACCTGTCCTGGAGCGCTTCGACCGACAACGTCGGAGTGACCGGCTATATCGTGCGCCGCAATGGCGCGCAGATCGCGACCCCCGCCACGACCAGCTATGCGGATACGGGTTTGTCCGTCGGAACCTACAGCTACACCGTGGCGGCGCGAGACGCGGCCGGCAACATCTCACCCAGTTCGACAAGTGTGAGCATCACAATAGCTGACACGACGCCCCCCACTACGCCTACTGGTCTGACGGCTGCGGCAGCGGGCTCGACCGGAGCCAACCTGTCCTGGAGCGCTTCGACCGACAACGTCGGGGTGACCGGCTATATCGTGCGCCGCAATGGCGTGCAGATCGCGACGCCCGCCACGACGAGTTTCGCCGACACGGGCTTGTCCGCTGCAACGACCTATAGTTATGCGGTTGCAGCGCGCGATGCGGCCGGCAACATCTCAGCCGATTCGACGAGCGTGAGCGTCACGACCGGGAGCACTCCGCCGCCACCGTCCAACAGCGCTGGCCTGGCGTGGGATTCCGTAACAGCCCCAAATCTCAGCGGTTACCGCGTTTATTTCGGCACCGCCCCAGGAACGTATCTGCAGTCCGTCGGCCAAGGGATCAGCGTGGGCAATGTTACGACCTATACCGTTATGGGACTCGCCAGCGGAACCCGGTACTACTTCGCCGTGACGGACTTTGATACCTTGGGCAGTGAAAGCTCCTATTCAAACGAAGTCTTCAAGGACATTCCCTGATTCAGGTAGCGTGAAACCTCCTTGACGGCCCAAGAGACTTAGGGCGGCGGCGCGTTTTCCCAGGTCCGCAACTCTTCGCGAGTATTGATATTGGAGAAGGCCTCCGGCTCGTCGTCGAAGCCGACTTCCACGGCGTTGAGCGTCGCGTACCAAGCGTCGATCTTGCGGCCGCCGCCTTTGAGAAAATCTGCGAGGTGATCGAGGACGGTCCGGCGCATAAGCGAGAATACCGGGTGCGGCTGGTCGCCGGTTTTCGCGACGGCAAGCTCGGCACCGGATTCGTCGATTCGCTTGTGCAGCCGCTCGATCAGATCCGCAGGGAGGAAGGGCGAGTCGCAGGGCACCGAGGCGAGAAACGGCCGCCTGGAAACCGACAGACCCGCGTGCAATCCCGCGAGCGGCCCGGCGTGCCCTCCAATCGCGTCGCTCACTACGCGCACGCCGAAGGTCTTGTATTCCTCATGGTTCTGGTTGGCGTTGATGATGATGCCGCCGACCTGCGGGGCGAAGCGCTCGTACACGTGATCGACGAGGCGCTTGCCGCGAAATGCCTGCAGGCCCTTGTCCACGCCGCCCATGCGGCTGCCTTTGCCTCCCGCGAGGATCAGACCGGTGACAGAGGAGAGCACGGCGCGCCCGCCGCTAGGCCATCATCGTCGGCGCGACGGTCTTCTTGAAGCGGTGCCTGCCAGTGAAGAGCAGGTAGTGCTTGCCGCCCGCCGCGCGGCCGATCATCGTGATGCCGAGTTTCGCCGCGATCTCGTGCCCCATCTTGGTGAGGCCCGAGCGGGAAACAAGGAATGGGATGTGCATTTGCGCTGCCTTGATCACCATTTCCGAGGTGAGGCGCCCGGTCGTGTAGAAGATCTTGTCCGAGCCGTCCACGCCATCGAGCCACATCTGCCCGGCGATCGCGTCCACCGCGTTGTGCCGACCGACGTCCTCGACGAAGTAGAGAATTTCGACGCCGTCAGCGGTGTTGCCTGCCAGAGCGCAACCGTGCACGGCGCCCGCCTCCTTGTAGATCGCCTCGTGACGGCGCACCGCGTCGAGCAGGGCGTGCAGCGCATCTTCGGCGAGGGTCACGTCGTCGCGCAGCTTGATCGAGTCGATTTCCTCCATCAGGTCCCCGAACACCGTGCCTTGCCCGCAGCCGGTGGTGACGGTGCGCCTCTTCATTTTCTCGTCGAGCCCCTTGAGCGGTTTGCGCGTAGTGATCGCGACCGACGCCGTCTCCCAGTCCACCTGCACCGCGGCGATTTCGTCGATGGATGTCACCAGGCGTTGGTTGCGCAGGTAGCCGATGGCGAGCGCCTCCGGCGCCTGGCCGAGGGTCATCAGCGTGACAATTTCGCGCTTGTCCACGTAGAGCGTGAGCGGATGCTCGCCCGCTATCGGCGTCGGCACGGCCTCGCCGCGCTCGTTGATCGCCTCGACTTCGAAGGTGAGGGGCTTCGAGGCGTGGGTTAGCTCGGGGCGGCGCGCGCTCGTCATCCGCCGATGTAGGACATCTCGATCTTGCGCAGCTTGGCCGTTTCCGCGGTGCGGATCTCGGAATAGCGGTCGGCACGGGCCTGCCAGATGCGCGCGATCGCGTCCGAGATCTCCTCGACGGAAGAGCCGCGGCGCAGCAGTCCGCGCAGGTCGTAGCCCGCCGTGGCGAAAAGGCAGGTATAGAGCATGCCCTCCGTGGAGAGCCGCGCGCGAGTGCAGGTGCGGCAGAAGGCCTGCGTCACCGAGGAGATCACGCCGATCTCCCCCGACCCGTCCCGGTAGCTCCAGCGCTCGGCGACTTCGCCTGTGTAATTAGGCTCGACCGTTTCAATGGGCATCTTCTCGCCGATCATGCGGACGATCTCGGCCGAGGGCAGAACGTCGTCCATGCGCCAGCCGTTGGTCGCGCCGACGTCCATGTACTCGATGAAGCGCAGGATGTGGCCGCTGCCCTTGAAGTAGCGTGCCATCGGGATGACGGAATCCTCGTTCGCGCCGCGCTTCACCACCATGTTGATCTTGATCGGCGCGAGCCCCGCGGCCGCCGCCGCATCGATGCCGTTGAGCACTTCGGAAACCGGGAAGTCAGCGTCGTTCATCCTGCGGAACACCGCCTCGTCTAGCGAGTCGAGGCTGACCGTGACGCGGTTGAGACCTGCTGCCTTCAGCGCGCGCGCTTTTTTCGCTAGGACAGAGCCGTTAGTGGTGAGCGTGAGGTCGAGACCCGGGATGTCGGCGAGCATCTCGATCAGGCGCTCGAGGTTCCTGCGCAGGAGCGGCTCGCCCCCGGTCAGGCGGATTTTCTCGACCCCGTGGTCTTTGAAAACGCGCGCCAGCCGTGCGATCTCCTCGAAGCTCAGCAATTCGCTCTTCGGGAGAAACGCGTAGTCGGGGCCGAACACATCGCGCGGCATGCAGTAGATGCAGCGGAAGTTGCAGCGGTCGGTGACCGAGATGCGCAGGTCGTGCAGCTTGCGGCCGAGCGTGTCGCGCCCGCCTGAGCCCAATTCCCCTTCCAAGGGGAGGGGTTTGGTCCTGCGTGCTTCCGTGATCGGTATGACCCGGTCGGTCATGGTTTGCGTAGCCGCCTCATGAAATGCGGTTCATAATTTGCCGTTTGCTGAACTGGTGAGTATAGCCGGAAAAATGCCTCAGACCCGCCTCGCCGTCGCGGTTGTGATGGAGCGCACTCCGCTCGCGAACAACCGCTGGCAGTCGCAGAAGTGGGAACCGGTCGGCGTCGTACCCGATTCGAGCGAGCCTGGCGCGCCGCCGCACGCGCTGGTGCAGGACGAATCGCGCACGCAATGGCTGCATCCGGGCTTCAAGCTGGAGCTTTTTCACGATGAGGCGGAAGGCTATTACCTCAATCTCACCTCGAACAAGCCGTTCGTGTTCGTGAACTGGCTCGAAGAAGAAGGCGCGGGTGTTCCGAAGGCCGTCACGGTGAGCTACAACGAGGCGGCGCGCATGCTCGATTCCGGCGCACGTGTAGACGGCGTACCGATGCCTCCGCAGTGGGTCCCGTGGCTCGCGGAGTACGTCGAGCGCAACTACAAGCCGGAGCCGAAGAAGCGCTCCCGGCCGCCGTCCTTCAAGGGTGCAAAGCGCGATGATCGCTGACGACAAGGAAAATTTCGTCTCGCGCTGGTCGCGGCGCAAAATCGAGGCGCGCAAGACCGAGGAGAAACCGGCCGAGCCGAAGCCGTCTTCTCAGCCTGCGCCTGCAGCTCCGGCGGTTCCGAACACCGGTGCAGGCGCGGCGGCGACGGACCCGTCCGCGCCGCGCGAGCTCCCGCCGCTCGAATCGCTCAAAGGCCTCGCATCCGAGTACACCGAATTCCTGAAACCCGGAGTGGACGAGAACCTCAGGCGCTCGGCGCTGAAGAAGCTGTTCAGCGATCCGCACTTCGAGAACTTCGAACGTTTCGAGGCGTACTGCGAGGACTTCACGCAGGGCGAACCCATCCCCATGGCGATGCTGAAAACGCTTGAGCACGCGAAGGGCTTGCTGTTCGACGACGAGGAGAAGAAAGACCCGCATGCTGCGGAGAAGCCCGCCGTCCAATGTCTGCCCGCGTCGGAAGAAAAGGGGCAAGGCGAGGCCCAGGCGGAAGCGTCGCCCGCGGCGGCCTCCGAACAGAAAGACAAGGCCTGAAATGTCGCTCGAAGACCGCACGCTGAAAATCTGCAACTGCAACAAGACCATGGCGCTCGATGCCAAGGCGCTAGTCGCCGCGCTCAAGCTGAAGCAGCCGATCCAGACGCACACGGAGTTGTGCCGCAAGGAAGTCGGCAGCTTCCAGGAATCCCTCAAGGACGAAACCTGTGTAGTCTCCTGCACGCAGGAGGCGCCGCTGTTCTCGGAAATCGCCCAGACGGCGAATGCTCCGACGCGGCTGAAGTTCATCAATATTCGCGAACATGCGGGCTGGTCGAAGGAGGGCGCAGCGGCGACACCCAAGATTGCAGCGCTGCTCGCGCTCGCCGACCTGCCCGAACCCGAATCGGTGCCGGGCGTGAGCTACGAGTCTGGCGGTCAACTGCTCATCATCGGCCCAACCGAGGCCGCGATAGCCTGGGCCGAAAAGCTTGCCGAGCAGCTCGAAGTAAATGTGCTGATCACGAGCGGTCGCGCAGGGGAATTGCCTGCGGAACGTCGCTATCCGGTCTGGTCGGGAAAGGTAAAGTCGGTAAAAGGCCATCTGGGCGAGTTCGAGGTCGTCTGGGAACAGGACAACCCGATCGACCTGGAAGTCTGCACGCGCTGCAACGCCTGCATCCATGCGTGCCCCGAGCAGGCGATCGATTTTTCCTACCAGATCGACATGGACAAGTGCAAGGCCCATCGCGAGTGCGTGAAGGCTTGCGGCGCGATCCGCGCGATCGACTTTGAGCGCGCCGAGCGCGAGCGAAGCGATCGCTTCGACATGGTGCTCGATTTCTCGGCGCAACCGGTGATACGCACCGCGCAGCCGCCGCAGGGCTACCTCGCGCCGGGCGCCGATCCGCTCGAGCAGGCTCTCGCGGCCGCGCAGCTGGGCCAGATGGTGGGCGAGTTCGAAAAGCCCCGCTTCTTCGCCTACCAATCGAGGATCTGCGCGCACAGCCGCTCCTCGAAGGTCGGCTGCAACCAGTGCCTCGATGTCTGCTCGACCGGCGCGATCACGCCGGACGGCGACCACGTGAAGGTCGATCCGCACCTGTGCATGGGCTGCGGCGGTTGCGCGACAGTCTGCCCGTCGGGCGCGATGACTTACGCCTATCCTCGCGTTCCGGAGATCGGTGCGCGGCTGAAGCGGGTGCTTTCCGTCTACACCCAGGCGGGCGGCAAGGATGCCTGCGTACTGCTGCACAACGCGAGTGGGAGCCGAGCGCTTATCGCGAGGCTCGCGCGGCGCGGGAAAGGCCTGCCCGCGCGCGTGATTCCGCTCGAAGTCCACCACGCCGCGTCGACCGGGATGGATGTACTGCTCGCGGCGCTCGCCTATGGCGCGGGCCAGGTCGCGGTGCTCGCGGCGCCGAAGGAAGCCGCCGAATACGGGGACGCGGTGAAAAAGCAGATGGGTTTTGCCGAGACCATCGCGAACGAGCTCGGCTACGGCGGGACGCATTTCCGGCTCATCGTGACGGATGAGCACGCGGTGCTGGAGAAGGAGATCTGGGGGCTCGCGCCTGCGGCATCGGTGGCGAAGCCTGCGACATACAACCTGTCGACGGAAAAGCGCACCACGCTCGAATTCGTCCTCGACCATCTCGCGAAGCAGGCGCCGAAGCCGCAGGAGGAAATTAAGCTCGGAGCCGGTGCCCCTTACGGGCAGGTCCTCGTCAACAGGCAGACCTGCACGCTGTGCATGGCCTGCGTCGGCGCCTGCCCGGAATCGGCGCTGGTCGACGGGCGCGACCAGCCGCTGCTGAAATTCATCGAGCGCAACTGCGTGCAGTGCGGGCTGTGCGAGAAGACCTGTCCCGAGAACGCGATCACGCTCGCCCCGCGCCTGCTGCTTGCGCCGCAGGCAAAACAGGAATTCATTCTGAACGAGGCGGATCCCTACAACTGCGTGCGCTGCGGCAAGCCCTTTGGCACGCGCAAGATGGTGAACAACATGCTCGGCAAACTCACTGGCCATTCGATGTTCGCGGGCAGCGGGGCGCTGAAGCGCCTCCAAATGTGCGCCGACTGCCGCGTCGTGGACATGATGGAAAACAAGGACGAGATCAACATCTCGGACGTCGAACCGTGAGCGCGACGGTGACGCCGCTCAAGTTCCATCCGCCGGAGGTGCCGGAGGACAAGGCGCGCGCCGGGTACTACGCGCTGCTCGCGCGACTTTTCTATTCCGGGCCGGAAGCCGTGCTGCTAGCAACCCTTGGCAGCGCCGACAAGATCGCAGGCGGCACCGAGCAGTCCGCTCTTGCGGACGCGTGGAACAAGCTCGCGGCTGCGGCTCGGGTGATGGAGGCCGAGGCGGCGCGCCTCGAGTACGACGAGATCCTAGTCGGTACCGGCAAGGCCGAGGTGACGCCCTACGCGAGCTACTACCTCGCCGAGACCGGCCGCGAGAAGATCCTCGCCCGGCTGCGGGGCGAGCTGGCGGGCTGGGGGCTCGCACGGTCCGGAGGCGCGCGCGAGCCGGAGGACCACATCGCAGGGCTGTTCGATGTCATGCGGCACTTGATTTCATTGGGCTCCGAGGATGCTGCACTGCGAATGCAGCGGGGGTTCTTCGACCGATATATCGCCCGTTCCTACCCCGGGTTTTGCGCTGCAATATCAAAGAGCAAAAAGGCCAATTTTTACAAACACGTTGCCCATTTCGCCGAGAGCTTTCTGGTGGTTGAAACCGAAGCCCTTAAGGTGTTCTAATGTTGCCGATGCAATAAGCTACGTATTTCAGGTGTTGACGATAGGAAGGAGACTCCACAATGAAGAACCATACAAGATCAAAACTCAGCCGCAGGACCTTCCTCATCGCAGCAGGCGTTGGCGGCGCCGCAACGGCGGCCGCAGTGGTCGGCAGTGCGCTCAACCCGGAAGAACCCAAGGCGGTCGTAGGCAACGACAAACGGCGCGGCAAGGGATATCAGGACACTGCGCACGTCCGCAGCTACTACAACACCGCAAAAGTCTGACCCGAGGAGGCGTGACCATGATGCTGACCAGGAAATCCGCTGGAGCCCCCTCTCATCTTTCTTCCAGCCGTCTGTCGCGCAGCCTCTCCGGGATGCTCGCGAAGACGATCGACCGCCGCACGTTCCTGAAGCGCTCGGGCGTCGCCGCCGGTGCGGGCGCGTTCGCTTCGCAGTTGCCGTTCAGCATGATCGGCAAGGCCGAGGCGGCCGCGGAAAAAAGCGGCAGCATCGAGGTCAAACGCTCGGTGTGCACGCACTGCTCGGTAGGCTGCGCCATAGACGCGGTGGTGCAGAACGGGGTGTGGGTGCGCCAGGAACCGGTGTTCGACTCTCCCCTCAACCTCGGGGCACACTGCGCCAAGGGCGCGTCGGTCCGCGAGCACGGCATGACCGAGCACTCGCACCGGCTCAAGTATCCGATGAAGCTGGTGAACGGCAAATACCAGCGCCTCTCCTGGGACCAGGCGATCAACGAGATCGGCGACCGGCTGCTCGCGATCCGCAAGGAATCCGGACCCGACGCGTTCTACGTCGTCGGCTCCTCCAAGCACAACAACGAGCAGTCAGCGCTCCTCCGGAAGTGGGTATCGCTGTGGGGCTCGAACAACTGCGACCATCAGGCGCGCATCTGCCACTCGACCACCGTCGCGGGCGTCGCCCAGACCTGGGGCTACGGCGCGATGACGAACTCGTACAACGACATGCAGAACACCAAGTGCGCGATGTACATCGGCTCGAACGCCGCCGAAGCGCATCCGGTGTCGATGTTGCACATGCTGCATGCGAAGGAAACCGGCGCGAAGATGATCGTGGTGGATCCGCGCTTCACGCGCACCGCTGCGAAGGCCGACGAGTACGTGCGCATCCGCTCGGGGACCGATATCCCGTTCCTGTTCGGCATGCTGCACATCATTTTCAAGAACGGCTGGGAAGACAAGAAGTACATCCATGACCGCGTCTACGGCATGGACAAGGTCAAGGAAGACGTTCTCAAGAAGTGGACGCCGGAGGAAGTGCAAAACGTCACCGGCGTGACCCCCGAGCAGCTCCACAAGGTCACCGAGGCGTTCGCGAAGCACCGTCCCTCGACCATCGTGTGGTGCATGGGGCAGACGCAGCACACCATCGGAAACGCCATGGTGCGCGCTTCCTGCATCCTGCAGCTTGCCCTCGGCAACATCGGCGTCTCGGGCGGGGGCGCGAACATCTTCCGCGGCCACGACAACGTGCAGGGCGCGACTGACGTCGGCCCGAATCCCGATACGCTGCCCGGCTACTACCCGGTCGCGGTGCCCGGATCCTGGACGCACTGGGCGCGCGTCTGGAACGTGGACCTCAAGTGGCTGCAGGACCGCTTCGCCCCTGGCATGATGGGCAAGCCCGGAATGACGGTGTCGCGCTGGATCGACGGCGTGATGGAGAAGAACGAGAACATCGACCAGGATTCGAACATCCGCGCGATGGTCTACTGGGGCCATGCGCCGAATTCGCAGACGCGCGGCCTCGACATGGTCAAGGCGATGAAGATGCTCGATCTGATGATCGTCATCGACCCCTATCCTTCCGCGACCGCCGCGATGGCGGCGATGCCGGTCGAAGGCGTGCAGGAAAAGGCCGGCCGCGGCGTGTATCTGCTTCCGGCGGCGACGCAGTTCGAGACCGAGGGTTCGTGCACGGCCTCCAACCGCTCCCTGCAGTGGCGCGAGAAGGTGATCGATCCGCTGTTCGAGTCGCGCTCCGACCAGGCGATCATGCTGGCCTTCGCGAAGAAGCTGGGGTTCGAAGACCAGTTCCTCGGCAGGAAGGACGGCAAGCAGAACCTGCGCGTCCTCAAGACGAAGGGCGGGTACGACGAGCCTTCGATGGAGGACACGCTCGCGAACGAGATCAACCGGGGCGCCTGGACCATCGGCTACACCGGACAGTCGCCGCAGCGACTGCAGGCGCACATGCGAAACATGCACGTGTTCGACGTGAAGACGCTGCGCGCCAGGGGCGGCAAGGACGCGAAGACCGGCTACGACCTGACCGGCGACTACTTCGGGCTGCCGTGGCCGTGTTACGGCACGCCGGCGTTCAAGCACCCGGGATCGCCGAACCTGTACGACACCTCCAAGCATGTCATGGACGGCGGCGGCAATTTCCGCGCGATCTTCGGCATGGAGAAAGACGGGGTCAACCTGCTCGCCGAGGACGGCTCGCATCCCAAGGGTGCGGACATCACCACCGGCCACCCGCAGTTCGACCACGTGCTGCTGAAAAAGCTGGGCTGGTGGGACGAGCTCACGGACGAAGAGAAGAAGGAAGCGGAAGGCAAGTCCTGGGCGACCGATCTTTCGGGGGGCATCATTCGCGTCGTGATGAAGAACCACGGCAACCATCCTTTCGGCAACGCCAAGGCGCGCGCGATCGTGTGGAACTTCCCCGACGGCATCCCCCAGCATCGCGAGCCGCTGTACGGCATTCGCGCGGATCTCGTCGACAAGTACCCGAACCACGACGACGTGAAAGTCTTCTGGAGGCTGCCGACGCTGTTCAAGTCGGTGCAGGACAGGAACAAGAACATCGGCAAGGACTTCCCCATCGTTCTGACGAGCGGGCGTCTGGTCGAATTCGAGGGCGGCGGCGAGGAGACTCGCTCGAATCCCTGGCTCGCCGAGCTGATGCAGGAAAACTTCGTCGAGATCAACCCCAAGGCGGCGGCCGACCGCGGCATCCGCAACGGCGAACAGGTATGGGTCAAGACGCCGACGGGCGCGCGGCTCAAGGTCACTGCGAAGATCACCGAGGGGGTTGGGCCCGACCATGCCTTCATCCCGTTCCACTTCTCCGGCTGGTGGCAGGGCAAGGACATGCTTCCCTACTACCCGGATGGGGCGGCGCCGATCGTGCGCGGCGAGGCTGTCAACACCGCAACGACCTACGGCTACGACCGCGTGACCATGATGCAGGAAACAAAAACCACCGTCTGCCAGATCGAGCGGGCATAGCGAGGAGGAGACGACCATGGCCAGAATGAAATTCCTGTGCGACGCCGAGCGCTGCATCGAGTGCAACGGCTGTGTGACCGCCTGCAAGAACGAGAATGAAGTCCCCTGGGGCGTAAACCGCCGCCGCGTCGTGACCATCAACGACGGCGTGGTGGGCGCCGAGAAGTCGATCTCGGTCGCCTGCATGCACTGCTCGGACGCGCCCTGCATGGCGGTGTGCCCGGTGGACTGCTTCTACCGCACCGACGAGGGCGTGGTGCTTCACGACAAGGACCTGTGCATCGGCTGCGGCTATTGTTTCTACGCCTGTCCGTTCGGGGCGCCCCAATTCCCGCAAGCCGGAGCTTTCGGCCTGCGCGGCAAGATGGACAAGTGCACCTTCTGCGCCGGGGGTCCCGAAAAAGACCTGTCGAAGGAAGAATTCGCGAAATACGGCTCGAACCGGCTCGCGCAAGGCAAGCTCCCGGCTTGCGCCGAGATGTGCTCGACCAAGGCGCTGCTCGGAGGGGACGGGGACGTGATCGCCGACATTTATCGCCAGCGAGTGTTCAAGCGCGGCAAGGGCTCGGAAGTGTGGGGCTGGGGCACGGCCTACGGCAAGCCCGACCAGCCCAAGGCGGCTCCGGCGGGAGCGAAGTCATGACGACAGTCCGCAGGCTCGTGCTCGCGGGCGCAGCGGTCTTCTTTGCCGTCGGGCTCAGCGCCTGTGGCGAGCGGGACCAGGTGACCGTCTACAAGCAGGGCAAGTACCAGGGCAAGCCCGATACCAAAGCCCTGGGAAAACGGTCCCGAATCGAGCCTTTACACCACTTCCCAGTGGGATCAGGGCAACAAGACGAGCTGGGAGGCGGCAGTCAAGACGCGCAACCTCGCGCAGAACGAATACAACCGCGTCGAATAGGAGAATAGCCGCTCATGAAACTGGCCGCGGTTTTCGGGCGCATTGCGCTCGCGCTTGCATTGTTTCTGCCGCTTGCCGCGACGGCCCAGCAGCAGGAAACCCAGCAGCAACGCGCCCAGTCACAGCCTTACAACAATGCGCCGATCTGGCGCGACGTCCGTTCCGGCAAGGAAGAATACACATCGATCAAGGGTCGCGAGACAGGGGTGCTGGTCCAGACTTACGGGGAGACATGGCGACAGCTGAAGAACGGCTGGATCACGCCCATCGCCGGATGGCTGATCGCCGCGATCGTAGTCGTCATCGGTGCGTTCTACAGGTGGCGCGGCAGCATCAAGGTCCACGGCGAGCCTACCGGCCGGCTGATCGAACGCTTCACTCCGTTCGAGCGCTACACGCACTGGGTGGTCGCGATCAGCTTTGTCATTCTCGGCATCAGCGGCCTCGTCATGATGCTGGGGAAGTATGTCCTGCTGCCCGTGATCGGCTACACGCTCTTCGCCTGGCTCGCGCAGCTTTCGAAACATCTGCATAATTTCGTCGGGCCGGTGTTCGTCGTGAGCCTGCTGATGTTCATCGTCATGTTCGTCAAGGACAACCTCCCGAGCCTCTACGATATCAAGTGGTTCGCGAA
>WNGP01004111.1_pt1 | contig 12131 bp, 10 predicted proteins | sample 5407671 | NCBI WGS metagenome assembly WNGP01 (sample SAMN13153381, study PRJNA577476) | soil metagenome | isolation source: 40 cm soil or saprolite under Garry oak tree replicate 2 | place: USA:California | collected 2016-06-15 | reverse complement strand
CTCGCGTACGTTAATAACGAGGTGGGGTTGCCGTCGCGTCTCTGCCTCAGCCGAAAAGCGGTCGAGCCAGGTCATGAAGTCGTCATCGGTCATCGACGCACTGCCCTCGAGCCACTTCAGTTCGAGCATCTGGTGATCCCGGTCTTCGAGCAGAACCCCAAACTGATCGCGGTACAACTCTGTACGGACGCCGGTCTTGCTTGCCATCAACCCGCCTCCTCCCAGCCCCTTGTTGGAATTCGTCACAACAATACGCCCGGCCACGTCTCCCGACAGCAACGGGCGCGCGCTGACCCTCCCCCGCTTGCGGGGGAGGGTCGGGTGAGGCGCGCCAGAGCGAGTTAGCTCGCCTTGTTGGCGAATTCGTTCGTGTAGGTCTCGCTCAGGTTGGCACTCTTGCCCTTGAAGCTCGACACAAAGTTCTGCTCGATACTGAGGATGGTCTGCGGCCCAGCGGCAGGCATCTTGCAATCGGTTCCGAAGATGGACAGCTGGTTTTGGAGTGCCGCAACGTACAGGTCCTTGCTCGGAACCAGGTAGTCCGCCGGCATCTTGTCGGCGATCTCGGCAGCGGTGTGGGCCTTCATCCACTTGAGGGTCTTGACGTAGACGTTGACCAGCCGCTGGGCGACGTCTTTGTGGCTGTTCACCCAGTCGTTCTTGGCAAAGATGCCGATGAACGGGTAGTCGCCGCCAAGCGCTGCCTTCGTGGTTGCAGGGGTCCGCAAGTCGATCAGAACCTTGGCATCACCGCTCTGCAGCAGACGGGTGATGGTGGGCTCAGTCGTCATCCCAGCATCAATCGTGCCGTTCTTGATGGCGGCGATGAAGGTGTTGCCGGCGCCGACCGCGACGAAGTGCGCGTCGGATCCGCTGTATCCGGCCTTGCCCAGGAGCGCCAGCGTGATCGTGTGCGTACCCGAGCCGATGTCGGTGACCCCCAGGTTCTTGCCCTTGAGATCCGCCGCGGACTTGATCGAGGCTGCCTTGCTGGTCGCGACCATCTCCGCCTCACCCGGCGCGATGCCGAACTGGCAGATGGTCTCGATCTTCTTCCCCAGGGCGTTGAGCTCGACGGGGTGGCTGTACGCGCCCGAGCCGGCGTCGACGTTGCCGGCGACGACCTCGAGCTCGGTTCCCTGCCCGGAGCCCTCGTCGACCAGCGTGATGTTGATCTTCTCGGCATCGAAGTAACCGAGCTGCTTGGCGAGCATGTTCGGCAGGTAGATCTGCTTGTTGAGACCGCCGACCATCATCTTGAGGTCCACTGTCTGCATCGCGCCAGGCGAGCTGCCCGACCCGGCGTTGTTCGAGGTCCCACCGCACGCGGCCAGCGCAATGGCCAGCGCCGTCATCCCGCCCACCGCAAAGAATGCCCGATGTCTAGATGCGTTTATCAATCGTTTCTCCTCCCTAAATCGGTATTTCGCCACTGACACGACTGGGTCGCCATTTGATGAGCCGGTTTTCGAGCGCGCTGATGAGACCCTCGGCGATCAGCGCGAGCACCGCCAGTACGAACATGCCCGCGAACACTCCGTTGACGTCGAAGGTGTGTCCGGCGTTGTAGATGAGCTGGCCGAGGCCGGCCGTGGCCCCGAACAGCTCCCCCACCACGGCGCCGACGATCGCCAGGCCGAAACTGATGTGGAGGCTGGCGAGAATCCATGACAGCGCGGATGGAATGATGATCTCGGTCGTCAGGCGGCGGTTGTTGGCGCCGAGGATGCGGGCGTTGGCGACCAGGTTGCGGTCCACCTCGCGCACCCCCTGGAAGGCGTTGAAGAAGACGACGAAGAACACCAGTACAACGGCGGTCGCGGCTTTGCCCCACAACGACAGCCCGAACATGATGGCGAAGAGTGAGCCGAGGACGACGCGCGGGATGGCGTTCGCCGCTTTGATGAAGGGCGAGAGCGTTTCCGCGAGCAGCTCGATCCGGCCGAGCAGGATACCGAAGACGATGCCGAGAAGCGAGCCGATCACAAACCCGACCACCGCCTCCTCCATGGTCACCGCGGCCTGCAGCCAGAGCGGGCCCAGCGCCGTCCCCTCGGTGATCCAGGTCCACAGCCGCGCCACCACGCCTGATGGCTGGCCGACGAAGAACGGATCGACCCAGTTGAGGCGGGTCGACAGCTCCCAGCTGCCGATCCAGACGACGGCAAACAGCAGGCGCAGACTGTAGACGACGAAGCGCCGTCGGCGAGCGGCGCGTGACCGGCGCGCGGCGAGCTCCGCCGCATTCCCCTCCGCTGCTTGCGGGGGAGGGCCAGGGTGGAGGTATTCCACGCTAACTGGCGGCTGCGTGCTTCTGACGCTCATAACTGACCAACACCTCGTCGCGCAGCTGACTCCAGATCGATTCGTAGAGTTGGGTAAATCGCGGCTGGAAACGGATCTCCGCGACGTTCCGAGGCCGCGGCAGGTCGACCTTGTAGGTGCCCTTGACCGTTCCCGGTCCGGCGGTGAGCACGACCACGCGATCCGCCAGTGCGATGGCTTCCTCGAGGTCGTGCGTGACGAAGACCACCGACGCCGACGTCGAGGACCAGAGCGACAGGAGCTCGTTCTCCATCAGCGTCCGCGTCTGCACGTCGAGCGCCGAGAACGGTTCGTCCATGAGCAGGATGCGAGGACCATTGATCAGGCTTTGCGCGAGACCCACGCGCTTGCGCATACCGCCCGACAGCTGATGCGGATAGCGATCCTCGAAGCCGGCCAGGCCGACGCGGGTGATCCACTCCCTGGCCCGGGCGCGGGCGTCGCGACCCGGCGCACCGTGGTACCTGGGTCCCGCCGCGACATTCTCCAGCACCGTCTTCCAGGGAAAGACGGCATCGCTCTGGAAAACGTAGCCGACGCCGTCGGCGATGCCCTTGACCGGGTGGCCTTCGACCTGGACCTCGCCGGTGCTGGCGGGCTCCAGGCCGGAAATCAGCGCGAGCGTGGTCGATTTGCCGCAGCCGGTTGGCCCGACCACGGCGCAGAACTCGCCGTTGGCGACGTCCAGCGTGAGGTCGCGCAGTGCCGTGTAAATCCCGCCTTTGGGAGTGGCGAACCGCTTGGTGACACCATGCAGCTCGATCGCCGGGCTGGCCATCGTCGCCACCGTAAATGGGCCACCCGGCCGCTGAAAAGCCTTGCGGAGTTTGCGACCGTTTTGGTCGTTGTGGTCGCTCCCTTCAGTCGTGACGACGGGATACGATGAAGCCGGTGCGCCGACCTCGCCTCAGCCTGGCGTCGCAGATCCTCGTCTTCCAGCTCGCGATCGTCCTGGGAGCGCTGATGATTGGCGCCGCCGCCTCCTACCTCAACGAAAGCCGGCAGCTCGACCAGCGCTACGAGCAGCGTTCGCTGACCATCGCGCAGTCGGTGGCCGGCATGCCGTCGGTTCGAGACGGACTTCGCGACTCAGATCCGTCGCGAACCCTGCAACCGCTTGCCGAAGGCATCATCAAAGCGTCGGGCGCGAGCTTCGTCGTCATCGCGGGTGCGAACGGGATCCGCTACTCGCACCCGAATCCGGCGATGATCGGCAAGCCGATCGACGAGGACTTCTACACCGTCCTTGCCGGAAAAACCTGGATTGGTGTCGAACACGGCACCCTCGGCGTGTCAGCGCGCGGAAAGGCACCGATTTTCGACGGGCAGAACCGCGTTATCGGGATCGTGTCGGTCGGCTTCCTTGAAGGAACGCTTTCGCAGCAGCTCGCCGCCATGCTTCCGCAGCTTGCTTTCTACATCCTGGTGGCGCTCGCCCTCGGCGTGGCCGGATCAATTTTCCTGGCGCGGCGCCTCAAGCGGCAGACTTTCGGGCTGGAGCCGGGCGAGATCGCGACGCTCCTCGAACAACGGGAGGCGAGCCTGTATGGCATCCGGGAAGGCACCATCGCAACCGACATCGAAGGCCGCATCACGCTGATCAACGACGAGGCGCGCCGGCTGCTACGGCTCTCCGGGGACAGCGTGGGAAAGCCCATGACCGACGTCCTGCCGCCGGGCCGCGTCCGCGATCTGCTGATCGGGGAAGTCACTGGAGCCGACGAAGTCGTGCTGGCGGCCGACCGCGTGCTCGTGGTCAGCCGGATGCCGGTTGTGGTCCGCGGCCGAACCATTGGATACGTCGCGACCTTCCGCGATCGGACCGAGCTCGAGAGCCTGCTGCGCGAGCTGGACAACGCCCGCAGCCTCACGGAAGCGCTGCGCGCGCAGGCGCACGACTTCTCGAACCGGCTGCACACGATCGCAGGCCTCATCGAGCTTGGGCGACAGGATGAGGCGATCCAGATGACGACGGAATCGTCCAGCGTGTCGCAGGAACTGACGGAATCGCTCCTCGAGCGCGTCGGTGATCCCGTCCTCGGCGCGCTCCTACTCGGCAAATCGGCGGTCGCCGCCGAGCGTGGCATCCAGTTCCGACTATCGCCCGACAGCCGCCTCGACGGCGACGCAGGGCATCCGCGCGACTTGATCACGGTCGTCGGCAACCTGATCGACAATGCGCTGGACGCGGCCGCGACCTCGTCGAACGGCGGTCCACGCTGGGTCGAAGTGTCGATCCGCAAGGCGGACGGCGACGTCGTCATCCAGGTGCATGATTCCGGTCCCGGAGTCAGCCGCGGTGACCTCGGCCGGATCTTCTCCGAGGGCTACACGACCAAGCTGGCCGGCCCGGGCTCGCGTCGCGGGCTCGGCCTCGCGCTCGTGCAGCAGGTGGCGGCACGCCGCGGCGGCGAGGTGACGGTGATCAACCAGGGCGGTGCCCTGTTCGCGGTTCGGTTGCCCCTCACCGCAAAGCCCGTGTCGGTGGGTGCGTCATGATCCGCACGCTGATCGTCGACGACGATTTCCGCGTCGCGGCGCTCCATCGCGCCTACGTCGAAAAGGTACCCGGCTTCAGCGTCGTGGGCGAGGCAGGAACGGGAGCGGAGGCGCTGCGATTGATCGCGCAGTCGAAGCCTGACCTCGTCCTCCTCGACATTTACCTGCCCGACATCTCGGGGTTGGACGTGATGCGAACCATCCGCGAAGGCGGCGGCTCCCGGGTCGACGTGATCGCCATCACCGCCGCGCGCGACGTGGAGAGCCTGCGTGCCGCGATGCACGGCGGCGTCGTGCATTACCTGATCAAGCCGTTTCGATTCGCTGCCCTTCAAGAGAAGCTGCAGAGCTACGCCGCGATGCACCAGCGGCTCAAGCAACTCTCGGAGGCGGACCAGCACGCGGTCGATACCCTCTACACCATCCTCAGGCACGGTGGCGGCGAGACACTTCCAAAGGGCCTGTCGCGGCCGACGCTCGACCTCGTCACCCGCATCCTGCAGGAGGCCGGCCGCGACCTGGCGGCAGTGGAGGTCGCGGATCTCGCCAGCCTCAGCCGCGTCACGGCGCGGCGCTACCTCGATCACCTGGTGCAGTCGGGCCGGGTCGAAGTCGTGATGCGGTACGGATCGCCCGGCCGGCCCGAGCATCGTTACCATCTGGTCGCCGTACCGGTGGCGGGGCCCGCGCAGCGCCAGCCGTAGACCTCGCCGGGCAAGCTCAGCAATAAGTCTCGGCTCAATTCGCCGCGTTGACACAGGCGGTCCAGAAGTGGTGTGGATAAGATATCGGGAAGCTTCCAGACGACGCCTGCCCTTACTCTCGCCCGTTTCCGGAGGACTTCGGGGAATGCCCCACGTTCGAGCGGGTCAACTTGCCGCCGGATCCGTCAAAAGACCGGCCGACTCCCAGCAGTGGATCTTGCGTGCATCTCACGGTGGGAATCTTCTGGGACGAACTCAGGCACCGCTATGCCCGCTGCGAGCTGGGCGACAGCGCGGCCAGGCTGGCGCGCCTTAAGACGCAGATCGTCGAAAGCGAGTCCTATGTCAACGCGCACGCGGATATCGACGATGTGACGCTCGGCCCTCCGCCGATCATGCCGCCGCGGTAGCTAGGTTGAGCTCCGATGGAGCTCACGCACATCCTGGAGGTACCCGCGAGCGCAAGTCAACGCCTGCCACCGCAAGTCCTCTAAAGTCATACGAGCGATCGGTCGGGTCGGAGGAGGGAACCGTCATGCTCAAGACAGAACTCTGCGAGCGCCTCGGGATCGAACACCCGATCCTGTCGGCCGGGTTTGGCCCTGGCGCCGGACCGGACGTTGTGGCCGCGGTCTCGAACGCGGGCGGCTGCGGCGTGCTCGGCGCCAGCGGTTTCAGCGTGCCCTATCTTCGCGAGCTGATCGGGCGAGTGCGGGCGCTGACCACAAAGCCGTTTGGCGTCAACCTCATTCTCGAAGACATCGCGGAGGGCCCTATCGAGGCATGTCTCGATGCGGGTGTCCCACTCCTGGTTTTCTTCTGGGGCGATCCGACACCCTACGTTGGCCCGGCCCATACGCATGGCGCAAAAGTCGCGATCCAGGTCGGGTCTGTCGATGAGGCTCGAGCGGCCGCCACCGCGGGTGTCGACTTCGTGATCGCCCAGGGCGTCGAAGCCGGCGGTCACGTGCGGGGCACAACGGCTCTGTCCGTGCTGCTGCCCGCCGTGGTCGACGCCGTCACGGCGATCCCGGTGCTGGCCTCGGGAGGCGTCGCCGACGGTCGAGGCCTGGTAGCCGCCCTCAGCCTCGGTGCCCAGGGTGTATCGATGGGCACCCGGTTCGTGGCCAGCGAAGAAGCCTTCGTCCCACGCCTGTACAAAGAGCGCATCGTAAGCGGCCTCGCCGAAGACACCATCTACGTGGAGGATCTTTTCAACGTTGGCTGGGAGAAGGCGCCGCATCGTGTTCTGCGCAACGCCATCGTTCGAGAGTGGGAGGCCGCCGGCAAGCCTCCGGTTGGCCAGCGACCCGGCGAGGGCACGACTGTAGGGAGCCGAACGCGCGCCGGTCAGACCATGGCGATCACGAAATACGCGAGCCTGACGCCCACTCCTGAATACACGAGCGACCTCGAGTACCTGCCTTTTTGGGCGGGGCAGACGTGCAGCCTGATCCGCGACATCAAGCCCGCAGGGCAGATCGTGCGCGACATCGTCCGCGAGGCTGAGCAGGTCATCGACCGCCTGGCGAGGATTCGCACCGCGCCGCAGCCCGCGTAGCTGCAAGACGGGGGCGATCCCTTCGCCACCTTCGTCGCGACGGGCGTCGAGTGGATTGGCCAGCCGACGTTCGGGGCCATTTACTGCCGTCTACGGTGACATGGCAGTGATCCTGACCTAACATCATTTGCAGTGCCGGTCACTCACGGCGTACCGACGGTCACCATCAACCACGACCATCAGTTCCTGGTCTCCGACCCCAACGCCACGATGGTGCCGACCGGCGCGGTCGGCTTCTTCGCCCGCGACACGCGCTTCGTGTCCGGCTACTCCGTCACGATCAGCGGGCGGGTACCGCTCTTGCTCGACGCCAGCACCATTGACCACTTTTCGGTTCGCCACGAGTTCACCTCGCCCGAGCTTCCGCTGGCGGGCACCAAGAATGGGACCGAACACGACGTCGTCCTCGAGGAGCGGGCGATCGGCTTCCGCCTCGACCGCACGATCTTCGAAGGGGTCCACGAGGACTACGACCTGGTCAGCTATGCGTCGCATCCGGTCCGCCTGATCCTCGAGGTTGCTATCGAGTCCGACTTCGCCGATATCTTCGACGTCCGGCGGAAGCGGCTGCTGCGCCGTGGCAACCTGCAGAGCTCCTGGCACGAGAAGGCGGGCGAGTTGCGGACGACCTACACGAACGGCTCGTTCAAGCGCGAGCTGCACGTGTGCGTCGAGCGGGAGGACTCCCACCCGGAGTTTGCCAACGGCCGGATGCAATTCGTCATCAATCTCGAACCAAAGCAGACGTGGCACTCCTGTGTCGAATGGCTGCCCGTCATCGATGGCAAGCGCGCCCGGGTGCTGCCGTGCAGCGCCATCCAGAACCGCGACCCGGAAATGGCTACCGGCGTCCTCCCGGCGGTCGAGCTCGCCGCCACCGGCCACGCCACGCTACCCCGCATCTGGCGTCAGGCGGTCGCCGACATGGAGGCGCTGCGCATGGCCGACTTTGCCGTGCGGCGCAGCGTCTATGTTCCCGCGGCCGGCATCCCCTGGTATGTCACGCTCTTCGGTCGCGATTCATTGGTGGTCGCGATGGAAAGCATCAGCGGCTTTCCCGAGTTCGCCTTCGGCGCCCTCGACCGCCTCTCGCGCGTGCAGGCGACCGACGACAATGCCGAACAGGACAAAGAACCGGGCAAGATCCCGCACGAGCTGCGTTATGGGGAGCTGGCCAGCCTCGGACTCCTGCCCTTCACGCCGTACTACGGGACGGCCGATGCCACGCTGCTGTTCTTGATCGTGTTTTCGTACGCCTACCAATGGTCCGGCGACAAAGAGATCCTCGACCGCTACCGGCCGAACGCCGAGGCTGCGCTCAAGTGGATGCTGGAGTACGGCGACCGCGACGGTGACGGGTTCCAGGAGTACAAGACCCGCTCGCCGGTCGGTTTCTATAACCAGGGCTGGAAGGATTCGCACGACGGCATCCGGCACGAGGATGGCGCGATCGCGCGGCTGCCGATTGCTCTGTGCGAGCTGCAGGGCTATGCCTTCGACGCGCTGCTACGGATGTCGGAGGCGTACGAGATCTGGGGCGATACCGCGCGCTCGGGCGAATTGCGGCAGCGAGCCGCCCGCCTCTACGAGGACTTCAACGAGCGCTTCTGGTGGGAGGAGGAGGGCACCTATTATCTGGGGCTCGACGGGGAGAAGCGGCCCATCCGATCAGTTGCGTCCAATGCGGGGCACTGCCTCGCCAGCGGCATCGTCCCGTCCGATCGAGCCAGCCGCGTGGTCGACCGGCTGATGCAGCCCGACATGTGGAGCGGCTGGGGCATCCGCACGCTCTCGATGAAGCATCCCTCCTACAATCCCTACTCCTACCACCTCGGATCGGTCTGGCCGCACGACAATGCCACCATCGCCGGCGGCTTCCGGCGGGCGGGCCGGCACACCGAGGCACAGCAGATCGCCGAGGGCATCTTCGCGGCGGCCGAGCGCTTCGACCATTACAGCCTGCCGGAACTCTGGGCCGGCGTGGCGCGCGAGCCGGGCGCCTATCCGGTTCCCTATCTCGGGACCAACGTGCCGCAGGCATGGGCCGCGGCCTCGATCTTTCGCCTGGTCGCGATCCTCTGCGGGATTCACACCGCCGGCACCGCGAAGGTCATCTACATCAACCCGGACTTGCCCGACTGGCTGCCGGACCTCACGTTGAAGAACCTGCGCGCCGGCAAGGGCGCGGTCGAACTTCGTCTCAGGCGCGATGAGGTCGACGTCGTCGGCAATACGACGGGTTTCGAGATCGTCCACGGCCGCATGCCCCGGCCGCCGCTCAACGAGATGCCGCTCGCGCGAACCTAGTCGGACAAGGACTACGACGCGGGCATCAGGCGAAGATCCGGTTCCACCCAGCGCTGACGCGCGTCTTCGCTGCCCATCCGCTCGCGCGACCAGTGACGGTACGGCAGGTTCTTGTCGAGGAGGTGTGGCTCGGCGGCGAGCAGTTTGTCGAAGGCGAGCGTCGGGTGACGGCTGATGCCCATGGCGACCACGAGCAGCCAGAAGCGCGTCATCGTCTCGTGGTAGCGGTCACCGTGCCCGTGGCCGGCGGCGAATTGCCGGATCGCCGCGGTGACGGCTTCCAATGCATGCGGTAACCCAAGCCGGCGGATCTGGATCCACGCGAGCCGGAGGTGGTCGCGATGGTGGAAGTCCTGGTTGGCGATCTCCCCCGCCGTAAAGGCGGCGAGGAAGCGATCGTCGGCTGCGGTCACGCCCGGTAGTTGGTTCGCGTCCATCAGCGCAATTATCCCTGTGCTAGCTTGGCACCATCAAAGCGAGCCCCCCCTGGACGGCCCTGCTCCTGCTGGTTGCTGCCAAGGTGGGCGTGACGATGGCGGTCGCCGATCGCTACGGCTGGCACCGGGACGAGCTCTACTACCTCGCCTCGAGCCGGCATCCCGCGCTCGGTTACGTCGATTACCCACCGATCACGCCGTTACTGGCTCGGCTCGACCAGGCCATCTTCCCGGGTTCGCTGCCGGCGCTGCGGCTGCTTACGGTCCTGGCGGGCGCCGCGATCATCGTCATCGCGGCACTGATCGCACGAGAGCTGGGCGGCAACGAGCTGGCGCAGACCCTCGCGGCGCTTGCGGTCCTCATCTCGCCCATGTTCGTCGGGGCCAACATCCTCTTTCAGACGGTCAGCTTCGACGAGCTCGTCTGGGCGGTCGCGTGCCTCTTGTTCGTGCGCCTGCTGCGCGGGGCCGATCCGAGGGAGTGGCTGCTGCTGGGGTTGGTGTTCGGCATCGGTCTCGAGACCAAGTACACCGTGGTCGGGCTGGGAATCGCGATCGTCATCGGCCTCCTGGCCACAAAAGCTCGCTGGCATCTTGCCAGCCCCTGGCCGTGGCTCGGCTTCGGCATCGCCATCCTTCTGCTGGTGCCGAACCTCACCTGGCAAGTGGGTCACAACTGGGATAGCGTCGCGTACACGATCGCGCACCGCGGCGCGACGGATGGCCCGATCGCCTACGTGCTCCAGCAGCTGCTGCTCGCCGGTCCGCAGCTCCTCCCCATCATCGTCATGGGCGTGTGGTGGCTCTGGCGCGATGAGGCGCTGAGAGCGGCCGCTGTCACGATCATTGCCGTCGAGCTCTTCTTCTTCCTTATCGGTGGAAAAGCCTACTATCCCGCGCCCATCTATCCCCTCGCCTATGCGGCGGGCTCGATCTGGTTCGTCGAGTTGGTGCGCCGGCGCTGGATCCGGCGCCTGGCCGTGGCCGGCGCCGTCGCGCTCACGCTCGTCCTCCTCCCGATCGGCCTTCCGATTCTGCCGGCGAAGGCGATGGCCGACTCCGGAATCTGGAAGGCGCGGAAAGACTTCGCCGACATGGTCGGCTGGCCCGACCTCGTCGAGCAGGTGACCACCGTCTACCAGCGACTGCCCCTGTCCGACCGCGGCTCGGTGATGATCCTGGCGAGCAACTACGGCGAGGCCGGCGCGCTCGATTTCTACGGCCGCGGTCTGCCAACGGTGGTGTCGCCACACCTTACTTACTATTACTGGGCGCCGGCGAAGATGTCGCCGTCGACCGTCATCGTGGTCGGATACCAGCGCGGCTACCTGGCCAGGCTCTTCGGTGACATCGAGCAAGCCGGCACCATCACGAACTCCCTCGGTTTGCGCAACGAGGAATATGGGAAGGCGATCTGGATCTGCCGCAGCCCATTGGTTTCCCTCGACAAGGCCTGGCCGCGCCTCAAAGCCCTCGACTGAGAATTTCCTATCCAACGACACCTAGCGTGCATAGGTGGCCGTCAGCGTCGCCTGGCTCAGCACGTGGTTCTCGAGCGCCGTCTGAAACTCCGCGTGGCTGTAGAGAGGATGGAGTTGCAGGCTACGATCGACGGCGTACACCGTAAAGACGTAGCGATGCGTACTGCCCTTGGGTGGGCACGGTCCGGCGTAGCCCTCGCGACCAAAGTCGTTTCTCCCACTCACACCGGTGCCGGGTGTCGGTTCGCGGAGGCTGGGCGGTTCGTTCGCCAGCATCCAATGCGTGAAGCCGCCATTCGGCGCGTCGACGTCGAAGAGCTGCAGGGCATAGGAGCCGGTTCCAGCCGGACCGGCGGTCCAATGTAGGTCGGGGACGCCATCGCCACCATCGCAGGTGTCCGCCGATGGCCAGCTGCCGGAGGAGAGGGCGCTGGACGTGAGGACAAAGGCGGTCTCGATGCTAGGCGAGGCGGTCGTTCTGGCGGATGGCGAGGGGGACGGCGACGTCTGACGCCCGTCGCAAGCCGATATCCCGAGGGCAATGGCATACAACCCGAGTGCGACCAACGGCCTGGTTCGGTGAAGGATGGGACGGCACACCATCTTTTCCACGAGATCAGCCGACCGAGTGGATCAGATCGCCGCCGAAAACTAGCGGACCCTCGGGTTGGAACGCGTCGGCCAGCCGGTCAAACTCCTGGAAATCGGGATCGGAGTCATGTTCGTGGTGCTCCGCCATGCTGGGGACCTCGACGACGATGACGTATTTGACAACGGACTTGCGTTCGTCCGAACCGAACTGGGACCGGAAGAACCG
>WNGP01004110.1_pt1 | contig 12132 bp, 10 predicted proteins | sample 5407671 | NCBI WGS metagenome assembly WNGP01 (sample SAMN13153381, study PRJNA577476) | soil metagenome | isolation source: 40 cm soil or saprolite under Garry oak tree replicate 2 | place: USA:California | collected 2016-06-15 | reverse complement strand
CAACGCGCTGCCGTTCGCCAGCAAGACTGGACCGCTCCCGGGATTTCAGATCGAACTCGGCGAGAAGATTGCCGAGCAGCTCGGTGTCAAGCTGACGCGGGAGTGGGTGATCAGCGCGATCCAGTATCGTCGCGCCGATTGCGACCTCGTGCTCGACTCCATCGCCCGCAAGGACACACCGCCCGCGGGCGGCGTGAAGGTATCGCGTCCATACCATCGCAGCGGTGTCGTGCTCGCGGTTCGGGCCGACTCGCAGGCATCATCGCTGGCCAACCTCGGCTCCGATCAGCGGGTCGGGGTGCCGGTCGGTTCGCTGGTCTCCATGATACTGGGCAAGGGCGGAAGCGTCACGTCTCCGTTCGTGTTCGAGGACGATATCGTTGCGGCGCTGGCCAATCGCGAGATCGAAGCGGCCGCCGTCACGCCGGTGACGGTCGGCTGGTTCAACCTGCAGCATGCAGACAAGCCGTTGCGCCTGATTCCGGCGTTCGACAACGATCCGGATTTGAACTGGAACATCGCCGCCGGGCTGTTTCGGCCCGACGACAAGCTGCAACAGCGTGTCGATGCGGCGATCGAGACGCTGCTGGCGGATGGCACCATCGCGCGGATCTATGCCCGTTATGGTATCGAGCTGCGACCTCCGCAGTGAGGCGGGCTATGGCGTGGCTGTCTGCCATCCACGCAGTCGCTGGACTGCCTGGGGTGTCAGGCTATAGGCCGCCACCGTGGTCTCGGAAAATGCCGCGGCCGCTGCCGGCTGGCGCAACAGCCTCGTCACCACGAGGCTTAAAGGCATTGCGCACCACGGATCGGTCAGGAGCGGCACCAGTTCCTCGCGCGAGCCGCGATATCGCCCAGAACCAGCGGCGAGCAGACCGACTTCGCGCAGGACGTCGCGCCTGCGGCCCCGCCGCCGCGCGGCATCCAGCAATCCCATCAATCCGAGCCGGGTGAGGACATCGGCGCGGCCGTCGGGCTGTACCGGCGGCGTCTCGCCGAGCGAAATCCGCAACAAGGCGCCGGGCAGGTCGACGCCGCTCAACCACGCATTCATCGGCTCGACCAGCCGGGGATTGGCGTCGATGAAGTGCGGCGTTTTGGTTGCGTCGTCCACGATATAGTCGAACGACAGCGCGCCGTGCCAGGCCAGTGCTTGCCCGATTCGCTCGACGATCTCGCGAACCGCGGCGTTGACCACGCTGATCTTGAGCACGTCGCCGCCGCCGGGCCCTTCCACCACCTGCCGGTAGAAATGGCTGGCGACGAGACGGCCGCGGTCGAACACCGCCTGCGTGCGTTCAAGCGCTCCCGTCACTGCGGCCTGAACCAGCAGGCCTTCCGCGAATGCATGGTGCTGTTCAAGCTGAAGCAGCAGCGCATCGCGCTGGCGTGCGTCGCGCACCCGCCAGACGCCGGTGCTCGCGGTGCCGAAGGCGGCCTTGACGAAAAACGGATAGGGGCGCTCGGCAGCGAACTCATTGGCCGAGCGAACGATGTCGGTTTTGGGTTGCGGCACTTCCAGCTGCGTCAGCAAGTCTGCGAGACTGGCCTTGCTCTGGACCCGTTCGAACGCTCCGAACTCCGCGAGCGCTATTCCGATGTCGTCCGGAAGCTGTTTGCGCGCGGCGGCAAACAGATAGGCCTGCTCATGCACCGGGATCAGCGCATCGATCCTGCCGGCTTTGACGATTTCAATCACCGAGGCCAGATAGCCACCCGGATCGGCGCCGGACGCGGGAGCGCGATGCACCCGGCTGACGAAGCGCGAGAAGCGCCCAAGGCAGATCGGATTGCTGGAGACCAGTTCAACGCGGTGGCCGGCGAGCCCCAATGCCGTGATGGCCTCGCGCGACGACAGGCTGGAGCCCTCGCTCAGCAGGATTTTCGGCTTTTGTTTTGTCATTCGGGCAATGCCTTGGCGCGCACTTTAGCCTGGCCGATCATGAAGACAAAGCACCGGGCAGTGGCACGTATCCGATCCGCCGGGATTGTCGGAGCGCCTGACTTGCCATGGCGTCGCCGGTCACTTCCGCAGAAATAATTCCTCACAGCAATGGACAGCCATATCGTGGTCGAATGGACGTACCTACGGCATCGGCGCGCTTGGTGTCTTGACGAACGTTCGTGCGATCTGTCAGGAGTGTAACCGCTGCGGGCTGGCACCACCACGGTTAGTGTCGGCATTGCGATGGAGAAGATCAAGGAAATCGACGGTTTGCGCGCGATCGCCATACTGATGGTGGTGGTGTGGCACTATCTTGGCACTTCCGACGGGCCGCAATCGGTCCCTTGGCGGATATTCATCTTCGGCCGTATCGGCGTCGACCTGTTCTTCGTGCTCTCCGGCTACCTGATAACTTCTATTCTTCTGGAAAACAGGAACTCGCCACGCTATTTTTTTGCGTTTTATGGCCGGCGGGCGTTTCGCATTCTGCCTGTTTACGGCGCCATGCTTGCTGTCTACTTCGTCGGCAAACTATTCGGCGTCGGCCGAGTTTTCTTCGACGGCGTCGTGCCGTGGTGGTCGTATGCCGCTGGCCTGCAGAACATATGGATGTCGATCGATCAGTCCTACGGAGCGATCTGGCTTGCGGGAACATGGTCGCTCGCTATAGAGGAGCAATTCTACTTATTGTTCCCGCTCGTTGTTTTCTGGTTGCCACCCGCGCTGCTGCCAAGACTTCTGATCGCCATTCTGATTATTTCTCCAATCGGTCGCATCGTCTCGTATGGGACCGGTGATGGCTTTGGCTACTACGTCTTGACGCCTTTTCGCGCCGATATTCTGGCGGTCGGTGCCCTGATCGCGTGGTTGAGATTTTCCGACCGGGTGTCGGACCGAATTCATCGATCCTTCAAAACGATGTTTCTGGCAACCGCTTGCGGCTTCCCGATCTTTGCGATCTTGATCGGCAGGAACGGCGATTTTCACATGGCGCTCTGGGGGCACACCTATTTGGTGGCGCTTTTCGGGTCCGCCGTGTTCGTGGTGTTGGAGAACGAGGGATCTGGTCCGCTGGCTTTGCTAAGGAGCCGCGCCGCGGAATTCTTCGCGCGCGTTTCATACGCACTCTACCTGGTACACATCAACGTATTGATGCTGGTTTTCCTGGCGTTCAGGTCCGATCGGACAATCGAAACGTTTGAGGGAGCGGTGCTGACGGTGTTCGCCTTGGTGCTCTCGGTCATGATTTGCTTTGTCAGCTATCGTTTTTTTGAAGGGCCTCTGATCAGAATGGCCCATCAGAAATTTCGTTTCGAAGAAACCTCCTCAAGCACCGTGGCAAAATCCCAGACCGCCGCAGCTGTCTAGCGTGGGTCCGGCAACGGTCGCCTGGGTCATCCCTGTTGGCGCTGAATCGCCAAGATTGTAAGTAATAGAACGATTTTCGCCGAGAACCTCCCGGAGTTGCAATGAGACTGGATGAAGTTCCCCGATCCGCGGCGCCGCGGACACTCAGCCAGCGCAAGCGCGACCTGCTCGACCACTACGAGGCCAATGGCGATGACCTGGATCGCTGGCGCAAGTTCAATGCTGCCTACCACGAAGACGACCTGAAGTTCATGCGATTCCTGATTCCGCCGGGCAAGCGCGTGCTTGAACTGGGATGCGGGCGCGGCGATTTGCTCGCTGTATTGCAGCCGTCTTACGGCGTCGGCATCGATTTCGGCGCCGACACGATCGCCAAGGCAAGTGCCCATCACCCGGAACTGCATTTTTTTTTAGGCGATGTAGAAGATCCGACGACGCTGACCGGGGTCGAAGGGCCGTTCGATTACATCGTGATCGCCGACACCATCGGCATGTTCGAGGACATCGACGGCACGCTGAAGCTGGTGCATCATCTGTGCGCGCCGTCGACGCGGATCATCATCGCCTACTACTCCCACCTGTGGGAGCCGATCCTGAAGCTCGCCGAGCTGCTGCATTTGCGGCGCAAGCAACCGATCATCAATTATATAGCGACCGCTGACTTCCTGAACTTGATGGATCTGGCGGATTTCGAGGTGATCCGGGAGGAGCAGCGGCAGTTGCTGCCACGGCGCTGGCTCGGAGTTGGGCCGTTCATCAACCGATACATTGCGCCGCTGCCTGGCATCAGACAGCTATGCCTTCGGACCTACCTCGTCGGACGTCCAGTCCAGCAATTTCCGGAACGTAAATTTTCGGCGAGCATTTTAATTCCTTGCCGTAACGAGAAGGGCAACATCGAAAGCGCGATCCTGCGCATGCCCCGATTCGGATCTGCGCAAGAGATCCTGTTCGTCGAGGGGAATTCCAGCGATGGCACGTTCGAGGAATGCGAGCGCGTGCGCGATAGGTACAGGGATAGTTGGGATATCAAGGTGCTGAAGCAGGATGGCAAGGGCAAGGGCGACGCTGTTCGAAAGGGCTTTGCTGCGGCGACCGGCGACGTCCTGATGATCCTGGATGCGGACCTGACGATGCCGCCGGAAGCGCTGCCGAAATATCATGCCGTGATCGAGACCGGCAAGGCCGAATTCGTCAACGGTACCCGCCTGATCTACCCGATGGAGCACGAGGCGATGCGTCCGCTTAACCTGATTGCCAATCGCTGCTTTGCATATCTGTTCAGCTATCTCGTCAACACGCGGCTCACCGATACGCTGTGCGGCACCAAGGTGCTGCTGCGGAAGGATTACGAAGTGCTGGCGAGAGAGCGCACCTATTTCGGCAACTTCGATCCGTTCGGCGATTTCGATCTGATCTTCGGTGCGGCGAAACTGAATCTCAAGATCATCGAGACCCCGATCCACTACAAGGCGCGGACGTTCGGGGAGACGCAGATCTCCCGTTTTCGGGACGGCTGGCTGCTGTTGAAGATGGTGTGGTTCGCTTATCTGAAGCTGAAGGCGATCTGATCCAAGCTCCCTGCGAATCCTTACCTCGGAGGTAATCGCCCCAATAACCGAACCATGAGATCATTCGCTGCAACGCATCGGATAAGGGCTTGTCAAAATGCACCAGATCGTTTCAGCCGGCGTGGATTGGTCGCGCCGCTGGTGGGTACTTGCAATTGTCGTGTCGGCGCAATTCATGTTCGGTGTCGATGCCTTCATCGTCAACGTCGCTGTTCCGACCATTGCCGGTGAGCTGCATGCGAGCGCGGCGCAGATCGAGGCTGTGATCGCGATCTATTTGATCGCCTATGCAACGCTGGTCGTCACCGGCGGCCGGCTCGGCGACATCCACGGCACCAAAAATGTATTTTTGGCCGGCGTGCTCGGCTTCACTCTGACCTCGCTGTGGTGCGGCCTGGCGCGATCCGGTCCGGAGTTGATCATCGCCAGGCTGGCGCAAGGCGCGACCGCGGCGCTGATGGTGCCGCAGGTGCTCGCCACCCTTCATCTGCTGTTTCCGGACCAAGCGCGCAGCCGCGCCTTCGGCATTTACGGCGTCGTGCTGGGCCTTGCAGGCGCGGCCGGTTTTCTGCTCGGCGGCGTCTTGGTGACGACGGATCTCGCGGGGCTGGGCGGGCGGGCGGTGTTTTTCGTCAACGTGCCATTCGGATTGCTGATCGTGGCCGCGGCTTGGCGGATCATGCCGTCGGTGCCGCGTCGCGCCGGCACTCGGCTTGACGTTCCCGGCGCGATCATGCTGTTCGTCGGTCTGCTGTGTCTGATCGGCCCGCTGCTGTTCGGTCACGATGTGCATTGGGCGCCATGGATCTGGCTTGTGATGACGGCGGGCGTCGCCATCGTTGCGGCATTCCTGCGGCTCGAGCGCACCGTCGCCGGCCGCGGCGGCATGCCGCTGATCGACCTTGCGCTGCTGTCGGACGCGGCCTTCATGCGCGGCCTGTATGCTGTTTTCTGCTTCTTTTTCGCGAACCTGTCGTTCTATCTGGTCATGACCGTGTTCATGCAGAACACATTGCATATTCCGCCGTTGCAGGCAGGGTTGGTGTTCGTGCCGCTGGCGCTGGCCTTCGTCGTCGCCTCGCGGCACAGCGGCGCGCGGGCGCGTCATCGGGGCACGCTGGTGCTGATCGAGGGCTGCGCGGTCCAGGTGATCGGCCTCGTTGCGCTGGTGCTCACGGTCGCGCTGGTCGAGGCCCCGGCCGCTCCGTTGCTGGCGCCGGTGCTGGTGATCTTCGGTTACGGCCAGGGGCTGGTGATGGCGCCGTTATCGAGCGCGGTGCTCTCGACCGTAAAGCCGGCAGGCGCCGGCTCGGCCGCCGGCATCTACGGCACCACGGCGCAAATCGCCAATGCCGCCGGCGTCGCCGCGATCGGCACGGCCTTTTTTGCGATGGAAGCCGCGCGATCGGCCCGGCTGGCGCTGTTCGCATCGACGGCACTGTTTGCGCTGTCGATCGCCGCCAGCGCCGCGTTTTTGTCGTGGATGCGGCGCACGGCCGCGTAAAAGCCATTCAAAGGCCGCTCGTTCATCATTCCGGGAATGACAGCACACGGTCTTTTTAATTCTGGGGACTGACAGCACACGGCCTTTTTATTTCGCAGTGCAGCAACTATCTGTTCTTGGTTGAGTTGTCGAAACTCGCCAAGGAGCTGCCGGTGTCCCTCGCCAAGAATGTCGAATTCCTGCGACATCTGCCAAAACTGAATGGCGTCAATGGCCTTACGGATTTCGGGCGAAGCCTCAGGCCGGTTCCGCGCAGCCCTCTCGTTGAGACCACGCAATTCGGGTCCAATCCGGGCGGTCTGAGGATGTTCTCGTTCGCGCCGGATAATCTGCAGCCGGCGCCCGGTCTTGTCGTCGTTCTGCACGGATGCGGTCAGACCGCTGCCGCCTACGATTTGGGCGCCGGCTGGTCGACGCTGGCGAAGCACTACGGTTTCGCGCTGCTGATGCCCCAGCAGCAGCCGTTGAACAACGTCAACGGTTGCTTCAACTGGTTCAATCCGGAAGACACCACGCGCGGCAGCGGCGAAGCCTGCTCGATCAGGCAGATGATCGCGCGCGCGGTTGACGATATCGGCATCGATCGGAATCGCATCTTTGTCACCGGGCTTTCCGCCGGCGGTGCCATGACATCGGTCATGCTTGCGACCTATCCCGAAATATTCGCCGGCGGCGCCATCATCGCCGGCTTGCCGTTTGGCGTTGCCACCAACGTGCGGGAGGCGTTGAGTGGCATGTTTCAGTCGCCACCCCGCCCCTCCAGCGAGTTGGGGGACCTGGTACGCGGCGCTTCGAGCCATAAAGGCCGCTGGCCGAAGCTTTCGGTGTGGCATGGCAGCGCCGATCGCACGGTCAACCCCGCCAACGCCGACGAGATCGTCAAGCAGTGGCTCGACGTCCACCAGCTGCCTGCGGCGCCGATGTCGGAGGGGGAGGTCGACGGCTATCCCCGTCAGGTCTGGTGGAACGCGGATGGCGAAACCATGGTCGAATCCTACACCATCACCGATATGGCGCACGGCACCCCGCTCGGGATTGGCGACAATGACAAGAAGTACGGCGCCCAAGGCGCATTCCTGATCGAGGCGGGGATCTCGTCCTCGTATCGCATCGCGAATTTCTTCGGCCTGACTGAATGGATTCCGCGGCTCAAAGCGGCTTCAAGGACGGCAGCGAAGGCGGCAGTGAAGCCGACTTCGGCGGACGCTTCAGAGACGGCAAGGAGCCCGGCGGCTTCCCAGGCGCCCGTGCCCGATCTCACGGCGATACTCTGGCCGCTAACGACACTCAGTCGCCCTCCGGAGCCGCCGCGTCCTCCGCGGCGCCGTGGCATTGACGTAAGCGCTGTCATTACCCGCGCGCTCACCGCCGCGGGCCTGATGAAATAAGAGTGCTTGCGGCGTTGATGCAGCCGCAAGAACATCGGCGTTTCGGCGTTGTGGTTAACGACGGGTCGCGCAAGAACCGGGCATTTTGTTCCGCACCTGGAAATCATCACCAAGCCGTTCGACCTCAATATCCTCTCGCGCTGGATTTCGCGCGATGGTGTCGGGCTAGCGCTCCTTCGCCGTTTCCGCGATCAGCTCCATCGGCGTGACCACGACCTCGCCGCCGGCGACCTGGCGGGTTTGTTCCGTGTAGTGCTTGAAAAAATCCCGCGCCTGCAGGGTCTTGATGGCCTGCTCGTCGGCGGCCGCAGCGAGATGGTAATAGCTTGGATCGTCGCGGTTCTTCATGCAGCGGTAGCTGATTTTTCCCTTCAGCTCGGGATCGTTGTTGAGCGCGGAAATGAACCTTTCGATCTCCCGATGCCATTGCTCCGGCGTGCCGTTGGCAAGTTGATATTTGATCATGAAGTGTTTCATCGGGCCCTCCTGCATCGGCGAGATTTCAGACTTTCGGGAGCGGTGCTTCGCCGCGGAAAATCGCGGCGTTCCGCCTGGCAAATTCGCCGAACGAGGTCGGCCTCCGCCCGAGCAGCGTCTCGGCGTCAGGCCAGACCTTGCCCTCCTTGCCGTTGCGCCGCTCGGCGAACAATTCGAACAGAGCATCGGCGAGATAAGGCGGCATGCCGGCGGCAAGCTGGGCCCTTCTCGCATCCTCCGGCGCGACGTTGATATAGCGGATGGTCTTGCCGGTGGCGGCTGATAGTTTTTCGGCGACCTCGGTCATGGTCAGCGCCTCCGGACCGGTGAGGGGATAGATCTTGCCGTCATGCCCGGGACCGGTCAGCACATCGGCCGCGATCTCGGCGATATCGCCGACATCAATCGAGGCAATCCTGGCGTTCTCCATCGGCAGCAATATCGCGCCCTTGGCGGCAATCATCGGGACCTGTCGAAAATAGGCCGGCATGAACTCGCCGGCCCGCAGATGCGTGAATGCCATTCCCGACGCTTCCAGCCTCTTCTCGATCTCGCCATGCATCCGCGCGAAGCGAAAGACCGAGTGAAGCTCCGGCATGATCCCGGACAGTTTGACGACGTGCCGCACGCCCGCTTTGCGGGCCGCGTCGATGAAGTTCGACTGGACATCGAGCATGTCAGCGGCCGACGACGAGATCAGCATCGCGCGGTCGATGTCGTGGAGAGCCGCCGCGAGCGTTTCGGGCTGGCCCATGTCGCCTTGAACGATCTCGACGTTGGGCAGGGCGGCGATCGCCCCGGCCTTGGCCGGATCGCGCACCAGCGCGCGCACGGCAACAGCTCTTGCCGACAGCACCCGCAGCAACTCCCGGCCGTTCAGTCCGGTGGCGCCTGTCATGAGGATCATCGCATGTCTCCGGCCTGCGTGGCCGTATCTGGCGCCCACAGAGGCAATAACGCAAGTATGGACAAAAATGATACTATGGACTTTCTCGCTGCGGTTCGTATTCTGGCGCCGGAAATGGATTGCCGGAGGGGATGATGCCGAGAAAATCAGCGCTGAGCTGCAGTTGCCCGGTCGCCGCGTTCCAGAAAATGATCAGCGGCAAGTACAAGCTGCGGATCGTCTGGGATCTGAAGGACGGCCCCAAGCGCTACGGCGAGATCAGGACCGGGTTGTTGCGCGGTTCGGACGGCTCTTCGGAAGTCGCGCCCCGCGTGCTCAGCCGCGAATTGAAGGCGCTGAACGAGACCGGACTGATCGATCGCAAGGATTATGGCGTCGTCCCGCCGAAGGTCGAATATCGGCTGACTCGCAAGGGCAGGAGTTTTGTACCCGTGATTGCCGCGATCAAGGATTGGGGTACGCGCCATCTGGCCCAAGCGAGCGCCCCTGAAATGGTGGCCGCCGAATAACCGGCCCGTCACATCTCGCCGGTGAGGAACGGATTGGTCATCCGCTGCTGGCCGATGCTGGAGCCGGCGCCGTGGCCGCAGATAAAGCCGACATCGTCGCCGAGCGGCAGCAGCTTGTCCTTGATCGACTTGATCAGGGTGGCGTGATTGCCGCCGGGAATGTCGCTTCGTCCGACCGAGCCGTTGAACAGCACGTCGCCGACATGGGCGAAGCGCATCTCCTTGTTGAAGAACACCACGCTGCCCGGCGAATGACCCGGGCAATGCAGGATGTCGAAGGTCAATTCGCCGATCGAGATCTGTTCGCCTTCGTCGAGCCAGCGGTCCGGTGCGAAATCGCGCACGCCGGTGATGCCGAACCGGGCGCCGCTATTGACCACGTTGTCGAGCAGGAACTTGTCGGCGATGTGCGGACCTTCGATCGAAACTTTCAGCGCGTCGCGCAGCTCGGCGGCGCCGCCGACATGGTCGATGTGGCCATGGGTCAGCCAGATCTTTTCGACCGTGACCTTGACCTGCTTGATCGCCTCTTGAATCTTCGGCACTTCCCCGCCGGGGTCGATCACGACAGCCTTTTTGGTGGCTTCGCACCATAGGATGGTGCAGTTCTGCTCGAACAGCGTCACCGGAACGATGATCGCGCCGGCCTTTGCCCTGGTTTCGGTTTCCTGTGTCATGTCAGCACAATGCCTATTTTTAGCGGCTCGCCAAGAAAAAGATTAGTGCATTTGCCGCGCAGCCGTTCACGAATCAGGCGCGGTTTTCGTGATAAAATCACCTTTTCGGGTTTTGGCAGGTGCGAGTTTCCATGAGCCAGGTTTCCAATTCGTCGCCGGGCGGCGCCCGCGTAACTGCCCGCGCCTTCTTTGTCAGCGATCGTCTGAACACGTCGGGGCTGGAGCGCGGGGATGTCCTTGCCACGACCCCGCTTGCATTTCGCGTCAACGAGAACGGCGTTGCCGTTCTGTTTCGCTACGGCGTGGCGGTTCTGGTCGGCCTGAACGCGCTGGAAGAGGAAGAATTCCTGCGCAGCCTGCAATCGCGTTTGACAGGGACGTTCGCGCGGCGCGATGAGGAAATTGCCGTTATCGAACTGGCGCCGGAGCGGGAGGAACAGATTCCGCCCGGAGGTCCGATTTGCCTGCAAAGCCTCTCGCCGGAGCGGCTGATCCTGATCGGCGAAGCCCTTGCAAAGAGCGTCGTGCTGGCGCGGCACGAACGCGAGGTTGCCAGTGTGTTCGACACCACCGAACCGTTCGCGCGGGAACTGGCGCAGAATGGGCGGATCCGGGGCGGCCGCCGCTTGATCCTGAAGCATATCGGCAATGCGCTTTTGGTGCGGCACCGGGTGTCGGGGCCTGTCGAAGTGGCTGAGAAACCCGACGTCCTCTGGGACAAGCCGCATCTGGAGCGGCTGTATGCGCGCCTGGAAGACGAGTATGAACTCAAGGAGCGGGCGGAATCGCTGAACCGCAAGCTCGCCGTGATTGCCGAGACCGCGCAGGTGTTGACCGATATCATCGATACAAAGCGCTCGCTGCGGCTCGAACTGATCATTGTGTTTCTGATCCTGTTTGAAGTGATGATAACCGTCTATCAGCTCACCACAACCCGGCACGGCTAGGGCGTTGCCCCGCGCAGCGATTTTGGAGAATGTTTCCGAGATGGATCAGCGGGACCAATCCTGGTGGCGGCACGGCATCTTCTATCAGATCTATCCGCGCTCGTTTCAGGATTCCAATGCCGATGGGGTCGGCGATATCGCTGGCGTCATCGACCGGCTGCCCTATTTGCAGGCGCTCGGAATTGACGTGATCTGGCTGTCGCCGGTTTTTCCCTCCCCGATGGCCGATTTCGGTTACGACATCTCCGATTACACCGGCATCGATCCCTTGTTCGGCACCATGGAGGATTTCGACGCGCTGATCAGCGCCACGCATGCGGGCGGCCTCAAACTCATCCTCGATCTCGTCCCCAACCATACTTCCGATCAGCATCCCTGGTTCATCGCCAGCCGAAACTCGCGCGATGATCCGAAGCGCGACTGGTACATCTGGCGTGAGCCGGCCGCCGATGGCGGGCCGCCGAACAATTGGATGTCGGAATTCGGCGGCAGCGCGTGGACCTACGACGCCACGACGCGGCAGTATTACTATCACGCCTTCCTCGCCCGGCAGCCGGATCTGAACTGGCGTAATCCCGCCGTGCGCCACGCCATTCACGATGTCATGCGCTGCTGGCTTCGGAAAGGTGTCGATGGCTTTCGGGTCGACGTGATCTGGCATCTGATCAAGGACGCCGAGTTTCGCGACGATCCGCCCAATCCGGATTTTCGCGATGGCCGGCCGCCGCACCAGAGGATCCTGACGCGATATTCCAGTGATCAACCCGAGGTCCACGACGTGATCGCCGAGATGCGGCGCGTCATCGACGAATTTGAATCCAAAGTCTTGATCGGGG
>WNGP01004109.1_pt1 | contig 12133 bp, 10 predicted proteins | sample 5407671 | NCBI WGS metagenome assembly WNGP01 (sample SAMN13153381, study PRJNA577476) | soil metagenome | isolation source: 40 cm soil or saprolite under Garry oak tree replicate 2 | place: USA:California | collected 2016-06-15 | reverse complement strand
AGCGGCAACTGGATCGCGCGCGCGGGCTGGAAGTTTCCGCGCACACGCAGGCATGCGACTCCTGCCGCACGCTGCTCCGCGCCATGGAGCGGGAATCGCGGCTGCTGACGCGGGCGATGCTGGAAGAAGACGAACCGCTGCCCTCGCGGCTGGCGCAATTTCAGGAGCGTGCGCGCAAGTCTATGCAATGGATTTGGGGCGTGGCTTTCGGACTGGCGGCGACGGGAGCCTACGCACTCTATACGGGATATATCCAGCCCTGGCAGCAGCAACTGGAACAAGCGGGATTCGGCGGATCGAACCTGCTGGGCCTGCTAATTTTTCAGGGCGCAATGTGGAAAGGATGGCAATCCATGATCACACTCCTCGAGGTGCTGGCGATGGTGACGCTCGCGGGACTGGGAGCAATGCTCTTCCGGCGGCGGATCCGGCGCGGTTCCGCGCTGGCGCTGGTCTTCGCGGGGTTCTGCACCGTGCTGGCGCTGCCGACCGGGGCTTCGGCGACGGAGCATCGCGGAGGACAAAACCCTACGGTGAGCAAGGATGAAACGATCAAGGGGGATGTCTACCTCTCGGGCGAGCGGGTGCGAGTGGAGGGCACGGTCGAGGGCGATGTATTTGCCGTGGGGAAAGATATTGATATCGACGGGCACGTGAGCGGAGACGTGATCAGCGCGGGCAGGTATTTGCGGATTCGCGGGACGGTGGACGGCAATATACGCTCCGTTGGGAACACCGCGGTCATCTCCGGGACGCTTGGGAAAAACATTACATGGTTCGGTGATTCCGTGACGGTGGATGGGACGGGAAAAGTTGGCGGCGGAATCACGATGTTTGGCGGCACGCTGGCGATCGACGGGCGCCTGGGCCGAGACATTCTTTTTTTTGGCGATGAAGTGAACGTCAACGGCGGCGTGGGCGGCGGCATCCGGCAAAAAGGGCACACGCTGATTATCGGGTCGAGCGCGCAGGTGGGCGGACCGATTCACTTTGAGGGCGACCGGCCGGCGACTGTTTCGCCGGGAGCGAAGCTGGCGTCGCCGGTGGAGTTCAAGCCGATGGAGAAGAGGCAGACCTACCGGGAGGGCGGCTACTACGTTTGGCAGGTGATCTGGGCGGCGGCGTTTATTTTGTTTGGGCTGGTGCTGTTCGCGTTGATGCCGAAGTTTTCGCAGGATGCGGTGAAATCGGCGGAACATTACGGCGCGTCCGCAGGGTTAGGAGTGCTGGTGCTGTGCGGCGTGCCAATCGCCGCGTGCATTGCATGCGTCACGGTGGTGGGCCTGTTCATCGGTATCTCGGCGTTCTTCCTCTGGTATGCGTCGCTCTATTTCGCGCAGGTCATCGTGGGCGCGGTGATCGGGCAATGGTTGATGGGCCGGACGAACGAACCTTGGCCGTTGATCGGGCGGATGACCGTGGGGCTGGTGATCTTGCGGCTGTGCACCACGATACCGCACGTGGGCGGCTGGGTGAAGCTGGCCGCGATTCTCTGGGGTATTGGGGCGATTTCGCTGGCGCTTTACTGGCGCTTCCAGCCGGTGATTGCGCCGAGCGTGCCGTCTGCGCCGTACTCGCCACCGATGCCACCGAATACGACGGTGGGCGGGGTGCTGCCGGCGTGAGGAGAGTTATCAGTGCTTGGTTTTTTGTATTAAGTTCAGAGAACAGGAGCCGTTCCGGCCGCTTCTCCGCAAGTCGCCGCTACATAGTCGCTGATAAGAAGTGCGGCGGAAGTTGTCTCTTGATTAAGAGAGTCCCTCGCTCCGGATGAATCGGGGCTGTCCGGAAAACGAGCGCGTAAGTCGTTTGTATTCTGGCCCCGCTTACAGCGCCTTGCTGTCCCCTGTTCGGAATTATAGTTCATGTCGCGGCTGGTCTCCCAGCCTGATCGAGGCTGGCGGTAGGCCTGAATAACGACCTGTAGAAAAAAGCGGGCTCTCCGACAGAGTCGGAGAGCCCGTTGCCTGTTGCGGAGGCGGAGAAAGCCTTAGAACTGACGAACTTTGGCGGCGCTGAACGCCGGGGTAAACAAGGGGCCGAAGTAGAGGGCGCGCATCGCGGCAGTATGGCCAACGGTCAGGCCGGTTGCGCTAGAAACTCCATCATAATTGGTGCTCGGCGAGCCGGTGCTGAGTTGGACATTATAGAAGGCAGTGGGGCCGAAGAATGGGGGCAAGGATTGGATGTTGAAGGTCGGGCCAGGCACGTTAGATACGGAGCCCGCTACGCGCGTAAAGCGAAGCACAACGGTATCCACAATTACGGCGGCCGGTGTAGTAGTTCCATTTTTCGCCGTGAATTTGGTCACATGCAAGGCTACGGTTTGACCCGGAATAATATTGCTTGCGTCGGTACTGCCGCTTGTGAAAGGGGTGTTCACCACGAACAAGCCTTTGCTGTCCACCACGAAAGGTTGGACAGGTGGGACGCTGCTGAGTGTAACCTGAACCGGGTCACCCAAAAGGAGGTTGGCGCCGATCAGGCTGTTCGACGACGCGAGGTTAATATCATTGGTCACGATTTGAAATTGCGTTGTGGATGACGGGGTAAGACTTACCATGCCTTCGATCCAATCGGAATTGGTGGGAGCGATGGGGTCGTATACCAAGAGGGCGAAAGTGCCGTCGGAATTGAGCGCGGTGTCAATGCTTGCGAATTGTCCCACTGTTGGAGGGCAAGCCGTGCCCGAGGTGGTGACGCAATCCGAACCGAAAAAGGATGACTGGTTAATGGCTGCGGTGATCGATCCGTCCTTCGAGGTTTGAACGGTCACGGAGGTGGAGGACGCTGCAGTGACCATGCCGGTGATGTCTTCGACAAAGTCCAATTGCCCGGTGGCGAGGCTGGAGGCCGTTGGCGGTAACGTTGAGGCGGTCAAGACGTTCGCTGCAGTGAGGTCGACCTTCGAGACCACTTGAGCTTGCGTCGTGCTAATGGTGATAGCGTTGGCGATCTTGAACTGGATTTGAATGGCCGTTTTTTCACCAGACGTCAGTGTCGCCGAAAATGACGAAGTCGCAGGCGTGGTCGCGGCCTGGGAAACTTGCTTGACGCTAGCCGCGTCACATCCGGATGTTCCCCCAAGGTCAGTGCAATAAGTTACGACAGCGCTCATCACTCCGAGGGCAACTTCATTGTAGGTCCCGGTCGGGACCTTTGCTAGGACTTGTCCGAGGAATGCGGAGTCACTCTGAAGGCGGGTCAAATCCACAACATAGGTGGCGGCATTGAGCGGAATGTTTACGACCGTGCCGCTGGAGGGCGTCAACTGGACTGAGCTGAGGGTCAAGGCAAAGGAGAGAATGGAGGTGCCAGGTGGTGGCATGAACGGCACGGCGGCGAGCGTGAAGCTCACCGTGGCGTTGCCACCGCTGCCGCAATTTACGGTGCAGGGTCCTTTGGGGCCGCTGCAGGCAGTCAGGGACAGGGCGGCGAGCAAGAGAACAGGAAGAAACGAAAGAGATTTGCTGCGATTCATGTGGCACTCCACGACAAGTTAGTCTGCGCTCGCCCCTGGAAAGGAAAACGCTCAAAATCTCCGTTGCCGAGTGTAACGCAGTCGGAGAGCGGGAGGGCACTGTAAAAGGAGGTAATTTGCTCAGTTCTCGAAACGCCCTGAATCAAGAGATACAAGGTCCAGCCGCCAAGGGTGGGCCGCTGACGGAGCGAAGGCAAAGGGTATGTTATCGTAACTGGTCCCTCTGTTTCGATCGGTGAGAGAAAAGGCGGATTTCTGGCGAAGCGTGCATCCAATTCGGCAGCCGATTCGGTGGGAGCGAAGGTCAAGAGTGCGGCAAAGACTGCCGAGGGCGGGTATGTGCCCTTCGAGGATGACCCCACGGCAGCCGGAAGCAGGCCGGATGGCGCCGCCGCTGCGGCCGCCAAGGAATCGGCGAAATCTTTGATGCAGGAGGTGTTTGGCCCGGAAGGATTCCTCGAAAAGTGCATGCTGGCTGGCTTTGACCGCGCGGCAGTCGGCTCCGACTACGAATACCGGCCGGCACAACTGGAGATGGCGGAATTGGTACACGATGCGTTCGAGAAGCATCATCACGCCATCGTGGAGGCGGGCACAGGCACGGGGAAAACGCTGGCGTACCTGCTGCCGGCGATTTGCAGCGGACGGCGCGTGGTGATTTCCACGGCGACGAAGTCGCTGCAAGAACAGCTCTACCAGAAGGACATTCCTTTTCTGCAGAAACACTTCGCGCCGAACCTGAAAGTGGCAGTGATGAAGGGACGCGCGAATTTTCTGTGCATCTCGAAGCTAAATCAGATGCAGGACCAAGCGACGCTAAGGGGCATGGAGGAGATGGATGCCTTCCGGCAGATCAAGGATTGGGCGAAATTGACGGAGACGGGCGACCGTGCGGAGCTGACCTTCCTGCCGGATGATTCTGAGCTTTGGGGGAAGCTGGACGCGAGAAGGGATACCTGTACGGGAAAAAACTGTCCGTCGTTTAATCCCTGTTTTGTGACGGGCATGCACCAGTGTGCGCAGGAAGCCGACCTGATCATCGTAAATCATCATTTGTTCTTCGCGGACCTGGCGCTGAAGCAGGACGATTTTGGCAGCATCCTGCCGGAATACTCGGCGGTGGTTTTCGACGAAGCGCACGAGATGGAAGACGTGGCCAGCGACTATTTCGGGCGGCAGATTTCGAATTTCCGGTTCGAAGAGCTGGCCCGCGATGCCGACCAGACGCTGCGCTTGCTGCATCTTGGCACGCCTTCGCTACTGCGAAAGACGCAAAGGATCAGGGAACGCAGCCGCGGCTTTTTCGAATTGTTTCCGGCGCGCGACGGGCGGTTCTCGTTCCCGAGAAACGAGCGCGAAGCGTTTCTGGAGCAGAACCGCGAAGCCTACGATGCGCTGGCGGCGTCGCTGAAAAGCATGGAGACAGAATTTGCGGCGCTCACGGCAAAGCCGGAAGAGCTGACGCGCATCGCGCGGCGGAGCTTCGAGCTGCGCCAGGAGCTGGCCTTCCTGTTCGAATCGAACGAGCGGAATTTCGTCTACTGGTACGAGCGCAGGAATAAAGGCGTATTCCTGACGGCCACGCCGATCGACGTCAGCCAGATTCTGCGGGAACAGCTCTTCGAAAAATTCGACACGGTGATTCTGACCTCCGCGACACTCACGGTCGGAGGGCGCTTCGACTTCATGCGCCAGCGGCTGGGAATCGATCACGCGAAGGATCGCACGCTGCCTCCGGAGTTCGATTTTCCCAAGCAGGCGCTGCTCTACCTGCCGCGCAAAATGCCGGACGTCCGCGACGCGGGGTTCCCGGCGAAGGCCGCGGATGAAATCGTGCAATTGCTGGAGCTGAGCCAGGGCCGGGCGTTTTGCCTGTTCACCAGTTATTCGCAGATGAATGATTTGTTCGAACGGGTGCGTTCGCGCGTCTCATTTCCGCTGTTGTTGCAGGGCACGGCGCCACGCTCCGTGCTGCTGGAGCGATTCAAGAACACCGAGGGGGCGGTGTTGCTTGCGACGGCGAGCTTCTGGCAGGGCGTGGATGTGCCCGGCGAGCAGCTATCTTGCGTCATCGTCGACCGGCTGCCGTTTGCGGTTCCGAGCGACCCGATCGTGGCGGCGCGAGTGCGCGCTCTTCAGGAAGACGGCCGCAACCCGTTCGCGGAATTTCAGGTGCCGCAGGCGGTCCTGGCGCTGAAGCAAGGATTTGGGCGCTTGATTCGAACGAAGACGGACCGCGGCGTGCTGGCGCTGCTGGATACGCGCCTCCAGCGCATGCCCTATGGTAAAATTTTCCTGGAGTCGCTGCCACGATACGGAGTGACGCACGAACTCGCCGATGTCGCCCGGTTTCTCGATGTGAAAGGTACGCACAAGCGGCTGGGGGCCCTGTCGGCAAGTCCCTCCTGAAGGGCCACGATCGCGGGAGATCCGCCGCACGCGGGTAGCGCCATTTTGGGGAGCAATGTTTCAAGTCAGCGTAGAAGAGACTTTTTCGGCAGGACATGCCCTGCGCGGGTACCGAGGCAAGTGCGAGAATGTGCACGGCCACAATTATCGCGTGCGCGTGACACTCGAAGGGGCGCAACTGGATTCGATCGGGCTCTTGGTGGACTTCACACGGCTCAAGCAGTTGATCCGCGAGATCATGGGCAGGCTCGACCACCAGTTCATGAACGATCTCGAACCCTTCAAGACCGTGAACCCTTCGGCGGAAAACGTGGCAAAGTATTTCTACGACGAGGTCACGCGGCAATTGAAGGAGCTGCCGCCGGGCGCGCGGGTTACGGACGTCATTTTGTGGGAAACGGATACGAGCCGGGCGCAGTACCGGCCCGGGGCCTAGTTTGGGGAACGAGTGAGCCGATGAATCGATCGTTTTTCATCATTATGATTCCTGCGCTGCTCGTGGCGGCGGGCTACATTGTTGTCCTGCGGTTTATAGGAATTGCGCCAGGCTATCCGCGGCTGATTGTCGCGATGGTTCTTTTTTTCGGAATGATTTACTGGTTGTCGCGCCGGAGCGGGCGCAAGGCGAATTCCAACCGGGTATAGGCTGCGAAGGCCGGAGTAGCCGCTTTCCAAAGTCATGGTCATCACGGAAATTTTCAAGTCGATTCAGGGCGAAGGCACGCGCGCGGGCCTGCCGTGCATATTCGTGCGTTTGACGGGTTGCAATCTGCGATGCACCTGGTGCGATACCGCGTACGCATTCCATGGCGGGAAGAAGATGAACGTCGAGGGAGTTTTGGCGCGCGTGAACGAACTGGCGGGGCGCCGCGAGGAAATGCCGGGCTCGCAAGCTGCTGTTCCACTGGTCGAATTGACGGGCGGGGAACCTTTATTGCAGGAAGAAATTTATCCGCTCGCGGAGAAGCTGCTGGCTGCGAAGTACACGGTCATGATCGAAACCAGCGGGGAGCGCTTCGTCGGAGGGCTGCCGCGGGAAGTCATCAAGATTGTGGACGTGAAGTGCCCCGATTCGGGCGAGCCGGATACCTTCGAGATGCGCAATCTCGAGGCGCTGTCCGGAAACGACGAGGTGAAGTTCGTGCTGTCCACGCGGCGCGACTATGAATTTGCGCGTAGCTTTACCTCGCAGCACGGCTTGGCGCAGCGGGTGAAACAGGTCTTGTTTTCGCCGGTGTTCGAAGATCCGCAAGGGAAGTGGCCCGGCCTCGAGCCGCGCATGCTCGTGGAATGGATTCTGGCGGACGGCCTGCCCGTGCGGCTGGGGCTGCAACTGCACAAGTTCGTGTGGGACCCGGCGACCAAAGGCGTTTAAGGAAAAGCAAGTAGATGAGGTCAATGAGGCAAAGGAAGTAAAGGATACGAAGCGCGGGGGGAGTGGTTGAAGTGGTGATAGGAATGGATCAGAGAAAAGCGGCAGTGCTTTTGAGTGGCGGGATGGACTCCTGCGTGAGCATGGCGATCGCGCGCGAAGGCCACGGCGCGTCAAACATCGCGTTGCTGCACGCCAGCTACGGCCAGCTCACCGAGAAGCGCGAACGGCGTGCGTTCGATGACATTGCGAATTTCTACGGCGTGCGTGAACGGCTGGTGGTGCAACTCGATCACTTTCGCGCCATTGGCGGATCGGCGCTCACCGACAAGAGCATTTCCGTTCCGGAAAATGAATTGGGTGCGCCCGGCCCGCATGGCAGCGCGATTCCCGTGACGTACGTTCCGTTTCGGAATGCACATTTTCTTTCGGTGGCAGTGAGCTGGGCGGAAGCGATCGGCGCCGGAGCGATTTACATCGGAGCGGTGGCGGAAGACAGCTCCGGCTATCCGGATTGCCGGCCGGAATATTACCGGGTGTTCCAGGAATTGATCCGCGTGGGAACGCGGCCCGAAACACAAATCGAAATCGTAACGCCGGTCATCGCGCTGAAGAAGAGCGCGATCATACGGCGGGGCATCGAGCTGGGCGCGCCACTGCATCTAACTTGGTCGTGCTACCAGAATGAAGATACCGCTTGCGGCGCATGCGATAGCTGCCTGCTGCGGCTGCGCGCCTTTGCGGAGGCCGGCGTGCCGGATCCCATCCCGTACCGGCGAACCGTTTCTGCCGGGCGCTGAACTTGGAATCTGGCCCGAATGAGAGATAATGGGGCGCACTTAGCCCGGATACTCCGGGTGGGGCTCCCCCGTGAAAAAGGAGAATGGAGCATGAAGCGTTTCAAAAAGTCAGGAGCGCTGGCCGCAATTTTTGCGGCGGCGCTGCTATGCCTACTGGCACCGCGTGCCGGGGCCCAGACAGGATCGATTAGCGGCACAATCCTGGATGTGAACGGGAAGCCCTGGGCCGAGGTTGTGATTCGAGCGGTAAGCGACCAGGGCGCAAAACAGGAGACCAAGACGGATAGCGGAGGCAAGTTTAGCTTGCCTAACTTGCGTTCTGGCATTTACAGCGTATTTATTGTCTTCCCGCCGCCCAATGACAAACAAGCCCCATTCGAGACCAAGACCAGAGTGCAAAGCGGCGAGGACGCGAAAGTCGATCTCAACTTCAAGGACATCGTCTCCAAGCAGGGAGCCGAGGCGCAAGAACAGGTGAAGAAGGCGGAAGAAGCGAAAAGCAAAATGGAGGGGCTCAAAGCGCACTTCACGGCGGGCAACGCTCTTATCGATCAAGAGAAGCAGGCGAAGATTGATCTGCAGAAGGCGCCCGCGGACCAGCGCGATGCGCTCAAGCAAAAGTTGAATGAACTTTCAGAACAGGCAGTCAAGGAATTCCAGGAGGCTTCGAAGAACCTCGTGGAGAAAGATCCCAACGCGCATCTGGTGTGGTTCAAGCTCGGAGAAGCTTACGACACCGCGGGCCGTAACGACGATGCCGTTCAAGCGTACCAACAGGCCATCGCCGCCAAGCCCGATGTGCCGGGATATTACAACAATCTGGGCAACGTGCTGGCACGCGCGGGAAAGATCGAGGAAGCCAAGGCTGCCTATACCAAGAGCGCGGAACTGGACCCGCCGAATGCCGCGACGGCGTGGCGCAACTTTGGGATCAGTCTGTATAACGCGAATCGGCTCGGCGACGCCGTCGAACCCTTTAAGAAATCCGCGGAACTCGATCCAAAGAACGCGCAGACCTGGTATCTCCTGGGAGCTTCGCTGGTTTACAAGATGACGACGAAGAAAGTGGGCGATAAAGAAGAGGTGCAGTTCGCGCCGGGAACCATTGAAGCCTACCAAAAGGCGGTCGAGCTCGACCCCAACGGAACATGGGGCCAACAGGCCAAGCAGGGACTCGAACAGCTCCAGTTGATGGCTCCGGGCATCGACACCAAAGTCAATCTGAAGAAGAAGAAGTCCTAATCAAGATCGAGGCGGCTTTTTTGGGCCGGTTCCGCTAGGCGGGGCCGGCTTTTTTCAACTATGTGTCAGAGTGCCGGTAATCTTTGTGCGGCCAAGCGACCGGGCAAAGACCAGTCTGACTTCCGTTCGAAGACCATCGGAACTCTGCTCGGGGGCGCGCCCGAGAGAGGAAACTTCTCCCGCTCTCAGGCATATAGCGAAGTGCCGCAATCCCCGGTAGAATACTTTCTGAAGGGCAAGCCTCCGGCGCGCCGTGGATTTGAGAGCCGGGATTCCCCCGAGGAGCTGTACCGATGGTTTCATTTGCGGACCGCGCCGCCACGCCAACCCACGTTCTGGTCCGCATTTTGGATCGGGAATCGGTTTTGCTGAATCTCGAGACGGAGCAGTATTTCGGTTTGGACGAGACCGGCACGCGGATGTGGCAGCTGGTGACGGGTTCGCCGAACATTGACGCGGCCTACCAGGAGCTTCTTGCAGAATTCGATGTCGAACCGGAATTGCTCCGCTCCAACCTCACGGAGCTTCTGACCCGGCTCGTGGATAGCGGATTGCTCCAAGTTCTCCCAGCCGATGTGGGAACGGCTCCGGCGATTTAGCGCGCTGGAGCGCCCAGCGCAGGAACTTTTTCTGCGCGCCGTGGTGCTGCTGCCGCTGGTGGCCCTGAGTCTGCGATGGCGCGGTTTCCGAGAGACGCAAGCGGCTCTCGAGCGATTCCTTTCGAAAGCAAATCCGGGGCCTGCCGCCGCTCTTGCGAGCAAGGTTGCGGCGGTGACCGCGCACATGGTCAATGCCGCGGACCGGCACGGGCTGGTCCATCCTTCCTGTCTGGCAAAATCCTTGACTCTTTGGTGGCTTCTCGGGCGGCAGGGAATACCGTCGCACCTGCGCATCGGCATTCGAAAGGAAAAAGAAAAGTTTGAAGCGCACGCCTGGGTGGAGCGCGAGGGAACCGCGCTCAACGAACCGGAGGAGCACCACCATCACTACGCCGCGTTCGATGCGTCGCTCGCCGCGTCGCCACCAGAATAGATATGAACGCGTCCGCGAGCTTCCGACTCGATCGCTTGAAATTGAGCCGACAGTATATGAGTGCGGAGTCAGTCTGCGGCACGTGTGGATTCATGAGGAAAACTAGGAATGAAAAAGCCTGAATTCCGGAGCAAAAATACTCACTACATCAGTCTTGCGCCTTCAGGAGCTTGCGATCAATAGTCTTAAGGATGGTCTCCTGTTTCTTACTGAGGGTAACGACGCGGGAGATTTGGAAACCGCGCTTAGCGTCTCGTAGGTAGACCTTGTACATGGTGTGGAGTTCATCCAGCGCCTGTTGCGGAGAGAGAGCGAGGGGGCGGAGGCGGAATTTGAGGAGCGATAGGAGGAGGTAAGCCAGATAGCAGATAAAAACGTGGGCGGTGACGCGCTGCGCCAGCCAGTGTCGGATGGGTTGCAGTTTGACCACGCCTTTGAGGGAGCGAAAGGCTTTTTCCACTACGTCCTTGTCAAAGTAGAGCCGTACCAGTTCCGCTTTGGGCCTGGGGCGAGTAGAGAAAATACAGGAGTAGCCGTCAAACTCTTCTGCTTGATGTAAGACACTTAAAAGCAATTCTCCCCGGGCAGAGAAGAATTTTTCCAAGCCCGACTTAACGGTCTTGCCTTCTCGTAGGCGTTGCTGGGCCTGCGCAATTTCTTCACGACGCGAGTCCCGCAGATCGACTTGCTGCCGGGGATTGAAGCACAGGTATAAGGTGCCCCAGACGCGGTTGAGCCGATAGCGGCGCGTCGTGACATAGAAAGTAGTTTGGTTCAATGGCACGCGATCCGCAAAAGGCAGGCGCAAGGCCTTCGACAGCACCGGTCGCCAGAACTTTTGCACCACCGGTATGAGCGGAACCCCACCAATGGTCTCCCACTTTAAGGCTTTCATTTCCGCAACATTGCGCCCGGAGGTCACCCCGCGGTCGTAAATAATGGTTCCGGAGGCCAGCCCGTAGCCCCGAAAGGTAGTGATCAAATCGTGCAGCGTCCGGCTATCGCCAATGTTGCCATCGAAGGTTTTATGGAACACCGGGATGCCTTCTTTTAGGGTTACTCCCAGCCCGATTTGAATCAGCGGTCGTCCGGCCACACCTTCTTTGTCATGTCCCAGCTTCCCCAGCGGGCATTTCTTGCCATACAAATAGGTATTGGTCACATCATAGATCACCCCGGAATTTTGCAGCCGGTAGCGCTGCTTGACCGATTGAAAGATGGCGCGCTGCAACTGCTCCCCGTCGCTCTCGAAGAAGTCCATGGCCCGCAGGAGCCGGTCCTCGGTGAGTTGCTCCAGGTTCAACATCCACTGGAGATCGGTGCGGGCGAACCACGTCCGCATATGATTCACACTCCGGTAGTCGATACAATGCGCGTAGACCATACTCAGAATCTCATTGGCGTAGGGGCCCAGGTGCTCGCGCAAACCAATCTCCTCGGCCAGATGGTGCAGCACCAACAGCGGGCCATAGAGCTTCACCTCGTCGACTTGGGCTTCGGAGATCGAAGTGGAAAGAATCGTATGCCCATCCGCCTGTTTCCCGACATAGCGAAGGAAGCGTTGCACGACCTTGCCTTTGATCCTGCGGCTCTCCACCTCCGCTAGGTAGACTTTATTGCCTTTTCTGTATTTGCGGATGTAGCTCATCCTGTCGTGAGTATATTACTCACGACAGGATGAAATGCAACCTTTTTTGAAAAAAATGGCAACCATTAACCCCGCGTAAATTCAGGGGATTTTACGGTCGTCTTGCTCCTGGTAAATCGTAGTGAGTATTTTTGGCTTGGAGTTCAGGT
>WNGP01004105.1_pt1 | contig 12138 bp, 12 predicted proteins | sample 5407671 | NCBI WGS metagenome assembly WNGP01 (sample SAMN13153381, study PRJNA577476) | soil metagenome | isolation source: 40 cm soil or saprolite under Garry oak tree replicate 2 | place: USA:California | collected 2016-06-15 | reverse complement strand
GCCGCCTCCAGCACGCTCCGCTGCACCTCGGCCATGGAACCGTCCACCGACGCGCCGGCCGCCTTGACGTGTCCGCCACCGGCGAACTCGTGCGCCAGCTCCGCGGCATCCACGCTGCCGAGCGACCGGAACGACACCTTGATCCGGCCATTCGCCAGGTGGCGGAACAGGAGCGCCAGCCGCACACCCGCGATGGACCGCGGGAACTCGACGATGCCGTCCAGATCGTCCGGCGTGGCGCCGTGGCGGGCCAGGGCGTCCGGGGGGACGGTCACCCATGCCAACCCGGCCTCGGGCTCCACCACCAGCGTCTGCAGCACCTCGGCCGTCAGCCGGACGCGACCCTCGGGTGCGCTCGCGTACACGGCCTCGTAGATCGATTCCGGATCGACGCCGCGCGACAGCAGCGCGCTCGCCACCTGAAGCACGCGCGGCGTGGTATTGGCGAAGCGGAACGCGCCCGTGTCGGTCAGGATGCCGACGTACAGGGCGCGCGCCGCGTCCGGGCCGAGCTCCCACCCGAGCGCGGTCGCGAAGTCGAACACCAGCTCCGCGCTCGCGGACGCGTCCGGAGCGACGAGCCGCGGGCCAGCCGGCAACGAGCCCGGGCTTACATGATGGTCGATGCACGCCGTGGGGCCGCGCGCCTTGCGGACGCCCCCCGCCAGGTCGCCCAGACGCGACAGGTCCGAGATGTCGATCACGACGATGACGTCGGCCGCCGCGATCTCCTTCGCGGCGTGATCAGAGTGATCGGCGCCGGGGGGGAGCAGGAACTGGAAGCGTGCGGGGACCGGCGTCGGGTTCGCGATCCTGGCGGCCACGCCGCGCGCCGTGAGGAGGTGCCACAGGGCCACCTCACTGCCCACGCCGTCGCCATCGGCGTTGACGTGCGTGGTGAGAGCGACGCGGCGGCCGGGAGCGAGGACGGAGGCGATGTCCTGCGCACCACGCGCGCGGTCCGGTGGGATAGGGACGGTCATACAGGAAAATACGTCAAGAAAAGACGTCAAGAAAAGGCGTCAAGGAAAAGCGTCGCGAGACGACGTCGCCCCTCGACGCATTCTCTTGACGCTTTTCCTTGACGCCTCTTCTCGACGTCTCTCGCTTACGACGCCTCTCGCTTACGACCTCTGCGCCAATTTCGAGTTCCGCACCCCGTAGAAGGCGTACACCAGCATCCCGAGCAAGAACCAGATGAGCAGCCGCAGCCACGTGCGCCCCGAAAGTGAGACCATCAGGTACAGCGCCGACAGCGCCCCCATGGGCGCGACGAACCAGATCCAGGGCGCCTTGAAGTGGCGCGGCAGGTTCGGCTCGCGGACCCGCAGCACCAGGATCCCGCCGGCAACGATCACGAACGCGAGCAGCGTACCGATAGACACGAGGCTCGCGGCATCGCGAATCGGCAGGATGGCGGAGAAGAACGCGACCACCACGCCGGTGATGATGGACGTGACCCACGGCGTCTGGAACCTCGGGTGGATCTTGTTGACGAACTGCGGCAGCAGCCCATCCTTGGACATGTTCCAGAAGACTCGCGACTGCCCGAGCAGCATCACGAGAATCACCGACGACAACCCGGCGATCGCTCCCACCTTGATCAGCGAGGCCATCCACCCGAGCCCCGCCCGATCGGCGGCGAGGGCGATCGGGTCCGGGACGTTCAGGTCCCGGTAGGGGACGACGCCCGTCGCGATCCCGGACACGATGATGTAGAGGAGGGTGCAGATGAGGAGCGAGCCGATGATGCCGATCGGCATGTCCTTCTGCGGGTTCTTGGCCTCCTGCGCGGCCGTGCTGACGGCATCGAACCCGATGTACGCGAAGAACACGATTCCCGCTCCCGCCATCACGCCGCTCCAGCCGAACTCGCCGCGCACCGGCATTCCGTCCTTCAGGCTCTGCGGCGGCATGAACGGGTGCCAGTTGGCCGGATTGATCGCGTGCGCTGCGGCCGCGATGAACAACAGCACTACGGCCACCTTCACGAACACGATCACGTTGTTGACGTTGGCCGACTCCTTGATGCCGATCACCAGCAGCGTGGTGACGATCGCGATGATCACGACGGCGGGAAGATTGAAGACCGCCGTCGTCGTCGAGCCATCGGCGCATTGGACGAGCGTACCGCGCGCCGCCGCCAGGGTACACGGCACATTGATCCCGAGGTCCTTGAGGAAGGAGACCACGTAACCCGACCAGCCGATCGCCACCGTCACCGCGCCGAGCGCATACTCGAGGATCAAATCCCAGCCGATGATCCAGGCGACGAGCTCGCCGAGCGTCGCGTAGCCGTAGGTGTAGGCGCTCCCCGCCATCGGCACGAGCGAGGCGAACTCGGAGTAGCACAGGGCCGCGAAGATCGACGCGACGCCCGCCAGAACGAACGACAGCACGACCGCCGGCCCGGCATTCAGGGCGGCGACCGTGCCCGTCAACACGAAGATGCCGGTCCCGATGATCGCCCCGATGCCGAGCATCGTCAGGTTGAGCGCACCCAGGGCGCGCTTCAGGCTGTGGTCGGTCAGCGCCTCGGCCTGGAGGTCGGTGACGCTCTTGCGTCGGAACAGGTCCATGACAGCCTCGCGGACGAGGGGGGGAGCGGGCGGATCCCGGGAAACGGGCGCTAGAGTAGGCCCGGCCCCCGAGCCTGTCAAGCTGCTAGAGGCTGTAGTTGGGCGCTTCGCGGGTAATCGTGACGTCGTGCGGGTGCGACTCGCGCAACCCCGCCGAGGTGATCTGGATGAACTCCGTCTCGGCCGCGAGGGCGTGGGTGCTGCACACGCCGCAGTAGCCCATGCCGCTGCGCAACCCTCCGACCATCTGGAAGATCACGTCGGAGACCGGCCCCCGGTACGGCACGCGCGCTTCGATTCCCTCGGGGACGAGCTTGGTCGCCGATACCTCACCTTCCTGGAAATATCGATCGGCCGATCCCTCCTCCATCGCGCTCAGCGACCCCATCCCCCGGATCACCTTGAAGCGGCGGCCTTCGAGCAGGAACGACTCGCCCGGGCTCTCTTCGGTGCCCGCGAGCATCGAGCCCATCATCACGCTCGCCGCACCGGCGGCGAGTGCCTTCACGACGTCGCCCGAGTACTTGATGCCGCCGTCGGCAATGACGGGGATGTCGCCCGCGCCCGCCACAGCATCCACGATCGCCGTGATCTGCGGCACCCCGACGCCCGTCACCACCCGCGTCGTGCAGATCGAGCCGGGCCCGACGCCGACCTTGACCGCATCGACGCCGCGCTCCACCAGCGCCTTGGCGCCCGCTTCGGTCGCGACGTTCCCGCCCACGAGCTGGGCGTCGGGGAACGCTTCTCTCAGACAGGCGACCGTATCCAGCACTCCGGCCGAGTGCCCGTGCGCCGAGTCGACGACGATCACGTCGCACCCGGCGTCGAGCAGCGCCCGGGCACGCGGCAGGGCGTCCTTGTTGCCGCTGACCGCGGCCGCGACCCGCAGCCGGCCGTGCTGATCCTTGTTCGCATCGGGATGCTGGCGGCGCTTGAAGATGTCCTTGACGGTGATGAGGCCCTTCAGCACGCCGCGCTCGTCCACCACCGGGAGCTTCTCGATCCGGTGGCGGCCCAGGATGCGCTCGGCCTCGTCGAGCGTCGTGCCGACCGGCGCCGTGATGAGATTCTCCTTGGTCATCGCATCGCGGATCGGCCGGTCGAGCTGGCGCTCGAACTGGAGGTCGCGGTTGGTGATGATGCCGACCAGCTTGCCGGCGCCGTCCACGATCGGCACACCCGAGATCTTGAACCGGCTCATGAGCTGGTGGGCCTCGCGCAGCGGGCGATCGGGCCCGAGCGTGATCGGGTTCAGGATCATTCCGGACTCGCTGCGCTTGACGCGGTCCACCTCCGCCGCCTGGCGATCGATCGGCATGTTCTTGTGGATCACGCCGACGCCGCCCTCGCGGGCCATGGCGATCGCCATCTCGGCCTCGGTCACGGTGTCCATCGCAGCCGACACAAGCGGGATGTTCAGCGGGATCCGGCGGGTGAAACGGCTGCGGACGTCCACGCTGCGTGGATGCACGCTCGAGTGGCGCGGCACGAGCAGCACGTCGTCGAACGTCAGCGCAGCGGTGGGACGGAAGGTACCCATGGCGAAAGTTACGAGGGCGGCTCCTGTTCCTCAACGGGCCGCCCGGCTTCCTCCACCGCCGCCTTCCCCGCCGCGGCGACGCGCTCCAGGAACTTCCCGGCCTTCGCGACCGCCTTCATCGTCCCCTTGATCATGGTGACCGGCACCCGTCCCGCGCGCAGCGTGTCTTCCAGGCTCTCCGCCACCTTCTGAAACGCGGGGGCGCCGGCGGGGCGCTCGGCGTACTTCGACTCGAGGAACTCGATGAAGTCCAGGACCTGGTACACCTTGTCGTCGGGGAGCGTGTCCAGCTTGCGCCGGAGCCGCTCCAGCAGGATCTCGTTCATTCGTCGGATTGCACCTCCAGCGACAGCAGGTCTACCACCGGATTCCCGAGGAATCGGCTGCGCCCGGCACGCACGCGCGCGGTCACTTGAATGACGGTGAGGGGCGTGAGCGCCTCCACCAGCGGGCGTTTCGCATCGGCGACGAAGACGTACGCGAACCCACGCTCCGGCAGCGGCCCCCGCACGAGCAGGTAGGTACCGCCCGCTGGAATCTCGGGGCGTAGCTCATCGGCCTTTTGCAGCGCGATGAACTGGAGTGTCCAGCGCAGGGTCTGCCCCACGTAGCGCTGGGGGTCCGTCCGCAGCTCCGCAGCGCTGACACCCACCAGCACCCCCGGGGGGGGCGTCGTCAAGTCCGCCGACTTCACCCATCCCTCGAACTGGACCCGGGCCCACTCACGCGATCGGGACAGCACGCGCATCGGCGTCGAGGGGGCGATCATCCCCGCCTGCGGGCCATCCGGGGCGCGGAACAGCGTGGTGCGGCGAGCCGGCTGGGCGCGCGAGCTGTCGGTGGCCATGGCGGCGGGTGTGGTGTCTCCGGGATTCCGCCCCGGAGTTGGTCGCCCTGGGCCGGTGTCGGGCACCGCGCTCCGCGCATCGGCGACCACGGCCACGGGCTGGAGCGATGCGCTCGGCATCCAGCCGGCGCGCTGCACGTGCACCCAGCGGCGGTCCTCCTCGATCCGAGACAGCGCGAAGCCCTGCGGGAGCTGTGCGATGAGCGTGCCCCCCGGGGTCGCGCGCAGGTTCTCGTCGGGCGCGCGCGTGACGGCCAGATCGAACCCCGCACGGGCGGTCGGGCCGACCGAGGCGAGGAAGATCCAACCGTCGAGGGTCACGCCCTGCCAATCCGCCTGTGTCTCGCCAGCCAAGACCTCGCTGCCCGGCAGAACGCGAGCGAGCCGCTTGCCGCCCGGCTGCTGATAGAACCACTCGCCCACTCCTCCCCCTCCTGCGTCTCCGGTCACGCGATATCGCGCTTGCGCCACTGCGCGGTGGGGAGAGACGAACGGCTGCACGAGACACAAGACAACTGGAAGAGCGCGAAGGGCTTGGCTAGATTGCATCTCTCTCAATATGGCGAAGCCGCGCGGGCAGCGCACCCCGGTCGTCCTCATCGTCCTCGACGGCTGGGGGATGCGCCCAGGCCGGGAAGGCAACGCCATCGAGTTGGGACAGACACCCACCTGGCACCGCTTGTGGGCAAGCAGCCGACGCACGCTGCTCAATGCGTCGGGTCTCGCCGTGGGACTCCCCGAAGGCCTCATCGGGAACAGCGAGGTCGGGCACCTGAATCTCGGGGCCGGGCGCGTCGTCCCCCAGGACATCGTCCGGATCTCGCGGGCCATCGACACCGGGGAGTTTTTCCGCCTGCCGCCGCTCACGGATCTGTGCCGCTCGGTGCACCAATCCGGCGGCACCCTGCACCTCGTCGGCCTCATCGGGACAGGCGGTGTGCACGCCGTGGACACGCACCTCATCGCCGCCCTCAAGCTCGGCGCCATGTTCGGGCTGCCGGTGGCCGTGCACGCATGGCTCGACGGGCGGGACACGCCCCCGCAGTCGGGACTCCGGTTCATGGAGGACCTGGCTCAACACCTGGGGACGGGGGACGAGGGACGGGGGAGGGGTGTCGTGGCCAGCGTGATCGGCCGGTACTACGCGATGGACCGCGACAAGCGCTGGGAACGGACCAAGGCAGCGTACGACGCGATGGTCCACGGCGTCGGCGCGCCCGCGCCCGATCCCCTCACCGCCGTCCGGCAGGCGTACGAGGCCGGGGAGACCGACGAGTTCATCCGGGCGCGGGTCATCAGGGGCACGCCACGTATTCGCAGTGGGGATGGCGTCTTCTGCGTCAACTTTCGGGCCGACCGGATGCGGCAGATTCTGCGCGCCCTGGCCGTTCCCGGGTTCGACGCCTTCGACACGGGAGCCCGGCCCAAGGTTGGGGTCGTGACGATGACGCAGTACGACGAGACCTTCCCGTTTCCGAGCGCGTTCCCCCCGATCGTGCTGTCACGCATCGTGGCCGAGGTGCTCTCAGAGCGCGGGATGACTATGTTCCGGACGGCCGAGACGGAGAAGTACGCCCACGTGACGTATTTCTTCAACGGGGGATTCGAGACGCCCTACCCCGGGGAGGAGCGGCTACTCGTGCCGTCGCCCAAGGTGGCCACCTACGATCTGATGCCCGAAATGAGCGCGGCGGGCGTCACCGACGTACTCTGTGAGGCGATCGAGACGGGCGCGCACGATTTCATCCTGTGCAACTACGCCAACGGGGACATGGTGGGACATTCAGGGGTACTGAGTGCGGCCGTGAAAGCGGTGGAGACGGTCGATGGCTGCCTGGCCCGCGTGCTGGCGAGCGCGGAGCGCCGGAGCGCACGGCTGTTGGTCACGGCGGATCACGGCAATTGCGAATTGATGATCGATCCGGCGACGGACGGCCCGCACACGGCCCACACCACGAACCCGGTCCCGTTGGTGATCGTCGGGGACGACGGCCATGGGGGGGGCGCGCTGCGGCACGGTGGGGCGCTGTGCGACGTCGGTCCGACCGTGCTCGGGATGCTGGGTATCGAGCCTCCGCCGGAGATGACGGGGCGGGATTTGAGGGAGACGAAATGACGACGACGGAAGGACGGAAAGACGGAAGGGGGATGGCGAGACGGGGCGTCGTGCTCGGCCTGGCGCTGCTTTCCGTCCTCCCGTCCTTCCGTCCTCTTGCAGCGCAGGTCGGCCATCCCCCCGACCGATCGCCGTTCCACGACATCAAGGCCGGGGGCACGCTGGTGCTCGGGTTCGGCTATCTCAGCGGTGGCCGCGGGGTCGTAGGGGTGGGCCCGTCCGACGGCGACGCCTTCGCGCTGCGCTTCGAGCGGCCGATCTCGCGCGTGCTGTTCGCCGCCCTCGGCGCGGCGAACGCACTGACATCGCGGTACGTCGTGGACCCGTCGAAGGACTCGGCCTCGCGTACCAGCGGCCCTGTGGACAACAGCCTGGTGATCGTCGATGCCGGGCTGTACATGCTGCTGACGGGCAGCAAGTCGTGGCACGGCCTCGTGCCCTACTGGGGGATCACGGGCGGCGCCGCGCTGAGCGGGAAGGCGTCCGCGGACCCGAGCGCCTACGATTTCGGAGCCCGGCTCGCCTTCGGCCCGCAGGTCGGCGTGCGCTGGTACCTGGCACGGCAGCTCTCCGTGCGCGCCGACGCGCGGATGCTGTACTGGCGCCTGACGTATCCGCTTCAGTTCCGGGATCCGTCTCCGGCGGACTCGACCCGGGTCTTGCCGGCGGACGGCGCGTTGCGCGAGTGGACGCGGCATCCCTGGCTCAGTCTCGGCGTGGGATGGACTTTCTAGCCGACGGCATCCGCCGGGCCGTCGCGCTCCTCTTCTCGGGCGACGCCGAAGTTTACGGCATCGCTCTCCTCACGCTGAAGGTCGCACTGATCGCCACGGTGCTCGCGTGCGTCGCCGGGGTTCCCGCGGGATTCGTGCTCGCCACCCGCCGCTTCTGGGGCCGGCGCGCCGCGCTCACCGTCGTCAACACGGCGCTCGCCTTTCCCACGGTCGTGGTCGGCCTGCTGCTGTACGGATTGCTGTCGCGGCGCGGGCCGCTCGGTGGGCTCGGCCTCCTGTACACGTGGCAGGCCATCGTGATCGGCGACGCCTTGCTCGCGTTCCCTGTCGCCGCGGCCCTCTCCGCGGCCGCCGTGCAGGCCGTGGACCCGCGCATCCGGCGGACCGCGCAGACGCTGGGCGCAGGTCCATGGCGCACCGCCTGGACGGTGGCGGGCGAAGCGCGCTTCGCGCTGGCGGCGGTGCTCACGGCGGCGTTCGGGCAGACGGTCGCCGAGGTCGGGGCGGCGATGATGGTGGGCGGCAACATCCGCGGGTCCACCCGCACGCTTACGACCGCCGTGGCGCTGTATGCGTCTCAGGGAGAGTTCGGCCTCGCCATCGCGCTCGGGATCATCCTCGTCGCGCTCGCCCTGGTCGTGAACGTGGGCCTCCAGGTGCTCCAGGGACGGGGGGGGGGTCGTGCTTGAGCTCCGCGGCGTACGCCACCGCTACGACGGCCGGCTCGTGCTCGAGCTCGAGACATTTCGCGTCGCCGCCGGGTCGCAGATCGCGATCGTCGGGCCCAACGGCTCCGGCAAGAGCACGCTGCTCCGCATCCTCGCGTTACTGGAGCGCCCGACGGAAGGTGAGGTCCTCGTGAACGGCCACCGCGCCACCGCGTGGGCGGGTGCGGCGCGCCACCGCATCACGCTCGTGGAGCAACGCCCCGTCCTGTTTCGAGGCACGGCCCTCGACAATCTGGCATACGGGCTGCGGGTGAGGGGCATTAGACGCACAGCGGTGAACAAGAAGATCGGTGAGGTCGCCGAGCTGGTCGGCATCACGCCGCTGCTGGGACGCCGTAGCCACGAGCTGTCGGACGGCGAGGTGCAGCGCGTGGCGATCGCCCGCGCGCTGGCGGTCGAGCCCGACGTGTTGCTGCTGGACGAGCCGGCGAGCGCGGCCGATCGCGCGGCCGCCGCCACGCTGTATCGCGCGCTCGCTGAGGAGCGGCGGCGGCGCCCGTTCGCCGTGTGTCTAGCGTCGCACCAGCTCGAGGACGCGTATCGCTGGGCCGACGACATTCGCGCCCTGGCCGAGGGCCGGCTCGCCCCGGTGACTCCGGAGAACCTGTTTCGCGTCGAGCTCCCTGCGGAGTCGAGCGGTGGCCTGAAGCGTGTGTGCGTGGGGTCCATCGCCATCGCCGTGCTCAGCGACAAGACGGGACCGGCCATCCTCGCCGTTCCCCCGACCGACATCCTGGTGAGCCGGGAGCCCGTCGCGACCTCGGCGCGCAACGTCTTTCGCGGTCGCGTCACGGGGCTGGTACGCCGGCGCGATGGGGCCGTGGGGCTGACGGCGGATGTCGGAGTAGAGCTCGTAGCCGTCGTCTCCGAGGACGCGGTGCGCGACCTGGGTCTCACCCCCGGCAGCGCGGCGGTGTTCGCGTTCAAGGCCAGCGCGGTGCGGGTGTTCTGACGATGCCCATCGGTCATTTGACCCGCATCGTCGAGTTTACCGCGACCCATCGGATCCGGCGGGCCGATTGGACGCCCGAGCGAAATGCGCTAGAGTTCGGCAAGGCGGCAGCGGACCATGGGCACCGCTACCACTGCCGCGTGACCGTGAAGGGACCGCTCGCGCCCGAAGGAGGGGGAGTCGTCAACTTGACGGCGCTGGACGCGATCCTCGCCGAGGAAGTCACCGGGCGCTTCGACGGTCGCCACATCAACGAAGCCGTCCCCGAGTTCACGGAGGGGCGGCGGCTCGCGACGGGAGAAGCGCTCGCGGTGTTCATCTGGGAGCGGGTCGCACGGCGGCTCCCCGCCGGAGTGAGGTTGCACGCCGTGCGGGTGCAGGAGGGACCCCATATCTACTCCGAGTACTTCGGGGAAGCCTGACGCGCCTCCGGGCTCCCGCCGGGGCCGCATGCTCGCCGCGACGGCCGCCGTCGAGGAAGTGCCGGTATGGCTCGAGGTGAACGGCGAGCCCGCCGTCACGTGGATGTGCACCCCCGACCAGCTCGAGGAGCTGGCCACCGGCTGGCTGCACGGGGAGGGCTACCTCGAGACGCTGGACGATCTGCTCAAGCTCCGTCCCTGCGCCACGGACCTGGGATTCTGGGCCGACGTCCGTCCCGAGCGCGTGGCGCTCGTCAAGGCGGAGGGCCGGCGGCGCGTGCTCGCCTCCGGGTGCGGCGCGGTCTCCACGCTGCTCGCAGACCCGCACACGTTGCGGCACGCTCCGGCCCGCCGCGAGCCCGCCCCTGCCGAGCGCCTGCGCGCGCTGTTCAAGCAGCTGTTCGGCCGGGGCGAGCGCTACAACGAGACGGGCGGGATTCACGCCGCCGCGCTCACCGACGACGAGCGGCTGCTGTTCCACGCCGAAGACATCGGGCGCCACAATGCCGTCGACAAGGTGATCGGCGCGGCCGTGCTGGCGCGTGAGGTGATCCGCGACCGGGGACTGCTGGTCACCGGTCGCATCTCCGCCGAGCTCGCGTTCAAGGCGGCGCGCGCCGGCGTCGCTTACGTCGCCACGCCGAGCGTCCCCTCGACGCTCGCCCTAACGATCGGCCGGCAAGCGGGGATGATCCTCATCGGGCGGGCCGTCAGCGGCACGCCACACGTCCATCGACCCGAGGCATGACGCGGGAATCCCTGCGCACCATTCTGGACGCCGCCAGCACGATCGCGGTCGTGGGCCTGTCGCCGGATCCCACCCGACCGAGTCACGAGGTGGCGCGTTACCTGCGCCGCGCGGGGTATCGCGTCGTGCCCGTCAACCCGCATCACGCGACCATCCTGGACGAGCCGAGTTACCCCACGCTCACGGCGGCGGCGCGGGTGGGGGCGATCGACATCGTCGATGTGTTTCGCCGCAGCGAATTCGTGGGACCGATCGTGGACGAGGCGATCGCGATCCGGCCCAGCCTGATCTGGCTGCAGGTCGGAGTGCGGGACCCGGCGGCCTGCGCGCGGGCTACGGCGGCGGGCATCCCCTGCGTGATGGACCGCTGTCTGATGGTGGACCACAGGTCGCTCCACGCATGAGGGGCCGGGTCGTGTTCTGCCTGTCACTGGCGCTCGCCCGGGGGCCGGCGCTCGAGAGCCAGGCGTATTCGCAGCCTCGCCTCTATCTCTCGGCCTTCATCGGCTATCGCGTCGGCCTCCCGATCTGGAGCCTCATCCGCCAGCCGTTCACGGTTCTCATGGCGAGCGGTGATACGGTGCTGACAACAGGCTCCGGTCAGTACGACACGCTCGATCTGCAGCGCGAGCTCGATCCCGGCTTCGTGGTCGGCGCTTCCGGGTCGTACTTTCCGGGGCCACATCTCGGGTTCACGGGCGAGGTCGCCTTTCTCGGGATGGGAACCAGGAGCGCGTGTGCCATCCGCCAGGCGCAGCCGCCCGATCCGACCGACATCGACCCCGCTTTGTGCGCCAATCTCGACCGGCAGCTCGTCGCCTCCAACGCCGTCAGTTTCTCGGCCGGCGTGGTCGGCCGCCTGACCCCGGGCAGAGGGACGTTTCCGTACGTCCGGGCCGACGCAGGTGTGATCGCGCGGACCCGCGGCACGATCGAGATGGTGGCGGTGTACGCGAACGGCGCCAACGTCGTGAGGGCCGTTGTCGTCGAGGACCCGCACCCCAGCAATACGGCCGTGCACCTGGCGCTGGGGGCGGGTGTGGCCGTCACGATGGGGACGGCGTATCAGCTGCGGTTCGAGGGCCGCGACGTCCTGGCCCTCCTGGACCGCGTCACCGGACCGGCGAATCCGAGCAGCGCCAGCGGGGCTCTGATGCCGCCACGCCGCGGCCGCGTGTTTCACAACTTCATATTCGTGATGGCCCTCGACGTGGTCTTCGAGAAGCGCCACGGCCGCCGCTACTGACGCGATGCGCGGCGCCGTGCTCGCTGGTGGCGCCGCGCGGCGCTACGGCGGCGTCCCGAAGGGACTGCTCGAGGTCGGGGGCCGGCGCATCCTGGATCGGGTGGTGGACGCGGTCGCCGCGGTGACGCGAGAGCCGCCGCTCCTCGTCGCCAACGACCCGGCGTCGCTCGCGTGGCGACCCGATCTGCGCACCGTCCCGGACGTGCGGCCGGGGTGCGGCAGC
>WNGP01004103.1_pt1 | contig 12143 bp, 11 predicted proteins | sample 5407671 | NCBI WGS metagenome assembly WNGP01 (sample SAMN13153381, study PRJNA577476) | soil metagenome | isolation source: 40 cm soil or saprolite under Garry oak tree replicate 2 | place: USA:California | collected 2016-06-15 | reverse complement strand
GCCTGAGGACGCGTACTCGTGGTACCTGGACCTCCGCAAGTACGGGACGTTCGTGCACGCGGGCTTCGGCCTGGGCGTCGAGCGCACGATAAGCTGGATCTGCGGTATTCCGCACGTGCGCGAGGCGATCGCGTTTCCGCGCACGCTCTACAAGCTCTGGCCCTGACCGCCCTTTACTTCGTCCCACAGGGCATCCAGTTCCGCCAGGCTCGCCCGTCCCATCACGAGGCCTCGCTTAGCCGCGAGCCGTTCGACGGCCGCGAAGCGCCGCACGAATTTTTCGTTCGCATGCTCGAGCGCCGTCGCCGGATCGATCGCGAGCTTGCGTGCAAGATTGACCATCGCGAAAAGGAGATCGCCCATTTCTTCTGCCAACGCATCCCGCATCTCGCTTCCCGCATCCCGCATCTCCCGTTCCAGCTCCGCGATCTCTTCTCTCACCTTCGCGAGCGGTCCGCTCGCGTCGGGCCAATCGAATCCCACTGCTGCGGCGCGCTGCTGCACCGCAAGCGCACGTCCAAGCGCTGAATCGCCTTGCATTTAGCCTCCAGGCGGGGTATCATACCCGCGCCTGTGAACGTGTCAATGAGCGGGCGGTACAGCCGGGCCTGGATCGAGGTCGACCTCACCGCCGTCGTCGCAAACGCCCGCACCGCGGCACGAGTCGCCGGCACGCGGCTCCTCCCGGTGGTGAAGGCCAACGCCTACGGGGTGGGAGCCGTTGCTGTAAGTAAGGCGCTGGAGACGCTCGACCCGTGGGGCTACGGGGTGGCGACGGTGGAAGAGGGGGCCGAGCTGCGCGCGGCGGGGATCACGCGCCCCGTCCTCGTGTTCATGCCGGTGCAGCCCGCGTTGTTCGACGACTTCGAGCGGTTCCACCTCACGCCGGGCCTGGGGGACGCCGACGCGATCGGTCAGTGGACCGCGCGCGCGGGAGAGGGCGGGCCGCGCGCCTTCCACCTCGAGATCGACACGGGGATGGGCCGGTCCGGGGTGCGCTGGGACGAGATCGAGCGGGTGCGGGAGGTGGCGAACACGCCCGCCCTCGAGGGGTGCTTCACCCAGTTTCATTCGGCCGAGCGGCGCGACGGCTCGCTCGAGACGCAAGTCGAGCGCTTCCTCGCAAGCATAGGGAAGCTGCCGCGCCGGCCGGCGCTGCTGCACGTGGCGAACAGCGCCGCGGCGCTCGCCGACCGGCGCTACGCCTTCGACATGGTCCGCCCGGGCGTATTTTTGTACGGCGGGTCTCCCGGTCCCGGCCTCCCGGAGCCGCGGCCGGTGGTGAGCGTGCGGGCCCGCGTGCTCGCGGTGCGGCACGTGGCGGCGGGAGAGAGCGTGAGCTACGGGGCGCATTGGACGGCCTCCGCGCCCACCCACGTCGCGACGCTCGGGATCGGCTACGCGGACGGCGTGCGCCGCTCGCTCGGCCTGTCGGGGCAGGGCCAGGTGTTGCTCGGCGGCGCGCGCTGCCCGATCGTCGGCGTCGTGACGATGGACCTGATGATGGTGGAGATCGGCGAGCGCAGCGTGAAGGTCGGCGACGTCGCCACGCTGATCGGGGAGGCGGACGGGGGTGGCCGCGTCACCCTCGATGAGTACGCCGCCTGGAGCGGCGCGCTCCAGCGCGAGGCGCTGACGTCGCTCGGCCCGCGGCTGCCGCGCGTGTACGATTGAAGCGCGCCGCCATCATCGTGCTGGACGGGCTGGGCATCGGCCCCGCGCCCGACACGGCGCAGTACGGCGACGCGGGAAGCGACACCCTGGGGAACGTGGCCCGGGCCGTGGGGGGACTGCGGCTCGCGAACCTGGAGCGGCTGGGGTTGGGGCGCTGCCGGCCGATCCCCGGGCTCGCGCCCGATGCGAGCGTGACCGCCGCGCACGGCGTGGCGCTCCCTCGGTCTCCCGGGAAGGACAGCACCACGGGGCATTGGGAGATTTGCGGCCTCATCCTCGAGCGCCCGTTCCGTACGTATCCGACCGGGTTTCCTGGGGAGCTGGTGGCGGAGTTCGCGCGGCGCACCGGCCGCGGCGTGATCGGCAATCGCGCGGCGTCCGGCACGGCCATCATCGCGGAGCTGGGGGAAACGCACCAGAACACCGGGCAGTGGATCGTGTACACGTCCGCCGACTCGGTCTTTCAGATTGCGGCGCACGAGCAGACGGTTCTGCTGCAGGAGCTGTACCGGGCGTGCGAGATCGCCCGCGGCCTGCTCGTAGGGGAGCACCTGGTGAGCCGCGTGATCGCGCGCCCGTTCGTGGGGCGCCCTGGCGCTTACGAGCGCACCGCGAACCGGCGCGACTTTTCCGTGGCGCCCATCGGGCCCACGCTGCTCGACCGGCTGGCGGATGCCGGCGTGCCGCGGGTCGGCGTCGGCAAGGTGGACGACCTGTTCGCCGGTCGCAACATCACGAGCCGGCACACGCCGACCAATGCGGCGGCGTATCGTCTCATCGAGGAAGTGCTCGACCGGCTCGAGACGGGATTCCTGTTCGTGAACGTGATCGAGTTCGACCAGAGCTGGGGGCACCGGAACGACGTACCGGGGTTTCACCAGGGATTGCGGGAGCTGGATGCATGGGTGCCGCGATTGCTCGAGGGGCTGCAAGGGGAAGACCTGATCATCCTCACCGCCGACCACGGCAACGATCCGACGACGCCCTCGACCGATCACTCGCGCGAGGCGGTGCCGGTGCTCGCGTTCGGGCCCCGGGTGCGCCCGGCGAGTCTGGGCGAGCATGCCACGTTCGCCGACATGGGCGCGACGGTGGCGGAATTCTTCGGCGTGGGCCCGCTCGCGGCGGGGACGTCGTTTCTCTCCCAGGTCTGGACGTGAGCGCGGAGCTGGTGCGGCGGGCGCGCGCCGTGCTGGTGCACGCGCACGCGCCGTACAGCCGCTTCCGCGTGGGCGCGGCGATCGAGGCGGCGGACGGGCGCATGTTCGTGGGGACCAACGTCGAGAGCGCGTCGTACGGGGTGACGATCTGCGCCGAGCGGATGGCGCTCGGTGCGGCGGTGGCGGCGGGGGCGGAACGCCTCACCCGCGTGGCGGTCGTGACGGAGGTCGATCCTCCGGCCGCGCCGTGTGGAGCGTGCCGCCAGCTGCTCGCGGAGTTCGGTCTGGACCTGGAGATCATCGCCGCCGGTCCGAAGACCGAGCGACGCTGGACCTTGCGCGCGCTGCTCCCCGACGCGTTCACGCGGGAATCACTCGCGCCATGAGGCGAGCGATCAGCCTCGCCGGCGTCGCCTGCGCGCTCGGGCTAGCGACGTGCACCGAGAACTCGACGGCACCGGGCGTCTGTCCCGAGTACTGCCCCAGCGCCTCGATCACGGTGGTGGATACGGTGATGCGGGCGATCTCGCAGGACTCCGCCTACGGCCGGCCCATCGGGTATGCCAACGCGCATACGTCGCCGTACCTGCTGGCCGACAGCCTGCCCGGGGTGCGCGACAGCCGAGTCGTCATGCGCTTCTCGGCCATCGCCCCCCGCGCCCTGATCAGCACCGACACGACCACCGGGCCGGTGATCGGGGTTGACTCCCTCTGGCTCCGCCTCACGATCACGCAGCGGGACACGGCGACGCGCAACTTGCAGCTGCTGCTGTACCAGCTGCCCCTGGGGCTCGACTCGACGACGACGTACGCCGGCCTCGCGGGGCCGTTCGGCGGGACGCCGATCCGCACCGTGAACGTGGACACGCTGCTCGCCAAGCCGGCCGGCTGGGACGCTGTAACGGGCGACAGCGTCACGGTGGACACGGTCAATCACTTCATCGTGCTGCGTCTGAAGCTCGACTCGACGCAGGCGCCGTATTCTCTGGCGGATACCGGCAAGATCGCCTTCGGCATCCGCGTGAGGGCCGACACCCAGGCCACGGTGCGGCTCGCGGCGTTCGAGTACACGGGGCTGGGTCCCGTGATCTACCGGTTTGTCAGGGTGGACTCGCTCGGCGCCGCCGTGGTGCATCCCGCCGCGGTGAGGGCCTCATCCGCCTTCGACAGCTTCGTGTTCGACCCACCGACGCCCGGGCTCGATTCGACGCTCGTCGTGGGCGGGATCCCCGCGACGCGCAGCATCCTGCGCATCGCCCTGCCGCGGGGTATTCGCGACTCGGCGCAGATCATCCGCGCCACCCTCGAGCTATTTCCGGCCGTTGCGCCGCAAGGAATCGCCGCCGATTCGTTCGGACTCGTGGCGCACGCCGTGCTCGCCGACTTCGGCGCCAAGTCGGCGCTCGACGCCCTCCACGTGGACACGACGCGCGTGTACGTCGGGACGACCGACACGGTGCACGTCGAGATCACGAACATCATGCGCTACTGGGCGGCCGACACCACCAAGCCGACCACCGTGGTGCTGCGGCAGGCGCCCGAGGGGGCGGACTTCGCCGAGATCCGGTTCTTCGCCTCGAGCCACGTGGCCCGGCCGCCGCTGCTGCGCCTGACGTACATCCCCCGCGTCCCGTTCGGTACGCCATGACGCCCGCCCGCTGCCTGACCGTGCTCGTCGGCGCCGCGCTCGCCGCCGCTCCCGTCCTGGCGCGGGCGCAGGACTCGCAGTTCGGGATCGCGGGACTGGGGACGCCGGGGCGGTGGGAGAGCATCGGAGCGCGCACGGGGGCGGGGGCGTTCGCGGCGTTTGACCCTACCTCGACGCTCACTGAGGCGGCCCTCGTCGAGATCCGCACGCTGACGGCGAGCTGGGGTTGGGGCGCGACGTACCGTCAGGTGGAGGCGCCGGGGACGAGCACTTGGCTGCGTGGCACGCGCTACCCGCTGTTCACCGTGGGCGGCCCCCTCGTCAAGCGCCTGTTCGTGAGCGGCGGGTACTCGACGTACCTGGACCAGAGCTACAAGGTGGTCACGCGGGACAGCGTGCTGCTGCGCGGCGTCATGCAGCCGTACACGGACGCGATCGCGAGCGACGGCGGGGTGGCCGATGTCCGGTTCGCTGCGGCCAGCCGCCTCGGTCCGCATCTCGCGCTGGGGGTGGGGCTGCATCTGCTCGCCGGCTCGACCCGCATGAGCGCCACGCGCACCTTCGATGATACGGCGGCCTACCTCACGGCGCCGCAGACCGGCACGCTGCGCTACAGCGGCCAGGGAGTGTCGGCGAGCGTGCTGCTCAGCGTGACACGGACGCTGTCGGTCGCGGCGCTCGCGCGTCGCGACAACCACCTCAACGCGTACGTCGGCGACAGCGTCGTCGCGCACTCGGAGCTGCCGGCCACGTTGGGCGGTGCCGTACGCTGGGTGCCAGTGCCGAGCGCGCGCATCGCCGGGTCGGTGCTGTGGCGCTCCTGGTCGCGGGCGGGGTCGAACGCCTTCGACACCGTGAATTGGTCGGCAGGGCTCGAGCTGGGGAGGATCACGCCGTTCCGCGTGGGCGTGCGCGGCGGCCAGCTCCCGTTCGGGGGGGCCGGCGGCGCGCCCACGGAGTTGGGGGTCGCTGTGGGCTCGACGCGGATGGTCGCAAACGGCCGCGGCTTCCTGGACGTCGGGCTCGAGCGGCTGGCGCGGGACGGCGGCACCGTGCACGAGCGCGTCTGGACGGTGCTCCTCGGCCTCACGATCCGGCCGTGAAAGTCTTCTTTCATACCTTCGGCTGCCGAGCCAACCAGTACGACACGGAGCTGGTGCGTCAAGCCTTCGCCGACCAGGGCGTGGTGGTGGTGGAAGATCCCGCCGCGGCCGACCTCGCCGTCGTGAACTCCTGCACCGTGACGCACGAGAGCGAAGCCAAGTTGCGCCGCTTCGTGGGGCGCCTGGCGCGCGGGGCACGCCTCGAGACGGTCGTGATGGGGTGCGCCGCGGCCCTGGACGACGGAGCGATCGCGGGGCTGCCGTCGGTGCGCGCAGTCGTAGGCGGCGCGGACCCCGTTGCCGTGCTCGCCGCCGCCGGGCTCCCGGGGACGCGCGTCGATCGCACGCTGCGCCGCTTCGGCGCCCACGCGCGCGGCTGGCTCAGGATCCAGGACGGCTGCGACGAACACTGCACCTTCTGCGCGACCACGCTCGCCCGGGGAGCGAATCGTTCGCGCCCGGTCGCGGAGCTCGTACGTGAAGCGCAGCAACTCGCCGAGCATCACGCGGAGATCGTGATCACGGGGATACATATCGGAACCTATGGAAGGGACGGGGGACGAGGGACGGGGGACGGGTCATTCCTGGGTGAGCTGATGGAGGCCCTGATCGATGCCGTGCCGCAGGTGCGGTTCCGGCTCTCGTCGATCGAGGCGACCGAGGTGGACGACCGACTCGCGCAGCTCATGATCGAGGCCCCGCGGCAGCTCGCGCCGCACCTGCACGCGCCGCTCCAGTCGGGATCAAATCGCGTCTTGAAGCGCATGGGCCGGCACTGGTACACCACGGAATCGTACCGCGCGCGGCTCGAGTGGCTCGGGAGCAGGCTCCCGGTGTTCGGCCTGGGCGCGGACGTGATCGCCGGGTTCCCAGGAGAGACCGATGCCGATCATCGCGCCACGGTCGACCTGATTGATGCCCTCCCGTTTACGTATCTGCACGTCTTCCCCTACAGCGCGCGTCCCGGCGCCGCCGCAACGCGGCTCGGCGCCCCCGTGCCGCCGGCTGTGATCCGCGAGCGGGCAGCCGAGTTACGTACGCTCGGGGAAGCCCGGGCCGAGGCGCACCGGGTGCGCCGCGCCGGCGGCCCCGCCGACGGTGTGGCGAGCGGGCGGCTGGGCGGCAAGCTCGACGTGCTCACCGAAGACTACATTTCCGTTCATGTGCCGATCGAGCAGTGGGACGGGCGTCCCCGCTTCCCCGTGACGGTCGCTTAGCGATGCCGCGCCTGTACATCGAGACGTACGGCTGCCAGATGAACGTCTCCGACTCCGAGCTAATGTTCGGGGTTCTGGGGCGCGAGGGATACGTGCGCACCGACGATCCCGCCGCGGCGGACGTCATGCTCGTGAACACCTGCGCCGTGCGCGACCACGCCGAGCAGCGCGTGCTGGGGCGGTTGGGCGAGCTGAAGCGCCACAAGCGACCGGGGGACGTGCTCGGTGTGGTGGGGTGCATGGCGCAGCGTCTCGGTCCCCGCCTGCTCGAGCGCGTGCCCCAGGTCGATCTCGTGGCGGGCCCCGACGGCTACCGCGGGCTGCCGGAGCTGATCGCGCGCGCCCGCGCGGGCGACCGCTCCGCCGATGTCGAGTTCCGGGGCTGGGAGCACTACGAGGACGTGCCGCCGGCGCGCGCGACCGGTGCCTCCGCCTTCGTGACCGTGCAGCGTGGCTGCGATTATCGGTGCACCTTCTGCATCGTTCCGATGACGCGCGGGCCGGAGCGGAGCCGCAAGTTGGCGGACGTGGTGCGCGAGGTGACCGACCTTGCCGGCGCCGGCACTACGGAGGTCACGCTCCTTGGCCAGACGGTCAACAGCTACCACGACGGCGAGCACGATTTCGCCGATCTGCTGCGTGCCGTCGGCGCCGTGGCGGGGATTCGGCGCGTCCGGTTCACGTCGCCGTATCCGACCGACTTCACCGACCGCGTGCTCGCCGCCATGGCGGACACTAGGGCGGTGTGTCCCCACGTGCATCTCCCGGCGCAGAGCGGATCGTCGCGCACGCTCAAGCGCATGCTGCGGCGGTACGACCGCGACCGCTACCTCGCGGTCGTGGCAGCGCTCCGGCATGCCGTCCCCGGAATCGCGCTCTCGACCGATCTCATCGTGGGATTCCCGGGCGAGACCGAGGAGGACTTCCAGCAGACGCTGTCCCTCGTCCCGGCCGCGGGCTTCGACGACGCCTTCACCTTCAAGTTCTCGCCCCGCGAGGGGACGCCCGCGCTGCGGCTCAAGGACGCCGTGCCGGACGACGTGGCGAGCGAGCGGCTGGGCCGGCTCATCGCCGTGGTGCGCGGGCAGGCGGCCCGCAAGAATGCCGGCCTGGTGGGCACGACGCACGAAGTGCTCGTCGAGGGTCAGGCCAAACGGGGCGACCTGCTCCAGACCCGGACGGCCACCAACAAGGTGGTGCTGCTCGCCGGTCCCGCGGAGTGGATCGGGACGTACCGCACGGTGCGGCTCACCGGCACCACGGGCTCGACCTTCACGGCGCAGACAGAGCGCCGGGAGCTCACCGTCGTGGGGTGACGAACGTGGCGCTCGAGGTGGTGCAGCGGGAATACGAGCGGTTGCGCCCCCAGCTGCCCCGGTTCTGTGGCTGCGGGACGTGCCACGGGGACGTGGTGGTGTACGCCCTCAACCGGCTCGCGCCGCACTACGTCTCCACCCACCAGGGCGAAGTGCTCACCGAGATCTCGCTCGGCAGCGACCAGGAGAAGGCCAAGCTCGACGTGGTGCTGCTCGAGGGGTTCCGGCGGGTGGCGCTGGCGCCGCGCTGCGGGGCGAAGGCGGTGCAGCTCATGTAGGTCGGTAGGCGGCCCGGATGCGGCCGCCGATCCTCTTCATCACAATCGGATTCGCCATAGGACTCGTCCTCGGGGAAGGGGGACGAGGGACGGGGGACGTGTACCTCGTTGCCCCGATACTCGCCACGGCGCTCTTGCTCGCGCGGCGGGCGCCGCTCGGGGCTGCGGTTGGGGTGATGGGAGTCGCGGGGACGATGTGGGGGGGAGCGGCGGTCCGCGAGAGAAGTGCGACGTGTGCAGGGGAGTGGGGACGAGGGACGGGAGACGGGTACACCCGGGCCGCGATCGTGCGGCTGGTGGATCCCGCCCCCGACAGCGGCGGGCTCGTGGATGCCGACGTTGTAGGCGGGACGCGGTGCGGGGGTGGGCTGCGGTTGCGGTGGCCGGACCACCCTGCAGCGCGGGGTGGGACGACGTGGGTAGTGGCCGGACGGTGGGTGGGACTGGGGACGGGGGAAGAGGGACGGGGGGTGTTCGTTGCCCGCCGAGTGAAATTGCTCGACCCAGTGCGCCGCGGGCGGGGTGCACTGCGCGATCGGATCGTGGCGCGCGCGGAGCAGCTGTTTGGCAGCCGCGCGGCGATGGTGGAGGCGCTGGTGATCGCGCGGCGCACGGAGCTCGACCCCGCCGTACGGGACCGGTACGCGCAGGCCGGACTCGCGCACCTGCTGGTGATCGCGGGGCTGCACGTGGGGTTTCTCGCCGGCGTGCTCAGCGCTTTTCTCGGGCTTGCAGGGATGCAGGCGACGCGACGGGCGTGGCTGACGGCGGCGGTCGTGCTCGGCTATGTGTGGCTGCTCGGCTTCCCGGCGCCGGCCGCGCGCGCCGCGGTGATGTTCGTGCTGCACGCGTGTGCCAGGTGGCGCCAGCGCGTCGTGGCGCCGCGGGGGTTGCTCGGGCTCACCGTGTTGGTGTTGCTCGTTGCTGATCCCTGGGCGCTGCAATCGGTCGGGGCATGGCTCTCCCTGAGTGCCGTGGGCGCCGTGATCTGGGCCGGCCGGGCCGCCCGGGGGCTGCCGAAGCTCGCGCCTCGCGGCTCCGTCCGTGGCCGCCACGCTGCTCACGGCCCCGATCACCGCGTTCGCGTTTGGCACGGTGGCGCCGATCGGGGTGCTTGCGAACCTCGTCGCCATCCCGCTCGCCGGGGTCGCCGTACCGGGCCTCGTGCTCTCGCTGGTCGCGTCGTGGGTGGCGCCGCCGCTCGCGCCGTCCCTCGCAGCGGGGTCGGGCCTGGGACTCGCGCTGCTCGACCTGGTGGCCCGCGGCGCGGCGGCGGTGCCCGGGGGGCACGTCATCATGGTCGCCGGCTGGCGGGCGGCGGGCGTATGGCTCGCCGTAGTCGGCGTCGCCTGGTGGCTCTGGAATTGTCCGCGCCGTCCCTGGCTTTTTGCCGCGCGGATCGCCTTCGCCTCGACGGTTTTCCTCTCGACGTCCCTCCTCGACGTCGTATCCCTCGACGCCTGCCGTTGCTTGACTGTATTTTTTCTCGACGTGGGGCAGGGGGACGCAGCGTTGCTGCGAACCCCGGCCGGACGGTGGATTGAGATTGACGGCGGTCCCCGCACGCCGCTAGGCGACGCCGGCCAACGCATCGTCATCCCGTTCCTGCGGCGCGCGCGTGCCAGCCTCGCGGTGGTGGTGGCAACGCACGGCGACGCGGATCATCTGGGCGGGCTGCCGGCGGTGATCGGCGCGTTTCCGCCGCGTCTGGTGCTCGAGCCGGGGGAGCCGTTGGGCCGGCCGCTGTACCTCGAGTTCCTGGCGGCGGTCGAAGCCTCAGGGGCGCGCTATCGCGCGGCGCGTGCGGGCGACCGCATCGAGCTGGACGGCGTCACGCTCGACGTGCTGAGCCCGGACAGCGCCTGGCTCGCGCTGCCGCTGGAAGTGAACGAGCACGGCGTGGTGTTGCGCGTCAGCTATGGAGCCGAGCGGCTGCTGTTTCAGGCCGACGCCGGCTTGCCGGTGGAGGCGCAGCTCGCGGGGCGCGTGGGGCGGGTGGAGGTGTTGAAGGTGGGGCACCACGGCTCGCGCAGCGCGACGTCGGACGCGTGGCTCGACGAGCTCCAGCCGCACGCGGCGGTGATCAGCGTGGGGCGTCGCAACAACTACGGGCATCCCGCGCCGGAGGTCGTGGAGCGGCTGGCGCAGCACGGCATCAGGGTGTTCAGGACGGATCGCGACGGGACGATAACCTTCACTACGGACGGTACGAGTGAGAAAGCAGAGGTCAGAGATCAACGTTCCGCGTTCCGCGTTCCGCGTTGAGGTCACCCATGCCGCGTAACGCGTTGTACGCCCAGTCGGGCGGCGTCACCGCCGTCATCAACGTCTCGGCGCAGGGGGTGATCGAGACGGCGCGCCGCCATGCGCGGCAGATCGGCACGGTGTACGCGGGGCGCAACGGCATCATCGGCGCGCTCACCGAGGACCTGATCGACACCTCGCAGGAATCGGACGCCGCCATCGCGGCGCTGCGCTACACGCCGAGCGGCGCCTTCGGCTCGTGCCGTCACAAGCTCAAGGGGTTCGACACCAATCTCGCCGAGTATGAGCGCCTGATCGAAGTCTTCAAGGCGCACGACATCGGCTATTTCTTCTACAACGGCGGGGGCGACTCGGCCGACACCTGTCTCAAGGTCTCGCAGCTGGGCGACAAGCTCGGCTATCCCATCCAGGCGATCCACGTCCCCAAGACGATGGACAACGACCTGCCGCTCACCGACACCTGCCCGGGGTTCGGGTCGGTCGCGAAATACACGGCGGTCGCGATCCGCGAGGCGGGTTTCGACGTGCGCTCCATGGCCAAGACCTCGACCAACGTCTTTATCCTCGAGGTGATGGGGCGCCACGCGGGGTGGACGGCGGCGGCGGGCGGGCTCGCGGCGGAGCGGCCGGGCGACGCCCCACAGGTGATCCTGTTTCCGGAGATCGTGTTCGACGAGGAGACGTTTCTCGCAGGCGTCGCGGCCTCGGTCAAGGCGCACGGCTTTTGTGCAATCGTAGCGAGCGAGGGATTACGCGTCCCCTCGGGTCAGTTCCTCTCCGAGACCGGCACCAAGGATGCCTTCGGCCACGCGCAGCTCGGCGGGCTGGCGCCGCAGCTCGCCAAGCTCGTGAGCGACAAGCTCAAGTACAAGTACCACTACGCAATCGCCGACTACCTGATGCGGTCCGCGCGCCACATCGCCTCCAAGACCGACGTGGAGCAGTCGTATGCGGTCGGCAAGGCCGCGGTGGAGCTGGCCCTCGCGGGCAAGTCGGGTCTCATGGTCACGATCGAGCGCAAGTCCGACTCTCCTTACGTGTGGACCACTGGGAGCGCGCCGCTCGACAAGGTCGCGAACGTCGAGAAGAAGATGCCGCGCGACTACATCACGGCGGACGGCTTCCACATCACCGACCGGTGCCGCCGCTATCTGTCCCCCCTGATTCAGGGTGAAGACTATCCGCCGTACGTGGACGGCCTGCCGGTCTACGTGACGCTCAAGAACGCCGCCGTCCCGAAGAAACTGAAGACGGCGTTCGCGGTGAAGAAGTAGCGGCCAGCACGAGTGAGCGAGCGTAAGCCGTTCTACGAGCCGGGCGACTGGCCGGGCGACCCCGCGCGCCAGCTCGGGTCTCCGGGGAGCTTCCCGTACACGCGCGGCGTGTACCCGTCCATGTATCGCGGCCGGCTGTGGACGATGCGCCAGTACGCGGGCTTCGGGACGGCGGAGGAGACGAACGCGCGCTTCCGCCACCTGCTCG
>WNGP01004101.1_pt1 | contig 12147 bp, 8 predicted proteins | sample 5407671 | NCBI WGS metagenome assembly WNGP01 (sample SAMN13153381, study PRJNA577476) | soil metagenome | isolation source: 40 cm soil or saprolite under Garry oak tree replicate 2 | place: USA:California | collected 2016-06-15 | reverse complement strand
ATGCAAATTGGAGATCTATGAGATCGCTTTGCTGGGGGGTCATGCCAGTATTGAGTCCACACAACTCTACATCAATCTCAGCGGAGGTGAGCTGAGAGAGCGTGTAAACCGCGCCACGTATGCCATCAATGAAGCACTGAAGCGCAAACTCCAGAAAGTACGACAAGACTATGAACGCAGACCCCTCTGATAGCAATGAGTCTCCTCGCGCCTGGCAATGGCCTGTTGAACTTGCGACCTATGATCGCACACCCCAGCTTTCGGACGATGAGAAAGAGGCCATTGCGTATACGATCACCCATCACGCTGCGCGTTCAGCCAGACAGCATGCGGCAATCCTGCGGCGGCTCGTACAACCGCTCCTTGACGTGCTCCTTGCTCTGGGTTCTCCGCAGCAAGAACACTACGCGCCGATCCTGGTTATGTTAGAGAACATGGATCGACGTGGGACCGCCTATTGGGGCTGGTCAAGGGAGGAATGGCTCGAAACGATTGGATTGACCCGAGCAGCGTTTGAACAGCAGCGATCCCACCGCAGTGGCCCCAAGGCACGCCAGCAGGTGGTAGTCATGGCTTATCTGCTGACACACTTCGACGACTTCTTATCCTTTGCTGGCAATAGCCTGCAACTCCATCAGACTGCTGTAACAATCTTTGGGCGATCATCACTTGATGCGGCCACTCAACGCGTCTGCGACACCCTGAGAAAGCGGGGATACTCCTCACGCGAGGTCGACAAGAATATTCAATTTGCCCTTGCCCTGGTCTTTTTGACCACACGTACTCCTTGCCTGGAAGCAGTCACGTACGATCTCCTGGCATCTCTACGGGAACAAACGTCATCAAACATGTTGTCTGACGGCCTGGGCCTGCTCTCACGTGCCTTAGCTGATCTGCACCTCATTCCAGGGGTATTGCCACGGCGTGCGATCATCAGACCCATTACAGCCCGCATCGAAACAGAAGGCGTTCCCCTGGAATGGGTTCGCTGGTGTCAAGCATGGCATGATCGGTCTCCACTTGCGGAGCCAACGAAAGAAAACTACCTCTACTACCTGCGGAAAGTGGGACTCTGGCTTGCCGATCAGCACCCCGGAATCACCAGCCCCGAGCAGTGGGATGACGCCCTGGGCTTTGCCTTTGTCGCGATGGTCAATCAGATGAAGGTCGGTGATTACGTGACGGTCATGGGGTCTGCACAGTTTGCTGGCCTGGGCAAAGCCCTGACTCCCCGAAGTAAACGGAGCTACTTGACGGTCATGCGCCGGTTCTTTTCCGACCTGCAAGAGATTCCCCATCAGGTGGATGAGCGTGGAGCTCATCGCATTCCATACCGCTTCAATCCCATGCGTGTCTTTGAGACGCCGCACGCAGTGCAAAGGCTGATTGGCCCTGACCCCCGCGTGATTGAGGATGCCTGGTGGTGGAAGCTTCTTGCAGCGGCGGCGGCCTTGACCAAAGAAGATCTTCCACGTCCAATCAGTGGCTTCCAGCCCTACCCGCTCACGATGGTTCGCGCCTTGGCCATCACCTGGTGTTACTCAGCTCTCCGATCAGATGAGATCAAACGCTTGCGAGTTGGCTGCATTCGATGGCAGTGGGAGCAGGATATGCAGTCAGAAGAAGGCGAAATGGCACCTCCTGATGCAACCTGCTTTCTTCACGTCCCGGTGAACAAGACCGGCACTGCGTTCTGGAAGCCCGTCTATGCGTTGGTTGGAACCTGCATCAATGCCTGGGAAAAGGAGCGTCCACCACAACCACCGGTTCTGGACCGGAAAACCAATCAGCTGGTTGATTTTCTCTTTTCCTATCGAAGAGGGCGCATCGGCGACGCATACTTAAATTATGTCTTAATCCCATTATTATGTGAAAAGGCAGGAGTACCCTGCTCTGATGCGCGAGGACGCATCACGAGTCATCGTGCGCGAGCGACGATTGCAACCTTGTACTACAATTGCCCAGATGGACTCACCGGACCAGAAATTCAAGAGTTCCTTGGCCATGCCAGCTTCCACTCAACGCGCTCCTACATTAAAGCGAACCCAACCAAATTAGCAAAGTCTGTGGCCAGAGCGAACAAAAACTCGCGCCTGGTTCGGGTGCTCATTGATCCTCATGCAGCCGTTGAAGGAGAGCCTGCTATCTTTTACGATCTGGGAGATGGGACCTTTTGTGGCAATCCAGCCTGGGCCTCTTGTCCTCACCGGATGGCGTGTGTGAAATGTCCCATGCATGTTGGAGCGGAACTCGCTCAACTCATCAGGGCACGCGATGGCATTCTGAACCTGCTGCAAGAAGTCCCAGACTTGTCTGAAGAGGAGAGGGCCGTTGCTGAGGGAGACCGCAATACGTTGAACAAACTCATCGAGAAATACAAAGAGGTGCCTCCACCTCCCGTGCCAAATGAACGCTATATTTTCAATCCTGCGGCCCTTGCTTCGCCTCGTGGCAAGCCGCTCACCGTTCTCAAGCACTCTAAAGCCGAGGGCGAACGTCATGTCGGATGACATATGGATAGCCTATTTTGATTCCACCTAATATCGCCATGCACGGTCTCCGGTCTGATGGAGGCGTCCTCTTTGGCAAACATATCCAGAATGTACGAGCCCTCCCAGACCCCACAAGGAATAAAGTGACTGAAGAGCGCGATGTAGGTATCCGAGACATGATAATAGCCGATCCCCCCATAGCCGCCGTAGCGGATGTGGTATTCGGCCAGCAAGTTTTGCTCATACATCTCCCACTTGGTGCCGTCGGCGGAAGCCCGTTTGCCCGTCCCCCAGTATTTGGGGAGATGGAAGCGATTGTAGGCCGCAATGACCGAGCGGATGGCCTCATCCAGCTTTTCTTCGGTGATATGGTGCTGATTGACCCAGGACAGATCACGGCGATCGACTCCACTCAGTGAACGAGCCGTCTGGGATGGCCCTAAATTACAGCCATAACAAAAGGCGATGGCGAGATAACGAGCGACCGGATGATCGAGTTTGCTGGCGTGTCCTGACAAGGGAGCAAAAAAGCGTGTCCAGTTGAGCCACTGTTCGGTATGCATCACGGCATGAAGAATGCTAATGGGCTTGAGACGCTCGGCAACGATCCGCTCCAGCAGTGCAAGTCCCTCGAGGTCAACCTGTTTGGCGAGTGGATGTAAGATCAATTCCCCTTTTTCAAAGGACAGGTACTGATTTGAGGGGAAGCCCTCATCCGTTTGCTGTATGCGGGTGTGCAGCCAGTCCCGCAGCGAGGCGACAAACGCCTTTCCGTCGGTCGGGAGGGCCACCTGCGTGCCATACATCTCAAGCTGCAGGGCATACTCCTCCCATGAGATCAATTGCTCGCGATAGTCCGCATACTGGTCACTCCCCTCGACGTAGAGATCGCCCGATTTGAGATCCCAGAGGAGCTGAGAAAAGACGGCGATCTCGAAGTGCCGCCGCAGGACTTTGTCGGGACAACTCTCACGCTTGCTCTGCCCGGTCATGAACTTCCACCAGGTGTCCGAGGCCCAGGAGAGGTCAACCAGGGGAAGGCGTTGTTCCTCCGGGGTTCCTGGATTCTGCACCGTCGCGGTGATTACCCAGTCTCCACGACAGCCCTCGTGGGCCTTGAGAAAGACGATGGCCTCTTCCAGGCTGCGATCCTGGCTACTCGATCGGAATTCCATAGCCGAGAGCAGACGGAAAAGCTGAGCACGATGACCTTTGTAGTAGGACCAGAGAAAGGGCTGGTAATTGTTGCCGACATGCGCCAGGTGTTCCTCACAGTCCTGGAGGATCTTCGCCGCCCGGTCCCCAATGACCGACTCCATGGCCGCCAGGCGCTCCTCGGAGGTGCCTTCTTTGCCATAGGCTGTGACCAGGTCGCGCAGCGTGAGCACCAACGCATCGGTTCGAGCCTGGTGCTTAACCCGATAGAGTTCGAGCGCGTCTTTGCCTTTCTGATGGATCGCGAGCATACGCTTGATAAACATCTCCGCCAGGTCATCGAGCGCTCCGGCGGACTGCACCTGCACGAACGCTGCCGCCAGCGTGAGCCGCTTGTGAGGCTCCAGGTCTTTCATCTCGGTCGCGTCCAGGGCTCGCGCCTCGGTGGCCAGCTGCTTGACTTTGCCCTCAGCGAGGTCCTCGAACAGGCGAGGAGGAAGCAGTTTCCGCTGCTCGGAGATGACAAACAGGTGGTCAATGAGGTCACGTAGATGCGTGAGGGTAGGGCTGGCAGGTTCTTGTTTGAGCTGTTCCCAGCCAGAGAGACGAGCGCCATCCTCGACCACGAAGAGCGCATCCAACGCGGCTCTTGCCTCTTGCGGGATGGCCTGAGAGATCCGGCGGTAGAGGCCGCGCGTCGTCATGGCTCGTACATGATGGGCCGCTTTGTCCAGCGTGGCAAAGGGAGGGAGTTCAAAGCACTCCTTGGCGAGTTCTTCCAGGGCCACGTTGATCAGGTCGGCCAGGTCTTCTTTGGTTCTGGCAGCCTCGATCATGGCCTTGAGCAGACACGTGCGCGCGGCAGAATCATACGGTTTGAGCTGTTGCGCGGCCCGGATGAGGGGAATGTGCCGTTGCCTCGTTCCGCTGCTATCGTAGCTGTCCAGGTCAGAGACATCGAGGTGGGGATCAATGAGCCTGGCAATATGCTCGAGAATGGGAACGGGAACCTCACTGAGAGGAATGAAGCGCCCCAGGCGCTGATAGGTTTTGAGCAGCACAAGAAAGCCTACCTCAGCAACACTGCCTTTGGTGGAACGAGCCGCCAGAAAGCGTTCCGCAGGGGTGGGGGTATAGACCTCGGCCAGGTCTTTCGCGGTCAGGTTTCGCTTGAAGCGGGGATAGGCTGTGCGTTCAATCGCCGTCATGGATTTCGACGTTTCGCTACAAGATCATTTCAGCTAGACACAAGCATTGATTTCTGCTACTATAGCAATGTGGTAGTCGATGCGGCAATTTCGTAGGACTTTTTTCTGCTAACGTTCCCGCTATCCCTCGAAAGGCATTTCTGCTAGGGTTGTTGGCACGAGTTAGAAGACAAGGCGGTACATGAAGCGGACGGCACATCCACCACTCTCACCTGCAGGCCTTGAGGCACTGGCTTCCTATGAGCACTGGTTGCGCGAGCGAGAAGATCTCACCCCCGCATCCATTCGCAATTACCTGAGCGATCTGCGCCACTTCATCGCCTGGTATGAAACGGAGCGAGAAGCTCAGGCCAACGACTGCTTTACACCACAGGGAATTACCACTCCAGCTCTGACGGGGTATCGGACCTATTTGCAGACCGTGCAACGACAGAAACCGGCCTCGGTCAACCGTTCCCTCATCAGCTTGAAGCGCTACTTCGGGTGGGTCTCACAGCAGCACCTCATCACCTATGATCCTTCCGTCGCCGTCAAACTCGTTGGACAAGAGGATATCGCCCCTCGCCATCTGGACGATCAAGAAGAACAGCGGCTCCTGGTAGCTGTCACGAAAGCAGGAAACCTGCGGGACCGCGTCCTCATTGTCCTCTTGTTGCACACAGGACTGCGAGCGCGAGAAATCTGCCGACTCCGGCGTGACCAGGTGAAACTGGGCAAGCGGAGCGGCTTCCTCGAAATCATTGGGAAGCGCAACAAATATCGCGAGGTGCCACTGAACGCGACTGCTCGCAAAATGCTGGAGGAGTATCTTCCCACCCTCCCGCCTGACGCTGTCTTCCTTTTTCCATCAGGCAAGACGAAAGAGGCACTGTCAGAACGCGCCTTGGGCTATATCGTCAAAAAATACGCGCACGTAGCAAAGCTCCTCGATGTCAGTCCTCATGATTTGCGCCACCGTTTCGGCTATCGCATGGCTGAGTCCGTGCCGTTGCATCGATTAGCACAGATCATGGGGCATGATTCATTAGACACGACCGAATTGTATATTCAAGGCACCAAGCACGATTTGCAGCCAGCTGTCGAGACCATTGCCTGGACGTGAAGAGAGATCGCCTATGCAGGACAACATCATCGTCTTTCCGGAGCCCCCGCCAGGTGACAAAGCCCAGCTTGCCACACCTCCCCTCCCTGTCTCGCCTACAAAGCTCGTTGGCCGTGAGCACGAGGTGCAGGCTCTTCGCGCGTTGCTCTTGCGCCCAGACGCCCGCCTGCTCACCCTCACCGGCACGGCTGGAGTGGGCAAAACGCGCCTCGCGCTCGAGGTCGCCCGGGAACTGGTGCATGACTTCGCCGATGGCGTTCACGTAGTCTCCCTCGCTCCCATCAGCGATCCCGCACTCGTCATTCCTACCATCGCGCACCGCTTGGGGCTCGCCGAGAGCGGATCGCAGCCGTTGCTCGAACTGCTCAAGACCTCGCAGCGCGACAAGCACCGGCTCCTGTTGCTGGACAACTTCGAGCACGTCATCCAGGCCGCAACCCTGCTTGCTGAGCTGTTGGAAGCCTGCCCCACTGTCAAGATCCTGGTCACGAGCCGCGAGGTGTTGCGCCTGCGGGCTGAACACCGATTCGCCGTCCCACCCCTCGCGCTCCCAGACCCCAAGCACCTCCCAGATGACCGATCGCTCGCACACGTTCCGGCGGTGGACCTCTTCATCCAACGGGCACAGGCCATCCGATCTGATTTTTACGTGACGGCGGACAATGCTGCGACTATCGCCGAGATCTGTCTTCGACTCGATGGGTTGCCGCTGGCCATCGAACTGGCGGCAGCTCGCATCAACTTGCTCCCACCACAGGCCCTCCTGGCCCGGCTTTCGCAGCGCTTGACCGTCTTGACCAGCGGCGCACGGGATGTGCCAGAGCGGCAGCGAACCTTACGCAATACCCTTGCCTGGAGCTATCAGCTTTTAGATGCGAAGGCCCAACGCCTCTTCCGTCGCCTCTCCGTCTTCGTAGGCGGCTGCACCTTAGAGGCGGTCTGTGCCGCTCTTGATGCCGAGACCACAGCGGTCTCGGTGTTAGATGGAGTGGCCTCCCTCGTTGACAAAAGTTTGCTGCACCAAACGGAGCAAGTGGATGGTGAGCCACGCTACGTCATGTTGGAGACGATCCGCGAGTATGGATTGGAGTGCCTGCAAGCGTGTGGGGAGCTGGAGGCAGTGCGTCGTGCACATGCGGCATATTATCTGCGACTTGCAGAAGCGATGGAACCGTTGATCAGGGCAGAACAGGTACAGTGGCTGGACCAGCTCGAGCGAGAGCATGGGAACTTGCAGGCCGCACTGAGCTGGTTGATCACGTCTGAAGAGAGGGAGCTCGCCTTGCGGTTCGGCGGGGCCCTGTGGCAGTTCTGGCGGAGGCATGGCCATTTGAGTGAGGGGTACGGCTTCCTGGAGCGCACGCTTGCGGACTCCGAAGGAACTGCAGCACCCATACGGGCGAAGGCGCTCATCGGTGCCGGGGTGCTCGCAGGTGAGCTAGGGAACTATGCACAGGCAGAGATCCTCTGTGAAGAAGGCCTGAGGCTCTCTCGCGATCTTGAGGACCCTCGGAGCATTACCACCTCGCTCTGGATGCTGGGACGTGTGGCCTACCATAAGGGCGAGTATGTAGTGGCGCGTTCACTGGTGGAGGAAGCGCTCGCGGTCGCTCAGCAGGTAGGCAGTTCCTGGGAGATGACCCACGCACTCGACACCTTGACCTTTATTGCCTATGATGAGGGAAAGTACGAAGAAGCATGTGCGCGAGGTGAGGAGTGCCTAGTACACGCAAGGCGGGCAGGCGACAACAAAGCGATTAGGAACGCGCTATTTATCCTGGGACTGGCGCATGTGACTGCAGATAACCAGGTGAGAGGCATCACCTTGCTCGAAGAATTCGGTGCGCTCGCCCGCGCAGCGGGTGATGAAAGGGACCTTGCCTGGGCGCTCGTCTTTCTCGGAGGATTGAGGACCTGTTTTCTCGATGCGGGTGCCTCAGGACGCATGCTGTTGGAGGAGGGCTCGATGCATGCCAGGAGGGTAGGAGATCAGGAAGTCATCGTGAATGCCGGCTATTGGCAGGCCCTCGATGCCTTTATGCAGGGCGACTATCCAGTGGCACGAGCATTGCTAGAGGAGTCCCTGAGCGTGGTCATGCGGGGGGTGTCCCATGGCAATTTTGTGCTTGTCCGCTGCCTGGAACTCTTGGGAGAAGTCGTCGCCGCCCTGGGAGAGCCAGTATGGGCAGTGCACCTCTGGGGAGCGGCCGAGGCCCTGCGGACAAGCACCGGCCTGGCCATACCGCCGGGCGCGCTCATCATCTATGAGCAATTTACCGCGTCCGTATGCATCAAACTGGGTGAGGAAGCGTTTCAGGCAGCACTGGCCGAGGGACGTGGCATGACACTTGAGCAAGCCCTTACCGCACAAGGACAAGTGGCCAGACCTGAACCGCGTTCCAACACACCAACGGGAACTCCCGCTGGAACACTCTCATCTCCACCAACGTCCCCTGAGGGATTGACCCCTCGCGAGAGAGACGTACTGCGACTGCTGGCACAGGGCTTGACCAGCGCGCAGATTGCCGAGCAACTCGTCATTGGGGTGGTCACCGTCAATTTCCATGTGCGCTCAATCTACAGCAAGCTGGGAGTTTCCTCCCGGAGTGCGGCGACTCGCTATGCCATCGAACACAAATTGGTGTGAGACTTCCCCATCCTCAGATGCGTTCCCTGGTATAGCTTGGCTCAAAGCAAACATCATCGCTCCTGACACTTCTCCCTCTTCATCCTGCCTGCTTTCTCACCGTGACAGCCTCCCCCTCAAAACTGACGGGGCAGCCCGAGCTGAGTGGCCGCTCCTCTTCGGGGGAGAATCCCTCAGTTCTGACGGCGCATTCTCGGCCAACATGAGCTAGACTTGTGAGCAGAACGACGCGGTCGAGACGCAGCAGACAGGGAGCACGCCATCATGGAAGAACGCAGAGGCGCGGCCTTCGCTAGCACTGAGCAGCTCACGATCATGGGCAGGCAGCTGCACCCAGGCGATCGGGCCCCCGACTTCCGTCTGGATTACCTGGATCTGGCGGATGTGGCCATCCGCACGATTTCCCTGGCTGACTCGGCAGGAATGGTCCGTCTGCTCAACGTGGTGAACAGCCTGGAGCGCCCGGTCTGCCAGCGAGTGACGCGACGGTGGGAGGCTCTGTGCGCAGCGTTGCCACCCGATGCGTGCATCTATACCGTGAGTAGGGACTCGCCACAGCTGCAAGCTCGTTGGCAGGACACCGCAGGCGTTTTGCACCAAGTCCTCTCTGCCCATCGCAGTGAGCAATTCGGGCAGAACTATGGGGTGTGGATCAAGGAGTGGCGACAGCTCGCACGAGCCGTCTTTGTGCTTGATCGAAACAACTGCATCGTCTACGCCGAGTACGTCGCCGATCAGCTTGGTGAGCCAGACTACGTAGCGGCTCTGCAAGCGGTTTAGCAGGCCGCTTACTGGAGCATGTAACCGGAAAGTTGTAGGTTTCTGCTTATAGAAAAAAGCGGAAAGGAGTACTGCTGATGCCAGAGTGGATGATTTATGGCGCGAATGGTTACATGGGCGAACTCATTGCCCGCGAGGCGAAGGCGCGCGGGTTGCAGCCCATATTGGCAGGACGTAATGCCAGAGCGCTTACCAAGTTGGGCCAAGAACTGGGCTGCGAAATACGCATCTTCGACCTGACTGACCCGGCGGCCATTGTGCAGCAGCTGGCAGGCATTGATGCGGTGCTCCACTGCGCCGGGCCTTTCTCGGCCACCAGCCAGCCCATGCTTGACGGCTGCCTGCGCACGAGCACCCATTATCTGGCTATTGCGGGCGAAATCGCCGTCTTCGAGGCAATTTTTCGTCGGACGGAGGAGCTGGAGCAGGCCAAGATTGTCGCGCTGCCGGGAGTAGGCTTCGATGTCGTCCCGACCGATTGCTTGGCTGCACTCCTCAAGCGGCAGTTACCGGATGCCACCCACTTGCGCCTGGCGTTTGCGTCCAAGTATGGCCGGACGAGTCGCGGAACCATGAAGACGCTGATCGAGCTCATCGCCCAGGGCTGCAAGATGCGCCAGGATGGCAACATTGTCGAGGTCACTCCCAAGCTGGCGCAGATTCCTTTTGGGAATCAGGTGTTGCCAGCGATACGCATCAACTGGGGTGATGTGTCCACCGCCTATTACTCGACCGGGATTCCCACCATCGAGGTCTATGTCGGTGGCACCAAGTCGGTCAAGCAGGTACAACAGTCGTATCGGCTGCGCCGCCTGATGAAGACAGGACCTGCGCAAGCCGTGCTCAAGGGGATCATCACCCGGACCATGACGGGGCCAACCGAGGCTGAGCGGGAGAGCGACGAAACCTTGGTCTGGGGCGAGGTCACCAACGCGGCGGGCCAGCAGGTCGTGCTAAAGCTGTGCACCCCAGAAGGCTACAACTTGACCAAGGATGCGGCGGTCACGGCGGTGGTCACCCTGTTGGAGCGTGGCTTGCCACCTGGCGCCTACACGCCGTCGCTGGCCTTTGGGCCGGAGTTTGTGTTGGGGCTCCGTGGCGTCGTGGGTCCGACAAAGGCATGAGCCGCAGTCTCAGATCAGCGACGAGTGTTTAGCAGTGCCCGCTCCAGGCTCCCTCTGGCAGTCACTAAGCGCTCAAGAGTCGAGATGGCATGCTCTCTGCCGGAAAGATGTGTGACGTAGTTGAGGCCTGGGATGATCCCCAGACCCCGAATGCATGAGAACAAACTCTTCTACGAAAGGAGATCTTACATGGAAACTGGACTCCAGGGGCAACTGAAGAAAAGTCAGCTCCCCTCTGCAATGGGCGATCTGTTCCCGAAGAGGCCGGAGGCCGATCATCTCTGGTGGTGGAAGGACAGTGACGTCGTCTCCATTACCTACCTGACGCCTGAGGCAGCTGCGGCAGCAGTGCTGCCATCCGAGTTCAGCCTGCCGCGGGCTCCTGTAGAGGGCCTGACGGTGGCCACGCTGACGTTTGGGAAGTACCGTAGCAGCACGCTCGGTCCGTACAATGAGGTGTTCCTGCAGGTTCCCTGCCTCTACAAGGGCCAGCTGTACTTCTATATCCCTTCCATCTACGTGACCAATGACGGGGCTCTGGCGAGCGGGCGCGAACTGTTTGGCTTTCCTAAGCAACTCGCCACCATCGAGCTGGACTCCTCGGGTGCAAGTATCAGTGGCTCTCTCGAGCGTCACGGGGTGCGGGTAGCCAGTATCAGCTTCAAGCAAGGGAATATGCTCTACTCTGTGCCCCTGCCGACGAAAGAGAAGGTAGCTCTGTCCCCGCCCTTTGACCAGATGATCGTGCTGCCGGAGCCGATCGGCAGGCCGCAGGGGTTTCCGTTCCGGGTAGCCACCACTCGGTTCATCCCCGACGGTATCGCTCCTCAACATATCGAGTCGCTCTGGAAGTTGGAGCAAGGGGCCGTCTGGGCCGGAGAGGGCAGCATTGAGTATGCCCCATCGGACGCCGAGCCGGGAGCTTCGCTCCCGGTGGTGGGAGTGCTCCCTTCCATCCTGTTCAGAGGCGATATGGCGTGTTACGGCGGCCAGGTGCTCACGGAAATGGAATAAGTCGTACTGGTCCCAAGGGCTTGCTGAAAGAGGCCTGATCATCATTCATCAGGCCTCGCTCATTTTCTACAATGTCCATGTGATCAGTGAGGTCTTAGAACAACTCAATCAAGAAGGGGCAGAACTGGATGAGCAGGCAGTAGGAGCGCTGTCTCCGTTGTAAACGCTACTTGAAGACTGGCTCATCCTCGAATTTAGGGATTTTAGAATTGCAGAGCTATTTCTTCTCAATTTGAAATGACTTCTGGAGCAAAGATACCATGTCGGAGCTTTTGCATAAGCTCATCCGTTCCCCAAATGTGAGGATGATCCAATCTTTCAATGGCGATCACACTTCCGCATCTTCGCCAGCGCATTAACTGCTTTGGAGAGTATCAACTCGATCTGACGCAGCCACCCCGTGCCCTGAATTATGATATTCAAGTCATTACCATTCCTGCGAAAAAAGGAAAAGTGGTCAAGATGGTTGCGACGGCAGCGCAAAAACGAGCCACGCAGAAGCGGAGAAAGAAGAAAATGGCACATCAGATGAAACTTTTCTAGAGAGCACTATCGCATATTACCAATTTTCACGAGTATTTGAGATTTTTGCTGTCCAAATGGCTGCCCCAGGAAGAAATCCTTG
>WNGP01014394.1_pt1 | contig 12148 bp, 15 predicted proteins | sample 5407671 | NCBI WGS metagenome assembly WNGP01 (sample SAMN13153381, study PRJNA577476) | soil metagenome | isolation source: 40 cm soil or saprolite under Garry oak tree replicate 2 | place: USA:California | collected 2016-06-15 | reverse complement strand
AGAAAGCGCACCAACAGGTCGCTTTCCCCTGGGCCAGGGGAAAGCCGGTGAGCTATTTAGAGCTGCTCTTGTACAGCATGCGTCACGTGCAGGAACATGCGGCCCAACTGAGCCTCTTTCTCGGACAGCACGGCATCCCAGACGAGGCGCTCGACTGGGTCGCGCGAGCGAAGGATGAAGCGGGTCTCTGAGGCGCGAGTGGGTGTGGTCGTCGGGCCGACAAGTGCATTCCCAAGCCCGCTCTCACAACGGAAAAGAGATGAAACGATCCGCGACTGATTTTCATCGATCTCTGGAAGCGGAAACTGGATGACATCAACCAGATTTTTTGTCATTTTCAAGTCTCCGGGCTTTTTTGCCCAATTCGAGTGTGCCCCCCTTTCAAGCATCATATGACGAGGCGTCGCTCTCTCATGGGTAAAAACTATCGCCTTCGCCGCGCTCGCCTTCTACGCCTTCGATCCAGATACGAAGTCAACCAGTTTTTAAACTGCATACAATCTGTATCTACTAACCATGTGTCCCCAGACTGGTAAATGAGGCACGATCTGCACGGGTTTTGAGGCATCATGTAGGAAATCAGCGCACCACATAGGAATCACCCTCATGAAGGTGCCTCAAGCGGCTTTGGAAGCCGGGAACGCTCCACCGTTTTTGGGAATTCAGCCAAGGAGAATATGAGGGGGGCCCACGGAACATGGAAATGTGCTCGCTTCATGGGAGCACATTTCCATGTTCCGTGGGCCGACGTGTCATGGGATTGCTGTGTCAAAGAGACCGAACCTCCCACGCCATGGGCGAACTGGTTCCTATGAAGCGAGCACACTTCCAGCCTACGGCTCTGCCTTCGCTGGAATGTCCTGAGAGATCTCCCAGAGATTGCCTTCGGGATCAGCAAAGGGAGCGGTGCGCTTCCCCCAGGGGTGATCGATTGGGGGGCGCAGAAACCGGACGCCTTTGGCGATCAGCTCCTCATAGGCCGCCTCCACATTCTCCACTTGCACAGCCAACAGCATGCGAGCAGCGCCATCGAGCTTGATCTCATCAGGAGTGGTGCCTAAGATCTCGGCGGCTCCTTCGGGCGAGAGCAGGATCAGATACCGGTCTTGCAGCCGGAAGGTGGAAGCCGTGGCATCACTGCCTTGATACGGAAGGCTGAGCGTGTCCCGATAAAACGTGGTACAGCCAGCCAGGTCTTGGACGAACAAAGCGATCGCGTCGATGTGGTCAATCATGGGTTTCACCTCTTCTTTTTCCATTGCTTTCCCCTCTCATTCTCCCAAGGGAACCAAAAAGTGGTAATGGAGAAACCGTCTGGGGCGGGGAAGCCTGAGATTCTCTCCCGACTCGTACTCCAATTTCCCAAACCGGCGCGCGCTAGCCCGCTGACTTTCGAGGTTTCTCTTTCCTCCAGATGGTCGATTCCCATGTTTCACGCCGATTTCCCGCATGATACCTCAAAATCCGTCGAAGTCGTACCCCATTTACCACCCAGACCGATACGCACGATCTGCTATCTCCCCTCTATCGAGAGCCTTTTTAATGGTATCCCGCGGGATCTCGAATCTCTCACTTATCCCTGCAATTGCTTGTATGAGGCGCTCAAATTCTATTTGCCCTTCGTCGGACATTCAGCACCCCCTCTCGGCTGCGTAAGAGCTGGATACTGTTGGGATTTACAACGTACCATGCCTGCCATGTTGTTCATCCTGTTCCTTCCTCGTAAATGTCGCACGCCCCGGTTGGGCACAGCCTCGGTCTTTCAATGGTTACGGCTTCCACCGGATACCAGCGCGAAAGCCCGCGAAGCTGGACCAACAGTTGCCCCTTGCTCCTTCGGATCGCCATCACTTGCGCCACGCCCCACCTCACCTGTGTACACGGATGATATGCTTGCTCCCACAACGCGGCCTTGATCTCTTCTAGGTCTGTTGACTGCATAGATCCTCCCGCAGGCGCGTCCCTTGGGTCACATTGAGCACAAACAACTGGTGGTACGGGGCTGGCGGGCGAAAAAACGTGTAGAGGTCCACTTGAATCTCAATAGCGAGCGCGGCGGCGCAGGCGGCATGGTAGACAGCAAACCCGGCATCATCTGAGAGAATGAGGGGATAGGCTCGAAGCGCTTTACGACAGTATGGGCACCGTTTTGAGAGACTCGTAATCCCTGCCCGAAGGCGTTGTTCATCGTTGAAGATAAGCATGAGAGGTTCCTCCTTCTCGCAATCTGTCTCTCCCTACACGGTCGTAGGGGATCTGCGAGAAAAGTATACCAGCCTGGCCTGATGTTTTGGCCCTCTCAGATGGACAATTTTGCCGCAATCAACGAGTGCCCAAATACGTACCCCCCTCATGATCAAGTATCCTTCTTGGCGGATGAGAACGGCCAGGGCTGCTTTGAGCTGCCGAAAGAGCGCTTGGTCCTCATGTGCATAGCCGCAAAAGATGCGCAGTGTTGGTGTCTGCTCTTCCATTGATCTGCTTCCTTTTCTCAACCTGTTCCTCACCTGGTCGTCTTGCGTTTAATGCCGAATCGGGCGGAGAGTTTTTCACCGTAGAGGTTCTCATCTCCCATGAGTTCTTTGGTATAGAGTTGGGTGATCTTGATATCCGTGTGCCCCAGTCGCCCAGCCAGGTCGGTGATCGGCGCGCCACTTCTCACCATACCGACGGCAAATGTGTGTCGGAGCGCGTGGACTTTGCTAGTATCCAGATGGGCTGCGCAGATATTCGAGAGCGTCTTTGTGCTGATTGCCTGCCCTGTGTTCTGTCGGCTGTAGGACACCCAGATCGGCGCATCATCTTGCAGGGTGAGGAGCAGCTTTCCATAGTGCGCGTGCAGGTAATCCAATAACACGGCTGAGGTATCGGCGTCGAGCAAATCCCGCATCACCTTGTTCCCTTTGCAGTGAAACGTCAACTGGATGCGTACCTGGGTGCGCCCTTGGAGCTTCACATCGCTCCCGCGCAGGCCTGCCAGTTCGGAAGCGCGGCGGCCGGTGTATAAAGCCACGGCCAGGAGCGCATAGTCGCGCTGTCCAGCCAGGGAATTACGGTCAATGCGATCAAGGCCCTCTTCGACCGTCTCAGGGGCAATGGACAGTGCTGCGGCATAAGCCTGAACCTTCCGTTTCTTCACGTCTTTGATTGGATTTGGGATCTCCAGTTTGTAGGTGTCCTGGAGGAACGTGTAGAAGCTCGAGAGAATGGCGAGCCGCTGATTATACATCGCCGGCGACACATCTTGACCTGGTCGTCGTGAGTTGACTTCCCGCATATTGGCCCACAGCGCGGCGATGCGTGCGATATCAATCGGATTGCTCAGCAGATCCAGACCCCCCTGGGCCAGCAAGGCGCGAAAGCGGCGCATCGTTTCCTGGTATTCGGCTCGTGTGCGTTTAGATCCGATCGTCTCTTTTTGTGCGAGCCATTCAGTCACAGCGCTATCGATCGTCACATGAGCAGAGGTCAGCGCGGTTTCAGCGTTCATGGAGATGGCTCACTTTCCGTTTTTGGAGTACCTGTTCCGGCTGGTACATTGTTAGCCAGGCCTCTCTTTTTGCGTTAGCTGGGACTTCCACAAATGTCCTGTTTGTGGAAGTATCCTCCACTTCTTTCAACGAACAACCCGCGCGATGGTCGTGTATCTACTCACTTGTGAGAGACTTCAGAGAGCAGGAAACTACCCCAAGTGATGGTCATGGGTTCAGCCATGGTGAAGTCCCCCAGTCAATTTTTTCATCCAGAGGGCCTGGATATCCGCCGCCGCCTCGATGATCACCTGACAATCATAGGCGGGGATGCTGATCCAGAGATCGTGCTTGGTCATGCATTTTTGAATGTGAGCGAAGGTCACGGCGGAGACTTTGCCGATGTCTCCCCAGAAGTGGACCTGCCCCTGGCCCTCATCCTCAAAGTCCAGCATGCCAGAGAAGTCTGGCTCGTCGCGGAAAGAGAGGCTCCCTTTCTGGGTGTAGTGGAAGGTATTCCAGTACAAGCGACCCAGTCGCTCATGGTGTCCGACGTGTCTCCATCCAGGCCAGTCGTCTCGGTCTGGTGCTTGGCGCAAGTCGCACTTTACTACTGTATACATGGCACGCCAGATGAACCAACTGGAGATCGCGTGGATTGCATCACCGGCGTGACGCCAGTAGCCGTAGAGCCGGGACCAGTCGATGATCTGCAGGTCGGTGAGATCGTACTCCGATTCGATAATGCCCTGGCGGACGATTTCGACAGTCGGTTCTTCCATCGGTTTTCCCCTCCTTTGATATCGTTAAACGCGAATTTACAGACATCAGCACGTCCCAAAAATGCTATCTATTTCTTCTCTTCCTTGATTGCTGTTCTGGCAGAGGGTGGAGGAGTTGCCAGATGTGTTAGCCATACTTTTTCACCCCTGTGTCTAACCGTGTGTGCTCGGCCTCAAGCTGTTGGCCGAGTTCGTCCACCCTGGTCTCAATTTTTCCAAAGGCGGCGTAGGCGTCTTCCAGGAGGTCATGATAGGCGTCCACTCTGCCCGGCAATAAGAACTCAGGCCCCTCCAGTTGGCGAAGCTTTTCCAGATTGGCGTAAAGGGTCCGAAATGCTTCCAGCAGCTCTTCGATATCATCCATGTTCATCTTCTCCGATAGCTATGCACTTGGCCAGTGAGCGGTAATGTGCTCATTCCTGCTCGAACTGGCGCTCCAAGTCGTCAAGTTCCTTTTGCATGGTGAGCAGTGCATCATACGCCTGTTCAGGTGTCGAGAATGTTCGATAGCGGTCTTTTTCATCCCACAATGCCCGCCCCCCTTTGTGTTTCCGCGCCCAATAAAGGTATAGGTCTCAGCAAGCCAGAGAGCGCTACTCGACGAGTACGGTCGTATGCGCCAGCCCCGGTAGCCCTGGTGGCGCTGCAGTTTGGCTAAGGTTTCAGGATACTCTTCCATCTTCCGTTTCACCTGGGTGAGATACGCAGTCGCCTCTTCGACACTGGTGAATGTCCTGAGCCGCTTCCCTGACCAACGGTATCGAGCCAGGCCCCCCGTGTATTCAAGGTCGAATTGATAGGAGTTCGCGCCGCGAACGCGATAGGACGCTGATTGCGCCAAAGCAGCTTCTAGTTCAGCCAGCCCCAACGCTTGCAGGTGTTCTGTCCATCTCTCCGCCGCTGATTGTTCGCTCATATTATTTCTCACCCTCTTTGTTGCGTAACCACTGGTGGAGGATCGCATACGCTTCTGCTTCGTACAGTACCGGCTCGCGCTGCTGAAACAGTGTCTGGACGCGGCCCCACAGCAGTCCCACATTGCTATGCAGCAGCCCGGCTTGCTGACTGAGCTGGTCAAAAGCCCTCTCGTACAGGTAGCCCTCGTGGGACTGCGCAACCAGGTGATAGGCCTGGAGCAAGCGCTCATCGTCCACGCTGAGGGGAGCATAGATGCCGCCAGTCCCCGCCAGCTTATCAGCAAGCGGCTTACAGGGACGCAGCAAGGCCACGCACCGGCGCGGATTCTCGCGCAAAGCCCCCTGGTCCTCCTGAGACATCGTGTAAAACTGAAATGCCATTGCCTTCACTCCTCGTGATGTGTGCGCCTCTGTACGCTCTTGGCGCTGGTGCTGGGCTTTTTGAAGCTGGCCGCAGCCGGGCGAGCCTTGCGCGCTCCGAGATCCACTAAGTGTCCATCGTCGAGTGGTGTTGCCCCTTGGCGTGCTTTCCGTGGGCCTGTTGCCACCTCTAGACTGATCAGGACTTCGTTGGCGGCATCGCGGACCTGGCGAACGACGCGCTGCATCTGACTCGTGTCGATCTTGCCTAATCCCTTGCGCGCCTGGTCACTCTCTGCCTGACTGGGGATCACCGATTGCAGGCGCTCGATTTGTTGCCTGAGAGTCCGATCATCCATGAAGTTCAGGCGGTCGAGTTGTGTGACCAGGTTACGCAGCTGGTTGGAGACTGGGCCGCGCAGTACCCCCTCGTGCTCGTCCAGGCTTTCCAGGATGTTGCTGGTGACATCCCGGATCAGCTCGTTAATCTGGGTCACGATGCCGGTGTAGAATTCGCGCATCAGGCGCTCTTTCTCAGCTCTCGCATTGGCCAGCACATCGCGCTCCATCTCGGCACCTCTTGTTCTTTGGCGGAGAGCTGACGCATCGCTTCCTGGCGTTGCCGTTCCAGGGCGTCCAGCTCTGCCCGGACGCGTGCATCACGCAGCGCTCGCTCCTCGTACAGGTGATCGGCCTGCTGAACGTCCTGCGCGAGGAGCGAGGGGAGCGGAATGATACCGATCTCGACATGATAGGCAAAGGCGTCCTCAATTTCGATGCGGGTAGGGAGCGCGTGCCGGATCGTGACCTGGTAGGCGTCGAGAAAGGCATCTTTGCCCTCTTGCGCGTGCAGGCGCTGGAGAATCTGCGCCACCACCGTGTGCTCGACTGTCGCGGACTCTTTGATCGAGCTGCCCAGCAACACCCGCCGCCAGGAGTCTTCGGCTAACAGGCGGAAATCGGTCAGCACTTCCTCACAGATCGCGTCGTAGTGCTCCAGGAGTTCCTCGCGCAACTTCCAGAAGCTGGCCTCGTGCTCTGCGTTTTCTTCTTTCCAGCGCTGGTATTCTCGCACCGGGATGAACGCACCCCAGTGGCTTTTCAGGCTGTGCTTTTTGAGGCAGTGGCGAGCGTTGTTTTCCACGTTCGCCAGGCGCTCTTGCCACTCGCGAGGAAGCAGGGAGCGCCGACCAAAATGGAAGTAGTCGGTGATCACGCGCAGCGCCTGTTCGCTGGTCGCGAGATCCAGGTTGACTTTGAGGCCCAGATCTTCCAGTGAGAGCTTTTTAAAGAACCGTGGCCGACTGATGCTGAGTTGGACCACAACTCCATCTTTCATGCGATCGAGAAGAGCAGAGAGGTCGCGATGCACCACGACCTGCCCGGACTCTTCGCCGAGTCTTGAGGCCAATTCGCGGACGAGGCCCTGGGTATCGGTGGCTGACGACTCGACCTCGCTCGTAGAAGCAGGTGGCACCCCGGCTGTTGTAGGAGACGCCGCGGGTGTCACGCTTGCTTGGGATGTGAGGGCCTCAGTCTCAGTTTCCTGCTGGAGCACCGGGGCCAGCTCTTGCTGATCGCTCTTCTGTTCCATAGCTCTGCTCCTCTTTTCTACCAATTGCGGCGTGGTCGCCGTGGCGAGTGTTCGGTTTCCTCCTGCTGCTCTTCCAGGAGTTCAGCGCGGGTAGCCGGATGGCGAAGCTGACGGGCCAGTTCGCGATGTTCGGCTGGCACTAGATCCAGGTCATTGCAGTGTAAGAGCGCCAGACGGGTCATGAGCGCGATATTTTGGGTTGTCGGAATGATCTTCTCATACGCTTGTTGCAACGCTTCCAAGATCGAAAGCTGGTGGTGACGCGCGCGAAGTTGGACCGCTTTGCCCACAATGCCTTCCATTTCGGCCCCCGTATAATCGATCATCGGGTCGGCCAGTGTGGCATACTGCTCAGGCGTTGGGAAGTCCTTAGCGGGAGCGCCAGCGAAGCCTGCGCGGGTCAAGACTGCCAGGATCGCGGCGCGCTCGTTGGCGTCCGGGGCCAGGATCGGGATTTTCTTATCCAGCCGACCAGGCCGAAGCAACGCGGCGTCCAATAAATCTGGGCGGTTGGTGTTGTGGAGCATAATAGGCATGGCGCCCCCGATAAAGCACTCGTTGTCACAGCCGCAGAAGTCGTATACGAGACCACTATAAGCCCGTTGCTCGATATGTTGCACGACAGATACCCCTAGATCGCCAAAGACAAATGGGAGGATACGCTGATACATGGGATCATCCTTGCGGCGGTTCTCATACATCCATTGGAGCAAAGTACACGCTGAAGTACGGCTGACGAGCTCACGCGAGGGATCGAATAGGTAGCTATATGCGTGTGGCCTCTGACCGCGCTGGCCGTAGGGTTGGAGTCGCTGGTAGACCGTTTTCAGAAGAGCAACTGGTACCCGCTTATCGTGAGCGCCGTTCTGCTGTTGGCGTACTCGTTTTGCCCAGGGATTTTCACCACCTGTTATATGTAGCCGATACATAGTCGTTGCCTTTATTATGTGGTCAGTTCTCATACGACGCTCTGGTACTGATCCCTCTTCAATTCGAGCAGCGATCCCGTTGAGTCGTAAGAGCCAGAGCCCTTGGTATACCAGTGATCTGTTCACCGTGACAATTGTGGTGTGATCTTGAGAGTCAGTACCTCCATCACCATCGATCCAGCCCCTGATATAGGCAAGGGCAATGTTTCGTTCAGCCACCCAGAGGGCAGATGGAATGTGTTTGTTGTGAGCGTCGGTACCCACAAGTTCCTTTAAACGTCGGGCCAGTGGTGCAGCATAAATGAGCAAATGGTGTGCCCCGTTTGTAATGCGATGTTTTACAGGGAGGCCGAATTTTTCGGTCATAATCTGCTCCGCTCGCTGCGCAAGATCATATTCCTGTTCACTGAGGGTGATGCACACTTCCTTGCGGGCATATCCCTCTGCTGTGAAAAGCCCTAAAAACCATGCGAGATTCTCATCTAAGAGTGCTGTGGGCTTTGGCATAGCGCTTCCCAGACCCCGCGGTTGACTGACCTCGCGCACATACTGCGAGACCAATGTCTGGGTGGTACCGAACTTGGTAGCGACGGTGCTTTGAGAGGCGTGTTGCGTCATTGAGAGAATGGCCTCCAGGCGCTCGCGAGCTTCTTTTGTTTGCGTGTCTACCATATCAAGCACGATAGTAGATTGCCGTTGCTCCGATGACTGAACCGGAATGACGAGGAGATCACCAGGCTTGAGATCGTAGACGAGTCGGGGGATGATATTCGCATCTTCATCCAGAACAAAAACGCTGTGGTTGCCAGTTGTTGTAATCTTTGCTTCTCCACTCCCGTAGAAGATGTCATGCACCTCGCTTACCGTGTGACGATAGACGCTTTGCACACGGCTCCAGTCCACCTGGTGATCAGGTAGGACCGCGAGGGCTTCCAGGTCAGGCGAGACGGCTTCTCCCATCTGGTTATCGGGGAAGTAAGCATCAATGATCTCCCCGATGGGCGCGAAACGTGCTTTTCCCTGTTGCCGTACTAATACAGGGGTATCGCCTGTTACGCTTGCAGTCACCCATAAAACGTGGCCGCGCAGCGTGGTGTCTGCCATGATTTCCATAAGCCTTTTGAAGACTCTATTGCTCACCCCAGAGTCGCCGCTTTCGCCACGCCCAACACTCTGATCGATCTCGTCCACAAACACAATGCAGGGTCGCCAGGCGACGATCGCTTCGAGTGCTCTTTCCAAGCGACGCTCGGTATCGCCGACCCATTTGCTGAAGATCTTGCTGAGGTCCAGTTCGACGAAGGTCACGCCGGACTCTTTGGCAAGCGCTTTGGCTAGGCGCGTTTTGCCGGTGCCAGCTGGTCCCATCAACAGAATACCCTGTGGAACCAGACGCAACTCCCCAGCGCGCATAGGAGCCACAACGGTGTCGAGCAGGTCGCGTTTCACTTCTTCCAGACCGCCCAGCATCTCAAACCCGGTCTCGACCTCGGCGATGTGCAGCACGTCGGCAAACTCGCTGCTCATGATCTCATCTTTGCGCTGTTTGATCAGCGCCCGGTCAACCGCCTGCCCCTGGAAGCTGGCTCTGAGCAAAATGTCCTCCAGGTCGATATAGCGCAGGCCGGTGGTCATCCGTGCCATCTCCTGGGCAGTCAGGCCGTCTGCCAGCCGCATCTCCGGGTCGCTGGCGAGCAACGACTCAATGAATGCTTGCCGCTCTTCCAGAACCGGGAACGGGACTTCAATATGTTCCCAGCGCGCGGAGCTGCGCCGCAGCCGCTCGTTCAGATCGTGGAGCTCATTGGCGATCATGACGATGATGTGCTCGCGATCGCCAATAGCCCGGTCGCGGCCCCAGCTATTGAGCGTGACCAATGTCGTGCGGTCGATCTCTGAGGCCGCAGCCTCCGTCGCCGGAGCAACGGACTCGGCGTAGTCCAGGATGACCGCGACTCGGAATGGGTCAGCTTCGCCTCCGCCCGGCTTGCGTGGGGACCGCCAGTGCAGCACGCGAGAGAGCGCGTCCAGCGCATCTTCCGGCTTGCGAATCTTCTCCAGGATGGCAGCCAGGTCAGCGCTGCCCGTTGACGCCGCCGCGCGGTTCAGGCCACTTGCCAGACCGCCGCCGCGCGCCGAGGCTGCACTCGCGGAGGAACCGCCAGGAATGGGGATGCCGGCGATTTCGACGAAGCGCTGGCGCATGGGAGCGGTAGGAAGCGAGAATCCGCTGGCGCGATCCCAGCAGACCACGAGATCGCGGCTGGAAAAGCTTTCAATTAGGTAGTTCTTCAATGTTTGCCCGGCCAGGCCACCAACATAGTCGGGGACATTGCCATGAACGAGAAAAGCATGCGCGATATTGCTCTGGTATTTGATGGCTAGTTCGTCTGCCCACTTCGGGGGCCGCTGGTCCGAGCGCGTCCGTTTGCGCCGGGCGTTGGTGGTAGTGGTAGTGTCTGTCATGGTATTTCTTCTCCAGATGTCAAGTTTGCTACTTGCCTCACATAATGGCAAACTTGACAAGATAAAGCGGAAGCGGCCAGAGAGGCGCACTTCCGCTTATTTAGGGACACACATATTGCTGGGTGATCTCGACCGTCACACCGAGAGCGGCCAGGCGGGCCAGCAATTGGTCGCGGTCGAAGTCAAGCTCTTTGTCGCCATCGGCATTCCAGGCGCGATCTGGGCGACCAGGTTCTTTGACAACACAGTGGAAGCAGGTGCCGATCTTCAGCGTGTCCTGCTCTAGCACAACAAGCAGTTCAGCAGGCTGGCCAGCCGGAGCGATGGAGGAACGTATGGTCATGGGTTAGCTCCTCTCTTGCCCGGCCTGGCGGTTCGCGACCTGATCGTTTTCCAGGGCCGCTTCCAACTCAGGCTTGGAAGTGAACAGCGTCTCTTCGGACTGAATGCCATACAGGGCAAGCAGTTCGCGAAGCCGCTTCGCCGCGTCTAAGCAGGATGGCCCGGCAAAGCCGCTGAAGTCGGTCCTGGTTGTCCCGTCCGAATTGACGGTGATCTGAATCTCTTTAGGCATATGCGACCCCCCGGATGACGACCTGTGCATCTTCCTGGCTGGCTTGAGCCGTATAGCCCATCTGCTGCAACGCCTCCATCGTAGCTAGACTCACATACGTTTGAACAATCTCTTGCTGGAGTTGGGTGAACTCCGCTTGTACAGCCCACGGATCGCCTTTGAACGAAAGTGTCCCCTGGGCATCGATCTCAATGCCAATCCCACGGAACACGCGACCGGTGAAGAGAGCCAGGCCGGAAGAAATGGGCTGCCTTCGGCGTCCATAATCAAGGATGTGGTCTTCCACGCGCCCGCCCTCGTGTGCGCCTGCGACAATCTCCAACGTCTGGCGCAGCAGGTCCAGATTCGGATTCTGGATCTGGGTCCGGGCCTCAACAATATGGCTCATGTGATCGTCCTTTCTCAAAGATAGAGAATGCTACATCATCCATACTACAGGGTTTCTTTACGCGAGGCAAGATATGCCTCAATGCCATCCAGAACTTCTTTGCTGAAGAGGTCTTGTACAGCGCGAGGGTGTTTGGCCCCTTTCTTGCGGCCACACTCCTGACAGCAAGGAACACAATTATCAGGCGTCGATCCACCCTCAAGGTACAGGGGAAGATAGTGGTCAAGCCCCATATATCCCTCGACAGCTTGTGTCTGACAATAGGCACACTGCCACCGAAAGTGATCCATTATGTATAATCAAAAGTCAACCCCCTTTGACCCTTTTACGACGCTGCCTCCGTGCGGCTGCCCAAGTGTAGCACACCGGTCAAGGCTCTCCGCTTCGCTCCGACGAGCGCGCCCTCGCCGCCCTGCCCTACCTCCTGCGCGGCCTTGAGACGGTGTGCTCTGTGAAAGACTAGCCCGCACCGGAGGGACGCGGTCGCGGCGCTGCGGCAGACGGCTGACAGGAGTACCTGGGGGCAGTTTCACGGGAGGTAGAAAGGGCGACGTGGGACCGATTTGGCGACTCCAGCTGACAGCAGCTCTTACCCGCGTGGGAGCACTACTTATTTGTACGAGTTAATCCTAGCTAACAACTACCGTGCGTCTCAAATGCTCGATGAA
>WNGP01011004.1_pt1 | contig 12148 bp, 9 predicted proteins | sample 5407671 | NCBI WGS metagenome assembly WNGP01 (sample SAMN13153381, study PRJNA577476) | soil metagenome | isolation source: 40 cm soil or saprolite under Garry oak tree replicate 2 | place: USA:California | collected 2016-06-15 | reverse complement strand
GCGCGGGCCTTGGGCGTGGTACCGCAGCCGGGATGTTCGCTGCGCGACATCCTGCGTGAGGTGGCAGGCGAGGCGCGCTGCCTGCTGGTAGTGGACAACTGCGAGCACGTGGTCGCCGAAGCGGCCGAGATCGTCGCCGACCTGCTCACCGCCGGCGGACCGCTGCGGGTGCTCGCCACCAGCCGCGAACCGCTCGGCGTGCCCGGCGAGGTCAGCTACCAGGTGCAGGCGCTGCCCGTGCCCACCCAGCTGGACTCCTGCCGGGCTGCCAACGCCGGGACGTACGATGCGGTGCGCCTGTTTGTCGACCGTGCGGCGACCGTGTCGCCCGGCTTCACGCTCACCGACGCCATCGCCCCGGCCGTGGCGGCGCTGTGCCAGCGGCTTGACGGGCTGCCGCTGGCGATCGAGCTGGCCGCCTCCCGGGTGCGCAGCTTCGGCCCGGCCGAGCTTGTGGAGCACCTTGACCAGCGCTTCGAGCTGCTGTCGGCCGGCGCCCGTACCGCTGCGCCGCGGCACCGCACGCTGCGCGGCGCGATCGACTGGAGTTACGAGCTGCTCAGCGACGGCGAGCGGGCAATGTTCGATCGGCTCGGGGTGTTCCCCGCCGATTTCGACTACGAGGCTGTCCGATCGGTGCACGGGGCGGATGATCCTGACGGCGCAGCGGTGATGACACTGCTGCCGAGGCTGGTGGACAAGTCGCTGGTATCTGCCGCCGGGCGCACCACCCGCCGCTACCGCCTGCTGGAGACCATCCGGGCGTACGCCGCTGACAGGCTGGCGGTCTCCGGCACCGAGACCGCCGCCAGGCGGCAGCACGCTGCCCACTACCTTGCGCTGGCCGAGCGAGCCGACCAGCAGCTGCGCACCCGCGACCAGCGGGCCTGGCTCGGCCGGCTGACCACAGAGCAGCCGAATCTGCGGGCCGCGCTGGCCCACAGCATCGCCGTCGGCGACATCGAGTCCGCCTGGCGGTCGGTCGCCGCGCTGCAGCGGTTCTGGGAACTCACCGGGCAGCGCCGCGAGGCTCACGAGTGGATCCAGCAGGCGCTGGCGATCAGCGACCCGCCCGCCACCCCCGCCGCCGTCGCCGGACTCGCCGCGGCCAGCATGATCCTGCATCCCTCAGATACTCGCGCCGCTTTCGAGCTGGCCCAGCAGGCGGCGCGGCTGGCTGCCGATCTGGACGACCTCACCCGCGCCAAGGCCGCGCTCGCGCTCGGGATGACCGCTATCTGGGTCCAGCCGGACCTGGGGCCACCCGCACTGCGCGAAGCGCTGACCCGGTTCGGCGCCGATCACTCATGGGAGTGCGCGGTGACCATGCAGTGCCTGGCGAACACCTCCGGCGGCCTGGCCGAGGCGCTGGACTGGGGGCAAGAGAGCGTGGCTTTGTTCCGCCGGGCCGGCGATCACATGTACGCGGCCAACACGCTGTTCATCATGGCGCAACGGTCGATGTACGCCGGCATCGCCGATGACCAGGTGCACCAGTGGCTGACCGAGAGCCGGGCGCTGGCCGAGGCAGCCGGCAGCGAGGACGACCAGGTGCACGCGATGGTCGGCTTCGGGCAGCTGGCGTGGCTGCGCGGCGACCATGCCGGCGCGGCCCAGCTCATGGAGGAGTGCCTGCCCGCGCTGCGCCGGCGCGGCGACCAGCGCTGCACCGGCCGGGCGCTGCACATGCTCGGGGAGCGGGCACATGAGCAGCGGCAGCTGGCCCGCGCCGAGGAGCTGCTGTGCGGGAGTGTGGTCGCGGTCGCGGTCGCCGGCCAGTCGCGCGTGCTGGTGAGCGCGCTGGAGGCCCTCGCCGCCGTGGCCTGCGCCCAGGGCCGCCCGCGCCGCGCGGCCATGCTCCTCGGCACAGCGCACATCGCGCGCGATTCGGCCAGCGGGCACATGCGACCCATTCAGGCACCCGACCAGGAGCTTCGCCGGTTGCTGGGCAGGTTGCTGGGCAGTGCAGCCTTCGACGCCGCCTACGGTGAGGGCCAGCGGCTGTCCCCGACGCAGGCGCTGCAGGCCGCCTTGTCCGACCAGCGCGACAGCTCCCGGCCAGCTCTCAGGTGACGGTTACTCCCGCACCGCCCGAGCGCCGGGGCGCTGCCGGCCTTCAGCGCCAGGCTGTCCCGAACCCTTAGTCATGGAGCATGGAACCCTTCCTGTGGGCCCTGACCACCTCGCTGCGGCCGGACAACGAGATCACGGCGAACCCCGTCACGCCCTGGTCCAATCACTGGACCCTGCACGCCTACACCAGCACGCTGACCACCAATCCGATCGGCTGGTGGTACCTGAACAGCTTCATCATCTCCACCCTGTCGGTGATCTTCACGGTCGTCGCCTGCTCCATGATCGGCTTCGCCCTGGCGCACCTGAGGTTCCGCGGCAAAGCGGCGACGTTCGCGGTGATCCTGGCCGAAATCATGCTGCCAACCGAGGCCCTGGTCCTGCCGCAGTTCATGGAGTTCCGGACCATCCACCTGCTGGGTACCTACTGGGCGATAATCATGCCGGCCATCGCCGCGCCAGTGGCCGTCTTCGTCTTCCATGCCTTCCTGCGGCAGATCCCGGTGCCACTCATCGAAGCCGCCCGGCTGGACGGCGCGAACTGGTGGCGTATCTACTACCGGATCTGCATGCCGCTGTGCCGTCCTGCCGTGTCGGCGGTCGCGATCCTCACCTTCATCACGACGTGGAACGCGTTCCTGTGGCCGCTTCTGGTGCTGACCCAGACCAAGTCCGAGACGATCACGGTCGGGCTGAGCAGCCTGATCGGCGGGTCGGCGATCCAGTACGCCGAGACGATGGCATCATCGGTGCTGGGCTTCCTGCCGCTGCTCGCCGTGTTCCTGCTCCTGCAGCGCCAGATCGCCCAGGGCGTCGCCAACACCGGCATCAAGTAGGCGCGTACCGGTTCACGCGTCTGCCCGGAACCGCCCCGACGTCCCTCCGTGGTGGTCTACGGCCCGATCCCGAGGTGACCGGGACCAGCCGATCGCCCCGCCCAGCGGGCTGTCGGCCATGGCCGCCTGCATCTGGCACAGCCGGGCAGCCGGCGGAACCCATCAAGCGGCCGCTGACCGCCTATGACAACTGAACCCATCAGGAATCATTGGCCTAGCTCGTGCCGCATCGGGGCGGGCAGGTCCGCGGTTGCCGCGCGGAACCAGCGCACCACGGCAGGCTCGCGGTCTTCTTCCAGCTTGGCCAGTCATGACCGTCGGGTCTGCGGGAAGGTGACGATCACCTCGAGGCCACCGGGCTGGAGGGGTTCGGCGGTGACGATGCCCCGGTGAGCCGCGGTGATCGCGGCGACGATGGACAGGCCCAGGCCCGTGCCCGTGCCCTGACGCGTTCGTTCTGGTCCGAGCCGGTAGAAGGGCTGGAACAGCGATTCCGCGGCCTCGGGCGGGATGACCGGGCCGCTGTTGGCGATGCGTAGCTCGGCGGTGCCGTCACAGGTGCCGGTGCGCACGGTGATCCACCCGTCCGGAACGTTGTGCCTGACGGCGCTGGACTCCGCGCTGGCCGCGGGCCAGCGCGAGCAGGCTGTCGATGATGTGCTCGTTGCGTTCGGTGGCGGCCCGGAGCCGGACGGCCATGGCCCGCAGCGAGCCCACGCTGGGGTGGGTGTCGGCCAGCGCGACGTCGATGGCGGCGCGCTGGACGGTGAGCGGGGTGTGCAGCTCGTGGGAGGCGTTAGCGATGAACTGGCGCTGGGAGTCGAAGGCGCCCTCCAGGCGGGCCAGCATGCTGTCGAAGGTGTCGGCCAGGTGCTTGAGCTCGTCGTCCGGGCCGTGCAGGGCGATGCGTTCGTGCAGGTTCTCGGTGGACAAGTTCTGCGCCGTGTCGGTGATGCGGCGCAGCGGGCGCAGCACCCGCCCAGCCACCAGCCAGGCGAGGCCGATCGAGGCCACGGCCATGATCGCCAGCGCGATGCCGGAGTACTGGAGAAGGTGATGCTGCCAGGCGACGAGCTGACCATGCTCCTCGGCGGCGCGCTGACGGAGCCGCTGCGGGGGGCAGGGCACGGGACTGCCCGATTTCTCGCAGCGGCCCTCGATGGCGTTGTGGCTGCGGGTGACGACGAGCGTGTAGGTGATGGCCAGCAGCGCCGCGCCGGTGATCACGAACAGGGTGCCGTACAGCGCGGTGAGCTGGAAGCGGACGGTGCGCCTGCGCCCGCCTGGCGGCAGTGGCAGGAGCCGCGGACGGGGGGACCGGCCCGGGGTGCCCGAGGCGGCGCTCATGGGATCCGGTAGCCCGACCGGGCGACGGTCTCAACCAGCGGCGGGTCGCCGAGCTTACGGCGCAGCCGCATGACGGTGACACGGATCGTGTTGGTGAATGGGTCGGCGTTCTTGTCCCAGGTGCGCTCGAGCAGCTCCTCGGCGCTGACCACGGCGCCGTCGGCCGCGAGCAGCAGCTCCAGCATGCCCAGTTCCTTGGGGGTTAGGTACAGCTGCCGCCCGTCGCGTTCTGCGGTGCGGCGCGCGGTGTCGACGACCAGCCCGCCACGCACGAGCACCGGAGGCAGCCGAGGCCGGGCCCGCCGGGCCAGCGCCCGCACCCGGGCGACCAGTTCGGCGAACGCGAACGGCTTGGTGAGGTAGTCGTCCGCGCCTAGGGTAAGCCCGGCGACGCGGTCGCTGACCTCCCGGGCGGCGGTGAGCATGAGCACCCGGGTCATGGCCCCGGTTTCCACGAGCTGACGGCATACCTCGTCGCCGTGCACGCGCGGCAGGTCGCGATCCAGGATCAGGACGTCGTAGGAGTTCACGGCGAGTTCCTCGAGCGCCGCGGCGCCGTCTAGGACGACGTCTACCGCCATCCCTTCCCGGCGCAGCCCGACGGCCAGGATCTCGACCAAGTCGGCCTGGTCTTCGGCGAGCAGGACCCGCATCTGATACCTCGCCCGATCGGCTGGTGTTCGTCTCCACCCTGCCGGACCTGCCGTAACAGCAGCATAACAATTGCCGTGACGGGCCTGTTAGCGGCGAGGAACTAGAACCTTCTTCAACACCCGCGTGATGAAGGAGCGAGCAATGCCGCAAGGCAGGATGATTGTGGCGATGGCGGGCGTGCTGCTCACGCTCGCGGCCTGTGGCGGCAGCCACGGCCCGCACGTGGCGTCGCTGGGCAGCGGCCCGGCGTCGGCCAGCGCGAGTTCGACTGCCGATCCGAACGCGACGGCACTGAGGTTCGCGCAGTGCATGCGCACGAAGGGCTACCCGGATTTCCCGGACCCGGGTCCGAACGGCGCGGGGTTCACCATCACCCCGAACAGCGGCATCGATCCGCAATCGCCGCAGTTCCAGGCGGCGAGCAGCAGTTGCAGGAAGAGCACCGGATTCGGCAGCCAGCTCAACCCTCAGAAGCAGAACGACCTGTTCAACTCGCTGCTGAAGTTCAGCGAGTGCATACGCGCGCACGGCATCTCGACCTATCCGGACCCGGAGCGGGGGGCCGGCGGGGGCATCATCAGGAAGCCGCCTCGGGGTGTCGACACTAACTCCCCGCAGTTCCAGGCCGCGAAGAAGGCGTGCGACAGCCTGCTGCCGAACGACGGCAAGGGTCCTGGCGGAGGCGCGGGATGAGCGGGCCGACCCGCACCAGGGCGGCCATCGCGGTGCTCGTGGTCGGCGCGGCCGCCGGGGGCCTGGCGGCCGCAGCCGTGATCATGGCGCCGGCTGGTCATCCCGGCACGGCCGCAGCCGATCCCTCGGCCGCGGTGCCGGCCAGTACCGCGGCCGTACAGCAGCGGGATCTGTCCTCGCAGGTGAACGTGAACGGCACCCTCGGATACGCCGGCAGCTACCCGGTCACGAATCAGGCCCGGGGAACGGTCACCTCGGTGCCAGGCACGGGGGACATCATCGGGCAGGGCCACGTGCTTTACCAGGTCGACGGAAAGCCGGTAGTGCTGCTGAACGGCTCGACGGTGCTGTATCGCGAGCTGGCGCAGGGTGCCTCCGCCGGTCCGGACATACGGCAGCTCAACGCCGACCTCGTCGCGCTCGGCTACGCGTCTGCCAGCGATCTCGACCCGTCCTCGGACGAGTTCTCCGTCCAGACCGCGCAGTCGGTCGGCAAGCTGCAAGCCGCCCTGGGCCTAGACCAGACCGGCCAGCTCGGCCCGGCGCAGGCGGTGTTCCTGCCCGGCCCGGTCCGGGTGACCGCGGTCGCAGCCGCGGCCGGCCAGCCTGCCCGGCCCGGCGAGCGCATCATCACCGCGTCCTCCACGCAGCGCGTGGTCACCATCAACCTCGACGCCGCGCTGCAGTCCGACGTCGCGGACGGGAACCGGGTGGTGATCACCCTGCCCAGCGGCCAGACGACACCGGGCACGGTGACGAGCGTCGGCAAGGTCGCCACCAGCACGAATCCGAACTCGCCGGCCGGCTCGTCCAGCACCGCATCGACGGTCCAGGTGCAGGTCACGCCCGGCCGGCCCGCCGACACGGGGACCCTCGACCAGGCGCCGGTGCAGGTCGCCATCACGACCGGAACGGTGCGCGACGCGCTTGTCGTCCCGGTCAACGCGCTCGTGGCCCTCTCCGGCGGTGGCTACGCGGTCGAGGTCGCTGAGGCCGACGGGGCGCACCGGCTGGTCGCCGTCACGCCGGGACTGTTCGACGATGCCGACGGGCTGGTCGCCGTGACGGCCACCGGCCTGCCGGCCGGGACGCGAGTGGTGGTGCCGTCGATATGACCGCAGCGCCTATCCTGCAGCTCGAGGCGATATCCAAGACCTATCCTGGTGACCCGCCGATCCTCGCGCTGCGGGAGGTCGACCTCAACGTGAGCGAGGGTGACCTTGTCGGGATCGTCGGGCCGTCCGGCTCGGGCAAGAGCACGCTGCTGCATATAGCCGGCACCTTGGACCGGCCCAGTTCGGGCCAGCTGCGGGTCGATGGAAGCGACGTCGCCCGGCTGACCGACCGTCAGGTGTCCGCGCTGCGCTCGGCCCGGATCGGATTCGTGTTCCAGCAGTTCTTCCTGGCCGGACGCCAGACCGTGCTCGAGAACGTCGCCGACGGCCTGTTGTACGCCGGGGTACGGCCCGGCCGGCGACGGCGGGCAGCCGCCGACGTGCTCGACCGGGTCGGCCTCGGCGACCGGCTCTCGTCCACGCCGGACAGGCTGTCCGGCGGCGAACGGCAACGCGTCGCGATCGCCCGCGCCCTGATCGGCCGGCCGGCGATCGTGCTCGCCGACGAGCCGACCGGCAACCTCGACAGCCGCACTGGCGCCGGAATCGTCGCCCTGCTGCGCGACCTCAACGACGACGGCCGCACCATCGTCATCATCACTCACAACCGCGAGCTTGCCGCCAGCCTGCCCCGCCAGGTGGCGATGCTCGACGGGCGGGTCGCGGCCGACTCCGCTACCGCGGGAGACAGGCCGTGACCGGGACGCACCTAGTGAGCGATGCCATAAACCCCGAGCCGGCCCGCTTGCGGGCAGGTGACCGGCTCCGGCTGGCCAGCGCCGGCCTGCGCACCCACCGGCTGCGTGCTGTCCTGGCGGCCCTCGGCATCGCGATCGGCATCGCCGCCATGGTCGGCGTCCTGGGCATCTCCGCTTCGTCTCAGGCCGGGCTGCTGGCCGAGATCGACCAGCTCGGCACCAACCTGCTCACCGTGACACCCGGCCAGACCGCCGTCGGCGGCAGCGCCGAGCTGCCGGAGACCGCGACCGGCATGATCGGCTTGATTGGGCCAGTGACGCAGGTGACCGCGGTCGGCACCCTGAGCCAGCACGTCTACCGCAGCGACCTGATCCCGGCCATCGACACCTCGGGCATCCAGCTTTACGCCGCCCAGCCGGACCTGCTACGGGCCCTGCACGGGACCGTTCACTCCGGAGCGTTCCTCAACGCGGCCGCCAGCCGCTACCCGGCCGTGGTCCTCGGGGCGACCGCCGCGAGGCGCCTGGGCATCGACCACGCCTACCCGAGCGAGCGGATCTGGATCGGCGGGCAATGGTTTTACGTCCGGGGCATCCTGGACCCGTTGCCCCTCGCGCCGGAAATCGACGAATCGGTGCTGATCGGCGCGCCTGCCGCCGGATCGCTCTTTGGCTGGGAAGGGGCGCCGAGCATCATCTACCTGCGCGCGGACACCGACCAGGTGCAAGCCGTCGACAACGTGCTCGCCGCTACGGCGAACCCGGAAAGCCCCGACGAAGTCCAGGTCAGCCAGCCTTCGGATGCCCTCGTCGCCCGCGCGGCGGCCAAGAGCGCCTTCACCGGGCTGCTCCTCGGCCTAGGCGCGCTCGCCTTGATCGCCGGCGGCACCGGGGTGGCCAACATCATGGTCATTTCCGTCCTCGAACGACGCTCAGAGATCGGCCTGCGCCGGGCCCTCGGCGCCACCAAGGGCCAGATCAGCGCCCAGTTCCTCAGCGAGTCGGTCCTGCTGTCCCTCCTCGGCGGCACCGCCGGGATCACCCTTGGCGCCGCCGCCACCGCCGTCTACGCCACGGCCAAGCACTGGGCCATCGTCATGTCCCCGCTCGCGCTCGCCGGGGGCGCCGCCGCGGCCCTGGCCATCGGCGGCATCGCCGGGCTCCTACCCGCCCTGCGCGCCGCCCGCCTCGCCCCCACCGACGCCCTCCGCACCACATGAAGGAGATCTCTGATTAGGCGCGACCCTGGGCGTGGCGATCTCGGCGAACGAAGCCACGCCGGCTCTAGACGGTTACCTGGCCTGCGCTGAAGGGCTACATCGGCGCTGGCGAGCCGGTGCTCATTCTGTACCGAGGTGGCTGCCCAGTCGCGGGAGTCGTTCCAATCAGGCCAGCCGGGAGGCCGTCAATGACATCGGTGATGAAGATCCATATCGCTTTCCCAGCCCCACTGGCACCGAGTATCAACGGCAGGAAACACCCGATGAACCATCCCGGCCCGGCCCAGGTGAGCACGTTGAGAGCTGACGCGCGATGTGAGACAGCTGCGCGACGATCAGGTCGATATCGGCGTGGGTGGTCCGGTAGTTCGTGATGCAGGCGCGTATGCCCGGTCGGCCGTTGACGTACGCCGGGATGAGGAATGCGGTGCCCTCCTCGAGGAGACGGATGAGTGCGGCAGCGTGATCGGCCTCGGTGGCGTTCTTGATCCGGAAGCAGACGGCTGTCAGTGGCGCGGGGGCCATGAGCTCGAGACCCGGGTCCTGCTCAATGAGTTCAGCCAGGTAGCGGGCGAGGTCGAGGGTCTGGTCGATCGCTGACCGGAAGGCGTCGACGCCGAAGGCCTGTAGCGCGGTCCAGAGCTTGAGGGCCCTGAAGCCGCGCGACAGTTGCTGCCCGTAGTCCATGTAGTCGGGCATCAGCGGGTCTTTGTCGGCGACGCCGACCGAGGGGCGGAAGGCGAAGGCCCGGGTGAGGGTGGTGCGGTCGCGCACCAGCAGGCAGCCCGCCTCTAGCGGGGCGAACAGCAGCTTGTGCGGGTCGACGGCCACGGAGTCGGCCCGGGCGCAGGCCTGGAACGCCTCGCGCTTGCGGTCGGAGAGCACGAACAGGCCGCCATATGCGCCGTCGAGGTGCAGCCACAGGTGCTCGCGCTCGCACACATCGGCGATGTCGGCGATCGGATCGATGGCCCCGGTGGTGACGGTTCCCGGCGTGGCCACGACGCAGAATGGCTCGAAGCCGTGCTCGCGGTCGGCGCGGATCGCTTCGGCGAGGGCGTCGGTGCGCATGCGGTACTGGTCGTCGACCGGGATGCGGCGGACGTTGTCCAGGCCGATGCCGAGGATGGCGGCGGCTTTGTCGATGCACCAGTGCGCCTCGGCCGAGGTGTAGACCACAAGGCGGGGGTCAGCTGTCTGCAGGCCCTGCTCGCGAATGCGCGGGCGCCGGGCGTGCAGGGCCGCGCTGAGAGCATCGAGGGTGGCGATCGAACCGCCTGGGGTGAGGATCCCGCCCGCATTGTCGTCATAACCGAACAGTCCGCCCAGCCATGCGATGACGGCACGCTCGATTACGCTCGCAGCCGGCCCGCCGCGCCATATGACGCAGTTCTGGTTGATGGCGGCGGCGATGGCTTCGGCATACGGAGCGATGCCGTTGGGCGGGCCGATGACGTAGGCGAGGAACCGCGGATGGGACACGGTCGTCGAGTTCGGCAGGATCTTTTGATTGATTTCGCGGAAAACTCCCCCGACTCCGATTCCCTTGTCCGGGAAGGGCGTCGTAAGCAGGCTCTCCAGAGCCGCGCGGTCGACGGCAGGCAGGATGCGGCGCCCGGGAATCGAATGCTCGTAGTCGTCGAGAAACGAGGCGAGCAACCGGGCGGCCAGGTCTCGCTCGCTCTTGTTCAGGCTGAGCACCGGCTGGTCAGGCATCGGCATCTCCTGCTTTCGAACCCGGTTACCGGGAGTGAAGAACATGTCCAGCCTGACGCCATCTCGGCCCGGACCGCATCGCCGTTCGGCCGTGACCGAAAGACCTCCGGATCGGCGGGTGAGCTGACTTATCGTCACTTAGTGAGGGAACGGGCCACGGCTGGACCGTCGGCCCGCAGATCGGTGCTCTGTGATCGGGGTCGGCGGTGCGGATCGTTTTTACCGAACGGGATCTGGCCAGGGTGCGACTGGCGGACACGCCGCACACGCTGTCGGAGATCACCTTCAGCGTGCGGGCTTTGCGCCGCTCACGCCAGGACCGCGCTGCGCGCTGCCTCCGCCGGCCAGGTCAGCTTCGACATGGACCGCATTGCCGCCGAACGCCGCCCGCCGCCGCTGGCCCTGGAGCTAGCCGCCGACCGTAAGCAGGCGCTGGACCGGCTGGCCGAGGCGGTTACCGTTTACCACACGATGGCGCTGGCCCCACACTGGCGGCGCATCGCCGCTGCTTTCGACGCGGGTCGGGCCGCCCGGGCCCGCATCCTGGCCGACGGCGGCCTGGACCTGCTGCTGGCAACCCTGCATCCGGACCTCCGCTGGAATCCGCCGGTCCTGGAGCTTGCCGGCTACCGCGACGGGGAACGGCTCGACCTCGACGGACGGGGACTACTGGTCAACCCCGGTGTGCTGGCTTTCTACCCTCGCGCCTCCGTCATCGTCTCCCCGGGTGGAGGCGTACCGGTGCTGCTCGTCCCGACCTGGGACCGACCGTCTCTGCGCGCCCCGGACGCGGACAGCGTACCGGTCGGCGGCCTGGCTGGCCTGCTGGGGGCAACCCGCGCACGGGTCATCCGCGCTGTGGCAGCCGGATGCACCACGACCGAACTGGCCCGGGCCCTGGGCATCGCCCCGGCCACCGCGAGCGAACACGCCACCGTGCTGCGCAAATCAGGCCTGATCAGCACCCAGCGCCATCGCAACACCGTGCTGCACACCCTGACACCACTGGGCATAGCCCTGATCGGCGCCAACCCCGCTGACCCCCCGGCCGCATAGCCGCCTCGTCTCAACATCACCTTCCGTAACTAGCCTTGCTCAGGGCACACGCGCGCCGATAACGGCTGTTAGGGCGAGGCAGCGGAAATTCGCGTCCACCCGCTGAGGCGCGCAGAACTGGGCAGTCTGCGCCGGCTAGATCTGGCGTACCGGGCACCGGGTCAGCCACCCCGCCCAGCGCGCCCGGGCAGGGCTGAACCCGCTGCCGCGTGGCGGTCAGCGCTCGCGGGATCCACGTTCCGGGTTCCCGGCGCGGCTGGGCTCGGGTGGTGACGCGGTCCGGGCAGGCGTGCTGGGCGCCGGTGTGTAGAGGCCGTACTTGAGCAAGTCGGCGTTGGCGCGCATCCAGCGTTCGAAGTTACCGGGTTCGAACAGCGACCCTCCGAGCTGTTGTTCGACCAGCGGGCGCAGCAGCAACGGCCCGACGATCAGGACAAGCTGCTGGAGGGCACGCCAGAGGGGATCGCTGCCGGTACGGATCACCCCGGCGCCGGCCAGTGCCTGGTCGGCGCTGGCTGTGGCGTACAGCAGGGCGAACAGCTCGCCGGCTGCCGCGCCGCCCTCGCTCAGCGCCTGGGCGATGTACTGCAGCAGCGCTGGCTGGGGTCGCAGCACCCGGGCGAGGACCTCAGCCCGCTGGTCGATCAGGCTGGCGCCGCTGCTCCCGACCGGTACCTCGCTCAGCGCGGCGGTGATCCGCCTGACCACGACGGCGTCGACCGCCCGGCGCAAGCCGTCCA
>WNGP01004097.1_pt1 | contig 12150 bp, 8 predicted proteins | sample 5407671 | NCBI WGS metagenome assembly WNGP01 (sample SAMN13153381, study PRJNA577476) | soil metagenome | isolation source: 40 cm soil or saprolite under Garry oak tree replicate 2 | place: USA:California | collected 2016-06-15 | reverse complement strand
TGGTGACGGCCCAGAAGCCAGGCCATCCCGGACCGCCGCCGTCCGCGTGCCAGAAGACCGGCGCGTGCTCGCGGAGCCAGGCGAACTGCTCGTGCGGAGCCCCGCCCCGAGCGTAGACGTCGGGGTCGACGAGGTTGATCTGTGCGGCCGTGGTCATCGACTGCCTCGCGTGCTGCAAGAGACGATAGACACGACGATACGGCCAGCGCTGGCGAGAACAACCCCGCGGAGTCCTCCGGCAGGGCACCCGCAGCGGCGCGAGGTAGCCCAGGGCCGGGGGTAGCAGCAGCAGCGGCGGCGGCGGGCCACGTGCAGCCGCGAGGGTCATCGATCTCAAATTTAGTCAACAAGGTCAAGCCCGCGGCCCGGCTGGAGGTGACCGCGCAGAGGCAACGCGGCGGAAGGCGGACCGATCGCTCTCGATCGCAGCCGGAGCCACAACAAACAGGTCACCGATGGCAGCCACCTGATGGTCCTGCTTCAGGAGATCGGCGAGGCGGGTGCACACTATCTATTCGGTGCTGGCGGCAGAGCCTGGCCACAAGCCCGGGCGATGCGCCAGATCGAGCTTGCGGTGCGGCGCGAGTCAGGCACGTGGCTTCCGGCCGGTTCTGCCGCCAGAGGTTCCCGTTAGGCTGGCGGCCGTGGCATACGACGCCGAGCTCGCTGACCGGATCCGGTACCTGGTCGGCACCGGGCCGGGCGTGACTGAGAAGAAGATGTCCGGCGGCCTGGCCTTCCTGATCGGCGGCCACATGGCGATAAGCGCCAGCGGTCAGGGCGGGGCCCTAGTCCGGGGCAGGCCCGGCGGAGTCCGCCGCCCCCGCCCAGAGGACAACCGCCACCGTGGCGGTCATGGGCGGCCGGGAGATGCCGGGATGGCTGCGCGTCACCTCCGATGATCTGGAAGCCGACGACCAGCTCACCGAGTGGGTCAGCCGCGCCGTCCGCTACGCCCGGTCGCTCCCGTCCAAGCACTAGCACCGGGCGCACACCGGCCGGCCATCTCGGCGCGCCGGTTACCCCAGGTCACGGCCCCGGCCGCATCTTCGCAGGCAGAATGCATCCGATCGCCGAATATTTGCTCATGCCTCCGCGCGCCCGTGTGCGGGTTCCATGCACAGAACAACCAGTTCTGGCCGTCGAGTTCGCCGGCGCGTTTGAGGGCTCACCGCTCCCACGGGGCGCCGCGGCCGATGGGGTGAGCGGCCCGAGGTGGTTGCCCGGCCTGGCGCTGCGAGGTCGGGTTAGGGGCGCGAGCAGCTCTCAGCAGAACCCAGCCCTGGCTGAAGGCGGGCTCGGACCGGAGTCACAGGCCGAGACGAGTGTGCCGTTTGAGTCTGCCTGCGGCCACCCTCACGGGGCCGTCTGCGTCAGGTCGTCGAGGCGACTGAGGGTGTATTCAAGCGCCTCGGTGAGCCGCTTCCGGTGACCGGTGGCCAGCAGGTCAAGCACCAGGCCGGTGAACGTCGCCTTTACCAGCGACGCCTCGAGTTCGGCGTTCTCGGGCTTGATACCGTCAGCGATCAGGCCGGCGGCGATGTCCTCGCGCCAGAACGAGATCTGCTCCGCGCGCACATCACCGGGCAGACCGCTGACCGTGGCGTCCAGCGTGGCGGCTTCCAGACCCAGCCGCACCAGCGCCAAGTGCTCCGGGCTGCGGTTGATCCACCGCCACCAGCGCCGCTGCAGCTCCGCCGTGGAGAGGTGAGGTACCTGCCGCCGCCACCGCCCTTCGACTCCTCGCTGAATCTCAGCGGCCCGCCGCAATGCGGCGACCACCAGCTCGTCCTTGTTGCCGAAATGATGTACCAGTGCATTGACCGACACACCCAGTGCCCGGGCAACTGGCCGCATGGACACTCCGGCGACGCCGTGCCGACCGAGGTAGCCGACCACCTCGTCCAGCAACTCGGTCCGTCGTTCGAGGTCAGGATGGCGTCCCATCAGGCGCGCATGCGATGGCCTGCCGGGTCTAGCACCGGTTCGGGTAGCAATCTCGCCGGACGGCGCTGGCCTATGATCTCCACCTCGAACATCGCGCCGGGCACCGCGAGCTCGCTCGGCACGTAGCCGAACGCAAGCGAGCGGCGGCTGTAATGCGCATACGCGCCGGACGTCGCCCAGCCCACCACCGCCCCGCCGTGCCAGATCGGCTCGTCGCCGACGACGTCGGCCGGTTCCGTCGGATCGGGGGTAATGTCGAAGTAGCCAAGCGTACGGGCTGGGCCGCGCGACAGCTCCGCCTCCACCGCAGCGCGGCCGATGAAGTCATGATCGAGCTTGAGCGCTCGGTGCATCCGCGCCTCCACCGGGGTGTAGATCGGACGGTATTCGCGCGCCCACGTTCCGAACATCTTTTCCATGCGCAGCGACATCAACGCCCGGAACCCGAACAGGCCGATGCCGTATGACTTCCCAGCCTGCCACAGCAGATCGAACAGTGCTCGCTGGTTCTCCGGTGCGACCCAGATCTCGTAGCCAAGATCCCCGGTGTAGGTCATCCGGCCGACGTAGGCGGGGATCATCCCGACGTCAATCCGGCGGAACGTCATGAATGGGTAATTCTCGGTGGCCAGAGAAGCGTCGGTGACCGATTGCAGCACGTCGCGGGCGCCCGGGCCGGCAAGCGAGAGGCCCACCAGCGACAAGCCCAGCACGTCGAACCGCACGCCATCAGCGAGGTGGCCCAAGAACCAGCGCGAGTGATGCGCTTCGGCGATCTGCGAGCCGAACAGGAAGAAATCGTCGGTACCGACCCGCGCCACGGAGAACTCCCCGACGATGTGACCGTTGGGATCCAGGGCGGCGGTGAGGTTGATTCGGCCGGTTTGCGGCAGCCGGTTGGTGAACAGCCGCTGCAGCCAGCCGGCGCTGCCGGGGCCGGTCACGCGGTACTTGGCGAAGTTGGAGCATTCGGTGAGCCCGACGCGTTCGCGCACCGTGGTGCATTCTTCAGCGACGACGTGATAGGCGTTGGAGCGGCGGAACGTCACGTCCTCGCGCGGCTCCTCTCCCGGCCGCTGGAACCACAGGGGATGCTCGAGCCCGAAGCTCGCGCCCCATACCGCGTTGTGGGCGGTGAGCCGGTCGTAGACCGGCGTGGTATGCAGTGCCCGGCCGGCCGGGAGTTCCTCGTTGGGGAAGGTGATGCGGAACCGGCGGCGGTAGCTCTCGCGCACTTTGGCATTGGTGTAGGCGAGGCTCGCCCAGTTGCCGAAGCGGGCCACGTCCATCGCCCAGATGTCTTCACCCGGATCGCCGTCGGCCATCCAGCGCGCGAGGGTGAGGCCAACACCGCCGCCCTGCGACAGCCCGGCCATCACCGCGCAGGCCACCCAGCAGTTGCGCACGCCGGGCACCGGGCCGACCAGCGGATTGCCGTCCGGCGCGAAGGTAAACGGCCCGTTGATCACCTTCTTGATCCCCACGTCAGCCAGCGCCGGATAGTGCTTGAACGCGATCTCCAGCGACGGGGCGAGCCGGTCGAGATCGGGGACTAGCAACTGCTGGTCGAAGGTCCACGGCGTCTCGCGCGGCGACCAGGGCACGCACGCCTGCTCATACGTGCCCAGCAGCACCCCGCCGCCCTCCTGGCGGATGTACAGCTCGCCGTCGAAGTCCAGGGCCATCGGCAGCTCGTGTCCGGTGGCCGCGTTGTACTCGGCCACCTCATCCATGTCTTCGGTGATCAAGTACATGTGCTCCATCGCAAGCACGGGCAACTCGAGGCCGATCATCCGGCCCACCTCACGTGCCCACAGCCCGCCTGCGTTGACGATGTGCTCGGCGTGGATCTCGCCGGATTCGGTGATGACGTCCCACGTGCTGTCGGGGCGCTGACGAAGGTCGCTGACCCAGGTGTGCTGGTAGATCTCGGCGCCGGCCTGCCGCGCGCAACCGGCATAGGCCCGGGTGACCCCGGTCGGGTCGACATGACCCTCGGCCCGGTCGAAGAGCGCACCGATGAAGTACTGCTCCTCCAGAAGCGGGAACATCCGCTTAGCCTCGGCCGCCGAGATGATCTCCATATCCATGCCGAGGTAACGGCCGCGGGCCTGAGCCATCCGCAGCCAGTCCATCCGCTCACGGTCGCCGGCCAGCATCAGTCCGCCAGGCATGTGGACGGAGCAGTTCTGGCCGGAGCGCTGCTCGATCTCGCGATACAGCCCGACGGTGTACTGCTGGAGCTTCGCGACATTAGGGTCACCGTTGAGCGTGTGCATGCCGCCCGCCGCGTGCCAGGTCGAGCCGGCGGTGAGCTCCCTGCGCTCGACGAGCACGACATCGGTCCAGCCCAGCTCGGTGAGGTGGAACAGGGCCGAGGCGCCAACCACACCACCGCCGATGACGACCACGCGCGCGGAGGATTTCATCGAGGCATCCCTGCGTCTAAATTTTCCCGGTACAGTCGTTCCGACTATAGGACCCCGGAGGTGTCGGGCATGGGTAAGCTTCTCGATCGGCTCGCCGTCGGACCAGTGATCTGCGCCGAGGGGTATCTATTCGAGTTCGAGCGCCGCGGCTACCTGCAGGCCGGGGCGTTTGTACCAGAGGTGGTGCTCGACGAGCCCGAGATGGTAGCCGGGCTGCACCGAGAATATGTGCATGCCGGGTCGGACGTGGTTGAGGCATTCACCTACTACGCCCACCGCGAGAAGCTGGCGGTGATCGGCCGCGAGGGCGACCTCGAGTCGCTGAACCGGCAGGCGCTGCATATCGCCAAAGAGGTCGGCGCCGAGCACGACTCCCTGGTGGCCGGCGATATCTGCAACACCAACGTCTACGACCCGGACGATCCCACGACGCACGAGGCCGTCCGCCGCATGTTCGCCGAGCAGGTCGGGTGGGCCGCCGAGGCTGGCGTCGACTTCGTGATCGCCGAGACCATCGACTATCCCGGCGAGGCATTGCTCGCGCTGGAGGCAATCAAGGCGCACGGCCTCGATGCGGTGGTCACACTCACTATTCATCGCCAGCCCATCGTCCGCGGGGGCGACCCGGTCGGCGAGGCATGCCGGCGCCTCCAAGACGCCGGGGCCGATGTGGTCGGGCTGAACTGCATCCGCGGGCCCGCCACCATGCTGCCGCTACTCGGTGAAATCCGCGCTGCGTGCGACGGGTACATCGCCGGCTTGCCGGTGCCGTACCGTACGACAGAGGCCGAGCCAACGTTCCAGTCGCTCACCGACAAAGATTGCGACCTGATCCCGGATAGGCGGCCATTCCCGACCGCGCTAGACCCGTTCCTAGCCAACCGCTACGAGATGGGCGCGTTCACGACGGCGGCGGCTGCGCTGGGAGTCAACTACTTCGGTATCTGCTGCGGCTGCGCACCCCACCACGTCCGCGCGATGGCCGAGGCACTCGGCCGCACGCCGCCGGCGAGCCGGTTCAGCGCGGATATGAGCCGGCACGCCTACTACGGCACCAGCGAACGGATCAGCCGGCATTACCAGGAGTTCGCCAAAGAGCTCTAGCTAGGAGCCCGGCGAACAACGCGACGCTCCGATATCCAGCGGCCTCTCCGGGCGCCCCGCGGAGGCGCCGACCGCGGACAGCCGCAGCATGCGGGTGCTGATCAGTAGCCGACGCTAGGCAGTGTGCTCCCCGTCAGACGCCACGCGCTGCAAGTTGCGCAGTGGACCGAATAGCCCTGCATGGCTTCGCCCGATCACAGATTCCGGCTGGCCTTCGCCCGAGTAGTAACAGATAGCCGCATCGACCTTCGGCTGGCCGGCGACCGGGTCATCTAGCGTTGTACCCCAGGGAGGGAGTGCTGCGTGGCATCCCACGCCTGAGCCCAGCTTCACCTGCCGACACGGCCCGTGAGCAACCTCCATACGGGCCATCGCGCGGATCGCCGAATCTTTGCGAACGCGGAGTTCGAGGAGGCCGTCGCGACGCACGTGCATAATTTCCCAATATGTCGTTGATCAAGTCACGGCCTGGCATGTTCTGTTGCGTTGACCGGTCGCACTGGCGCTGCGGACACAAGACGCTGGGTAAGAATGTCCCGCGACCGGCGGTCTCTGGCGGGAGCACTCGTTGTCTACCGGCCGCCGGTTGCAGGCGAAAACAGCGCCTCGATGGCATCGGCGGCGCCGTCGGGGCCGGGAAGTTCGGTGAGTTGCTGAGCGACCGCCCGTGCGGAGTTCGTGTAATGCGTGTCTTCCAGCAACGTCGCGATCGCGTCGGCCACGAGTTCTGGTTCGAGCTCCCTGTCACGGCCTTCCATCATGGGCACCAGTTCCAGTCCCGGCTCATGCTGGCTACCGCCATCCTGGATTCCTGGCACCAGGTAGAGAGCGGCGCCGAGGGCGGCTGCGCGGCGGGCGTTGCTCTCGCGCTCGCTGTAGGTGGGGATGATCAGCGCAGGTGTGCCTGCGGCGAGCGCGGTCAGGGTGGAGCCGTGCCCGCCGTGGTGGATCATCACGTCGGCTCGCCTGGCCAGTGCCTGTCCGGGTGCGTAGCCGAGCGGGATGAAGTTGGCCGGCAGCGGGTGGGGGAGCTCTTGGTGGCCGGCGCCCACGACGACGTCGGCGTCGAGGCCGGCCAGGGCCTGGCTACAGGCGTCCAGCACGATCGCCGAGTCGGACCAGATGGTCATTCCCGGCACGTATCTGGGTTTCCCGCCGTACAGGAAGATGAGCGGCCGCCGGCCCGGGGCCGGGATCGCCGCCGGCAGCTCTGCCGCCGGGTCACCCCACGTCAGCGCCCCTGTGTGAGGGAGCGCCGGGTCGGGAACCGGATCGGTGGCGGGGCTTCCCGCCACCACGGTTGCCGCGCCGAGCAGCAGCCGCGCGGCCTTGTCGGCCGGCGGCAGGCCCGCCTGGGCGAGTGCCGCGTTGAACGCATCGGCGGGGCTGGGGGCCGGGCTGGGCGGCAGCCACCAGGTGAAGCCGCGGCCGTCGGGATGCAGGTCGCCCTGCAGGATCTCGACGTAGGGGATGCCGAGGATCCGGGCTGCGGAACACCAGCCGGCGTCGAAGGAATCGACCACGATGTCCGGGCCCCAGGCCCGCAGGACTGACGCGCAGTTCCCGATCTCCTGGGCGGTGAACTCATGGTCGCACCAGCCCAGAAGCGCCAGGAAGTGGTCGTAGTCGCGGACCAGTGGCGTGGGCTCGGCGAACAGCTTCGGGAAGCCGGACGCGTACATCGGCGGGCAGTCGAGGTTGACGAAGCCCGCGCTCGCGATGAGCTTGGCCGGCGCGGGATCCGGGATGGCGAAAGCGACGGCGTGACCACGTGCCCGCAGTTCGGCCGCAATCGGCAGCAGGCGGGAGGGCAGGCCAAGGTCATCGGATCGAAGGGCAACGAAAAGGATCTTCACAGATTTCTCTTTCTCTTTATCTTTGCTACTCCCCGATCTTCCGTGTTTCCAGCCAGCTGTTTCCCATCGCCGGGGCTGAACCTCCACATACTCTACTTATAGGGGCATGTCTGATGTGCGTACACGGACTCGATGGGGTCTGCGTATTTCGCCGCGACTGCTCGGCGCTTCAGCTGTGTTGCCAGGTGGCCGGGTCTGGTCAGCGCGTGTCGCGTTGTCGGCGGACCCGTTCGCGAGCTTGGTGCTGGCGCGTGGTCGCAGTCGAGGTCGGGCCAGCGCTCGACGGCGGCCCGTGACCGCTGGGCTCAGTCGCGGATCAGGTCGAAGCAGTCAGCCGTCGGGTCGACGACGGGTGTGCACGTGGGCCTGGTGCTGGAACGGGGCCTTGCCGGCGATGTACTCGTGCCGGATGCCGTCGTTGAAGGCAGCGAGCTCGCCTCGTCTTCGATCCGGCCTAGGGTGCGCAGCAGTTGCTCGCGGGTGCCCGCGGGGCGGCGAAGATGCGGACCAGCCCTTCGGGCTCAACGGAGATCGGCGTTAGCGGCTCGTCCAGCCACGCCCCCAGTAAATGCCGGGCAGACTCGCAGTCAGGTCGAGCACGTGGCCCTCGATGACGAGGCACTACGCGAACCTGGTGGCCTCGGCGTGTGGCCCAGTTAGTTGGCTGCCGAGGTGTCGATGCGCGACATTACGCGGTCTGCGTCGCGGCCGAGGCGTCGCAGTTGCTCGGGCGACAGGACGTCGATGACGAGCGACCGCACATGCGCAACGTGCCCAGGTGCGGCTTCGGCGAGTGTCTGGTAGCCCTTGTCGGTCAGGATCGCGTTGGTAAAGCGCCCGTCTTCTGGATCGGGCTCGCGGCGTACAAGGCCCCGTGACTCGAGGCGCGTCACCAGGTGCGACAGCCGGGACAGCGACGCGTTGACGAGGTCGGCAACCAAGCTCATCCGCAAGGTTCGCCCAGGCTGATTGGAGAGCCTGGCCAAGACCTGGTACTCCACCATCGCCAGGTTGGAGTCGCGCCGCAGTTGCTGATCGATCGACCAGGGAAGCCAGGTCATCAACCGCACCACCGACAGCCAGGAGTCCACCTCCGCTGCGGTCAGCCACCTCACCGGCTGCTCCCCGGCATCGCGGCGGGCTCCCTCGGTCACCAGGTCAGCATACTCATCACTCGATGATTCAAGTGACGCACCGTGCTCTGGCGCGGTGGCGGCTGCGGTTCCGGTGTCGGTCATAGTCGCCTTAGGCCTGGTAGACGCGCTGGTAGATGCGTTCGGCCAGCATCATGACGGTGAGGTTGAGGACCGTCGACGGGGTGTCGGGGATGATCGACGCATCGACGATCCGCAGTCCGCTGGTCCCCCTGACGGCGCCGACCGGGTCCACGACGGCCTGCGGGTCGGCCGGCCCGCCCATGGGGGCGGTGGAGGTGGGGTGGTAGTAGGTGGCCAGGTTGCCTGCGACGAACGCGGCCAGGTCGCTGTCGTCGGCGACCGCGTCGCCGGGGGTCAGCTCGGCGGCGATGAGGGAGGCGAGGTCCGGGCTGCGGGCGGCGTCGCGGGCGAGCTTGACGCCTTCCAGCATCCGGCGGGCGTCACGGCCGGTGGCAAGGAAGTTGCAGTCAATCAGCGGGGCGTCGCCGGGGTCGCGGCTGGCCAGCTTCAGCGTCCCGATGGACTCGGGCAGGACCACCGAGGCGGACAGCGCGAGCACTCCGCCGGTAGGACTATAAGAGGGCGGAATCAGGTGGGTCGCCGTGATGTGCAGGTCCAGCTCGCCGGCCGCGGCCTCGCTGGAGGCCGTCCACAGCAGCGCGCCGACCGCCGGGGTCATCTCCAGGTGCCCGGGAGCCAGCGCGTGGGCGGTGTGGAAGTACGGGTGGTCCTGCAGCCGCCGGCCGACCGGCAGGTCGGCGACTACGCCGATGCCCAGGGCGGTCAGCTCATCGGCCGGGCCGACGCCGGAGCGCAGCAGTATGGCCGCGCTGCCGTAGCTGCCGCCGGACAAGATCACTTCCCCGGCCCGGTACACCGCGCCGTCCGCGGCGGCCACCCCGGTGGCGGTCGTGCCGTCGAACAGCACCCGGTCGATGGTGACATCGCCGCGGATCGTCAGGTTGGGCCGGCGGCGGACATTGGCGGTCAGGTACACCATCGCCGTGTTCTGCCGGATGCCGTCGACCACGTTGAGCGAGTGGCCGCCGGCGCCGTCCTGCTCGGCGCCGTTGAAGTCGTGCACCCGCTTGAACCCGCGCGCGACCGCCGCGTCGATGAACCCCGCCTGCGAGGGCGTCAGCTCCTCGTCGGTGCGCTGCCGGACCGGCAGCGGCCCGGTCCGGCCGTGGTAGGCGTCCTCCCCGGTGGGGGTGTTCTCCAGCAGTTTGAACGTCGGCAGCACGTCGGCGAAGGACCAGCCGTCAGCGCCGTGCGCGCCCCACTTGGCGAAATCAGCGGGCCGCGGCCGGATCGCGACCGCCGCGTTCACCGCCGAGCTGCCGCCGAGCACCTTGCCCCGCGCGGCCGGTATGCCCGGCGACTGGTCGGTGGCCCGGGCGGTATACCCCCAGTCGTGCCCCGCGTCGGCGAGGATGCCAGCGTCCAGCACCTCGCGCGGGAACGCGTCCGCCGCATAGGCGTGGCCGGCCTCCAGCAGCAGCACCGACCGCGCGGGGTCCTGGCTCAGGCGGGCCGCCAGGACAGCGCCGGCGGAGCCGCCCCCGACGACGACCACGTCAGCGGTCTCGGGCAGGTCAGACATGCCAATCTCCTTACGTTTGCAGGTTGCTAGGTCAGCGATCGGCACGAACGGAGGGTTGTGACGCTCGCCGATCGCAGCACATCGAAGCACCCCTCCCTGGCATCCGGGGAGTTCGTCAGGGGCCGTGCCGGGTGACACGGATGGACTCGTGGGTGACCGTGCCGTCGTCAGCGAAGGCCGCGACCCATCCCCATGTCCTTGAAGCGGTGCAGGCGCCGCAGTACGCCCGAACGGATGGGAGTCAGGGGATCCATGGTGCCTTGTACGTGCCCGTGTCGTTGAGGATCGCGGTCCAGTCGTCGCCGGCCCAGATGTTGCTGATCTTGCCGTCGCTCAGGCGGTAGACGTCGACGCCATCCCACTGGACGAAGCGCCCGCTCGCGGGGATGCCGAGAATGGGGCCTTCCTGGGTGCCGCTCACGACCACGCGCACCACGACCTGGTCGCCCTGGGCGAAGATGTCATTGATGGTGATGTGCGCGTCGGGGAACGCGGCGACCACGCTAGCGAACAACCCGGCGACGTTGGCACTGCCCGTGACCGTGCCCACGGTGCCGCCGGACCACTGCATGTCGGGGTTCAGGTAGTTGATGGCGTGGTCGCCGTTGTGCTCGTTGATGACGTCCTGGAGGAATGCTTCCACCACCCGCTCGTTGCCCGTTAGGCCTGCACCGTGGGCCGGCGATGCCGTCGCCGCGCTCGCGGCGGTGCCGGCGACTCCCAGGCCCGCGGCGAGGGCCGCGGCCACGGCAACGCGCTGCAACTTCCTCATGGCAAGCTCCTTAATGCTTGGTTTGGGAACTTGACTTGATCGGTCAAGTAGACGTTAATCCGTCATGAATTGATGAGTCAAGTCATTCCGTAGCAGCTAAGGGAACCTGGCCGAGCACCAGGCACCCGACAGCGTGTTTCAGCAGGCTACGCCCGGCGAGTAACCGGCCCCGCGCAGGACGCAACTTGACAATTCAACTCATATGGACTACTGGGGCGCTCTGGGCCGGGCTAATGGCTGGTAGCCGAGAGCTTCGGCGGCCCAGCCGAGGTGAGCCGCGACCTGGCTGCGCTGGCGGCATTGAACTGCTCATTGCGGTGGTCGAGCCTGCTTGCGTGAAGGAACTGGCGGTCTGGACGTCGGGCAGGCCGACCAGCGCTGCCTGGCTGGACGGCCAGCCGGCGGCCAGGCCCGCAGCCTTGACCTCGAGATCGCTGGGATCAGCAGCGAGCCCGTCGCGCTGGGCCAGCCAGCGCTGGTAGATCAGCTCGAGCCAGTTCAGCACCCGGTCCAGGTCCGGGGGCGCCGTACCCTGTGGTCGTGATCAGCCAACACGTCATGGCCACTGCCGTGGCCGCTGCGGCGATCATGCTTGCCACCGGGTGCGCCGGGCCAGGCGCCCGCCCGCCGGCTGCGGCACCTGCAACCCAGGCGCCGTCCCCTGGTCCGGCGCCTGGCGACCACGCTCGTCGCGCCACGCCCGGACCCAGGCCACACCGCACGAGGCTGCCCCTGCCGCGCTTCTCCGCCACGATGTCCGGCCCGCTCTCCCCGAGAGACGTGCCGTTCAGCTGGCATCCGGGCTGCCCCGTATCGCCGATCGAGCTGCGTGCGATCCACCTCTCCTATATTGGCTTTGACGGTACGGCGCACACCGGCGAGATCATCGTCAACGCCAGCGTCGCCGATCAGGTAATTAAGGTCTTCTCCCTCCTCTACCGTGCCTGGTTCCCGATCAGGAGGATGGAACCGGTCGACATCTTCCGCGGCAGCGACCCGCGGTCCATGGCCGCAGACAACACCTCAGGATTCAATTGCCGCCGCGCCGTCGCGCCCGGACCACCGCAATGGTCGATGCACGCCTACGGGCTGGCAATAGATGTAAACACCCTTCAGAATCCCTACATTGAGGCAGGATCTGGTGTTCACCCATCCGCTGGGGCGGCCTACATCAACCGATCAGACATCCGGCCAGGGATGGCCTACCCCGGCGGGATCCTGGTTTCGGCCTTCAGATCTGCCGGCTGGGGATGGGGAGGGTACTGGGCCGGTTCCCCCGACT
>WNGP01006603.1_pt1 | contig 12152 bp, 9 predicted proteins | sample 5407671 | NCBI WGS metagenome assembly WNGP01 (sample SAMN13153381, study PRJNA577476) | soil metagenome | isolation source: 40 cm soil or saprolite under Garry oak tree replicate 2 | place: USA:California | collected 2016-06-15 | reverse complement strand
AGGTTGATGGCCTCATGATGAGTGACCTGCTGGTGACGGTCGTGTTTCAAGCTGACACGCCAGTGTTCCAATACACGCCATCTCGCCGGCCCCGACCACCGCCGTCGGTCGCACAGTCAAAACTGTGACTCGCCGAGTGGTGCATTAGGGGCGCGTCAGTCAGTTGACCCCATGAGGTGGGTCCCTTGCTTCCGCAGCCAGGACGGTCAAGCTGCGCGGGTTCCGGTCGTCGCCCAGCAGCGTGTTGGCGGGCATGGTGCGGACAGCGAGCGGTTTCTCCGGACGCCGGCGACCGGAAGGTCGGCCGGGTCCAGCGGTCCCACCTGCACGAGCAGCCAGGCCTGGTTCCAGTAGATGTGCCCGTGGGTAAGCTTCCCGTCCTGGAAGCCCGCGACCACGCACACGGCGAGGCGAACCCGGCCGGCCTGTGGGTGGCACGACATCTTCGACTGCGGACCGCTCGGCGACGCAGAGAGGCGGAAAGGCTCGGGGACGGCGAACTGGAACGATGGATGGATACCGATCGGTCAGCTCGCCGAGTACGTCATCCCACGCCCGGCCGCCGCCCCACGTGTGCGTTCGAAGCACGTCGCACCGACGTACCCTCTACCTCGAACACGGCGAGCAAGCTCTTCGAGTCGGTCGCAAATGACGTAAATAAGCCGTGCCTAGGGCCACCTTCGGTGCCCTAGGGCCCCGCGAGCGACGGGACCCCGCTGCGGACGCGCGTCGGATCATTGAGATCGATGTGGAGCTCTCGCAACCTTCGGTAGAGCGTTGAGCGCGAGACACCGAGCTCAGCCGCGGCGAGCTTTATGTTGCCGCCGGACTTGCCCAGCGCCGCCATGATCGCCTCCATCTGCAACCGCTGAAGAGCGGTGAGCCCGTGCTGGGAGGCGCACACCAGGTCGGCGGGCAGGTCCTGTAGCCCCACGGCATTCGGTCCGCGGCTTACCGCCAAACGGCGCACCAACGTCTCAAGCTGGCGAACGTTGGCCGGCCAAGGCGCGTCGATGAGAGCCCGCATCGCCTCGGAGCTAAAGCGCAGCCGATCCTCTCCCTGACGACGTGCCAGGCGTTTCACGAGTTCGGGCACGTCGCCGCGTCGCTCGCGAAGCGGCGGCAGGTCGACAGTGTGGGTGGCCAGCCGATCCAGGTGTGGCCCCGTCGGCGACGCCTCGCCGGGGTGCCGTGTGGCCGTACCGATGAGACGCGGCCAGGAGCCTTCATGATCGTCGAGCAGCGCCGCGAGCGCGAGCGCCTCCGTCCCGGCCAACGTCTCAAGATGAGCGAGTACGAGGGTGCCTGGACGGCCGAGCCGTGCCCGGACTCTGCCTAGCCAGACGGCGAACCCGTCGAGCAATGCCAACGCCGCGTTGAACACGGACAGCGGACCGTTTGTGCAGGACAGATCGTGTAGTGCCTGCGCTACTTCCAGCTTTCCGACCCCGGGCTCGCCCAGCAGGAGGACGGGGTGGCGGCTCAGGACGGCAGGCGCGGCGACGGACATGGCGTGCACCCATGCGCGGCTCTGGCCACCGAGGTGACGCAGCAGACACTGTTGCGGATGTACGGAGCTGCCGCAGCGGCTGACAACGGACGGTCCCGTCGAGGTCGCGCTAGACAGGCGGACGAGCGCGCCGACGACCTGGTTCCCGTCAAGGACGGGAGACGCGGTGACACGGAAAGCGCCGTCCCCCTCCCCACAGAGTGTTTCCTCGTCCTCCCCGCGCGTGCTCCGACGCAAGATAGCCTCCCGTGCGGCCTCCCACAAGGTGGCGTGATCCAATCCCTCCTCCAGCAGCGCCGATGTGGCCGCTGAGGCGATGATCGTCTGCTCGTTGAGCGCGACCACCGCGCTGCGGGTGCGGCGTTTCGCGGTGACGAATGCGTCGACCAATAGCCGCTCGCGACGCGAGCCCGTCGTCAGCATCCGTTCCTGGATGCATGCGGCAGTCTCCTCGATGAACGCCAGCATCAAAGGGCTGGCTTCGGTAGCACGGGAGACGAACGTGAGTACGCCCTCCAACCGGCCCGAGACCGGGTGACGGATCGGCGCGCCATAACAGGCGTACTCCTGGAACCTGTCGGCGAAGTGCTCGGGACCCACCACGGAAAACGGGCGACTTACCTCAAGCACCGAGCCCAGACCGTTGGTACCGCACACCTCCTCGCGAAGAGCAAAACCAGGTGCCGAGTCGGTGCGGTCCATTATCCGCAACAGTCCGGGATCGCCCACCCACCGCATCGTGATCCGAGCGTCCCGGTCGGCGAGCAGCATCGCAGTTGTCGTTCGGTCCAGCCGGTCGGCGAGCCGATCGAGCACTGGCCGAGCCGCGACATGCAGCGCGTCCTCGCTGTCAATCTCGGCGCGGAACGGCAGCGATGGGATGTCCGGTTGGGCTCCAAGCAGCGCAGACCGGCGCCAAGAGGCGAAAATTTCCGGCCGCACTGCAGATGGGCGCTCGTCGCCACTCAAGAACGCGGTACGAGCGCGCAGTACGTCGCTTGTCTGATGCACGAGTCCACTTATCATTGCGGCCCCTGTCTGCCAGGCAGGTGGCGGGCAGGTTGGCCGTCATTGCCATCCTCCGCCTCAGATGTTCGTATCGCGAACGTATGTACGCTCAGTGAACATCAGCTTCTGCCTTCGCGCGGCCGGTGTCAAGAGGCTCGGGGCGAAGGAGTCTGTCGCAATCGGGTATCGTCCAGATGCCGAGCAGCCCAAGGAGGTCGGCGATGGTCGGGCGCTCCGAGTACGTCCAGTCACCCGACCGCGGGCCGGCGGTTATCCGCTGCTTCGACGCCGCACGCCCCGCCTGGCGATCGCCAACATCGCCCGCGAGACCGGGCTGACGCGGGCCACAGCACCACGGCGCTTTCTGCACACGCTCGATAAGCCCAGGCTACGTGGGCTCGGCGTACGGCCGCTTCCACTTGCAGCCGCGGGTGCTGCAGCTTAGCTACGCGTACCTGTGGAGCGTGACTTTTCGCGAGATCGTGGGCGAGCACCTGATCGAGCTCGCCGACCGACTGCACGAGTCGTGCCCGGCCTCGGTGCTCGACGGCGAGGGCCGAGATCGAGGTACGCCCTGCCCCTGCGCGATCGGCCGCCGCGCGGCGGTCAGCGGCCCCGGCCGTGTAGCACGTGTGCCGGGCCGACGGCGGCCGCCCGAAGCTGAGCCAGCAGGTCAGCGATGTCCTGCTCGTCGGCCAGGTCGGCCCGGATCCAGTCGACGCCTGCGGCGGCGAGCGCGAGCACCTGCTCCTGTGCCTGCTCGAAGGTGCCGAACAGTCCCGCATAGGGGACTCCGGTGGCGGCCAGGAACGGATCGCGCGCGACCCGTGCCTGCGCCTCGCTCATGGTGCGGCCGATCGAGACGCCAAGCGCCACGCCGACGCGCAGGCCGGGGTTTACGTCCGCACGCACCCGTGCGGCGGCCGCGGCGAGCGCCGCGGTCTGGGCTCGACTCGCGGACGACAGCACCACCCCAGCCGCGGCCGGATCCGGCACCCCCCGGACATAGCCCCGCCGGCTCCATTCGTCCGCCCCGCCCAGGGCCGTCACGCAGCCCGGCCCGGCCTCGTCGGGGACGTCGACGAGCAGTTCGGGATGCGCCGGGCCGACTATGCGCACCCACTCGGGCGCGGCCTCGGACGGCCCAGTGAATACTGCGCCCACGTGGGTCACCCCGGCGGCCAGCAGCGTGTCGATCTCGTCGAGCACGCCCGCGTCGCCCGGCGCGACAGAGAACCACACGCTCTCGTAGCCGAGCCGGCCGGCCAGAGTCGCGATGTGCTGCCGCCGAGCCGCGTCGGCATCAGCCCGCAGTTGCAGGCCCAGCCCCAACAGTGTGGTTGGCAAACCCATGCTCGTCCCCTATTGTTCGCATACCGACCGATAGTTCGGATAACGTACACCTATAGGAGGTCACGTGTCCACGCCAGCCGGTTCCGTCGGTGAACTCGTGCTGCGGCTGGTCGTGTTCGTCACCGACTACCTGCGCGACCGTGGGCTCCCCGTGTCCTCGTCCGAGGCGATCGACGCGGCGCGCGGGCTGGCCCTGGTCGACCTGACCTCCCAGGCGCAGGTGCGCTCGGCGCTGCGTGCCACCCTCGCGAAGGATGCCGCCGCAGCCGCTGCGCTCGAGCAACTGCTCGACCGGCTGCTGCCCGCGCAGCGCCCACCGCGATTCGCACCGAAGGCCGCCGGCGCGGACGGCCCGCCACTGGTACCCGACACGCCCGGCGGGGGTGATCTGGCCCGGGCCATCCACGACGCTGACGCCGCGCGCGTGCACGACCTTGCCGATGAGGCGATCGACACGTTCGCCGGGCTGGCGGACGGGACGCGCAGCGTGCGGCACCACACCGCACGGGTGCTGCGCGGCATCGGGCTGGACGGGCTGCTGCGGCAGCTGCTCGCGCTGCGGCGCTACGAGGCCGACGGGCGGCGCTCCGAGACCGAGCGCCACATGGAGGCCGCTGAGGCCGAGGCGGCGGTGCGCGCACTGGCCGACATGATCGAGAAGATGGTCGCCGAGCGGGCTCAGGTGGCCGCACCTGTGCCGCATACCGGCGGGGAGGTCGATCTCGCCGACCTGCCGATCCTGACCGCGGCGGCGGATGAGCTCGACGCGCTGCGCCGTGCCGTCCGCCCGCTCGCGCGCCGGATCGCGGCCCGGCTGGGCCGGCGCCGCAGGCGCGGCCGTGGCTCGCTCGACATGCGCCGGACCATCCGCGCGAGCATGTCCTCCGGCGGCGTGCCGCTCACCCCTGCCTTGCACCGGCGCCGCCCCACCCGCCCTGACCTCGCGGTGCTGTGTGACGTGTCCGGGTCGGTCGCCCAGTTCGCGCCGTTCATGCTGGCGCTGCTGCACGCGTTGAGCGGCGAGTTCCGGCACGTCCGCTCGTGGGTGTTCATCGACGGCATCGTCGAGGTCACCGACCTGCTGCAGGACTCGCGTGGCATGCTCGACGCGCGTACGCTGCTGGCCCGGCAGGGCCTGGTCCACGACGACGGGCGCAGCGACTACGCCGAAGCGCTGGTTGCCTTCCGGCGGCGCTGGCCGCACGTGGTCACGCCGCGCACCACCGTCCTGATCGTGGGCGATGCGCGCAGCCACCACCGCCGCGCCGCCATCGCCGAACTGACCGAGCTCAAGACGGCGGCGCGGCACGTCTTCTGGTTCAACCCCGAGCCGGCCGTCGAGTGGGACGAGGACGACTCGCTGGCCTCCGCATACCGGGCGCGGGTGGACGCGATGCACGAGGTCGCCACCATGCGCCAGCTCGGCGACGCGATCACGGCGCTGCGCTGAGCTTGCGCATTCTGTGCGCTATGCGTACCATTGTTCGCATGCTGAAACCAATTCGCGGATGCTTCAGCTCCGCGGAGGATGTCGAGGCGAAGCTATCGGCAGCCAGCTACCTATGCACCCCGGACATCGCAACCACCGTCTACCTTGCCGCAGAGATGGGCAAGCCGGTGCTCGTCGAGGGTCCGGCGGGGGTGGGCAAGACCGAGCTGGCCAAGGCCAGCGCGGCCGCCACCGGCGCCGGGCTTATCCGGCTGCAGTGCTACGAGGGCCTGGACGAGGCGCGCGCGATCTACGAGTGGAACTACAAGAAGCAACTCCTGCGGCTGCAGGCGGCGCCCTCCGAGCAGGCGTGGGACGCGCTGCAGGACGACATCTTCAGCGCCGACTTCCTGCTCGCCCGGCCGCTGCTGACCGCGATCCGCCGCTCCGGCCCGACCGTGCTGCTCATCGACGAGATCGACAAGGCCGACGTCGAGATGGAGGCGCTGCTACTCGAGGTCCTCAGCGACTTCCAGATCACCGTCCCAGAACTCGGCACGATCGCCGCCACCTCGCAGCCGCTCGTCGTGCTCACCTCCAACGGCACGCGGGACCTGTCCGAGGCCCTCAAACGGCGCTGCCTGTGGCTCCACATCGGCTACCCAGATCCCGAGCGTGAGCGCGAGATCGTGTCCGCGCGGGTGCCGGAACTCGACGCCGCGCTGGCCGAGCAGGTGGTGCGCACCGCCCGGGCGCTGCGCGGCCTCGACCTGCGCAAGCCGCCCTCGCTGGCCGAGACCATCGACTGGTCGCGCGCGATCGTCACCCTCGGGCTGTCCGAACTGGACGCGACCGCGATCGCACGCACGCTCGGGGTGCTGCTGAAGAACACCTCCGACCACGCGCGCGCCGTCGAGGCGCTGAGCCTGGGCACCGCGAGATGACGGCTTACCTTGTCGGGGGGTCCGCACGCCGCTGGGACGCTACGGCGGGGCGCTTGCAAAGGTTCGTCCCGACGACCTGGCGGCGTTGGTGGTCAGCGAGGCGGTACGCCGAGCCGGGGTGGATCCGGCTGCGATCGACGAAGTGATCCTCGGGGCGGCCAACCAGGTCGGCCAGGACAACTGCAATGTAGCCCGAATTCGACCGGCACGAGTTCGCCGTCCGGGCTGGTGGTCATGTCGCAGCAGGTCAGCAGGCTGGAAAGCACGTACGGCGCAGGCTCGAACTCCGAACCCAGGAGGTCGACAAGTCCGCGTTCTCCGGCTTCGATGGCGTAGGAGTGATGTGCGACCAGCCGGCACAGCATGGCGTCGGCGTGCTGGGCGTTGCGCAGGTAGCGGGCGCCGTCGAGTGCATGCAGGTCTGTTACGGCCAGGCCGAGCGCGTAGCCGATGTCGTGCAGCCAGGCGGCGGCTTCCAGGAGATCGGCGTCAGCGCCGAGAACAGCCGCCAGGCTGCGTGCCCGCGCGGCAACGCCTTTGACGTGCGCCCAGCGGCGGGGGAAAGGGCTCCTGGAGAAGTGCCTGGCCGAGATGTTCGGCCCATGAGGCCAGCGCGTTCATGCGGCCAAGGCCAGACAGCCGGCGCGGGACGTTCACGGACGTGACATGCCGTCTGAAGACGTCTTGTTAAGCATCAGGTCCGTCATCCGGCAATGCATGCCGGACTCAGCGGGGCAGGCTTGGCTCCTTAGGAATTCTGCAGGGCTTCGGCGGGCCTGCAGCGAGACCGGACCGAGGGCGGCCCGGTGACCAGGCTCTTGGCGGAGACGAGGCCCTGGGAGAACAGGTGGCTCAGCGGAGCCGATCCCCTGGCGCGCTTGACGTGGATAAGCTCGTTGCCCGGGCCGAGCAGGTCGCAGATCTCTAGGCTGCTGCGGGCTCCCAGGAGCCGCGTGCGCGAACCGGGATCGGCTCTACTGGACCCACTCTCATCTGGCCAGCCTGAACCCTCCGGAGGGGAGCCCCGGGGCCTTCTGCACGCCCACCTATTCAGATACGGCTGACGGGCGAGCCATTCATTAGTCGAGGTCTACCGGCTCGCCCGTATCGGCATCGACCAAGCTGATCGCCTCCGACGGGCAAGAGGCAGCGGCGTCCCGCACCAGTTCGTCCGGGTCGATCTCCGCCTCGACCGGGCCGGATCGCTGCCGCTCGTCCAGAACGAACCGGCCGGGTGCGATGGCTACGCACATAGCCGAGGAGATGCACACGTTCTTGTCGACGGAGACCTTCCAGCGGCTCATGGCTCACCCCACAGGACCGGTAGCTCGCGCAGGCTGTGGATCGCCATTCCCGGTTTGAACTCGAGTTCGCTGGCGGGCACCGCGAGTCGCAGCCCTGGCAGTCGGCCGATCAGGCCGCGGAAGGCTTCCTGAAGCTCCACCCGGGCCAGCTGAGCGCCGAGGCAGTGATGCACGCCGGCGCCGAAGCTCAGGTGGCTGGCGGCGTCGCGGGTGACGTCGAACCGGTCCGGATCGGTGAATACCGCAGGGTCTCGGTTGGCCGTGGCGAACAGCGGTATGACCTGCTCACCCGCCGGGATCGTGGCTTCGCCGATCTGTACGTCTTCCCTGGTGACGCGGGCAGGTGCCAGGCCGCCCAGCCGGGTGCAGCGCAGGAGTTCCTCGACCGCTCCAGGTATCAACTCCGGATCAGCGCGCAGTGTGGCCACCTCGCCGGGGTGGTCAAGCAACAGGAGCAGCGACAGGTTGATCTGGTTGGCCGTGGTCTCGTGCCCGCCGATCAGCAGGGTGCAGCACATCACGGTGAGCTCTTGCTCGGACAGCCGGTCGGTGTCGTCGCGAGCGGCGATGAGCGCGCTCATCAGATCATCTGCAGGCTGCGCCCGCTTGATCTCGATCAGCCTGCCGAAGTAGCCGTACAACTCGACGAGGGCTGTCATGATCTCGTCAGAATCGCGCTGCCAGTCTCCCATGATGGTGTCGGACCAGGCATGGAACTGCTCGAGGTCCGCAGCGGGCACGCCGAGCATCTCGCAGATCACCTGGGCCGGCAGCGGCAGCGAGAAGCCTGCCACCAGGTCCACCGGATGGGGCCAGTCGACCATCGCGTCGATGAGCCCGTTGGCGATGCTCGCCACCCGCGGCCGCAGGGCCTCGACGCGGCGAGCGGTGAATGCGCTGGCCACCAGTTTGCGCAGCCTGGTGTGCTCGGGCGGGTCCATCCCGTTGATCGAACCGGCGGCGAACATCTCGAAGCCTGGCTGAGCCTGGCCGGGCGCAACCGCCAGCGCCCGGGAGAAGCGCTGGTCGATGATCATCTGGCGGACGTTCTCATAGCCGGTGACCAGCCAGACGATGCGGCCGTCGGGTAGCTCTGCCCGGAAGACCGGCCGGTCACCGCCGATCGTGCGGATCTCCGGCACGGGCTGGCCGGGCAGGGTGGGGGTGAACTTGACCGGGCTGTTGTCGACGGTCATCCGATACTCCTCACCGGCCAGGCCAGACCCGGCGGCCGCGTGTTCAGCGGCATGACAAAGGCGCCGGAAACGCGGCCTCAGACCGCTGGGGCCGCTACTGCGACGGTACGTCTGACTCACGGACCACGCCAGCATCGAGCGCGGGCCCGACAGGCTCACAGTCCAGCCGGGACCGAGCCAGCCATCCAGTCAGAGCAGGTCATGCTGTCGGCGCTTGCCATCGCGGCGGCCTACCGCGACTGGCCAGCAGGACGCTACTGCCCGCCTGGCTTGGCCGCGACGTCGTCGAACATGTAGCCGAACGCGCGCGGGCCCTTCAAGTAGTAGTTATCCAGCCTGGTCAACTCTAGCCCGGCGTCCACCACCAGCCGGTCGATCGGCCGGTTGATGTGGCAGCCTCCGAAGACGCGGCGCTGGAGCGGGGTGAGCCGGTGTTGCCTGGCATGTTCAGCCCCGACCCGAAGCCGACTTCAAGAACCTCGCCACTGAGCCCAGCCGTGACCCGGACTCGCAACCGTGCCGCCTCTTTGCCGCGCAACGCACGATCCGTCACACGAGGAAGGATCTGCTCCTCGTAAAAACCCATTTCACCAGTCTGGGACGGCCTGCCAGCAGCATCAAGAATCCTGTGGCACCGCGATGTCGCGTTCCTGGGGCTCTGGGCTGGGCTCGGGATCGAGAACACGGCGCCAGGCGTGTGCGTCACCGGCGCTAGCGGCAGCGAGGGCAAGGATGGCGTGCACGAGTGCTCCGGTGACGTCGGGGCCGGATGTGGCGGTCTCTTTCAGGAGTTTTCGGCTTTGCGGTAATGTTCGGGGCCTGTCATCGGTCCTCTCCGCTGGTCTGGGTGTCCGGCACTGAGGTCATACCGCGCTCGCATCTGGCGAACCCCGCAAGAAGCCAGATATGCCGGAAGCCCGGCCAGCGGGTGACCGGGCTTTGCGGGTGGTGCTTCAGGATGTGGCCCGGGCAGCCGCCAGGGCTTCCAGGGCCTCGTCCAGGGTGCTGGCTAGCGGTATCCGGCAGTCCAGCCCGGTAATGCGGAACAGCTGGCGGATCTTCGGCCGGCCGCAGACCGCGTGCAGGCTGCCGCCGCAGGCGGTAGCACGCTTGGCCGTGCCGACCAGCGCGGCGAGCCCGGTGGAGTCGATGAAGCTGACCTGATCCAGGTCGGCCACCAGCGGGCGGCCACTGGCTGCCAGTTCGAAAAGGCACTCGCGCATCCGGGTCACTGTGGAAATGTCGATCTCCCCGGCGGCGGTCACGATCACGTAGTCCTGTTCGTGGCGGATCTCGATGGTCAGTGGATCGCCCATGACCCAGCCTCCCAGTCGGCCTAGCCGTTGTCCTGCCCGGGCTTGAGTGGCCGGTATCGCCCTTGCTCGCTCCCGGCTGCAGTGCGGAACCCTTGCCCGCCATGCTGCTGCCGAAACCCTTGAGCCGCGTTACCGTGGCAGGAGCCATGGACTCCGGGAGAACCGCCGGTACCGGCAAGGCGGCGACGTGGCCGCGCTGACGCCCGCCTCGCCGGCTGACCTACCGCCGCTCGGAGCGCTGGTCGCTGACGACCCGTCCTGGCGGTACCCGGCGGGGGGCCTAGCCAGGGAAGGCGTCGCGCACCTGCGCGTGTGGCTGACCGCGGGTCCTGAGCCCGGCCACCTGGCCATCGTCACCGAAACCGGCCTCGCAGCCTCCGTCACCGAGTCCGCCGGGCACATCTGGGCCGCGCTGGCCCGCAGGTACGGGCCCTACCTAGTGCTGCTCGAGCATTACCTTGCACCCGAGCTCGGCGAGGGCATGGAGACCCTCGACCTGGTCCGCATCGGCACTGACGGCAGCCCGCGCTGGTCCCGTGTGTGGCCGACCCCGGAGGACAATCCCCGTCACGCCGGGCTGGAACTCTGGATGGCTGCTTATGGGCACCAGATCGTCAGCAGGCCCGTGAGTGAATTCGACTTCTGCGAGGACGATGACGGCTGACCGTCGCACGCTTGTGCCCAGGCCTAGGCGGGATCCCAGATCTCGTCTTCGATCGGGGCGGTCTAGCGCGCCTGACTGACGCGAACCTGGCCGACACTGACCTCACCGCGGGGCGGCTAACTGGCGGCTAACGGACGACGCAGTCTGTAGAGCCGTCGCCTCTGCCTACTGCCTTGCGCTGGTCGGCTGCACTATGCGAGCGGCGCGGAACTAGCCCAGACGCGCTCGAAGCTGTCGAGGTAGAGGGCGGCCATCTCGCCGCCCCGGCATCGCATAGGCAGAACACGGGTGCCTGCGCGGCTGGGATGCCGTAGGTGTGCTGGTTGACCAACGCGCTGTAAGCCAGGATGGCGATCTCGCGCTCGGCCGACCCGAACAGCCGTGCCCAGGCCTCCCGCGGAACAACCCGCCGGTGCGGGTACACCGTCCCCAGCTCCTCCGGCCGGACCCGCGCCGCCAGTGGGCCGCCCGCATCCGGCCACAGATCCGCCTCATCCACGCCGACCAACTCGGCGATCGCAGCCCGGTTGTGCGGATACGGCACCCGCCCGTTCAGCCACCGCCGCACCGTCTTGGGATCGACGTCCAGGCGGGCGGCGACGTCCCCTTCGCGCTGACCCGCGAGTTCGCCCCGCCTCCGCGCCCACTAGCCGACGCGCTGACCTTCTGCGACATGACCACCAGTCCAGACGGCGAGCACGTCCAGGTCCACAACCGCCTGGCCGAGATCCACGACCGTTACGGCACGGGCCACCTGGTCAGCCGCTCCATCCGCCGCGCCACCCCGTTCATCCTGGAGGCCGTCGGCCAGGTCTGCGCCCGGGCCGCCCTGTTACGCGACGCTCACCATGAGCATCTACCGCCACCTATCGTGAGCACGGCCACGGCGGTGCTGTCCCGCCCGCCAGCGACAGGATCGTGAGCATCAACTTGGTAAGAACCGCTGCCGTGACTCCGCGCCTGGTCGGCTATCGCCACGGAGGGTAACCGTGCCAGGATGTCACGGACAGGCAGAGCGCACGGAACGCCGATTCCGCGCGGCTGATATCTATGCAGCTCGCCGACGTGGACACACTCAGACACACTCAGACACACTCAGACACACTCAGATAACCCAATTATGTGTGTCGCGCGATGGGAATCGTACGCGGTCTGGAACCCCATCCCGGCTAGGTGCTGGGCCCGACCCAGAGTCCCTCAACCTCGGTGCGCTGGGCGGCCAGCGCAGCATCCTTTGTCTCGACGGCCCGCCGCAGTGCCGGCAATCATGCGTCAGCCTGCCTGGCCTTCGGAGCTGGTTACTGTCGGGCGTGGAAGTGGGCGGTCACGGTGGCTGGGGGGAGGGCGGAGCTGTAGACGGCGACGTCGGCGAGGCTGCCGGCGAGGAAGTTGCGGCCGCTCTGCAGTACCCCGGCCCGTAGGCCAGGC
>WNGP01007634.1_pt1 | contig 12159 bp, 8 predicted proteins | sample 5407671 | NCBI WGS metagenome assembly WNGP01 (sample SAMN13153381, study PRJNA577476) | soil metagenome | isolation source: 40 cm soil or saprolite under Garry oak tree replicate 2 | place: USA:California | collected 2016-06-15 | reverse complement strand
GCTGACAACGATTCCCAAAACCATCAACGCATAGAGAGAGCGGGCGCCTTTGTCCTTGGGCAGTTTGTTCCGGGACAGGAGTTCTTTCGCGCGTACCGCTCCGGAGATCGCATCAATCAACTGCCGTTCGCTTTCCTCCAGCTCAACGGCCTGATAACGCAGCAGCGGGTCCGGCGAAAGGGCCACGCGTAACTCGGCATCCTCTGCGAGATGCTCCAGGGGCAGGTCATTGGCCCGGCGCACCGCCTCCAGGAGCAACTTCCCGAGCGGCACCGGAATGGCGATTTCCGGCACGACGTTTTTTTCCAGGGAACTGAAGAAGTAGTAGCGGCAGGCCGGATAGTCCAGAACCGAAGAGGTGACTTGGGTAAGCTGCCGCTGCACCCAGCCGACGACTTCCTCGACACTGCAAACACCCATCTCGGCAATCGCGGAGCCGAACCGCTGCCCCGTCTGCACCAGCGCGGCAGCCTCCTCGAACTCTCTTTGCGTCAGCGCGCCCGCCCGCAGCATCATTTCCCCAAGGCTGTCCTGCTGGTCGCTGCTCGCCGCGAAGACCAGTTGCCCTCCGTCGAAGAACAGTTGCCTTTCCACGCGCCCAAACACGAGTTGCAGCTTGCCGGTCAGCCGGGCGGAGTAAATTCGGTGCAGCAGCGCGAACAGCGCGTGGTGGCTTTCGATCTCTCCCGAGTCCAGCGGCTGGCCATCGAGCGTAAACCAACTGGCCGGGGCGACAACCGTTCTCGTCCGCTGCTCCGCCTCCAGTTGCTGTAAAAAGCGGTTCAGCCGCGCCCGGTCGTCCGCTCGCATATGGACGAACTGCACGCCCATGCCTTGCCCGGGTCTTCCGTGCCGGACGACGGCGCGCGCGCGCACCTCGCCGCTCGGCACATCGAAAATCAATTCCAGGCCGGTTCCCGGGGGCAGCGGCTGGGCCAAGGCCACGAACAGACCGCCCATGCTGAACATGTCCGCAGTCGAGACGTCTCGCTTCCCGCCGCCCTGCCAACCCACCACCATTCCCTTGGGCGCCTTGAACCGGGCATGACGCCGCCGCTCTTGCCATGAGGTTTCGATGGTAAGTCCTTTGCCGCCAGAATAATCTCGCAGCAAAGTCCGGCAAAGCCGAACGGAATCTGTGGTGTCCTATCCCGCATCCACCTCAAAATCACTCCCGCCGGTTGACTCCACCTGACCGCCGCGCTAATTGGAGCGGCCGCGCGCAGCATCCTCCGCTTTGATGATCAAACTCGCCACTCACCACTCGTCACTCTCCTGCGATACTTGTAAACTGTTCACTTCTCTATGCGCGTTCTCTTCATCAGCGACATCGTGGGGTCTCCCGGGCGGCAAATCGTGCACGACCGCCTCGCCGACATTGTCGCGCAGCGCCAGACCGATCTTGTCGTCGCCAACGGCGAAAACGCCGCCTCGGGCTTCGGCATCACGCCGCGTCTCGCGGAAGAGCTCCTTGGCGCCGGAATCGATGTCCTCACCGGCGGAAATCACAGTTGGGACCGCCGCGAAATCTTGGACTACATTCCGCAGCAGCCGCGCCTGTTGCGCCCCGCGAATTTTCCGGAAGGCAATCCCGGCAGCGGCGTCTTCGTCGGCACCGCGAAAAACGGCGTGAAATACGCAGTGCTCAATCTGCAAGGCCGCGTCTTTTTGCCCGCCATCGATGACCCGTTCCGCAAAGCGGATAGCGAGCTCGGCAAATTGCCCGCGGACGTCGCGTTCGTCCTGGTGGATATGCACGCCGAGACGACCAGCGAAAAGATAGCGATGGGCTATTACCTCGACGGGCGCGTCACCGCCATCGTTGGCACGCACACGCACGTCGCCACCGCCGACGAACGCGTCTTGCCCCAGGGCACGGCCTACATCACCGATGTCGGCATGACCGGCCCTCACGCCGGCGTCATCGGCATGGACCGCGAAGGCATCATCCGCAAATTTCTCGACGGCATGCCCGCCCGCTTCGACGTAGCCTCGGGCGAGGTGCAGATGCACACCGTACTCATCGAGACCGACGATCATGGCCCGCACAACTCCGCCGGACGCCTCCGCGCCCGCTCCATCGAGCGCATCCGTTTCCGGCTCGACTAAAGGCCCTCGGAAACGAGGGAGCAACTTCCGCTCCGTCGTAGTAATCTGCACGTCCATGCGAACGGGTATGAGATTCCGCCTTCCAGTTGCCGCTTTGGCGTTTTTCGTGGCATCGGCGGTGACTTGCGCCGCGCAGGATTCCGAGTATGAACCCCTGTCGGCAACCAAGCGCCTGTTCCCCGGCATTGGCCCGGGGTTGCGCGCCGTCCGGCATCTGTCCAACGGCAACTACTGTGTGCTTGCCGCGCCCACGCCGGGATTGACGGTGTTCAACCCGCAGGGGAAGCCCCTGCTGCAGATCGGCCCACCGGCGAGCGAACAAGGCTCCTCTAAAACGTCTTCCAACGCGATCGTCTACGGCGAAGATGCTGACGTAGATTCCGTAGGCCGCATCTATGTGGCGGACCGCGGCACCAACGCAGTGAAGATCTTCTCGCCCACCGGCGAACTGCTGCGTTCCATCACCGTGGCCGCTCCAATTTCCCTCGTGGTCTCCTCCGGTGGCGAGATTGCGGTCACCAGCCTCAACTCACCGCATCTCGTCACGGTCTTTGACGGAAGCGGCAAAGTGGTAAGGGAATTCGGAGATCCGCTCGACATCGCGGAACGCGCAGAGTTGAACCGCTTCCTGAACATCGGCCGCGTCCAAAAAGATTCGCACGGTAATATCTATTATGGGTTCACGTATCTTCCCGATGCCACTGTGCGCCAATACGACAGCCAGGGCTACGGCGGAATAGAGCTTCGGCTCGCAGCCCTGGATTTCCTCGCGCAGGCGCAAGCCGCGCGACGCGAGATCGACCGGCAGGAGAAGCGCGGCGATACGCCGTCCTTCAAGCGCGTGATCACGGCCTTTGGCGTGGATCCGGCCAGCGGCGAGGTGTGGATGGCGTTGGGAAACATGCTGCTGCGCTTCGACCGCGAAGGAAACCGCCGCGCGACCTACAAGCTTTATGCTCCCGATGGAGCGCGGCTTGAAGCTACGACGATCCTGATCGAGGCGGACCGCATGTTGGTGGGCGGCGATCCGCTGGGGCTCTATGAATTCTCGCGCCCAGACAAGAAAGCACCGCACTGACGCGCTGACGCATCTCTCGGAGAGAAAACTTCCGCCTTCGCAGAATCGAAAATGCGAATTCCACAGCTATGAACATTTCTTATGTTCTCCCCACTGAGCGAAAATGCCCATTGCTGCGCGCGGATTTGCGCTTTTCCCGCGCAAAAACGGGCGCGCGCGCGTAATTGCACCGTTGTTGTGCTTGTGGAAAAGCTGTGCATGGTGTGTGAACGCCGGTGAATCTCTTCGCACACTTTTCGCTTGCTCCCACACCGGCAATCAGAGACAATCCCGCCCGCGTCTCACAGCGGCGGTGCGGTGAGTCAGCTACTCAGAACGGACCGCGCGCGGAGCGACAGGGGCACGAATAGCAAGTTCCGGCGCGGGCACGACCCCCGAAACTGGTAAACCGGGAAGCAAAGGGTCTTCCACAGGATTTCCACATCTGTGGAAATGTGCCGGCTTCTTTTTGCCTAAAACGAATTCGCATGTTGATGACGACGGCTGCCAACACGTGGGAACGCTTTCTCGAGTATGTAAAACCGAGGGTCAATCCCCATACCTTCAGCACTTGGTTCCAGCCAACACGCCTGGAACGAGTCGAGGGAGAGACGCTATTCGTCCGCGTGCCCAAGCCTATGTTCCGGCGGGTGCTGACGCAGACATACGGCGAGATTGTGAAGGCAGTTCTGAATCAGATCGGGATGCCCAAGGCACAAGTGCAATATGTCTGCGTCGAAGAAGAACCCGCGGCAGCGAGTTCGCCCGCCATCCCCGCGCGGCAATCTAGATTGGATTTTGAAAGCACGGAACACCAACTCAATCTGCGCTACACATTCGACACATTTGTCGTGGGCAAGTCGAACGAATTTGCGCACGCGGCCTCTCGCGCCGTGGCGGAGCAGCCCTCGAAAGCTTATAACCCGCTCTTTCTTTACGGCGGCGTGGGGATGGGCAAAACGCATCTGATGCACGCCATCGGTCACATGATCAAGAAGCGCAACCCGGCCATACGGCTGACCTACATCAGCGCCGAAAAATTCACCATCGAGGTGATCAATTCGTTGCGCTTCGACCGCATGATCAGTTTCCGCGATCGCTTTCACACGGTGGACGTGCTCCTGGTGGACGACATCCAGTTCATTGCCGGCAAGGAGCGCACGCAGGAGGAGTTCTTCCATACATTCAACTCGCTCTACGAGCAGCAGAAACAGATCGTGATCTCTTCCGACTGCCTGCCGAAGGACATTTCTTCCATCGAAGAGCGCCTGCGCTCGCGGTTCGAGTGGGGGCTTATTGCAGATATTGCTCCGCCTGATCTCGAGACCAAAATCGCCATCTTGCAAAAAAAAGCGGAAAACGACCGCTGGACTTTGCCGGACGATGTTGCCGAGTTCATTGCCCGGGCGATCAAATCCAACGTTCGCGAACTCGAGGGCGCACTCACTCGGCTGATGGCTTTCGCCGCGCTGACCGGCACGCCGTTCACGCTTTCGACGGCGCAGCAGGTCCTGAAAAATATTATTGCCACGCAGGAAAAGCGCGTCACCATCGAAGTGATTCAGAAACGGGTGAGCGAGCACTACGGGCTGCGCGAGCAGGATCTGAAGGTGCGCAGCAACACACGCACGATCGCGTTTCCGCGCCAGGTGGCGATGTACCTTGTGAAGCAACTTACCTCCGCCTCGCTGCCGGAGATCGGGCGGCAGTTCGGCGGAAAGCACCATACGACCGTGCTCCACTCGATCAACAAAATTGAGGAGCAGCGCAAGAGCGACAAGGAATTGAACCGTACAATTACACGTCTGCTGGATTCCTTACAGTAACCCACCGTGTTGCGTGCCAAATCCTCACCACTGCCACTCACCGTGGCGGAGGAGTCTGTCCTAGCTTTTTGTCTCCCACTCTGGAAATTGGTGGTGGATAAACCCTGCAAAACTATTGGAGATCTTGTGCACTTACTTGGACAAAGTCAGTGTGTCACAGCAAATTGTGTGTTTGGCGGCCGAGTTTTCCGCAGAATTCACAAACGCACCACAGTACACAGAGCGGTGCAAGCCGGGCGGAATGAACAGGTTCCTGCGTTTTTCACCAATTCACAAGCCTCATCACAACAACAAGCTCCTTTACATTTTTGGAGCAGTCCTTTGCTGGAGAGCGTTGTGCGTTAGGGACGCTACTGCCGCCATGTTTCCACAAGGGCGAGAGCGTCTGCGGTCTTTATCGTTTCGCTGAAAACAGGTAGAGTACAGCACGGTAGAGGGTAAACGGAGAAGCTAAATGCCAACACCTGCACAGGCTCGCCAAGGCGGGCAGGCACTTGAGGAAAGTCAAGCAATGGAATTCAGCGTTACTAAATCGGATTTGGTGAATGAGTTGAATACGACGCAAGGCGTCGTTGAGCGAAAGACGACCATTCCGATTCTGTCCAATCTTCTCGTTGAGGCAAGTGGCAGCCGCCTGATAATTACCGCGACAGACCTCGAGTTGAGCATCCGCACATCATGCGAGGCATTGGTGAAGAAGGAAGGCGCCGGCACGATCCCGGCGAAGAAGTTGCTTGACCTCGTGCGGCTGCTTCCGGAAGGTGAGATCAAGTTCAAACTCCTCGACAATCACTGGGTAGAAATCGTAAGTGGCAGGAAAAAGTACAAGATGGTAGGCATGGCCAAGGAGAACTTTCCGGCCATTCCCGCTGTGCCGCACACGCTGGTGCAAATTCCTGCCTCGGTGTTGGAGAGCCTCATCGCGCGCACGAAATTCGCCATCTCGCTAGAGGAGTCGCGCTACACGCTGAACGGTGGCCTGATGATCCTGAAGCCGGACACGCTGGCGATGGTTGCGACGGATGGCCACCGCCTGGCGCTTGCAGAGACCGACCAGAAACTTGCAGGGCTGAACGGCGAGGTGCGCGTGCTGATCCCAAAGAAGGCGATGGATGAGGTTGAAAAGCTTGCGGCCGCAGCGGCCGCTGACGCGCAAATGGACTTTGCCCGTGATGAAAGCAACCTATTCTTCCAGGTGGGTCACCGGCTGCTGATTTCGCGGATTCTCACGGGCCAATTTCCGAACTATGAAGCGGTCCTGCCTAAGGACAATAACCGGACGATTGTCCTGGAGCGCGGCGAGTTGGCCGACGCCGTGCGGCGCGTGTCGCAACTCGCGGACCAACGCTCGCGCGCAGTGAAATTCTCGGTTTCAAATGAAGGCGTTGAAATTTCCGCGTCCAGCCCGGAATATGGCGAGGCGAAAGAGATACTCGAGAAGGAATACAAGGGCGATCCGCTGGCCATCGGGTTCAACGCGCAGTACATGCTGGATTTTCTCGGTGCGGCCGCCGAAGGCCCGGTCAGCATCGAGTTGAAGGACGAACAGTCTGCCGGGCAGATGCGGCCGCTGGCCGACGAAAACTACCGCTACCGCTACATCATCATGCCCATGCGGATCTGAATGGGCACGGCATTTTCGGCACGGCAGAGTCGCTTTGTGCGTGGCTATTTTAGGCGGGATTTCAGCTTGAGGGGAAAACGCTCCGCCGTTGCCCTTGGCTACGTCACAACTCTCTCTAACTCTATGGAAATACTACAGTAACTTAGCTTGCCCTTCGAATCTTACGCTTGAGAAACTGCCTCTTTTCGAGTAAAATTTGGTTGTTGTTAATTGGCAGTACGATTTCCTCCAGATCGGCTCCTCCGACGGTAGTCGGAGACGTCGGCCTGGCGAATCCGAAGGCGAAATTGGCCGCGCGCCAGCGGCCGCAGACGGATCAGCCAGGAACTTAGTGAGTCTTCGCCGCGTCCCGCTGCGCGGGACGGGATGGAGCAGGAGCCCTACGAGTTTCGGTGGCCAGAGCCGAGACCAAAGGGTAAGGCGACGTACGGAAAATTCCGAGAGCACGCCTCTTCTTGCTTCAAAAAGATTTGAACGGAATCTTTGAGCCGACGCGCTCGTTGGCTGCGCCTCGCGCTTTGGTATTTCGCTAGGAGAGATTATGGGAGAAAAAGAAGCCGCTGCCGGAAAACCTTTGGAAACCGTAACCGGCAAGGGCCTCGGCCACCAGTACGATGCAAAGTCCATCAAGGTGCTTGGCGGACTCGAAGCCGTGCGGCTGCGGCCGGCGATGTACATCGGGTCGACGGGCGAGATGGGACTGCACCATCTCGTGTGGGAGGTGGTGGACAATTCCGTGGACGAAGCGCTGGCGGGCTTTGCCGAGGAGATCAACGTCACTGTGCACGCCGACAACTCGGTCACCGTGGTGGACAACGGCCGAGGCATTCCCGTGGACATGCACCAGACGGAAAAGCGCCCGGCGGCGGAAGTGGTAATGACAGTGCTGCACGCTGGCGGCAAATTCGACAGCGAATCGTACAAGGTTTCCGGCGGGCTGCATGGCGTAGGCGTGTCAGTGGTCAACGCGCTTTCGGACTGGCTGGATCTTGAGATTTACCGCGATGGCGCGGTCTGGGAGCAGTCGTACGAAAAAGGGAAACCGACTACGAAGCTCCAGCAGACCGGCAAGACGCGCAAGACGGGGACAATGGTTACGTTCCATCCCGATCCGGCGATCTTCGACAAGATTGATTTCAGCTACGACATTTTGGCGCAGCGGCTGCGCGAGCTGGCGTTTCTCAACAAGGGCCTAAAGATCACACTCAGCGACGAACGCACGGAGAAAAACGCCGAGTTCCGCTTCACCGGCGGCATCACGGAATTTGTTAAGCACATCAACCGCGGCAAATCGACGCTGCACGATTCGCCCATCTTCATGGAAGGAAAGCGCGGGAACGTGGAGATCGAAATCGCGCTGCAGTACAACGACACGTACGGCGAAAACGTTTTCGCCTTTGCCAACACGATCAACACGGTGGACGGCGGGACGCACCTGTCCGGGTTTCGCTCGGCGCTGACGCGCTCGATCAACAACTTCGCGTCGGCGGCGGGAATGCTTCGCGAGCAGAAGGACGAAGTGACGATCACGGGCGATGACGTGCGCGAAGGGCTGGTTGCCGTCGTTTCCGTGCGGCTGCCGCAGCCGCAGTTCGAGGGGCAGACCAAGGGCAAATTGAACAGCGACATCAAGGGCGACGTCGAGCAGCTTGTGAATGAGAAGCTGGGCGAATACTTTGACAAGCATTCGACCGTGGCGCGGCGCATTATCGGCAAGTGCATTGAGGCGGCGCGCGCGCGTGAAGCGGCGCGCAAGGCGCGCGAGCTGACGCGGCGAAAATCCGCGATGGATTCGAGCGGGCTGCCCGGCAAGCTCGCCGATTGCCAGGAGCGCGACCCCGCCCGCTGCGAGGTATTCATTGTTGAGGGCGAATCGGCCGGAGGCTCGGCCAAACAGGGGCGCGACCGGCGCTACCAGGCCATCCTGCCGCTCAAAGGAAAAATCCTGAATGTCGAAAAGGCGCGCTACGACAAAATGCTCGGGCACGAAGAGATTCGCGCGATCATCACGGCGCTGGGCACGGGCATCGGCAAGGACGAGTTCGATGCGGGCCGGGTCCGCTACCACAAGATTCATCCGCACGCTGCTGCTGACGTTTTTCTTCCGGCACATGAAGGAGCTGATCGAGCGCGAGCACGTTTTTATCGCGCAGACGCCGCTCTACCGCGTGAAACGCGGCAAGCGCGAGCGCTACATCCGCGACGAACGCGAATTTGCGCGCGAGCTGATGAAGCGAGCCACGGAAGACCATGTGGTCAAGGGAAAAGACGGCGTCACGCTGCAAGGCGGAGGGCTGACATCGTTCCTGCTGAATGTGCAGGAATACGGCGCAGTTGCGGCCAAGCTCGGCCGGCGGTTGCGCGAGCCGGGGCTTGTCGAAATCCTGGCGGAGAGCGGGCTCGAGAAAAAGACGGACTTCGAGGACAAGAAGAGTCTCGACAAGCTGCTCAAGGAAGTGGAGAAAGCCAAACTGAAGCTTGACGGGACGATCGCGTTCGACGAAGAGCACAGCCTGTACGAGATTCAATTCGGCGCGCCGCACAACATCAAAGTGAATTGGGCGCTGGCTTCGACGGCGGAATACAAGCGGCTGCGCGCGTTGACGAAACAAATCGAGGAGTACAACAAACCGCCGTTCACGATTTCACGCAACGGCGCCAAAGTGACGAAGGAAAAGGCCAAGGACGTTCTCGACTTCGTTCTCGAGGACGCCAAGAAAGATTTCACGATTACACGGTTCAAGGGCCTGGGCGAAATGAATCCGGAGCAACTCTGGCAAACGACGATGAACGCGGAGACGCGCACGCTGCTGAAGGTGAAGCTCGAGGACGCGGTGGCGGCCGAAGATATTTTCACGACGCTCATGGGCGAAAACGTCGAAGCGCGTCGCAAGTTCATCGAGGAAAATGCGCTGGAAGTCGTGAATCTGGATATTTAGGGGAGTGCCTTGTGGGGGCGCAGCCCCGCTAAAACGTCCGGGGTCTGCGACATGCTGCGCCCCTACAGGCAGGCATGCTCTACGAATTGGGATGGACGACGGAGCCGGGGCTGCAGGGGATCAGCGTCAGCGAGTTTCGGGCAGTGCCGGCGAACGAGAATGCGCATGTTCCTGGCGGCCAGGATGCAGTAGGGGCCGGTGAGCGCGTGATTGTTGAATTTGCGAGTGAAACAGAGCAGGACAAGTTCTTGGCGGAGCTCGAGGAGCATTTCGCGACGCTGCGGTTCACGAACGCGGCGGATGCGTTTGACACGGTGAAGGCGTACGTGATGGAACACGCAGTGAAACGGTAGGCATTGCTTGTAGGGGCGCAGCATGCTGCGCCCCTACAACGGACATTTCGGGCTACGGCGAGGGGAAATGGCGGACGAACAGAATCTGTCGGTAATGATTCCGGTCGATATCGAAGCGGAGATGAGGAAGTCGTATCTCGACTACGCGATGAGCGTGATCATCAGCCGGTGCACCGGCGCATTTTGTTCGGCATGTACGAGCTGGGGCTTACGTCAACGAAGCCCTACCGCAAGTGCGCGAAGATCGTCGGCGAAGTCCTCGGCAAATATCACCCGCACGGCGATACGCCGGTATACGACGCGCTGGTGAGGATGGCGCAGGACTTCAACATGCGCTACCCGCTGGTGGACGGGCAGGGCAACTTCGGCTCGGTGGACGGCGACATGCCTGCGGCAATGCGATACACGGAAGCGCGGCTGGCAAGAATCGCCGAAGAGCTGCTTGCGGATATTGAGAAAGAAACCGTCGATTTCGTTCCAAACTTCGATGAAACCGAACGGGAGCCAGTGGTTCTGCCCACGCGGATCCCGAACCTGCTCGTGAACGGCGCGAGCGGCATCGCCGTCGGCATGGCGACGAACATTCCGCCGCACAACTTGCGCGAGATCATCGAGGCGACCGTCTTGCTGATCGAAAAACCCGACACGACGCTCAAGGAAGTGTTGAAGCTGGTGCCCGGGCCGGACTTTCCGACCGGCGGGTACATTGCCGGCCGCGAAGGCATCGAGGCGGCGTACAAGAGCGGCCGCGGCAGCTTCACGATGCGAGCCAAAGCCGCGATTGAAGAGGTCGGCAAAGACCGCGAAAACATCGTGGTCACGGAAATTCCGTATCAGGTGAACAAGGCCACGCTCATAAAGCGCATCGCCGAGCTGGTGCAGACGCGGAAGCTCGACGGCGTGGCCGACGTGCGCGACGAGTCGGACCGCTCCGGAATGCGCATCGTCATTGAAATAAAGCGCGGGGAAGAGTCGCAGCTCATCCTGAACAACCTCTACAAGCACACGCAGATGCAGGAATCGTTCGGGATGATCCTGCTGGCGATTGTGGGCGGGCAGCCGAAAGAGCTGGGCCTGGTGAATCTGCTGCGGCTGTTCATCGAGCACCGGCGCGACGTGGTGCTGCGGCGCACGCGCTACGAGCTGCGCAAGGCGCGCGAGCGCGAACACATTTTGGTCGGCTATCAGATCGCGCTGGACCATCTGGACAACGTGATCCGCATCATCCGGGGATCGGCGAGCCGCGCGGAGGCGAAGGAAAACCTGCTTAAGTTTTTTTCCGAGCAGGAGGTCACGATCACCGAAAACGGCAGGTCCAAGAAGATCGAGGGCGTGAAGCTGGATGGAAGGAAGTACAAGCTCGGCGGCGTCGAAGGGGAGACGGCGGCCCGAACCGGTACTTCGGGCCTCACGCCGGTGCAAGTGGACGCCATTCTCGAGTTACAGCTCCATCGGCTCACGCAGCTCTCGGTGGAAGAGATTCTGAAGGAATTGAAGTCCATCCGCGAGCGCATTGCGGAGCTGGAAGAGATCCTGGCGAGCGAGAAGAGGCTGAAGCAGGTGATCACGGACGAACTGCGCGAGGTGCAGAAAACTTACGGCGACGACCGGCGCACGCAGATCGTGGACAAGGTCGAGGAGATAAAGCTCGAAGACCTGATCGCGGACACCGACCAGGCGATCACGGTGAGCCATGCGGGGTACATCAAGCGGACGGCCGTGGACGTCTACCGGCACCAGTCGCGCGGAGGCAAAGGCCGGATCGGCGCGCGCACGAAGGAAGAGGATTTCGTCGAGCACCTCTTCATCGCCTCGGCGCACAGCTACATTCTGCTGTTTACGTCGAAGGGCCGTGTCTATTGGCTGAAGGTATACGAAATTCCCGAGGCGGCGGCGGCCACGCGGGGGAAAGCGATTTCCAGCCTGGTGCGCTTCCAGGAAGATGAGAAGCTGACGGCGCTTGTCGCGGCGCGCAGCCTCGAAGAAGAAGGGAGATACGTTCTTCTGGCGACGCGCAACGGCACGGTGAAGAAATCCGCGCTCGTGGAATTTTCCAATCCGCGGTCGGCAGGCATCATCGCCATCAATCTTGAGCCGAAGGATGAGCTGATCGGCGCGAAGCTGACCGACGGCAAGAAAATGATTTTCCTGGCGAGCCACGAAGGTCAGGCCATTCTTTTCCGCGAGACGGAAGTGCGCGCGATGGGCCGCGCGGCCGGCGGGGTGAACGGCATGGACCTGGATAAGGACG
>WNGP01004095.1_pt1 | contig 12159 bp, 13 predicted proteins | sample 5407671 | NCBI WGS metagenome assembly WNGP01 (sample SAMN13153381, study PRJNA577476) | soil metagenome | isolation source: 40 cm soil or saprolite under Garry oak tree replicate 2 | place: USA:California | collected 2016-06-15 | reverse complement strand
TGTACAAAGAGAGAGGGTCGAGGGGGCAGGTTTGTGACAGACACGTGTCTGTCACAAACCTGCCCCCTCGACCCTCTCTCTTTGTGGAGGTCATTCTGGTGATGATCATCACACAGTTTCTAGTAATGTTAGGGGTATCCTTATGTTTAGATCAAACGCTCCTGTTTCTGACAATCGAAACACCGTACAGGAGACACAACCTTCAACACGAATTCTTGTGATCGGCGCGGGGTATGCCGGGTTGTTGTTTACCATGCGCCTGGCCGGCAAAGTTGCCCGGCAGAATGTCCATATAGCACTGGTGAACGAATCCGACACCTTCACTGAGCGCCCGCGCTTACCTCAGTTTGCCGCCAATCAGGTGATCCAGTGGCGCTCTCTTCCACAGATGCTGCGTCGAACGCATGTCCAATTTATCCAGGGACGAGTCACGAGTCTCGACCCTGCACGCCATGAGATCGTGGTCGTGGATCAGCAGCACATGCAGCGTCTGGAGTATGATTACCTGGTCTATGCTTTGGGGAGTGTGACTGACCGCCAGAGTGTGCCTGGAGTGGCGCAATACGCCTACACACTCGCGCCGAGCGGTCCTTTGTCCGCTGCTGCGCTGCGCGAAACACTCCCCTCTGTCGAGGCAAAACACGGTCACGTCGTGATCTGTGGCGGAGGACCAACCGGCATCGAAACAGCGGCTGAGGTGGCTACAGCCTACCCTCACATCAAGGTGCATTTGGTGACACAGGGGCCTTTCAGTCTCTTCCTGGGCAAGACTGTTGCCAGCTCGATCCGACGTTCACTCACCCGAGTGGAAGTCGAGATCATCGATCAGACCACGGTTGCAGCCGTGCGTGCGCACAGTGTTGTCCTTGATCGAGCAAGCGAGATCCCTTGTGACCTCTGCGTCTGGACGGGAGGATTCGTGGCTCCATCGTTAGCACGTGAAGCTGGAGTAGCCGTGAATGAGCGCAATCAAATTGTCGTCGATCCCTTTCTGCGTTCGATCTCCCATCCAGAGATCTACGCGATTGGTGATGCGGCACACCCACGTGAGGACCCTGGAGTTCCTGTGCGCATGAGCGCCGTCACCGCGACGATCATGGGCGCACATGGCGCCGATTGCTTGAGCGCGGTCCTGCGCGGCAAGACGCCCAGACCACTCAGCTTTGCCTACATAGGCCAGGGCATCGCTTTAGGTCGACACAACGCGATTGGCTTCAACAATTATCCTGATGACAAACCCAATCCACCCTACTTCACCGGGTGGTTGGGATACCTCATTCGCGGGGGGTTTGTGCGCTATCTGGCAATCGCGACACAGCGGCCGGGAATCTATGTGTGGGTAGGGAAGCGGCGCTATGCGAGTGCACAACGTCGACAACAAGCCAGGGAACAGAAAAAGCAGATGCAGCCACGCCGGGCATAACGACGAAGGAGGATGAATATGGTGGAATCATTTGAAAGCTACCGGTCGTACCTCTTTGCCATCGCCTACCGCATGCTCGGCAGCGCGATGGATGCACAGGACATGGTGCAGGAAACCTACCTGCGCTATTCGGCCACGCCGCCAGAAACCATTACCTCGCTTAAAGCCTTTCTGACCACGATTATCACGCGCTTATGCATGGATCAACTGCATTTAGCACGCAGGAAGCGTGACGTGTATCTGGGTCCCTGGTTACCAGAGCCGCTCATTACGCCAGAGGCGCTCGAAGCCGTAAGCCTGGAGGAGCGAGTCGACATGGAGGAGTCGATTTCGCTGGCGTTCTTGCTGCTGCTGGAGCAGCTGCAACCCATCGAGCGGGCCGTCTTCCTGCTGCGGGAAGTCTTCGAGTACGACTATGCCGAGATTGCCAGCTTTCTCGGCAAAAGTGAAGTGACCTGTCGCCAGTGGTTCAGCCGGGCGAAGAAACATCTTGGCGACCATCGACCACGCTTCTCAACATCTCCCGAAACCCACCGGCAGATGCTCACCGGTTTTCTGCAGGCGGCTCAGGCCGGGGAGATGGCTCCCTTGATGAACCTGCTGGCCGAAGATGTGACCCTCTGGGTCGATAGCGGCGGCAAAGTCAAGGGAGCGGCGACGCGCCCGATTCGTGGGCGTGATGCGGTGGCACGCTTTTCTCTGGGAACCAGGCGCTTTTTACCAGAGGACGCCCGTGTGGAGCTGGCAGCAGTCAATGGTCAACTGGCACTGATCTTTCGCGCCGGTGATCGAGCCTATCTCGTGCTGACCATTGAAGTGGAGGCAGAGCGTATTCAGACGGTGCGCGTCATGGTGAACCCAGAGAAACTTGCACGCGTTTAGGGCGAACTCTTGTGCAAAGATGGCAAGTTCGTATCTCAAGCAACAGGGCGACCGCAAGGGTACGCCCCTACAATACACGAATAAATCGACTGACAAAATCGTATATTGTAGGGGCGTACCCTTGCGGTCGCCCTGCTTATATCATCGGGCGAATTGGTGTTGCTGTCGAATGCAATCAATCGCCTCAAAACTTCCGGTCGCCCTGGCTTATATCATCGGGCGAATTGAGCGAATGGTATAGTTAGTGACACCACCAGGCGTCGAGACCGTTACATGGTCGCCTTCCTGGTGTCCCATCAACGCTTTGCCTACGGGGGATTGATCAGAAATCAAGCCTGCTTTGGGATCGGCTTCAAACGTTTCGACTATTTTGAAGGTGCGTGCTGTACCGGTATCGCTCTGCACCTCAACTTGCATACCGATGCGCACCGCCGGCGGCCCCGTGAAATCATCATGCATATCGCCGGTCATGATCTCGGCTACAGCAAGCAAGCGCTCCAGTTGAAGAATCTCACCCTCTACCTTCGCCTGTTCATTTTTGGCGTCTTCGTAGGCGCTGCTTTCGCTGATATCACCGGCCTCTTTCGCTTCATGGATATAATCAGCAATCTCTTTGCGTTTTATTGTGCGTAAGTAGTCCAGGCGTTCTTGCTTTTTCGCAAAGCCTTCGGGAGTTAAACGATAGACCTTTTGCTCTGACTTCGCCTGGGTGGTATCACTCTGTCCACCAATATTCATACTTATCTCCTCCCTTTCAGCAAGGGAAATGGGGGCACTGCCCCGAAAAAACCTGTTAAAAACATGAAGCAGATTATACGTTCTACGATACCGCACGTCAAGTGATTACGGCCACTTTTTTTTGCAAACGAAAAAATGCACATATGTTGATGGCTCTATTTTATACCGGCGTTTGTGGGTATCCCGGAACCAGCCGACCCATGCGCATCAGGGATGCACCGCACTCCGCGCATACGCCCTGTACGGCAATGCGTCCATTCTTCATCGTGATCTCGTGAGCGTTCAGCATGACGGTTTTCTTTTTACATTTCATACAATATGCCTCAATATGGGGCGCGCTATGCGCCGTTTCTGCGCTGGCAGATGGCTCCATTGCCGGGTGAGTTGCGCTATTCGCACCGCTTGCATCTGCGCTTTCGCTCGTACTCGAAGCCTGTGGCACCTGGCTAATGCCCCCTTCGCTCCATTGTAGCAGCGTCTTCACAACTATTTCTGGGAGATCCTCGTGAACGGCTCGCCCGGCCCCCTGTAGCAACGCCATCTGTGTTTGCTGCGCGCCCCAGAAGGTGCCGTGCTGGTCGGCGATATGCCGGGTGCGTTCTAAATCTCCGGCCCCCCAGATAATCAACGTCGGCTGTTGCACTTTTTCGATCTCGCGCGAAACATCACGCACCAGCTTACCCGCGAGCAGGGCCATCGATGCATGTTCTGCACCAAATTGATGAGTAGTGGCATAGATATAATCGAAAGGCGCATCGTTGGAGCGCACGGTCGCAGATGTCATTTGTGGCTTCTCCTGGCCTATTCCCAGGCGCGCCATTACACGCGGGATCTCAACCAGCAAGGGGTAGAGAAGCGATTTGACGGGACCAGCTTCTAGTAACCCTGCTGGTAATACACGCGCCAGGTGTGTTTCTTCCGGCTGATCTCCGAACAAAGCTACTGGCGAAATGAGCGCCAGCCGCTCACAAAGGTCGGGCGAAGTTGCCGCCACTGCCGCAGCATAATTACAGCTTAGCCTGCTTGCTACAATGGTGGCGGGTTGTCTCACCACCTGCGAAAGAAAATCCCGGCACAACTGCGTATATACATCAGCCGAGTAATCGATATCTGGGCGGTCTGAGAGTCCAAAGCCAAGCAGATCGGGGGCATAAACGCGAAAGTCTGCTGCAAGCAGGGTCATGATGCCGCGCATTTCATAAGCTGACGCGGCCAATTCTGGTGTATGAAGGAGCAACAGCGGCGGCGCGTCCGGCTTCCCCGCTAGCTTGTAGAAAATATGCCCGTGCTTCCACCTGTATAAATGCGCCTCTCCAGGCAGGAGGCTTTCCAGGGGCTGCGGCGTCTCTAGCATATGCCGCAAGGCCACAACTCCGGCGACTATAAAGGCGGCCATCGCGCTCAGACCTAATAACCGTACAATTGATCGCAGTGTTCTTACAAAAGCATTTAACACGTATTTCATACTAGTAGTTCCTCCTCGTTTACAGTAGTATAGCACAGGACGGTTACCGATGATGTTTCCAATCGTTATGTACACTACATGCTCCTTGCGTCCTGCCTGAGCGAAGCTAGGACGCAGTCCGTTGGCAGGACGGATAGGTGCCGACATCCTACGTATCGGGGAATGCCAAAGTTCAAGGAAGTAATATGCGAATTATACATGATCTGGATGAAATGACCGAAACGGCGCGAGGATGGCTCTCTGGTGGAATTATTGGATTCATCCCGACGGCTGGCTATCTTCATGCCGGTCATGCGTCATTGATACAGGCGGCGCGCAAGGAATGTGAATACAGCATCGTCAGTATTTTTGTGAACCCGCTCGAGTTCGATCAAGACGAGGCTCCTATTCTCTATCCAAATGATTTGACCGGTGATATACAGTTTCTGGATAAAGAACAGGTGGATGTGGTGTTTATTCCTCGTTTCGAAGAGATGTATCCGCCAGATTTTTCTACCTATGTGGTGGTCTTTGGCCCGGCAGCCGAACGACTGGAAGCAGCATTCCGCCCTGAACATGTGCGTGGCTATGCTACCAACATCGTCAAATTATTGCAACTTGTGCGGCCTGATGTGGCCTATTTTGGGCAAAACAATGCCCAGCACGTGGCGTTGATTCGCCGGCTCGTGCGTGATTTGAGTATAGATGTGAAGTTACAGGTGTTGCCGACCGTGCGCGATACGGATGGGCTTGCGCTGAGTATTCGCAATCAAGCCCTCAGTCCTGAAGAGCGGCAAGCAGCACCCTTACTGTATCAAGCGCTGCTGGCAGGGAAAGCGCTGATCGAACAAGGTGAGCGCAGCCTGGCCCTCATTGAAAAAACGATGGTTGACGTAATAACGGCCTCGCCTCTCATCAAGTTGGACTACGCCACTGCTTGTGATCCTCAAAGCTTCGAACAGCCAGGTGACATGCTGCCAGAAGCGCTTACTGATCTGCTGCTGGTAGTTGCGGCGCACTTAGGTACCACGCGCCTCAATGACAATCTGCTCCTACGTGATAGCCACTGGCTAACCTGACACGCTACGTGGAAGATTCTGTAACAGACAGGAACCTGGCAGCCAGGAAGCTCTGGCACCCTCACTCGGTCTGCCGTTGTCTCCAGGGGCGAGCCGTCTGGCTGACGACGTACAGGGCGGTCCCGCTTCCCGAGGCTTCACCCTTTTCAAAATCCCCCTCGCTCTGTCCCATCTGGTTCGTCACGTGGGCAAAACAGATGATCTGGAACTGCCTGGCCTGCGCCAGTGCGTAGAGGGCGGCAGCCTCCATTTCCACTGCCAGGATGCTCTTTGCGCAGCACCGTGCGATCATCGCTTCCGTCTCCCGAAACGGCGCATCGGTCGTCCAACTAGCGCCCACGTGCAGGGGCAGCCGTCCGTGGTCCCAAGTTGCGCAAACTATCTCACGCAAGGCAGGATGCAGGTGGCTGTACGTTGAGGGCGGCATATAATGGTAGCTCGTCCCCTCGTCGCGTAGGGCTTTGTCAATGAGAATCACGTAGGGAGGCTGACCCAACGGGAGTATCTGGCCCGCAGAGGTGATGCTGATCAGCAGTTGGCAGCCTGAAGCGAACAATTCCTCGGCCACCAGCACCGCGAAAGGAGCGCCCACCACCCGGCCAATAATGCCGTAGGACATGTCCTCATGCGTGAACGTATCCAGGCGCGTATGGTAACAGGCCCAGGTGTGGTGAGGCATGAGACGGTCGGAGGCCCGCAGGTGATCGACGAGGTCGCCGTCGGGATCAAGCACACAGACGGCCGGAACCGTCCCAGGAGGCAGCCCTTTCTGCCGCCGCGCCTCGCGCAACAGGTTCTGCGGCGTGAACATTGAGGGGGCTTCATAGTCCCTGGGCGCGAAGAGAGGTGTAGCTTCGAGACCGTCGTCGTGATCCATATCATATCTCCTTTTCCTGCCGTGTAGTGTGCGTTACCTCAAGAGTATCCAGAAAGCGCGAAAGAGGCACTCGTGCGTCTCTATGCCGTCGTTTCATCCCTGTGAGGGCACCATGCCTGGGTCTGCAATACGCATCAGCCGAAGACCAGGCCCATCAACATCTGTAGGGGCGAGGGTGGACGATGAGGGGTTGGGAGTAGCATTTATGCCCTTTATGGTCGCCCGCGGGGTGGGGGGTGATCTTAGATTGATGCCAATTGGGCGACCCTCGCGGTCGCCCTTTCACCCCGGCTTACGGAATCACACTCGTATCTTTATCGAGCGATAGCACGAAACGTGCCATCAATTCTGCGGTAGCGTCAATATCTTTGAGAGAGACGACTTCTGAGCCACTGTGCATGTAACGGCAGGGGATGCTCAGCAGACCGGTGGCTACGCCTTCACGTGTGATCTGAATCTCATCATTATCTGTGCCGGTATAGGCTCCCTGCACATCAAACTGGAATGCAATACCGGCCTCTTTTGCTACCGCCATGAGCTTTTGAGAGATGCGCGGGCTTACAAATCCGCCTATGGTGATGCCAGGGCCACCACCCAGCTTTATATCACCCAGGCGCTGTTTGGAGGTCTGCGGGTGATCGGATGGGAAGGTTACATCCACCGCGATGGCAATATCCGGTTCGACACTGTAGGCGCTGGTATGCGCGCCGCGCGTGCCCACTTCTTCCTGTACAGCAGAAACGAAGGAGACGCTGGCATGTAGTAGCTCGCGCTGCGCGTGTAGCCGCCGCATTGCTTCAATAACCGAAAACAGGCCAGCCTTGTCATCCAGGGCGCGTGAGACGACCAGATCGCCGCGCAGCGGTTCGAGTTGTGCGGCCCGCGTAGCTGCGGTGCCGAGGGGAACAAGTTGTTGCGCCTCTTCGCGACTTGTGACGCCGATATCGATCCACATATCCTGTAGTTTTGGCGCTTTGCCGCGTGCATCGGCATCCATCAAATGTACCGCCTGGCAGCCGATGACTCCCAGTAGTGGCCCACCGGGTGCATGGACGAGTACGCGATTTCCAGGGAGTGTGGAGGGATCGAAGCCTCCTATCGGTGCAAAATAGAGGAAGCCCTGGTCATCGATGTAGCGAATAATGAAGCCCAGTTCATCGCAGTGCCCCGTAAGCATGACACGGGGATGACCGCCAGGGTTAAGGGTCGCGATGACATTTCCATGTCTATCGGTGCGTATCTCGTCTGTATACTGCCGTATCTCCTCACGCACCACCTGTTGGACGGCCTGTTCATAGCCAGAGGGACTGGGGCTGGCGATCAATCGTTTTAAAAGCGAGACGCGCGATTCTTCCATGAAATATAACTCCTTTGTATTTGGTGCAAATCAGTTAAAGACGTTCGTTGCAAATAGAAAAGGTGAAAGGGCGACCCTGGCGGTCGCCCTTTCACCTTCACCTGTTGCCTTTCAGAGGAAAGATTATCGTACAAATTGTTTCAATACTTCGTCAACCCCAGGGTGCAGACGGTTCAGTCGTAAATCTTCGGAACCGCTTGGATCGGTTTGCAGGAGCAGAATCCCCTGTTGAACGCAGGTATTGAGCAGCTCCCGCGCTGATTCGCGTGTCAGGCGCCCCCTAAAACGATTTTTCGGGTTGACGGGATCACCAATAAAATTGGATACGCCAATAATTGTGCGCCAGGACCAGTTGCGATCAATGTAGTCGAGGAATTGTAAAAATTGGGGGTCTAGCACATCCATGGGATAAGCTGAGGATGTGTTGTAGGGCGAAGGTGACATGCCCTGACCTCCTGCGGAGACGGCAGGCATGCTGCCTGTATTGCCGGACATGGACATCTGCCCATAGCCGGTATCAACTATTTGCCCGGTGCCACCGAAGGCAGGATTTCCCCCCGGAATGAGCGGCACAAACTGGTTCGCGCTGCTAATAAGGTCTCGGCTGACGGTTCCCGGTATACCAACAACAATCACAGTTTTGTTTAGACGTAACTTAAGACGAGCGCTAATGCGGGTGAAATCCTTATCGCCGGTCATCAAAACGAATGTAGAGATAGTAGGACGATCAAAGACAGTTTCAATTATATCCATCAGCATATTGAGGTCAACGGTACTTTGCACCACTGTACTCTGTACAATGGTACTGGATCCACTGGCATTGATGGCAGGCATATGACCTGTATTGCCCGTATGCACTACAGGCGTACCATTTGGATAACCCAGGGGACCGGTGCTACTGCCCTGGCCCAACGAGCCTGTGGGAGTAGTCTGACCATAAGGGGTTGGATAGGTAGGATGGCTCAGGAATTGGCGGGATGGCTCTCGCTGTGGAAAATCCTCCGACAGGTAGCCTTCGTCGGCCAATGGCTCATGCTCTTCCAGCATATCCTCGTCGGGCTCGGATGGCCTGGACTCCGAAGGGTCCTGGTAGCCGGGCCATTCATTCCCCACCCCCTGCGGAGTGATCGCAGGTAATGGACCAGAATTACCAAGGGGACCGCTAGGCCATTGACGCTGAAAAGCGCCAGTTCCCTGCTCTGTTACCAGCCCAGGTGAACCAAGGGACCCTGTTGGCGAATTAGCTGATGGGTAATGCATTGTTCCCATTCGAATACGGTCTCGCTGTTTGGCCGGACAATCTACCCGGTCAATCATCGCCGCTGTCAGGCTTCCTTTGAATGGCTCTGGTTGTCGAGACCAATCCGCGTAAGCGCGGGCAACCATCACTGTCCCATATCGACGCGCTACCGCGATCAATTCCTGGGGGTCAGGTTCCCGTCGCTGGATATTCAGCATACTATATCGGATGTTCTCAAAATCGATGAATAAAGCTATTTCTTCAGGCACAATTTTCTCCTTTCATAGGGAGAAACCGCGCAGCCAGAATGTATGATTGTTCAAGTGCATGAAATCAATCGAAGCAATGGCTTCTCCTGCTTTCCAAAGATGCTTGCTCACATTCAGAAATGCTACTGCATAGCTAGTGCTTCGCACTCATCTGAATGAAAGGAAGTATTAGCTATGAGCATATCATACTTTCCTACTAAAGTCGAGGGTCAATAAATGGCTGGCGCTTTACTTTACATACTTGCTGTGATATAGTCTTGTTAGATGGTAACATACAGGGCATCGTACATTTTTGCAACATATGCCCTACCAACGAGTACGGTACTATGGAGTTAACAACATCGCGTTCCCTCAATGACACGGCTAATAACACACGTTGTCCAGTTGCCCTCACTGCTAAGATCATTAGCGGAAAGTGGACGCTGCTTATTATCCGTGATTTAGCCTCCGGTGTCAAACGCTTTAACCAGCTGGAACGTTCCCTTCACGGCATCAGTCCTAAAACCCTCTCCGAGCGGCTGCGTTCGCTTGAAGAAGAGGGGATCATCTACCGGCGGACCTTTGCCGAAGTCCCTCCACGTGTGGAATACTCCCTCACTGAAAAAGGCCATGACCTCATTGAAGTCGTTGAGTGTATGCGCTGCTACGGCAAACAGTGGTTGTGTGATGCCAACAACTCGTAGGGACCCGCTGTATCACGCCCTTACCAAAGCATGGCAAACAATAGTTATATGACGTGTAAGGACCAGATCTAGCTGGTCGTTGCTGAACAAAAACGTAAATAAAAACCGGGGCTATACCCCGGTCCTTTTGTTTGCGTGGGACGGCCAGATTAGCGCATTGCGCCAACCAGTTCACGCTTGTGGTCAGCCAGGAAGCGATGAAGCGTTCCCTCATCTGCTGGAATGAGCTCTTCGTCTTCTACCTGACCAGTTGAACGACATACCAGGTCATAAAGGCTAGCAACATCGTATCGCATCTGTACCTGCAGATGCCCGTCGCTATTGAATCCTTCGACGAAGAGGCCATCCTCTTCCTCTGAAATTGCGATGCTTTTCACACCGACTTGATCGAGCACCTGACCAACTGCATGCAGGATGCTTGCATAACTGAACGTGGCCCGCATGAAAACCCTCCCATGGTATTTGGAGATAGACAATCATCGTACTAGAGTAGACAGCGCTGTCAAATTATACGTCACACGGCACTAGTTGAGAGTGTGAAGTCAGCACTACACAACCGAAGTGTACCATACTGTTTAGGGAAACGTCAAGGTACCCCCTTTCACCACTGCTGACACGCAGTGTCTTCCTTGCAGCTTGCCTGACACGCAGTGTAGAGACCACCCTCTCCGGGGGAGAGGTAATCGTCTCGTTGGCAAGCTGCATCAGGACCCTGGCGCGCAGCGGCGTTGCAGTGGTGGATTTCAAGTTTAAGGTTTCCCATTCACCACCCCCGATGTCGCCCTCCATGAAGCCGGGGCATGCACGACGGGCGTCGGGCCAGTGTGCTCTCGCCCAGGCGCGTTCAAGATTTCGATGGCTTTCAGTCGCCAGAAGCGCGCACTTGCGGGGCGTTTCAGTGTGAGATACTCGGCGAGTTCCTCGTCGGTGATATGCGGATTAGCTTTGAGCGCCTCTATCGTCATCTGAAGTTTGTCAGGATTGCCTTCGGCTGCCGTGGCTGGTGGCACATGTATCGGTTGTTCGTTTACATTATTTTCTGTATCTTGCCCGATGGCCACAATTTGTCCTGTGATTGGTCGATTTGCTTCGTTTGCCTCTATCTCCTGCGTTATAGGCGTCGCCGTTGGCTCAGCGCTCGCTCTATTGGTGATGGATAGAAGACTGGCGGCGTTGAAACGGGTTCCACTCATCAAGGCTCTGCGCAGGGTAGCAATAGGTAAGCTCGTCTGTTTAGCAAGCTCGGTGAGCGCTGTCAGTTGATGCTCTTTCTCCTGCTTCTCCTCCATCGCTGTTTCTGAAATCGTTTCAGCCATCATCGTATACACGATGCCCAGCAGTGGAAATGCGCTCGCCATGAAAGGAAAGACCCCTGTTAGCCAGGGCGCGGCTGACTCAGCAGAGCTCAGCATGGTCAGGCTATGGAACTGCTTCGCATAGGCCCAGTTGACCGCCCATGAGAACACTGTGCACATCACAATTAGCAGCCAGTGCTGCCAGACCGCTTTGGGAGTCCGGTAGCGGCGATAACGCTGAAAAGCCGTCCAGGAAAGTAAATAGACAGTTACATCAATACTGATGGCGATTGCATAACTGACTGCCCACCACCAGAGGCCCTCGGGTCCCTGGGATGGTTCAAATGAGGCAAAGAAATAGGCAACGTGGGGAATCGAGGCCGCCAGAAATACGGCAAAGGCAATCCAGAAAAAATACTTCATGATGAGGTTTTCCCTCCACAAAACTAAGCACCCCTGAGTAATCTCAACACGTGAAGCATACCGAACTCTATTATTATTCGTCAATCCTCTTTGCCACTTTAGTACATTCGGGCTAATTTCCTCGCCTCCTCGGTTTTGGCTGGAAAAAGTGTTGACAAGGTTTCCAAAATATGGCATTATACCGAGGCACCAAAAATGAGATGCACATTTACAACTGAAGAAGAATAATTACTTCAATTTTGCCGAGGGCAGACAACGAACAACGAGAGACAGAGGAGCTTGCCAGCGTGTTGCCAGGAGCGGACGTGAGACAAGCGAGAGAGAGTACGAGGAGGATGCCTAGGCGCTGAAGGCCGATGAAGGACGCGGAGACCGGCGAAACGTTCAGGGGGAGCTGCATGCGAGCGATGAGCCCTGAGTATCCGAATGGGGCAACCCCTCCAGAGTGA
>WNGP01014606.1_pt1 | contig 12163 bp, 14 predicted proteins | sample 5407671 | NCBI WGS metagenome assembly WNGP01 (sample SAMN13153381, study PRJNA577476) | soil metagenome | isolation source: 40 cm soil or saprolite under Garry oak tree replicate 2 | place: USA:California | collected 2016-06-15 | reverse complement strand
CTACCCGCGTTTAAGTACTTCGACAAGGGATCAATGGCTGTGATCGGACGCGCGTCCGCAGTAGCCAATGTTTTCGGCGTTCATCTTTCAGGTCTGGTGGCGTGGCTGATGTGGGCCTTCATCCACCTGATGTACCTCGTCCAGTACCAAAGCCGTGTTCTGGTTTTCGTTCAGTGGGCAATTCAGGATCTGACTTTTAATCGCGGAGCTCGGCTCATCACCGGCACTGCGCCAACGGATTTCAACTTCAGTAAGGAAGTCGCGACTCATCGCAACACAACTGAGGCCAAGACCGGGGAGGTTGCTTGAAAAACTCGATCACACTGGGCGCGTTTCCGATAATCGCGCTCCTCTTCTGGTTTACGGCTACGGCGGCCGGCGCGGCGCCTTCAGCTTCATCAACAGGTCTCACGAACATCTTCGCTCCAGAGACCACGCCGGCCAGGTCGATCTTTGATTTGTCCATGTTTGTGCTCGCCATCACGGGAATCATATTCGTGGTCGTCGGCAGTTTGCTGGTGTACTCCATCGTGAAATTCCGCGGCAGAGCGGCGGATGACGGCCGCGAACCGGCGCAGGTATACGGAAGCACACAAATTGAGTTGGCCTGGACTGTTATTCCGATTCTGATCGTGGTGGTGCTGTTCATCGCTACGGCCCAGGTGATTCACGCGGTCCAGGATGCTCCAAAGCCTCCGAGTGCTGTAGAGGTCACCGTCATTGGGCATCAGTTCTGGTGGGAGTATCGGTATCCAGGGCTCGGGATCGTCACCGCAAACGAGCTGCACATTCCCGTGAGTGATCCCGCACGTCCCAGGCCCACATTCCTGAAGTTGCTTTCCGCCGATACGGACCACAGCTTCTGGATTCCTCAACTTGGCGGTAAGACCGACTTGATTCCGAACCACCCGAACAGCATGTGGATGGATCCGCGACGCCCCGGAGTCTTTCTCGGCCAGTGCGCGCAATATTGCGGGACGCAGCACGCCAAGATGCTTTTGCGGGTATCCGTAGACAGCCCCGAAGATTTTGACGCGTGGGTCCGAGCGCAGCAGCAGCCTGCGACGCAGGATGAACAGGTAACCGCCGGCCGGCGCATTTTCGAAACAACTGCATGTATCAACTGTCACGCGATCAGCGGCACTGCAGCAAATGGGCGCTTCGGTCCGGATCTGACGCACCTGATGAGCCGCGACACGATCGCGTCGGGTGCAGCGGAGAACACAACGGAAAACCTGCGCCTGTGGATCCAGGAGCCGGACGCCATCAAACCCGGATCGCTGATGCCGGCGATGAGACTAAACGACGCGGACCTCGACGCACTCGTCCGTTATATGGAGTCGCTTCGCTAAAGAATTTCAGGAGACCAGCTATGTCATCGGATGTGATGGCCGTTCAACAAGCGCAGATTGAGAACCGGCCATGGGTCGAGACGCTCCACGAATGGGTGACCACGGTTGATCACAAGCGCCTGGGCATTCTCTACATAATCTACGCTCTCAGCTTTCTCGTCGTCGCTGGAGTCGAGGCCTTCATCATACGCATCCAGCTGATGTATCCGCACAATCACTTTGTCTCGCCGCAAGTCTTCAACCGCATGTTCACAATGCACGGGACAACGATGATTTTTTTCGTGGCCGTCCCTGTTTTGCTCGGGTTTGCGAATTACCTGGTGCCATTGATGATCGGCGCGCGGGACATGGCGTTTCCCCGGCTGAATGCGTTCAGCTTCTGGTTGTCGGCATTCGGTGGATTTCTGCTGTATTTCAGTTTTCTCGGTGGAAGTGGACTGTATGGCGCCGGCAACGCACCCGACATCGGATGGTGGGCATACGCTCCCTTGGCTTCGCGGGCGTTTTCACCGGGCTCGAGTTCCGACTACTGGACGATTGCCGTGTTGGTCGCCGGGTTCGGCACCATCGGTACAGCCATCAATCTCATCGCCACCATACTCTGCATGCGTTGCCCCGGCATGCACCTCGGCCGGATGCCCCTGCTGGCGTGGCTCAACCTGACGATGGGCGGAATGATTCTCATCGTCATGACGCCGCTGTCCGCCGCGCAGATCATGCTGTTGGTGGATCGATACCTCGGAGGCCACTTCTTCGACACGCAAGCGGGCGGCTCCGCCACACTCTGGATGCATTTCTTTTGGATATTCGGACATCCGGAGGTGTACGTCCTGATAATTCCCTGTTTTGCTTTCATGTCGGAAATCGTTCCGGTATTTTCCCGCAAGCCGATTTTCGGCTACCCGGTGATGGTCGGGGCTACGGTCTGCATCGGCTTCGTGAGCATGAGTGTCTGGGCGCACCACATGTTCACCGTCGGGATGAATTCCTATGCCAACAGTTTCTTCGCAATCACCACAATGGCCGTGGGTATTCCGACGGGAATCAAAATCTTCAACTGGCTTGGCACGATGTGGGGCGGGAGGATCCAGTTCAAGACACCGATGCTGTTCTGCATCGGATTCCTGTTTCAGTTTTTGATCGCCGGACTCACCGGAATCATGCTCGCCTCGGCGCCATTCACCTGGCAGTTGGGCCTCTCTTACTTTGTTGTGGCGCACTTTCACTACGTGATCGTCGGCGGAATTCTCTTTGCGCTCTTCGCCGCATTCTATTACTGGTACCCGAAAGTTACAGGACGAATGATGAGCGAAAGCCTCGGCAAACTGCATTTCTGGCTCTTCGTGCTCGGTTTTCATATGACGTTTGACGTGATGCACATTCCCGGCCTGCTCGGCATGCCGCGCCGCATCTACACCTACGAGCCCGGCCGCGGTTGGGACACGATGAACCTGATCGTCACGATCGGCGCATTTGTCCAGGGCATTGCCGTTCTGGTGTTTGTAGCCAACCTTGTCATTTCGTATTGGAAAGGAGCGAAGGCCGGTAATGATCCGTGGGACGCATGGACTCTCGAATGGTCCGTAAGCTCCCCGCCTCCCGTATACAACTTCGCCTCTATTCCAACAGTCGCCAGCCGCCGTCCATTGTGGGATCTCAAGCATCCGGAAGACCCCGACAGCCGCTATGAGTAAAGGGAGAATCAATGAGAGTAATGACGGCTCCGGCCTTTGAAACCTCTGGAACGTGGACTCTTCCGAATCGCGGAAAGGTTGCCATGGCATCGCTCATCATTGCCGAGTCCGCCATCTTCACGATATTCGTCGTCGCCTATTTGTTCTACGTGGGGAAAAGCCTCACGGGACCGACTCCGCCCGACGTTCTCGAGACGCCGATTTTTTACACGATCTGCCTGTTGTCGAGCAGTCTCACAATCCATCTCGCGGCAAAGTTTCTTGAACGCGACAGGCAGGGCGCGTTCGTTGTCCTGTGGCTGCTCACGATCGTTCTCGGTGGCCTGTTTATGTATGGCACCGCGCAGGAATGGCACCGGCTGATTTACGAACATGGTCTAACGATCTCCACGAATCTGTTTGGAACGACTTATTACTCGCTGGTCGGCCTGCACGCCTTTCACGTTACGGCTGGTCTGCTGATGCTCGCTATCGTGCTCGTGTTCGGTTTAGCTGGCCGCGTCCGGGTCGATCAATCCGGCCGTGTCGGAGTGCTTTCCATGTACTGGCATTTTGTGGATGCCGTTTGGGTGGTTGTTTTCACCGTGGTTTACGTCATCGGGCGCTGAAGCCACTGTAGCGGCTACAGTCGAAGTAAAGAGGAGAAGAAATGGCAACCATGTTGTACGCGGAGCAAACGGACCAAGGCTCCCGGGCTCCACGCGAAATCGAAGTACCCGCATCGACGGCGTGGCCGCTTGTTTTAGCTTTTGGATTTACTTTGTTATTCGCGGGCCTGGTGACAAGCGTATCGGTAAGCATCCTCGGCGCGGTGCTTTCTGTGGCGGGTTGCGTCGGCTGGTTCCGCGAAGTTTTCCCTTACCAGCGTGAAGAAGCGGTGCCCGTCGCTCCAGAGGATCTTCAAGTAACGACCGCACGTCGTGTGGTCGAACGCGTTCCCGTCGCGGCAGAGCAGTTGCGCGCGTGGCTTCCCGTCCACACATACCCGATATCCGCCGGCGTAAAGGGTGGATTGGCCGGAAGCGTAGCGATGGCAGTCCTGGCCTGTGGCTACGGGCTGCTGAAGGCCGGAAGCATCTGGTATCCCATCAATCTTCTGGCCGCGGCGGTCTATGCAGAATCACTGCGACTCGGACCTGCACAGCTGAATGCGTTTCACGCGGATGCTTTTGCGATTGCTTTAGTTCTACACGGACTCGTGTCCACGCTTGTGGGAGTGCTCTATGGCGCCATGCTGCCTATGTTCGCGCACCGGCCCATCGTGCTCGGAGGACTGATCGCTCCCGTGTTGTGGTCGGGGATGCTGTACTCGAGCCTTGGACTTCTGAATCCTTTACTGGAAAGCCATATCGACTGGGTCTGGTTCATCGCTTCGCAGATGGCCTTCGGCATCGTCGCAGGTATCGTCGTCGTACGGCAGTCGCGTATGCCGACACGCGAGAACCTGTCCTTCGCTCTGCGCGCTGGAATTGAAGCTCCAGGAATAATTCCTCCAAGAGGAGAAAAACGCCCGTGAATTCATTTCGATATCTGTGTGCAACTGCGGGGATCGCCATGACCCTGCTTTCGGCTTGCGACTCTGCGCCTGGCCGGCCACGCAAAGGCGCGGAAAACTGTGCCGGCTGCCACGGTACGGAAGGACGAGGCGGAGCGGCTATCGCGATTGCCAATCCCGTTTATCTGGGCATCGTGGATGAACACTCAATGCGCTCGGTCGTCGCCAACGGCGTCCATGGAACCTCAATGCCGGCCTTCGCTCAAAGCGCGGGCGGAATGCTAACGGACAAGCAGATCGATGTGATCACCAGCGGGATCCGATCGCATTGGAGCAAGCCGCATATTCTCGCCGACGTCAACGCGCCCGCCTACGTTGCGAAATTGACGGGTGACGTTCAGCGAGGCGAAGCCGCGTACAAAACGTATTGCGAATCGTGCCACGGCGCGGGAGGCCGGGGCGGCCCAAAGGGCAGCGCCATTACCAATGATTCGTTTCTCGCGCTCGTGAGCGATCAGGGCCTGCGCACGGTCATCATCACCGGCCGTCCGGAATTGGGGGCGCCCGACTGGCGCGGAAATGTGCCAGGCAAGCCGATGTCGGACCAGGAAGTCACCGATGTCGTTACCTGGCTCGCCTCGCGCCGCGTGCAAAACCCGGGGCAGCCTTACTTCGTGTCCAATTACGAGCAGCGCTAGGAGTCTGACCATGTCGAATGAAACTATGCTTACCCGCCGCGGGCTGTTCATGAAGATCGGAATCCTGTTCAACGGATTGGTGGGGACCGCATTGGCTGTGCCGATCGTTCAATTTCTTCTCTCCTCGATTACGCGCGGGCGCGCGAACGCATACCTCTCGTGGGTGCCACTCGGGCCGGTGAGCCAATTTCCGGAAGGCGAGACGCGGCTGGCCACCTTCCGTAACCCATATGTGACGCCGACCGACGGCCAGACGGCTGAGACGGCCTGCTGGGTGCGGCGCATCGGCGCTGATCAATTCCAGGTTTTTGCAATCAACTGCGCACACCTCGGCTGCCCGGTTCGCTGGTTTCCGCAATCCGGTCTGTTCATGTGTCCCTGCCACGGTGGAGCGTACTACCGCGACGGCGCGCGCGCGTCGGGACCGCCGGAGCGCGGGCTTTTCGAATATCCGTACAAAGTTGACAACGGCCACCTCACGATTCAAGCCGGTGAACTCCCAACACCGGGGCCGACTGCAGCTCTCTCTACGAGGAAACCGCCATGCGCATGATTGGAACAATCGGGGAATGGTTTGAACATCGCTTGCAGATCGCAGCTCCCATCCGGGAAGCCGCCGAGCATCCTGTGCCACGAAACACGGCAAGCTGGTGGTACGTCTTTGGCAGCGCTGCACTCGTCGTGTTCCTTCTACAACTCGCTACCGGAATCCTCCTCGCGCTGGTTTATGTGCCGTCGGCAGACGAAGCGTGGAGCAGTCTTCAGGCTCTGAACCACGATGTGACTCTCGGCTGGTTCATACGAGCCCTGCATGGATGGGGCTCGAATTTCATGGTGGCGATTGTTCTGATTCACATGATGCAGGTCTTCCTTTTCGGCGCCTACAAATTTCCGCGAGAACTCACGTGGATTATCGGCGTGTTCCTTTTGCTGATGACGCTCGGCATGGCATTCACCGGACAAGTGCTGCGCTTCGATCAAGACGCTTATTGGGGTCTCGGGATCGGAGCGTCGATCGCGAGCCGCGTTCCGATTATGGGACCCGCGATCGTGAAATTAATGCTGGGAGGCCCGATCATCGCTGGTGCGACGCTATCCCGATTCTTCGCCGTCCATGTTTTCGTCGTTCCGGGATCGCTGATCGCGTTTATTTGCCTGCATGTCCTCATGGTCCTGAAGCTGGGAGTCAACGAATGGCCGATGCCCGGACGCATCGTAAAGCGAGCGACATATGAAAGCGAATACCATGAGCTGACGAAGAAGGATGGAGCACCGTTTGTTCCTTATGCCGTCTGGAAAGACATGTTCTTCGCGGCGTTTATGCTCCTCGCAGTCGCGGCATGCGCCGCTTATTTCGGTCCGTTCGGTCCGACCGGCAAGCCAGATCCGACGATTATCCAGACAGTGCCGAAGCCGGACTATTTTTTCCTGTGGCTCTATGCCTTACTCTCGCTGCTCCCACCGTCGCTCGAAACTCCAGCTCTTCTGGTAGGTCCGGTCGTGGTGATTCTCGGGCTGCTCCTTCTTCCATTTCTTTCCGGCGAAGGAGAAAAGAGCTGGCGGCGGAGGCCGATTGCAGTTTTGACCGTGCTGTTGATCGCGATCACGCTTGGCACATTTACCCATCTCGCGGGGTTCGCACCCTGGAGCCCGCACATGAACGCCTGGAGCGGCGATCCTGTGCCGGAGCGATTTTTGCGCGGCACAACTGCGCTTGAGCGGCAGGGCGCGCTCGTTTTTCAGGTGAAGCAGTGCCGCAACTGCCATCTTCTTGGAGAAAGCGGCGGGGAGAGAGGTCCGGCGCTGGACAGCGTTGCCGTACGGCTCACGCAGGACCAGCTCATCCGGCAAGTGATCCAAGGAGGCGGCAACATGCCTGCGTATGGGCAAAACTTGAGCCCACCGGAAACAACTGCGCTCGTCGCATTTCTGCAGACGCTGCATCCGGCGGGACAAGCCTCCGCACGGGACGCTTCACGCGATGAAGTGCTCGGGAACGACCCACAGAAACTGACGATCAAACATCCGGGCGTCCAACCATAGGAACGATCCATGCCACACCACAGTCAAGCCGTGTGGGAGTTTCCGGTTGGGTCCAGCGTAACCATCCTTTTTACGGCGTTCGTGTACTTACGTGGATGGCTTCGACTTCGTTCGACTTCTTTAAGCGATATTTCCGCATGGCGTGCCGGCAGTTTTCTTGCAGGACTGTTCCTGACCTGGATCGCAGCGGCATCACCCCTTGCGACATTGGATCATGAATTACTGACAGTTCACATGATTCAACACCTCCTTCTCATGACCTTCGCTGCTCCTTTGATTTTGCTGGGTGAGCCCGTGAGGCTGTTATTGCACGGCGTGCCGCGGCGATTCATGCGAGCGGTTATCGATCCAGTGTCGCGGTATTCACTGTTACGCCGACTCGGCAACGCACTCACACAACCTGCGTTTTGCTGGTTTGCCGCCGTTGCAGCCTTGGTGGTATGGCATGTTCCGGCGGCGTTGACGCTCGGGATGCAATCGGAAGCGTGGCATATCGTCGAGCACGCCTCCTTCTTCGCGACTGGACTTCTCTTTTGGTGGCCCGTTGTTCAACCCTGGCCGAGTGTCTCGAGGTGGCCGGCGTGGACGATGATCCTGTACCTCTTTCTCGCCACGTTGCCCTGCGACATCCTTTCCGGATTTCTTGTGTTCTCCGAGCGCATCGCATATCCCGTGTACCTCTCTACAGCGCGACAGTCCGGACTCTCCGTTCTCGCAGATCAAGAATGCGCGGGTGCGTTGATGTGGACCTGCGTCACGATCGTCTACCTTGTGGCCGGGGCGATTCTCAGCACACGCCTGCTCTCGCCGCACAGCAATGTTCAGAGCTGGGAGGGTATCTAGTTATGTCCGCTGAACCCATCGTTGCCGCACTCGAAGTGCCTGTCGTCGAGCGTCGCCGCGTTGTGGAGTCCACAGCCTTGGCGGACTACTGGAAGCTGACCAAGCCCGAAGTCAATTTCCTCATCGTGATCACGACTTTCGCCGGCTTCTACCTCGGCTGTGTAGCGCAGTCGCAAGACGTGCCGTTTTTGCCATTGATCAACGTGGTGTTGGGTACATTGCTGGTTGCCAGCGGAGCCGGCACCCTGAATCAATACATCGAGCGGCGCTTCGATGCCCAAATGCGCCGGACTGCCCGGCGGCCGCTCGCAGCCGGCCGGCTCAACGCGCCGGCCGTTCTCTGGTTCGGCATAACACTATCGGCAGCCGGCAGCATTTATCTTGCGCTCGCCGTCAATGGACTTGCGAGCCTGCTCGCGATTTTCACCTTATTGTCTTACTTGTTTCTCTATACGCCACTCAAAAGAAAAACACCGATATGCACTCTGGTCGGAGCCGTTCCGGGCGCCATGCCTCCACTGATCGGGTGGGCCGCAGCGTCCGGTAAGCTGACTTTCGAAGCATGGACGCTCTTCGCGGTCATTTTCCTGTGGCAGTTTCCGCACTTCATGGCGATCGCCTGGATGTACCGTGACGACTACGATCGCGCCGGCTACGTGGTGTTGCCTCATGGCCACGCGAGGCCACGTTTTGCGACTTTACAAACGGTTTTGCCGCTGCTGACGTTGGTACCCGTGAGTCTGTTTCCAGTCTTCACAGGCCAGCGCAGCGTGTTCTACTCGATCGGAGCGATGCTCCTAAGTCTCGGGTTCTTCTACTACGGAGCGCATTTCGCGTTTCATAAATCCACCTCGGCCGCACGCCGCCTGCTTGCAGCGTCGATCATTTATATTCCGTTACTGTTTGCGCTGATGATCCTTCTCAGAGGCTAGCGGAGCAAGAGACACGATGATCAAGAACCGGGTTGCCGGCATCGAGAGAGGGCACCTCACGGGGTGGTTCATCGCCAAGCAGAATCCGCCGTCTGTGGGTTATGTTGCTCAAACGGCGGTCGCGGCGGTTGCGTCCTACCTGATCGCGCGATTGTTTCGCTTGCCGGAAGCCTACTGGGCTCCGATGTCGACGCTGATCATCATGCAGTCGACCCTCGATGCTGCATTGCCGATTTCCGTGCAACATTTCGCGGGAACAGCCATCGGAGCAGCTGCTGGTGCAGTAGCTGCCGCCTGCTTCAGCGAAAGCGTGTGGTCTTTCGGAGTAGCTGTTTTCCTCATTGGATTGCTTTGTGTGGGGTTGCGGGTTGAGAGAAGTGCTTTCCGATACGCGAGCATTACGCTGGTGATTGTACTGCTCGTAACGCGGTCCACTAGCGCCCAGTCCGTCGCGTTTCACCGATTCTTCGAAGTTTCGATAGGCATCGCAGTCGGCCTCTTGTTCTTTATTCTCTGGCCTTAGCGATATGTAAACTCTATTCGCGCGATTGATTCCCTCCATAACCACCTGTCTATGCTCGCCGAAATCCCTGGTGAAAAATATCCTGCATCAATGGCCAGGTGGAAGCATGGAATCACACTCCAACTGACAGGATGCCCCAGCCGGCAATGTCGGTCGCTTTCGACATTTGTACGACAGCCGCCGACACTCGACGGCGGGCTCGCCTGTATCGTATCGCTTACTCTCATCGATACAGAACTTTCCATCATTCAGTACGTTTGGTTGCATTTTTGCGCTACTACCACCGTTCGTTCCAATGAACGCTGCTGACTTCATTTCATAGGAGAAACCATCATGACCAACGTCCCCAAACTGTACACGCCGCAAGACAGCGCCGTCGTCTTCATCGACCACCAACCGCAGATGACTTCGGTGTGGCGAATATCGATCGCGCTCTGCTGATGAACAACGTGACGCTGCTTGCCAAAGTCGCCAAAGAATTTCGAGTTCCGGCGGTGCTTACGGCCGTCGAAACCGAATCGTTCAGCGGTTACGTCTGGCCGCAGTTGCTGGACGTGTTTCCGGGCCAGACCGTTATCGAACGGAGTTCCATGAACTCGTGGAATGACGCGGGTTTCCGGCAGGCGATCCATGACACAGGACGGAAAAACATTCTCCTGACCGGCTTGTGGACAGAAGTGTGCGTCGCCATTCCGATCGCGTCGCGAAGCGACAACCCATGGATGGTGCGGCCACGGATTCGCGACGAGAGTCGGCTGGCTCGCGAGCAAAGAGAGCAACAACAACTTGAAAGTGTCGGGAGCAATGAGAAACCGCGCGTGGACGAAGGCTCAGCGGCAACACCGAAAAATGGCGGTGACATCCTTGGCTGTCGCAGCCAACAATAGCGTCCGATGCGATGCTCCTATTCGATGGAACATACCGCAAGGACACCACTCGGTCAGTCACACGAAACGGACAACAGCTTAATTGACAGCTTGAAGAGTCACTTTAGAAAGGAAAGGAAAGAAAATTTATGTCTCAAAATAACGGTCGCTCGAAGCGAAGCGAAAAAGGACTCCTGACACCAGACAAAGAGCTTCAGCGGGAACATGTGGCCGCAACTCAAGGCGGTCTTTCCGGAACAGAACCCCATCGAGCGTTCCTCGATGAATTCGTGGGACGACAAGAACTTCGTCGCGGCGATCGAGAAAACCGGCAAAAAGAAGGTCATCCTCACCGGTTTGTGGACCGAGACCTGTATCGCTCTGCCGACCGTTCAAATGATCCACGATGGCTACGAGATTTATGTCGCCGAGGATTGCTGCGGAGACGTCAGCCAGTTGGCGCACGACAACGCGATGCGCCGGGTTATCCAGGCCGGCGCAAAGCCCGTCACCGCTCTTTCCACGATGCTCGAGTGGCAGCGCGACTGGGCGCAGCGCGACACTTACGACGCCGTCATGGACGTGGTGAAGGTCCACTTGGGTGCATACGGGATCGGCGTGGAATACGCCTACACCATGGTGCACGGTGCGCAGCCGACCGTTTTTCCGGAGTATGAGGTCCCGCAACCTGCAGTAGCCCACAAGTAGTCAATGCACAGCCAATCCGAATTCGCAGGAGAAAGAGAGAATGAGAACGCCAAATATTGCGGACAAGGTGGTTGTGATTACCGGAGCCAGCAGCGGCATCGGTGAAAGCACTGCGCGCCTTCTCGCCGGAAGCGGTGCGAAAGTCGTGCTCGGAGCGAGGCGAACGGATCGCATCGACGCGCTCGTCAAGGACATCACCGCCAAGGGGGGCGCCGCTCTCGGTTTTCAGGCCGATGTCACAAAGCGCAGTGAGGTGGAAGCTTTAGTCCAGGGAGCAATCCACGAGCACGGCCGAATCGACGTGATCGTTAACGATGCCGGGATCATGCCCATCGCGCCTATGGCCGCGCTCAAGGTCGAAGAATGGGACCGCATGATCGATGTAAACATCAAGGGCCTCCTATTCGGGGTGGCCGCGGTGCTGCCGATCATGCAAAAGCAAAAACAGGGCCACATCATCAACATGTCTTCTGTCGGGGGCTTCAAGGTCTGGGCCCCCGGCGGGACCGTATACAGCGCAACCAAATTCGCTGTCCGCGCTATAACCGAGGGTTTGCGCATGGAGCACAAGGCCGACAATATTCGATGCACCATAATCTCGCCTGGTGCGGTTGCTACCGAGCTTCCTGAAGGCAGTTCGGAGGAAGACACCAGAAAGAATTTGCGCGAGTTCTACAAAATAGCGGTTCCGGCCGACTCAGTCGCTCGTGCGATCGCTTACGCCATCGAGCAACCAGCCGAGGTGGACGTCAACGAGATCGTCATCCGGCCCACAAAGCAGGACTTCTAGCGGACGAGTAAAAATCATGAGTAACCAAACTGCAGATCTCATTGCCTACAACGGCAAAATCGCTACGCAGAACGAACAACGGTCGATGGTCGAGGCTGTTGCCATTCGTGACGGCAAGTTTCTCGCTGTCGGAACCGATCGCGAGATGATGGCGTGGCGCGGCGAGCAGACGCAGCTCATCAATCTAAACAAAAGGACCGCCATTCCAGGCCTGAATGA